>Ga0182735_1000681_pt1 | contig 25815 bp, 20 predicted proteins | sample eDN5th30CKraftMG_FD_128524 | JGI IMG/M metagenome (GOLD analysis project Ga0182735, IMG submission 128524) | Enriched Miracle-Growth compost microbial communities from Emeryville, California, USA - eDNA 5th pass 30_C Kraft MG (version 2) (version 2) ...
AGATTACCGACGAGGATGACTTTGTTGACTGAGGCCATGGTGGAATTCCTAAATTTTGAAAAATCGTGATGTTCTTATTATCGTTGATAAAAACGTAATTGACAGTGTAAACCAGCAAAAGCCGCAGTTCTACGCAAGCACATTTTTATCCTGCCGGAAGCCGCGCGCGGTCAGGAACCAGATGAACGCCAAGGCGGCCGCGGCCAGGAACACCTTGGATTCGCCATGCGAGACCAGCAAGCCGCCACAGACCCCGCCGGCAAACACGCCCAGGGACTGGGCGGTGTTGTAAAACCCCAGGGCCAGCCCCTTGAATTCCGCCGGCGCCACGCGTGACACCAGCGAAGGCTGCAGGGCCTCCAGAATATTGAAGGCAATGAAGAAGCCGACGAACATCACCACCGTCGAGCCGAAACCTTTGCTGGCCAGCGGCATGAGCGCCAGCACCACGACCAGGCCCGCCACGGCGATTTCCAGCGCCACCTTGTGCGCATGGCGCGTTTCCGTATAGAAAACGGCGGGCACCATCAGCACGAAGGAAAGCAGGATGACCGGCAAATACACCTCCCATAAATGCTCGGAATCGTAGCCGCCCAGGCGCGCCAGCAGGCCGGGCGCCACGACGAAAATGGACATCAGGATGAAATGCAGACAGAAAACGCCGAAGTTCAGGCGCAGCAGGTCGCTGTGCGTCAGGACGTCGCGCGGGCGAACCTGGACAATGGGCGTCTCGGCGCGCGGCACCGCCGGCACCACGACGGCCGCGATCAGCAGGCAGACAAAGCCCAGCAGGCTGATGGCCCAGAACAGGCCCGACAAGCCGAACTCGCCCACCAGCAGGGGCGAAAGCACCAGCGAAACCGCAAAAGACAGACCAATGGAGCCGCCCACCATGGCCATGGCGCGCGTGCGCACCTCGGGCCGGGTGGCATCGGCCACCCAGGCCGTAATGGCGGCGGAAATGGCGCCCAGACCCTGGACGACGCGGCCCACGACGATCCAATTGATATTGGGCGCCAGGGCGCAAATCACGCCGCCCACAATGAACAGCACCATGCCGCACACAATGACCGGGCGCCGCCCAAAGCGGTCCGAGGCCATGCCCAGGGGAATCTGCATGATCGCCTGGGTCAGCCCATAGGCGCCCAGAGCCAGCCCGACCTTGGCCGCATCGTTGCCGCCCGGGATGGAGGTGGCCGCCACGGCAAAGATCGGCGTCAGCAGGAACAGGCCCAGCATGCGCGCGGCGAACAGCAAGGCCAAGGTCACGCTGGCCTTGCGCTCCACCGGCGTCAGTTTCAGCCTGACCCGCGTCTTGGGGCGATGGGCGCCGTGTGTGCCATGTGTTCCGTTGGGATTGCTCATGAATAAAGAAGCCTTACATTAATTACGCCTGTGCGACTGCGCACGAAACAGCGCTGCGCGCTATAGTAGCAAGTTAGCCTTTGAAAAACCTGAAAGAACCTGATGGACGCGATTCGCATCCGGGGCGCCCGTACGCACAACCTCAAGAATATTTCCGTAGACCTGCCCCGCCACAAGCTTGTCGTGGTAACGGGTCTTTCCGGCTCGGGGAAATCGTCGCTGGCGTTCGATACGCTGTATGCCGAAGGCCAGCGGCGCTATGTGGAAAGCCTGTCGGCCTATGCGCGCCAGTTTCTGCAGCTTATGGACAAGCCCGACGTCGACCTGATCGAAGGCCTGTCGCCGGCGATTTCCATCGAGCAGAAGTCCGCCGGCCACAACCCGCGCTCCACCGTGGGCACGATTACTGAAATCCACGATTACCTGCGCCTATTGTACGCGCGGGTCGGAACCCCTTATTGCCCCGACCACGGCCTGCCCCTGCAGGCGCAAAGCGTGAGCCAGATGGTCGACAAGGCCATGGCCTGGGCGCCCGATACGCGCCTGGCGATCCTCGCCCCGGTTGCGCGCGCGCGCAAGGGCAGCTTCGAAGACGAATGCGCCAGCCTGCAGGCGCAAGGCTTCGTGCGCCTGCGCGTCGATGGCGAAATGGTCGAGATCGACCGCCTGGAGCCCCTTAAAAAGACCGAGAAGCACGATCTGGACGTGGTCATCGACCGCCTGCGCGTCAGGCCCGAAAGCCAGCAGCGCCTGGCCGAAAGCTTCGAAACCGCCATCAAGCTGGCCGATGGCCGGGCGATCGCTCTCAATATGGACACCGGCGAGGAGCAGGCGTTTTCCAGCCGCTACGCCTGCCCCGTCTGCCAGCACAGCCTGACCGAGCTCGAGCCCAGGCTATTCAGCTTCAACAACCCCGTGGGCGCCTGCCCTGCCTGCGACGGCCTGGGCCACGTGGATTTCTTCGACCCCAAGCGGGTCGTGGCGTTTCCGGGGCTCAGCCTGGCCAGTGGAGCCATCAGTGGCTGGGACAAGCGCAACGCCTTTACGCACACCCTGCTTACCAGCCTGGCCGCGCACTATGGATTCGAACTGGAAACCCCCTTCGAGGAATTGAGCGAAGAGGTCCAGAACCGCGTGCTGTACGGCTCGGGCGAAGAAGAAATCGCCTTTCTCTACCTGAACGAGAAAGGACGCAGCACCGTCAAGAAACATCCCTTCGAAGGCGTCATTCCCAATCTGGAGCGACGCTGGCGTGAAACCGACTCGAGCGCCGTGCGCGAAGAGCTGGGCAAGTACCGCCACACCAAGACCTGTCCAGAGTGCCAGGGCTCGCGCCTGCGCGTCGAGGCGCGCAACGTGCTCATCGGCAACGAGCCGGGCGAGTTCCAGCGCCACGGTCGCCCCATCTACGAGGTCGAAGCCCTGTCGCTGGCCGCCTGCCTCACCTGGTTCCGCGAGCTCGAGCTCAGCGGGGCCAAGAAGGAAATCGCCGAGCGCATCATCCGTGAAATCGAAGCCCGGCTGCAATTCCTGAACAACGTAGGCCTTAACTACCTGTCGCTGGACCGCAGCGCCGACACGATATCGGGCGGCGAGGCGCAGCGCATCCGGCTGGCCAGCCAGATCGGCTCGGGCCTGACCGGCGTCATGTACGTGCTGGACGAGCCTTCAATCGGCCTGCACCAGCGCGACAACGACCGCCTCATCGAAACCCTGCAGCACCTGCGCGACCTGGGCAACAGCGTCATCGTGGTCGAGCACGACGAAGACATGATCCGCTCGGCCGACTTCATCATCGACATGGGCCCGGGAGCCGGCGAGCATGGCGGGCGCATCGTGGCCCAGGGCTCGCCGCAGGAGCTGGCGCAGAACCCCGAGTCGCTCACCGGCCAGTACCTGACCGGAACCCGGCGCATCGCCATACCGCCGCGCCGGCCCGTCACCCCCGACCTGCCATGGCTGCGCCTGGAGGGCTGCACGGGCAACAACCTGAAGTCCGTCAACCTGGCGCTGCCGGCCGGCCGCCTGATCTGCATCACCGGCGTCTCGGGCTCGGGCAAATCCACCCTGATCAACGACACGCTGGCCACCGCCGTCGCGCACGAACTGCACCGCGCCCAGGCCGAACCGGCGCCCTTCGAGTCGCTGGACGGCCTGTCGCATTTCGACAAGATCATCAATGTCGACCAAAGCCCCATAGGGCGCACGCCGCGCAGCAACCCCGCCACCTATACCGGCATGTTCACGCCCATACGCGAACTGTTCGCCGGCGTGCCGGAGTCGCGCACGCGCGGCTACGACCCGGGCCGCTTCTCGTTCAATGTAAAGGGCGGGCGCTGCGAAGCCTGCCAGGGCGACGGCGTGGTCAAGGTGGAAATGCATTTCCTGCCGGATATGTACGTGCCCTGCGACGTCTGCGGCGGCAAGCGCTACAACCGCGAAACGCTGGAAATCCGCTATCGCGGCCGCAACGTCAGCGAAGTGCTGGATTTGACCGTGGAGCAGGCGCTGGCCTACTTCGAGCCCGTGCCCTCGGTGGCGCGCAAGCTCAAGACCCTGATGGACGTGGGCCTGTCGTACATACGCCTGGGGCAAAGCGCCACCACCCTGTCGGGCGGCGAAGCGCAGCGAGTGAAGCTCTCGCAGGAACTATCCAAGCGCAGCACCGGCCGCACGCTTTACATCCTGGACGAACCCACCACCGGCCTGCACTTCCAGGACATTTCGCTGCTGCTGGAAGTACTGCGCCAGTTGGTGGATGCGGGCAATACCGTGGTCATCATCGAACACAACCTGGACGTCATCAAGACCGCCGACTGGGTGGTGGACATGGGACCCGAGGGCGGCAACGGCGGCGGCGAGATCGTGGCCCAGGGCACGCCGGAGGACATCGCCGCCTGCCCGCAAAGCTACACGGGCAGGTATTTGAAGCCGCTGCTGGAAAAATAATCGTCGAGGCCCGCCGCTTGCGGAGCCGAGCGGCGCCGGCTGCCCGGCTCCGCTCACGAAGCTTGCCCGCGATTATTTCGGATTCATTTCCTTCCAGAGGTCCTTGACCTTGGGCACTTTGTCGAAGGCCACGTTGGCCAGCTTGCCGTCGGGCATTTTTTCGACGCGGCGAATATAGATGTCCTGCACGATATCGCGTTCGTTGCTGTCTATGGCGATGGGCCCCCGGGGGCTGTCGCCCTTCCAGTGGGCAAGTATTTCCATGGCCTTGTCGCCATCGATGTTGGCTCCAAGCTTGCGAATGACGTCGGCCATGGCATGCATGCCGTCATAGCCCGCGACCGTGGCGAAATTGGGCACGGCCTGCTCGCCGTACTTCTTCTTATAGTCGCTGACGAACTTCTTGTTTACCGCGTTGTCCTGGTCGGGCGAATAGTGGAAGGCGGTAACAATACCTCCCGCGCCGGCGCCGATGGCAGGAAGGTCGGCCTCGTTGGTTTCGCCGGTTGCCAGAAGCTTTATGCCTGCGGCCTTCAGGCCAAGCTGCAGGTAGGTCTTGATGAACGACACGCCCGCTGCGCCATACGGCGTGAACATGAAAATGGCATCCGGCTTGGCGTCCTTGATTTTCTGCAGGTAAGGCGCGAAATCGGTGGTGGCCATCGGCATCTGGGTTTCGCCTATGACCTGCCCGCCGCCCTTGGTAAAGGTTGTCTTGAACGCCTCGCGCGAATCCTTGCCGGGGGCGTAATCGGTAACGGCAATGTAAACCGTCTTTATGCCATTGCGCGCCGCCCAGGCCCCCAGGGTTGCTGCCCCTTGGTACTGGGTAAACGAGAAGCGCACGAAATAGGGCGATTTGCGGGGAATGACACCGGTTGCCGCGTTGAGGATGACCGTAGGGGTCTTGGACTTGTTGATCAGCGAGGCCAGGGCCAAGGCGTCCGGCGTTTTTTCCAGGCCGGCCAGGAACTGAACCTTGTCCTGCAAAATGAGCTCTTGCGCCAGTTGCTTGACCCTGGCCGAACCGCCTTCCTCGTCCCGGTCGATGATTTCGACCGGGGTCGAGCCAACCTTGCCGCCGATCTGTTCCATGTAGACGTCCATGCCACGGCGGAATTGCTCGCCGTATTCGGCGGAAGAGCCGCTGAAGGGCGCGATCAGCCCGATTTTTACAGTCTGGGCGGCTGCCGTGCTCGCAGCAAGGCAAATCCCCGCCGTTATAAGTATTTTTTTCATGCCTCGTTCCTTTAGTGAAGTTTGATGGCCCGAAAAGGCCGACGAGCAAATCAACTATGCACACCTATCAGCCCATCCAGCCGGGCCTGATCTTCAAGCAGTGTCTGGCTTGGCCCGTCGTAGGCAATCTTGCCGCGCACCAGCACAATGGCGCGCGGCGCGAATTCCAGGGCCATGACGGCCTGCTGTTCGACGAGAACCATGGTGATGTTCCGTTCCGCGCGTATGCGATGCAGCGCCGCCATGACCGTATCGACGATGACGGGCGCCAGGCCCTCCAGCGGCTCGTCCAGCAGCAACAGGCTGGGTCCTCCCATCATGGCGCGCGCAATGGACAGCATTTGCTGTTCGCCGCCCGATAGCTGCGAGCCGCGATTGCGGCGGCGCTCGAACAAGCGCGGAAACAGATCGTAAGTGTCTTCCAGCGTAAATCCCCCGCTCCGGCGGGCGACCTGCAGGTTCTCTTCGACGGTCAGCGAAGGGAATATCTCGCGCTCTTGGGGCACGAGGCCAACGCGGGCGCGAGAACGGCGCCACGGCGCCCAATGCGTCATGTCGTCGCGGCCTACAGTAATGACACCACGGCGGCAGGCAGCGTGGCCCATGACGGTCGAAAGCAGGGTGGTCTTGCCCATGCCGTTGCGGCCCAGCAAAGCCACGCATTCTCCCTGCGCAACGCGCAGCGATACGTTGTCCAGGATCACGGTGGGCCCGTATCCGGCCGTTACGCCCTCGAGCGTCATGTAGTCACCCATGGCGGCCTCCCCGGCGTTCTCCGAAATAAATGGCTCGCACATGCGCATTCTGTGAAATTTCGTCGGGCGAGCCTTCCGCCACCACGCGCCCTTGTTCAAAAACCGTGATCTGCCGGGCAAAGTGGAAAACCAAGTCCATGTCGTGCTCGATGATCATGATGGCCATTGCAGGATCCAGCTTGTCCAGCGCCTCCAGGATGACACCGCTTTCGCCGGCCGGCACACCCGCCGCGGGCTCGTCGAGCAGAAGAACCTTGGGTTGCAGGCTCAAGGCGATGGCGATTTCGACCAGGCGCTGCTGGCCGTAGCTGAGTTCGCGGATCAGCCGATTGGCGCAATCTTCGATGCCCAGCTGGCACAACTGGCCATAGGCGTCTTCCAGCACCTGCACAGCCTTGCCCGCTGGGCGGAAGCAGCGCCAGGCCAGGCCTTGCCGCTCGCTGATGCCCAGCGCCACGTTTTCCAGCACGGACATATTCATGAACAGGGCATTGATCTGGAAAGTGCGGGCCAGACCCTTCTTGACCCGTTCGTGTTCGGCCAGGCGGGAAATGGACTCGCCGTGCAGAAGAATCTCACCTTCCGTGGCCGACAGCTTTCCGGTCACCAGATTCACAAACGTGGTCTTGCCCGCGCCATTGGGGCCGATGAGCGCATGACGCGCGCCATGCTCCAGCTTGAAGTCCACCTCGTCGGTGACCGTCAAGGCGCCAAAGCTTTTTCGCAGGCCTCGGGTTTCAAGCGCCAGGCTGCTCATGGCTGGCCCTCCGCATGCATGGGCTCGGCGCTGCCGCCGCCGGCACCCGCCTGGACGGAAGCAGCATCCTTGGCCCCACCGCAGCGACGATACGCAAGCCACACGCGTGTTTTGTCGCACAAGCCCAATATGCCGCCCTTGCCGTACATGACGACGACGATCAGCAAGACCCCCAGCCACAAATACCAATAAGCCGGATCGGCGCGCGCCAGGTAATCGTGCAGCACCATATAGAACGCCGCGCCCACGAAAGCCCCGTACAAGCGGCCCACCCCGCCGAAGATCAGCATGGTCAGGACGCCCGCCGACAGCTCCAGCGACAGCACGGTCGGGCCTACGAACTCGTTGGTCTGCGCATTCAGCGCTCCCGCAATACCGGCGATCGCCGCGGCAATGCCGTATACCGCCACCAGGCGGCGGCGCACCGGCGCGCCGATGGCCGCCATGCGCTGGCTGTTCTGCTGGATGCCGACCAGCGAGCGCCCGAACGGTGAATACACCAGCGCCCGCACCAACACGAACACCAGGGCAAGCACGATCAGCGCATACCAGTAAGCAACGCGCGCCCGCATATCGAACTCGAAAATGCCCAGCACGGGCCCCACCACCATGCCCTGCAGGCCATCGGCGCCGCCGGTGACGGAGGCGGCGCGGTTGGCAGCCTCGGCGCACATCAGCAATATGCCAAGCGTCAGCATCAGCAGCGCCAGACCCTGGGTGCGCAGAATGACGACACCGCAAAGCAGCCCGAAAACACCGCACACAACGGCTCCCAGAACGAGGCCCGCCAGAGGATCGCCGATTCCGTTCACCGAGAGAATGCCGGCAGTATAGGCACCCACCCCGAAGAACACCGCATGGCCAAGCGTTGTGATGCCCGCGTAGCCAAGCAGCAGATCCAGGGAAAGCGCGAACAACGCCATGATCAGCACCTGCGTGCCCAGGGCCAGGCTGTCGGGAAACAGAAAATACGCCAGCGCGGCGACGACCCATGGCAGGGACTCGACAGGCCGGAAGCGGTGCCGGCCCGCCAGCGGCAGCAGCACGGACTGGGGAAGATCGCTGACGGTGTTCATACGCGGGAAAACACTCCGTTGGGACGCCACAGCAACAGGACGACCATGGCGGCGAAAATGAAGAAGGCTCCCAGCTCGGGCAACCAATATTTGCAGGCCGTATCGGCGATGCCCAACATAAGGGCGGCAATGAACGGCCCGTAGAGCGTGCCCAGTCCGCCAACCGCCACCACGATCAGCACGTAATTGAGCTGATCGAAAGCATAAGAGGGGCGAATGGGCAGGACCTCGGCGCCCAGGGCGCCGCCCAGGGCCGCCAGGGCGCTGCCCAAACAGAAAGTGAGGGTGAAAAGCAGGTCGGTGCGTATGCCGATGGTTTCGGCCATGCGCCGGTTGTCGACCGCCGCGCGCAGCCGGGCCCCCAGCGAGGTTTTATCCATGGCCAGCGAAATGCCGCCGAACAACAGGAATCCGGCGATGATCAGCATGGTTCTGTAGCTGGAAGCGGTAAACGTACCCAAAGAGATCTGATGCCGCAATGAGACGGGCACGGTAACGTTCTGGGGCGAGGGCCCGAACAGATAGTGTGCGCCCGCCGCCGCCACGAAAATCAGGCCGATAGTGAACAATACCTGCTCCAGTTCGCTGGCCCCATACAAACGCCGGTACAGGGTTCGCTCGAGCACCCAGGCACCCGCCGTAACGATGACCACCGAAATGCAAATAGCCAGCCAGAACGGCAGGCCCTGCATCTGCCCGAACCAGACCAATCCGTAGCCCCCCGCCATGGCGAACGAGCCATGGGCCAGGTTGACGAAGCGCATCATGCCCATCGTCAGAGACATGCCGATGGCGATGATGTAAAGAATCATGGCCGAAGCCAGTCCGTTGAGCAGCACTCCGAGCAGAATATTCATGGCCTTATCCCATGCGGACAAATACGCTGCGCAACCCCTGCCGCCCCGAAGCGCGGGCCCGGGCCGGCCTGGCGCTGCGGCTCATGCCGACACCCTGCGGGACAGCAATGCCGCCACCTTCTGCGACGGCACGACGGCGCCGATGTTGTTGCGCACGGTGGCCAGGGTTCCTTCGTGGCCGATGCGGCTGTTGCTGCCGACACAGTCTTCGGCAAGCACGATGTAGTAGCCGTGGAAGAACCCCTCGCGCAGCGTGGAGTCGACGCACACGTTGGTGGCGACCCCGGTGATGATCAGGGTCTTGATGCCTTGCGCGCGCAGGGCCTCATTGAGGCCCGTACCGTAGAAGCCGCTGAAGCTGTGCTTTTGCACGACGATATCGCCCTGGGCCGGCTCGACCCCGAAAGGGGCCGCCCCCCAGCTGCCTTCCAGGCAGCAGCCTTCTTCGCCGCGCTTGACCCTGTAGGACTCGGTCAGGTATTTGAAGTCGTAGATGGAATGGATCCACACCACCGGCACGCCGGCCTGGCGCGCGCCATCTATCAGAACCCGGATATTGGCCGCCACGGTCGGGGCAAAGCTGACGTCGTAGTTGCGCCGCGTATGCAAATAGCCGCCTTCGGCGCAAAAATCGTTTTGCATGTCGATGACGAGCAACGCGCTGTGCTCGGGCTGCAACTGCTCTTCAAGCGTGCTGGGCATGCTGCTCATGCCTTGGCCGCCCACTGCTCGGGAACCGGCATGACCGTGCCGCACTTCTTGCAGGTGCGGAACTCTTCCGATCCGTAGAAATTATCGTAGGCGCGCGAAACCGGATCGGCTTTGTAGTCGTCGACGGTGTAGAACTCTTCGTGAAGAAAGTGATCGCAATTGGGGCAGAACCAATGGAAACGGTCGATCTCGCCCGGAAGGCGCGCGCGCTCGATGACCAATTGGAACGAGTCGGGCGCAAAGCGCGGCGAATGCGGCACGAAGGGCGGCTGGAACAAGCACGAACCCTGGGGCACGAAGGCGACTTTTTCTTCGCCCCCCGGAGTGCGGTAATGCAGGTTCAGGTCGCCCTTGATCGAATACTGAACTTCATAGCTGGGGTTGATATGGAATTCGCTGCGGTACTCGCGGCCGCGCGCCACAAAAGCCAGTGAATCCGGCGTCAACCACAATTGATGCGTTCTCTTGCCTGTTTCCAGCAAAGAACGCATGATGGCCTCGAGATCGAGATTGGGCATGACGAAGTTTGGCGCAACCAGCATGGTGTTTCTCCTGAGTTCGGCCCGCAAGCGGGCCCGCTACAATGATTACATTCTGGCATGTGTCCTCATTCTTTCGTCATCTAAAACGCTTCTAACGACACCGAAACGCCTTATGAGCCCGCTGTGAAATCCAACTCCCCGGAACCCGCCATCCCGCACACCAAACACCTCCGGGTCTTCCACGCCGTCTGCCGCCTTGGCAGCATGACGAAAGCCGCCGACGAACTCAGGCGCGCGCCATCCGCGGTGCAAAACTCGATCCAGCAACTCGAAGAGGCGCTGGGTGTAAAGCTGTTCGAACGCACGACCCGCGGCATGCTGCCCACCGACGCCGGCAAGGTACTGGAGCGGCGGGTGGAGTTCGCGTTCGAAGAAATGCAGGCGGTGCGCGACGCCCTGAAGGAAATCTACGAAGAAAGCGGTCTGCAGCCGCGCAACGCCCCCATCTTCTCGCTGGCCGTCAACGAGCGCCGGCTGGCCGTGCTCGTCGCGTTCTCGGAGCACAGGCATATGGGCGCGGTGGCGCAGCAAATGAATATTTCGCAGCCGGCGGTCAGCATCGCCCTGCGCGACATGGAAGTCAGCACGGGGCTGGCTTTGTTCGACCGCTCCACGTCCACCATCCGGCTGACGTCCGTCGGCGAGCTGCTGCTGGTGCACATAAAAAGGGCGCTTACCCAATTGCGCCTGGCGGCGGAGGAAATCGCCGCCATGCACGGCGTCATGGAAGGCCGTGTCACCATCGGCACCTTGCCCTTCGGGCGCGCCTACATCCTGCCCTCGGCCATCGCCAGCCTGCACAAACGCTACCCGCAATTGCACTTCACCACGGTGGAAGGCCCATTCGAAACCCTGACCCACGGCCTGTGGTGCGGCGACATCGACCTGGTGCTCGGCGCGTTGCGGCCCGTCGAGCAATACGCCGACCTGATCCGCGAAGACCTCTTCAGCGACCGCATGGTCGTCATCGCCAGAGCCGGCCATCCCCTGGCGGCGGATCAGGCCTGCAATGTGCGCGAAGTCCTGGACGCCGACTGGATACTGCCCAGGCGGCGCACACCCACGCGCGAAGTCCTGCGCGTGGCCTTCGCAACACTGGGCATGCCGCAACCCCGCGTCGCCGTCGAATCCTCGGATCTATCCATGATTCGCGGGCTGCTGCTCAACAGCGACATGGTTACCGCCGCCTCCCGCCACTTGTTCCAGCCCGAGATCGACGCGGGCTCGCTGGTCGTCCTGCCCATCGATCTGCCCGAAACCAGCCGGCCCATCGGCATACTGCGGCGCACGCAAGACCACTCGTCGCCGGGCGCGCAACTGCTGATCGAAGAAATCCGCTCGATGGGCCATATGCCCATCAATCCATGCTGAACAGCGCCCTGTGCTCGCGGATCGCGTAGCGGTCCGTCATGCCCGCAATGTAGTCGGCAATGGCCCGCGCCTGCGCCACGTCGTCGTCCCGCCGGTACTCGGCCTGCAGCAGCCTGGGCTCGTTCAGGAAGGCCACGAACAGCTCCCGCACAATGCGGCGAGCCTTGGTCGTCATGCGCATGACCCGGTAATGCCGGTACAGATTGGTCAGCAGGAAGTGCTTCAAGGCGTCGGCCTGCGCGCGCATGGAGGACGAGAATGACGCCAGGGGCGGCGCGGCGCGCACCGCGTCGGCGCTGTCCGGCTGCTGCCGAAGAATATTGGCCCGCGTGGTTTCCGTAAGGTCCAGCACCAATGTATTGATCATGGCGCGTATGGTTTCGGAAACGGCGCGGCGCCGGTCTATATTGGGATAACGGCGCATGACCTGGGAATAATGGGTCGAAAAGATCTCGAGCATCTGCAACTGCTCGATCGTGATCAGTCCCGAGCGCAGGCCGTCGTCGATATCGTGATTGTTATAGGCGATTTCGTCGGCAAGATTGGCGATCTGCGCTTCCAGGGAAGGCTGGGTGCGCTCGAGAAACCGCGCGCCCACCGCGCCAAGCGTGCGCGCATGCGACACCGAACAATGCTTGAGTATGCCTTCGCGGGTTTCGAAGCACAGGTTCAGGCCGTTGAACGCCGCATAGCGCTCTTCCAGCTCGTCCACCACGCGCAGGCTCTGCAGATTGTGCTCGAAGCCGCCGGCGGCGGGCGCAAGCTCGTGCATGCAGGCATTGAGCTCGTCCTGGCCCGCGTGGCCGAAAGGCGTATGGCCCAGGTCGTGGGCCAGTGAAATGGCTTCGGTCAGGTCTTCATGCAGGCCCAGGTTGCGCGCCAGGGTCCGGCCGATCTGGGCCACCTCGATACTGTGCGTAAGCCGCGTGCGGAACAGGTCGCCTTCGTGGTTGATGAACACCTGGGTCTTGTATTCCAGCAAGCGGAATGCATTGCAGTGGATGATGCGGTCGCGGTCGCGCTGGAACTGGCTGCGGCCAACCGGCGGCGCTTCGGCATGCACGCGGCCGCGGGTCTGCTCTGGATCGCAGGCGTAAGGCGCCAGTTGCGTCATCGGCACGCCTTACAGCACCGGCACGGCGGTCTTGTGCAATACCTGCCGCAATTCGTCCATCGGGGCGGACTGGAACACTGCCTTGCCGATCTCGGGCAGCATGATGAAACGCAATGTGCCGCCTTCGGTTTTTTTGTCGACCTGCATGAGTTCTATCCAGTGCTCGGTGCCCAGATTGGGCGGCGTGACCGGACAGCCAATGGCATGCACCAGGCTGTGCACGCGCCTGGCGCTGGCTTCGTCCAGGCCCGCAACCAGCACGGACAGCTCGGCGGCCTGGGCCATGCCGCAGCCCACCGCTTCGCCGTGCAGCCACTCGCCAAAGCCCAGGCCCGCTTCGATCGCATGGCCGAAGGTATGGCCGAAATTCAGGATGGCCCGCAGGCCCGATTCGCGTTCGTCCTGCGACACCACATGGGCCTTGAGCTCGCACGAGCGTTGAATGGCGTACGTGACGGCATCGCGGTCCAGGGCGCGCAGCGCCGCGACGTTCTGCTCGCACCAGTCGAAGAATTGCGCGTCGATGATGCAGCCGTACTTGATGACCTCGGCCAGGCCGGCGCTGATTTCCCGGGCCGGCAGGGTTTTAAGGACATCGGTATCGATTTCGACGGCAATGGGCTGGTAGAACGCGCCGATCATGTTCTTGCCCAAGGGATGGTTGATGGCCGTTTTGCCGCCCACCGAAGAATCCACCTGCGCAAGCAGGGTAGTGGGAACCTGCACGAACCGGATGCCGCGCATATAGCTGGCCGCGGCAAACCCGACCATGTCGCCGATCACGCCGCCGCCAAGCGCCACCAGCACCGCCTTGCGGTCGCAGCGGTTTTGCAGCAGGCCGTCGAAAATCAGGTTCAGGGTCTGCCAGTCTTTGTAGGACTCGCCGTCGGGCAGCTCGATGTAGATGACACGCTTGCCGGACCTGCCCAGCGCGTCTTGTGCGCGGGCTTTGTAGTGCGCCGCCACCGTCGGGTTGCTGACCAGGGCGATGGACGTGGCGTCGTGGGGGATGGCCTCGGCCAGGCGATCCAGGCGGCCGGCTTCGATATTAATGGGGTAGCGCCCTCCCGGCGTATCGACGTGTACCGTGGTCATGAATGCTTCTCGTAGTTTTGCAATAGCGGAATCAGGGCGCGCACCACATGCGGCACCGGCATGCTGCCCGTGTCGAAAGTCAGCGCGGCAACCTCATCGTACAACGGCTCGCGCTGGCGCAGCAGGTCGAGCAGCCGCTCGCGCGGATTATCGGTTTGCAGCAAAGGGCGATGACGATCGCGCGCCACGCGTTTGTAGAGCTCGTCGCCGCTGGCCCGCAGGTACACGACCACACCGCGATCCTTGAGGTAGCCGCGGTTTTCGGCGGCCAATACGGCGCCGCCGCCCGTCGCCAGGACGATGCCGGGCGTGCGGGAGTATTCGTCCAGCAGCGCGGTTTCACGGCGCCGGAAACCTTCTTCGCCCTCGATCTCGAAGATGGTGGCAACCCGTACCCCGCAACGATCCTGCAGCGCCAGGTCGAGGTCGACGAACTTGCGGCCCAGCGACCGCGCCAGGTGGCGGCCTATCGTGGTCTTGCCCGCCCCCATCATTCCGACCAGGAAGATAGGCTTGTCGTAAGGCAGCAACACGGTTTCGGCCGCCTCGGCGCTGCCGGCGGGTGACGCCGACGCGGCGTCCAAACGTAAAGAGTCATTCATTTGTGTATTATCCCACTTGCAATCCCACCATAGACTGCTGCACTGCATTAATTTGTTACACAAACCCGTTGTGCAAACCGTAGTCTGGCGCGAGTTGGACTTAAAATCGCCCTCAATGAGTTCCTCTACCAAATCCTCGCAAAATTCCTCCCCGCAATCCCGTTCGTGGCTCGGGCGCTTTATCCTCAAGATAGTCGTCTTCGCAGCCGGCCTGGGGTTGTGCGGCGCGCTGCTGGGCGCTCTGGCGCTGGCGCTGGCCTGGCCCAACCTGCCCGATCTCAGCGCCCTGACCGACTACCGGCCGCGCGTGCCGTTGCGTATTTATACGGCCGATAAAGTGCTTATCGGCGAATACGGCGAAGAGCGCCGCAACGTCCTGAGCTTCAACGAAATTCCGGATGTCATGAAGTCGGCCATTTTATCAGCCGAGGACGACCGCTTTTACCAGCACGGCGGCATCGACTGGCTGGGCGTGGTGCGCGCCATGGTCGCCAACGTGGTGAACATGTCCAAGGCGCAGGGCGCCAGCACCATCACCATGCAGGTCGCCCGCAACTTCTATCTGAGTTCCGAAAAAACCTATACCCGCAAGTTCTACGAACTGCTGCTGACGTTCAAGATCGAATCCACCTTGTCCAAGGACCAGATCCTGGACCTGTACATGAACCAGATCTATCTGGGCCACAGGGCATACGGCTTTGCCGCGGCGTCGCGCACCTATTTCGGCAAGCCGCTGTCGGAAATCACACCCGCCGAAGCCGCCATGCTGGCCGGCATCCCCAAGGCGCCGTCGCGCTTCAACCCCATTGCCAACTTCTCGCGCGCCAAGGCCCGCCAGGGTTATGTGCTTGGGCGCATGAAAGACCTGGGCTACCTCACTGAAGACGAATACAAGCAGGCCATGGCGCAACCCATCGTGCTGAAATCCGCGCCAGGCACGCCTACAGGCGGCTACGCCATCCATGGCGACTACGTCGCCGACCTGGCTCGCCAACTGCTGTACGGTGTCTACCAGGACAACGTCTATTCGCGCGGCTTCAACATCTACACCACCATCAAGTCGGGCGACCAGGAAGCCGCCTACAAGGCCATGCGCGATGGCGTGCTGGACTACACGCGCCGCGCGCCCTATCCCGGTCCTGAAGAAACCATCGACCTGCCCGCCGGCGTGGAAAACGACACCAACAAACTCGACGGCATCCTGGATTCGCTGCAGGACAAATACACAGACAGCGACGATTTGCTGGTGGGCCTGGTGCTTTCGGCCAGCCCCGACAAGGTCGTCGTGGCCCGCTCGTCGCAGGAAATCATCGACGTCACCAACAAGAACGCCCTGAAGGTCATTGCCCGCGGCCTGGTGAAAAACGCCAAGGAAAAGGTCAGGATCCAGCGCGGCTCGGTCGTGTATGTCCGCAAGAACGGCGACTACTGGGAGATCATCAACAAGCCCACCGTGCAGGCGGCCTTTGTCTCGATCCGCCCCGAGGACGGCGCCATCCAGGCCATGGTCGGCGGCTTCAGCTACGGCGACGACCAGTTCAACCGCGTTACCAATGCCTGGCGTCAGCCCGGCTCGTCGTTCAAGCCGTTCATCTACGCCTCGACGCTGGAACGCGGCATGACACCCGCCACCCAGGTGTCCGACGAACCGTTCATGCTTACCGCCGAACAAACCGGCTCCAAGCCATGGTCGCCGAAGAACTACGGCAACGCCTACGAGCCCATGCTGACCATGCGCCAGGGCCTGTATAAATCCAAGAACATGGTGTCCATCCGCCTCATGCAGGCGGTGGGCCCCAAATACGTGCAGGACTACATCACGCGCTTCGGCTTCGACCGCGCGCGCAACCCCGCCGTGCTGCCCCTGGCGCTGGGCGCGGGCGCCGTCACCCCCCTGCAACTGGCCGACGGCTACTCGGTATTCGCCAACGGCGGCTATCGCGTCCTGCCTTATCTTATCGACCACATCACCGACAGCAGCGGCAAAGTCATCATGCAGGCCAAGCCCATCGTGGCCGGCGACGCCGCCGCCCGGGTCGTCGATCCGCGCACGGTATACGTCATGGACGACATGCTGCGCGGCGTGGCCACCTACGGCACCGGCGCGCGCGTGCACCGCGAGCTGAAACGCGACGATATCGGCGGCAAGACCGGCACCACCAACGATTCGCACGATGCCTGGTTCGCGGGCTTCACACCCAAGCTGGTGGGAGTCGCCTGGATGGGCTACGACCAGCCCCGCTCGCTTGGCGTGCGGGAAACCGGCGGCGGCGCCGCCCTGCCCATCTGGCTGGACTACATGCGCTACGCCCTGAAGAACCAGCCGCAAACTCCTCCGGGCCCCATGCCCGCCGGGTTGGAAAAAATCAACGGGGACTACTATTTTTCGGAGTTCCCCCCTGGCCAGGCAGTCGCCCGGGTGGGCCTGCCCACTCCCGACGATGCCAATGCGGCGCCGCCCGCCGACGCCATCAACAACCTGGTCAACCAGTTGTCCAGCAGCAACAACAACGGGACGGGCGACAACTTCAACGGCACGCCGGCGCAAACCCAGCGCGTCCAGTTCTAGCAAGCCGGCGAGCGAGTCCGCACATCCGAACCCGGATGTGCGGGTCTGCGGGGCCGGAAACAAAAACCTGCGCCACACGCCGGACACCCCATTTCGTTCATAATGACGATTTACCCGATCGTGGAGTCCCGCCATGCAAGCGCCCAAACCCGCAACGTCCGCCCCATGGGCGAGCCGCCTCGCAGCCGGCCTGGTGCTGTTGTCGCTGTTGAGCGCCTGCGGCCTGAAAGGCCCGCTGTACATGCCTGAACCCAAGGCGGCCAGCCCGGCCCCCGCCAAAGCGCCAGCCACCGACGCTGGCCCAATCGGCAGCGCCGCGCCGGCTTCGGCAAATCCTGTAAAGTAGGCGCTCCCGCCGGAGTTCGAGCCCGCCGCGTTCCATCTCGTTCAGACCCGCGCAAAGCACTCAATATCCTCTTATTCATAGCCTCACAATGACTGTTGCTCCTCATTTCGACTTCAAGAATGGCGTCCTGCATGCCGAGAACGTTCCCCTGCCCGCTCTGGCCCGGCAGTTCGGCACGCCGCTGTACGTGTATTCGCGCCAGGCGCTGCGCGACGCCTGGGAGTCCTACCGCTCGGCCGCCGAAAACCGCAACGTCCTGGTGTGCTTCGGCATGAAGGCCAACTCCAATCTGGCGGTGCTGAACGAGTTCAGAAAACTGGGGGCGGGTTTCGATATCGTCTCGGGCGGCGAGCTCGCCCGCGCGCTGGCCGTGGGCGCCGACCCCGGCAAGATCGTATTTTCTGGCGTGGGCAAGCAGGCCTGGGAAATGCAGGCGGCGCTGAAGGCCGGGGTCAAATGCTTCAATGTGGAGTCGGAAGCCGAACTCGCGCAATTGGCCCAGGTGGCCGGCCAGATGGACGTCGTCGCCCCGGTGTCGCTGCGCGTCAACCCCGACGTCGATGCCCAGACCCATCCTTATATTTCCACCGGCCTCAAGGAAAACAAATTCGGCATCGCCATCGAGGAAGCCGTCCGGGTCTACCAGTACGCGTCGCAGCTCCAAAACCTGCGCATCGTGGGTGTCGACTGCCATATCGGCTCGCAAATCACGGAAGTCAGCCCCTATCTGGACGCGCTCGACAAACTCATCGCGCTCATCCAGACGCTGGCCGGGCTCGGCATTCATATAGAGCATCTTGATCTGGGCGGGGGGCTGGGCATCCGCTACACCGACGAAACCCTGGTCACGCCCAAGACGCTGCTGGACCAGGTCTTCGAACGCCTGGCCGCAAAGGGGCTGGATTCGTTACAAATAGTCCTGGAGCCCGGCCGATCGCTGGTGGGCAATGCAGGCATACTTCTGACCACCGTCGAATACCTGAAGCACGGGGACACCAAGAACTTCGCCATCGTCGATGCCGCCATGAACGACCTGATCCGGCCGACCCTGTACGACGCCTGGCACAGCGTGGAACAGGTTGGCCCGCCCAGCCACGACGAAGTGCGAACCTACGACATCGTGGGCCCCATCTGCGAAAGCGGCGACTGGCTGGCCCGCGACCGCCGGTTCGCCCTGAAACAGGGGGAGCTCCTGGCCATCATGTCGGCGGGGGCCTACGCCTTCACCATGGCCAGCCATTACAACACGCGCCCCCGCGCCGCGGAAATCATGGTCGATGGCGACAACTGCCATGTGGTTCGCCCCCGCGAAACCATAGAAAGCCTGTTCGCCGGCGAAATCCCCCTGGATTGAAGGTCGGGCGGCTCCTTGACGGGTATTGAGGGGCCCAACCCTTTGACCATACCTTTGTACCGGTCCATTCAGATAATATTCACACGATAAATCCATATATACTCTAAAGCTACCGGGCCCGGTGCCGTTTATACAAACTACCTCGTGTAAAAAAACAGGCTCTCCATCTTCCATCATGACAGTCAATGCACATGTCGTCCGTTGTCCATTTCACACATGCGCTGCGATGGTAAAGCATGCAAAACCCTGAGTCTGATATCGCACGTTTTGCTCCTGATCCGCTCAGGCTGTTCGACCGTGTGCTTCGCGCCCTGACGTATGTCGCGCTTCCTGCCGCCGTCTCTTTTTTACCCGTACTGTCCCTGCTTATCAACAACGACCCCCAAGGTTTCGGGCCGGGCTCGTTCCATGCCATCTACATGCTGGAAGGCGGCGTGCTTACGCTGTCCCTCACGCTATTGCTGTTCGCCGCCATCAGCCGGAAATGGCTTTATGTTCTGTTTGCGGGCTGGCTTATCGGCAACCTGCGCATCACCGCCACCTCCATGGGCTGGGACATGCAATGGCTGGGCCAGGACATTCCCGTGGCCGCGCTGCCGTACGTCCGCAAGCTGACCTGTGCCCTGTACTACCTCCTGACCTTCACGCTGTTCACCGAGCTGTTCAAGACCGGCCTGGCCAAGACCCGGCAAACGGGCCTGCTGCGCCTGGGCATGGTGCCGGGAATCGTGCTGCTGGCGGCCGTGCCGTACGTTCCGTACGAGCACTTCCTGCAACTGATGTGGTGGATGGCCGCCGCCGGGGTTTTCATTGCCGCGGCCATCATCTACCGCGTGCAGGTCGTCGCCTATTCCAGCGACATGCTTTGGTACAGCGCCGGCATGCTCGTCGTCATTGCGGCCGGCACGGGTGTGCTCGAGGCCTTGTCCACGCTCATCAACCTGCATATTCTCAATACAGCCTGCATCCATATTGCGGCCACCATCGTTTCCAGCGCCCTCATCGCGCTGGTCGTCACCGAGAACGAGCGCTCGGAACGCAATAAAACCATCACCGCCCTGGTCACGCTGGCCGACCACGATCCGCTTACCAACACGCTGAACCAGCGCGGCATCGAGAAACGCACCCGCAATGCCCTGCACGGACTGAGCCGGGGCGAGCCTTTTGCCATGGGCTACCTGGATTTCGGCTCGCTCAAGACCGTCAACGACCTATACGGCCACACCACCGGCGACGACGTCCTGCGGCAAGCCTGCGCCCGCGTCAGCGCCAAGCTGGAAAGCGGCCAGTTCCTGGGCCGCATCGGCGGCTCCGAACTGATCCTGCTGCTTTGCAATACCTTCATCGACGACGCCCAGTTCCTGGCGCACGCCATTATGAACGACCTGCAGGCCTCGCCGTGCTATATCGGCACCCGCACGCTGCAGCTCAACGCCTCGATGGGGCTGGTCGAAGTGGCCAACCCCAAGCAGCCTCCCCAAGAAGTGATCCTGGCGGCGGCCCGGGCCTGCCGCCTGGCCCGGCGCAACGGCGTCAACCAGATCGTCGTGCACGAATACGCCGATATCGCCAAGGCGGAACATAGCCAGGAATTCCAGCTGCTGCGGGAATTCAGCACGGGGTTCTCGCCCCGCAACCTGTTCCTGGTGATGCAGCCCATCATGTCGCTGAAGAACCCCTTCAACAGCCTGGATTTCGAAGTCCTGCTGCGCATGCGCGACGCCAACGGCAAACTGGTGCCAACCAATACCATCATCGCCGCGGCCGAGGAAAGCGGCGTTGCGCCAGCCCTGGACAAGTGGATTATCCAGACAACGCTGGAATGGCTGGACAAGCATCAAGACCAGTTGGGCAATACCAATTTCATCTGCCTGAACATGAACGGCATGTCGCTGAACGACCAGAAGTTCATCGACGAGTTCTTCAGCCTTTTGCAATTGCACCGGCACATTGCCCACCTGCTTTGCATAGAAATCACCGAAAGCGTGGCGCTCAAGGACCTCAACGACATCCACACCTTCATCGAGCAGTTGCACAGCATCGGGGTGCGGGTGGCGCTGGACGATTTCGGCGCCGGATACACGTCGTTCTCATATCTTAAGCAACTACCGGCCGATGCGCTGAAGATCGACGGCTCGTTCATCCAGAGCATGACCGCCCGCCCCGCCGACGTGGCCATCGTGGAGGCCATCGTGGCCCTGGCGCACAACCTGGGCATGCAAAGCATCGCCGAATGGGTGGAAGACTGCGCCACCCTGGAGACCCTGGCCAGACTGGGCGTGGACTACGTGCAGGGCTACGCCGTTTCTCACCCCAAAGACCCCAAGGAAATGCTGAACGCGCGCTGCGTCGTCGATTTCATCGACGACGAGGCAACCCGCGCATTCATCAGCGAACACCTCGGCCAGGAAGCCTAAGACGGAAAAACCTGGGTAGCGGGGGGCACCCTCCAAAAACAAGGGCTCCCGAAGGAGCCCTTTCTTTTCTTACAGCTCTCCGTAGGAGTGCAGCCCCGACAGGAACATATTGACGCCCAGGAAGGCGAAGCTGGTCACCAGCAGGCCGCCCAGGGCCCAGTACGCCGCCATGGGGCCGCGCAGGCCTTTCATGAGGCGCATGTGCAGCCAGGCTGCATAGTTGAGCCAGACGATCAGCGCCCAGGTTTCCTTGGGATCCCACTGCCAGTAGGTGCCCCAGGCATCGGCCGCCCACAGGGCGCCCAATATGGTGGCCACCGTGAAAAACGCGAAGCCCACCGCGATGGCCCGGTACATGATGTCGTCAAGCACTTCCAGCGACGGCAGCTTGCGCGAGATGGGGCCGCGGAAAGCCAGGATGGTGCCGACAATAATGGCGCCCAGCCCGAAATACAGCATCCAGGTAAGCGAGACTTCCCGGGAACCGAAAATAAAGGGCTCGGCACACAGCACCGCGCCCAGCACGAAAAGCGGGATCAGCCTGGCCCGGGACCGGGTTTCGCCGTGTTCTTTGATGAGGTAGGCAAAACCCACCATGGCCGACAGGGAGAAGGTGCCGTAGCCGATGAAATTGGCCGGCACGTGGATTTTCATCCACCAGCTTTTCAGGGCAGGCACCAGCGGCTGGATCTGATAGGCATCGCGCGTGAACGAATACCACAGCAGAAACACGACGGCGGAGGTCACCACCATCAGCACGAAGCCGCCCAACGCGCGCGTGGCGTAGCGCCGCTCGTAATACAAATAGAACAAGGCCGTGATCAGGGAGAACAGCACGAAGACTTCGTACAGATTGCTGACGGGAATGTGGCCGATGTCGGGCCCAAGCAGATGGCCTTCGCGCCAGCGCACCAGCAGGCCGGTTACCCCGGCGTACACCGCGCCCCAGGTGAGGAACGTGCCCATCCAGGCCGCCGTCTTGCTGACGAAGCCGACCCAGTAGCAAATGGTCGCCAGCGCGAACAGCGCGCACATCCATAAGATGGCCGACTGGGACGAGAACAGATACTTGAGGAAGAAGACGCTTTCGGCCCGGGTGATGTCGCCCTGGGCCAGCCCATGGCCGTTGCTGTACAGCCAGATGGCGAACAGCGCGCTCAGGCCGCTGGCCACCATCAGCGCGCGCAAAGGCCGCCAAAGCCAGGCCGCCCAGCTGAAGCCCACGACGGCGCCGCACAGGATGAGCTTCTCGTAGTAGTCCATGTAGCTGCCATAGTTGGACAGCGCATAGCCCGCCCCGACGGCAAGAATCAGGAAGAACAGAATATCCGTCCAGTCGGGCTTGCCCCGCTGGCCGCGCGAATCCCCGCTCGAAACCATGGGATCCTGCCACGCAGGCGTATTGAGAGTGGTGTCGGACATGCTAAACCTCGTTACGTAGACAGGCGCTTGAAAGCGTCTTTGAAGCGCTCGAATTCACGGCTGAAATCCAGGGTGCGTCGTTGAGATGTCATGGCAGCCAGCAATTCGCTGCCTTGCCCTTGTGGTCTGATCCAGACCCAGATGCGGCGATCCCGTATGTAGAACATCGAGAATACGCCTAATACCAAAAATATGCAGCCCAGATACACAATGTTCTTGCCCGGACTGCGGGCCACCTGGAACACGCTGGCCTGCACCTGCTGGAAATTCTTCAGCGACAAGAACACCGGAGCGGGGTAATCGGGCAGATTGGCAAAGGCCAGCAGGGCGGTTTGCGTCCAGCGCATGGCGGCCTGCTGCGCCTGGGGATTGCTGCGATCCACCGGCGCCAGGCCGTTCCGGGCGCGGTTGATGTCGCGCAATTCGGCCAGCGACAGTTGAATCATGGGCACGGCGAACCCAAGCACTTTCTCGCGCTCGGCAGAGGGAACCTTGACGACGATTTCATTGAAGCCGCCCCGCGCAAACGATTCCAGCGCGCCCTCGGCCGCTTTCTGCAGCAATGGTCGCTGCGCGGCATCGTTGGCGTTGGCCTGGGCGAACCGCTCGGCGGCCTGGGCCCGCATGCCGGGGTCGTTCAGGGCGGCGCGCAAGCTCATGAACTCGGCCACGGAATGGTTGGCGTCGGCGGGAATGCGCATGTACCGATAGGGCTCGGCGGCGGACCTACGCACGCCGGCCAGAAAGACCTCGCTGCCATCCAGCTGCATGGGCAGCATGTAATTGGTGAACTCATACGACTGGCCGTTGCTGTCGACCACACGGTACTGGACGCTGGGGCCGACGTTGCGCAAGTGCTCGTTCTTGGCGCCGGCGGCGCTACCCGTTACGGCCGCCACCTGCTGCAGCACGTCCTTGGGTTGCGGCTCTTTGCCGTTGTCGAGGTTCTCGACGTTGATGACCCGCAAGCCCGTCAGATCGACGCTCACATTCGAGACGCCCGCGGCGGCCGGCAGCTTGGCGGCCTGCCCGACCACGCCCTCGACATCGAAGGTCTGCTCGCCGGAGCCGTGCAAGGGGTAGCCCAGCAATTCCAGCTTGCTGCCGCCATCGTCGAAGCTGGACTGATAAACCGTTATGCCCTTGTAGCGCAAGGGTTCGTTGACCTCGATGACCTTGTTGAAGGTCTTGCCCGTGTCATGGTCGATGACTTCGACGTCGCTCTTGAAGCTGCTGGGCATGCCGGTCGAATAGTACTCGACGTCGAATTTGTTCAGCTTGATGGAGAACGGCAGGGGCTGCACCAGCACGCCGTTTTCAAGGCTGACGATGGCATTGCCGCTGATGCTGCCGTCCGGCACCAGCATATTAGCGCGGAAGCTGGGGTTGCCGGCCGGGAGGCGGCCCGACTCGGGGACGTCGGCAATCATCATGTTCTGGGTAATGGGGTGCTTGTCGCCCAGCCATACTTGCAGGCGTAGCAGCAGTTCGCTGTCCAGCAGGCCGCCCACGCAAATGACCACGATGGCGGCATGGGCAAAAATATAGCCCAGGCGGTTGGCACCGCCCTTCTTGGCCGCCAGCAGCACGCCTTCGTCATCCTCGCGCCGCTTCCATTTGTAGCCATGGCTGCGCAGCCACTGCTCGATGCGGCCCGAGGCCTCCTGGGGCGCAAGCGGGCTGGCCAGTTCGACGCGATGATGGAAGGCCCGCAAACTGCCGCCGCGCACGTATTCGCGAAAAGAGCGCGCATCGCGGATCATCTTGGGGGCGTTGCGCAACAGGCAAATGGAGGTCGAAACCACCAAAAACCCCATGATCAGCAAGAACCACCAACTGTTGTAGATATGCCAGATGGAAAATTTGTCGAACAAAGCAAACCAGAACGGCCCGAACCTGTCGACATAGGTGCTGGGCGCCTGATTCTGCTGCAGCACGGTGCCGATAAGGCTGGCCACGCAAATGAACATGAGCAGGCTGACCGCGAACCGCATGGATCCCAGCAGTTCGAGCAGGTCAGAACCCCAACGACGAAGGGCGGAAGTTTGATTCACAATTTCATTCGCAAAAAAATAGGGGCGCCACGATCGGCTCCCCCATTGCATAACGTGTACTGGCGCCGGGTGAGCCCGTGCGCCGATTTATATTTTTTAACGCAAGCCCGCGGCGTAATCGGCAACCGCGGCGATCTCGGAATCGGACATGCGGTCGGCGATGTCGTGCATCATCGCGCCATTTGCGCGATCGCCGCTGCGGAACAGCTTGAGCTGTTCGGCGATATAGCTGGGGAACTGGCCGGCCAGGCGGGGGAATTCGCCGGGCAGGCCCGCGCCATTGGCCGAGTGACAGGCCGCGCAGGCCGGAACGCGGCGCTCATCGATGCCGCCGCGCCAGATTTTCTGGCCGAGTTCCATGGTGGCTTCGTTGGTGGCGGTGGCGGCCTTGTCGTAGTCGAGCTTTTGTTGCGACAAGTACAGCGCGATGTTCTGCATGTCTTCAGGCGTAAGCTGGGAAGCGAACGTGGTCATGACGGTGTTCGCGCCGTTTACGCCGCGGCGCAGAGGCGGCTGCTTGCCGTCTTTGGAACGGAAGTCGCCAAGCTGCTTGGCCAGGTATTCGTGCGACTGGGCAGCCAGGTTGGGGTTGGTGGGGATGGTGCTGTTGCCGGCCGCGCCGTGACAGCTTGCACAGGCCAGGATGCCTCGCGCCGCATCGCCGTTGACGAACAGTTGTTCGCCTTTTTTTGCATCGGGCTTGGCCGGGGCGGCATCGGCCGCGTAGCTGACGCTGGCCAATGTGGAACCAAGCAGCAAACTGCTGGCAACGAAGATACTGGAAAGCACACGCTTCATGAAAACCTCGACCGATCGTTATTCTTAATGGCGGGCAGTCCAAAGCCGGGATGCCGCCGATACCCGCCTTCCGCCTGCGGCCCCGCCTGCCGGGCAGGCCTGCTATAGGGCGCAATCAAAAGGCTTCTACAGTTTCAAACCTCTAATTATACAATAGGGGCTAGATTCGACCCACAATAACCACACCTGGTACTCCCTTTGTCCATTCTGCACCGCGCCTCGTTCTCCACCTCCGCCGCCCGGCTCGACCAGTTGCCGCCGCCCGACGCGCCGGAAGTCTGCTTCGTGGGCAGATCCAACTGCGGCAAGTCGTCGGCCATCAACGTTCTTACCAATCAGCGGCGCCTGGCATTTTCCAGCAAAACGCCCGGCCGCACCCGCCTGATCAATCTTTTCGGCATTCCCGATCCGCTCGACCCCGA
>Ga0182735_1000682_pt1 | contig 25799 bp, 21 predicted proteins | sample eDN5th30CKraftMG_FD_128524 | JGI IMG/M metagenome (GOLD analysis project Ga0182735, IMG submission 128524) | Enriched Miracle-Growth compost microbial communities from Emeryville, California, USA - eDNA 5th pass 30_C Kraft MG (version 2) (version 2) ...
CCCCGCCAGGGGCAACCCGTCCGTCGGCGATGGTTTGTGCACGCCAGCCCGCCTTTCCGAAACATCCCGGTTTCCAGCCTGGCGGGAGCATATACCGGATTGCGCCCGGGTGAAGCGGCGCGCGCCTCCCCCGGGACGCGAGGCGCGCTATTCGCCCGCGGCGACGCCCGTCTCCACGTAGATCTGGCCGCCGCCGGCGGTGAACTCGGCGCTCTTGGCCTTCATGCCGGCGGCCGCCTGCTCCAGCGCCTGGCGTTCGTTGTCGCCCATGGCGGCGACCTCGGCGCGCAGATCCTGGGTGATCTTCATGGAGCAGAACTTCGGTCCACACATGGAGCAGAAATGCGCCACCTTGTGCGCGTCCTTCGGCATGGTTTCGTCATGGAAGGCGCAGGCGGTGTCCGGGTCGAGGGAGAGGTTGAACTGATCCTCCCAGCGGAAGTCGAAGCGCGCCCGCGACAGGGCGTCGTCGCGCACCTGCGCGGCGGGGTGCCCCTTGGCGAGATCGGCGGCGTGGGCCGCCAGCCTGTAGGTGATGACGCCGGTTTTCACGTCGTCGCGGTTGGGCAGGCCCAGATGCTCCTTGGGGGTGACGTAGCAGAGCATGGCGGTGCCAAACCAGCCGATCATCGCCGCGCCGATCGCCGAGGTGATGTGGTCGTACCCCGGCGCGATGTCGGTGGTCAGCGGGCCAAGCGTGTAGAACGGCGCCTCGCCGCAGGCCTTCAGCTGCTTGTCCATGTTGGCCTTGATCTTGTGCATCGGCACGTGACCTGGGCCCTCGATCATCACCTGACAGCCCTTGTCCCAGGCGATCTTCGTCAGTTCCCCCAGCGTCTCCAGCTCGGCGAACTGGGCGGCGTCGTTGGCGTCGGCGATCGAGCCCGGGCGCAGGCCGTCGCCCAGCGAGAAGCTGACGTCATAACGGCGCATAATGTCGCAAATCTCGTCGAAGCGCTCGTAGAGGAAGCTCTCGCGATGGTGCGACAGGCACCAGCGCGCCATGATCGAGCCGCCGCGCGAGACAATGCCGGTGACGCGGCTGGCGGTCAGCGGCACGTAAGGCAGGCGCACGCCGGCATGGATGGTGAAGTAATCGACGCCCTGCTCGGCCTGCTCGATCAGCGTGTCGGCGAACACCTCGAAGTCGAGTTTTGCCGGGTCGCCGCCGACCTTCTCCAGCGCCTGGTAGATCGGCACGGTGCCGATCGGCACGGGCGAGTTGCGCATGATCCAGCTGCGGATGTTGTGGATGTTGCGGCCGGTGGAGAGGTCCATCACCGTGTCCGCGCCCCAGCGCGCGGCCCACACCAGCTTCTCGACCTCCTCCGCCGCGGTGGACACCACCGCCGAATTGCCGATGTTGGCGTTGATCTTCACCAGGAAGTTACGACCGATGATCGTCGGCTCCAGCTCCGGGTGATTGATGTTGGCGGGGATCACGGCGCGACCGCGCGCCACTTCGCTGCGCACGAACTCCGGCGTGATGAAGGTGGGGATTTCAGCGCCGAAATCCTCGCCGTCGGCGCGACGGGCCGCGGCGCCGTCAGCCATGGCCTGGCGACCGGCGTTCTCGCGGTGGGCGATGTAGATCATCTCCTCGGTGATGATCCCGGCGCGCGCGAACTCCAGCTGGGTCACCATCTGGCCGTCGCGGGCGCGCAGCACCGGACGTTGCGCCGGGCAGGCCGGCACCAGGCGCGCGCCGGCGGCGCCGCCATTGTCCTCCGGCTTCACGGCGCGAGGGGCGACGCTCTCAAACCCGCGCCGGGCGATCCACGCGGCGCGGGTTTGCGGCAGACCCGCCGTCAGGTCGATACGGACGTCCGGATCGGTGAACGGGCCCGACGTGTCCTGCACCAGCAGCGGCGGCTCGCCCGAAGCCTCCGTCAGGGTGATCTCGCGGAATGGCACGCGGATGTCAGGATGCGCGGCCGGGGCGGTGTAAACCTTGCGCGAGCCACGGATGGGGCTGGTGGTGACGGCGGCGGGCGCGCTGGCGCCGCTCAGGATGGCGTCGGTCATGATGGTCTCTGCCCTGATTTGTTGCCTGGCTGGGATGTTGATCCGGCCAGAGGGGGGCAGAGGCAGAATGGACGGCCTCGCCACAGGCAAGACTTTCGTCCAGCGCGCACAACATCGCCGCCGGGAATCCGGTGGTCATGCCGCCGACAGCGTACCGGACCGTCACCGGACGGCTGGCCGTAGCGGACACATGCAATAGCTGTGTGGCGCGCAAGTTCCTGTCCCTCCGCCGGCATGACCCGGATCAGGTTCAGCGGGTCACCACGGCGTCGACAGGCGAATAAAAGCCGCCGGCAGGTGGAATCTCAGCCCCCTCACGGGGCCCCCCTCGGAATGTTTCCAGACTGCGTGAGGACGCGGCGGGTGTCAATCCGCCGGCCGGCTCGCCCCACGTCGCGCGCCCTCGCAGCGCGCCCTTGACCGCCCTTGCCCGCCATTGCCGCGCCGCAGCTTGTGTCGCGGGGGCGCGGGCGGCACAACAGCGGACCGATGCGCGTGGGCCGATGCGCCGCGCCGCCAACGCGGGAGAGGAGCCAGGCATGAGCAACAGGGACGCCGCGCCATTTCGTCTTGACGGGCAGGTGGCGCTTGTCACCGGCGCCGGACGCGGATTGGGACTGGAAATGGCGCGTGGCCTGGCCCGCGCCGGCGCGACCGTCATCATCAACGGCCGTGACGCCGGGCGGCTGGCGGCGGCGCGCGACGGACTGGCCCAGGATGGCTCCGACGCGCAGGCCCTGGCCTTCGACCTGACCGACGACGCGGCGGTGACGGCGGCGCTGGCGGACATCATGGCCCGCTTCGGTCGCCTCGACATCCTGGTGAACAACGCCGCCGCGCGCGACCGGCGCGCGCTGGCGCAGTTCGGCCCCGGCGACATGGAGGCGCTGCTGGCCGCCAATATCGCCGCGCCGTTCGAGATCAGCCGCAAGGCGGCGGCCCTCATGAAGGCGGCGGGTTACGGGCGCATCATCAACATCACCTCGATCGCCGCCAGCATTTCCCGCGCCGGCGATGCGCTCTACACCACCTCCAAGGGCGGCCTCGACGCCATGACCCGGGCGCTGGCGGCGGAGCTGGGACCGCACGGCGTCACGGTAAACTCCGTGGCTCCCGGCTATTTCGCCACCGAGGCCAACGCCGGCATGGTCGCCGACGCGGGCGTCGAAGCCTGGCTGGGCCAGCGCACCTCGCTGGGACGCTGGGGCCGGCCAGAAGAGATCGCCGGGGCGGTGGTGTTCCTCGCCTCGCGCGAAGCCTCGTACATCACCGGCCATGCGCTGGCCGTGGACGGCGGCTTCCTGGCGCATTTCTGAAACCGGACGACCTGCGGATTCAGCCGCGGCAGATCAGAGACATGTCAGGGTTTGCGCGTGATTCCTTTCCCGTTGGAGGCGCCTTTCTCATGACGACGGCACGAAACACCATTTCCATTCCCCTCAAGACCGGGGACCTGGAGCCCGGATTCTTCACGCTCGCAATTTCCGGCAATGACAGGACCAACGACATCTATGCGACCTGCACCAATCCAGGTCGCCGGCAAAACCAGACCTTTCTGACAACCCTCTCCCACGACGGCGTCGTTCAGGGTTACGGCACGCCCGTCGAACAGCGGGACGGCGTCATCATCACCAGCGCCTGGGCAAACCCGGAGGCTGGACGCCATGAAATCTGGCGGATGACAGCAAGCAACGACGGGTTCTCAGCCATCTGCGCCATCGAAATGTATGACGCCGCAACGCAGGAACTCATTTCGTTCCCGCCCCAGGGGCGCAACTCCCCATTCGCCAGCTTCGCGTTCACGCAGGACAAAACCTTTGTGATGGCGACGTTTGACGGCTTGCAGATCGTCAGTTTCGAGGCGCGAAGCCGGACGATGGTGCAGAACCCGCAGGCGACAGTCACCGGACCGGAGATCAAGCCGGCGCTGATCTGGGCGCCGTCCCTCTATGACGGCGGCGCCAGGGTATGGCAGGCCAATCGCATGCAGGTGATGGCCGCGGAGCAGACGATCACCACGCTTCAGCCCCCTGCGGGCGACATCACGCGCGTCGTCACCAATTTTTCGCCGCCCCCGCCCGCACAACCGGCGGTCATCTGGACCGGACAGGATCCCCGGCGCCCCGCCGAGATCTGGGCGCTCTGCGACGTCGGTCCGCGGACGGACATTATCGAAATCATCACCTGCGTCACGGAACCGTTCAGGGACGCGCTGGTTCAGGTTCCGTACAGCAACTATAGCGGCGCTGTTTCCCCCTGCGCCAACCCGGCCACGGGGGCGCTGCAATTCATCGATCCGTCGACACGCGCCGTCGTCGCCGTGGATGTGGGGTCGGCTGCGGCCACGGTGCTGGTCAAACTGCCGCTCGCCGCCGAAGGCGCCGCGATGCGCTGCGACAGTTCGGGCCGGACATGGATTGTGGGCAACCATCCGCAACGCGGCCCGATGTTGTGGGGTTATATGCCAGGCTGAGAGTCTGTCTGGAAATTCGCAGCCGGAATCCGCGCTTTCAAACAGGCGCCAGGCGCATCACGCCCGCGCGCTGACCACCCAGACGGCGGCGTCGAGCCAGACGCCGTCCGGCGTCTCGTGGCGGCGCAGCGCCCCGGCCACGCGCTGGCGCGCCGCGTCGGCGACTTCGGGCTGTTCGCGCAGCAGGCCGGCGAGCGGGCCGATGCGCAGCGCCTGGGCCAGCGCCTTTTCGAACGGCAGGCCGCCCACCTTCTGGTCGTGCGGGCGGATGTCGATGGCACTGAAGCCGGCCTCGCCGAGAATGCTGTCGATGCGCCTGGCGTCGGCGAAGGCGAATGGCCCGGGCGCCAGCGGATCAGTCTTCGGCGGTTTCACCGGGAAGGCGTCGAGCGCCGCCCGGTAAGGCGCGAGCATCACCGGGTTCTCGTCCGGCCGGCGCCAGCAAATAAAGGCAAGGGTCGCGCCTTTGCGCATGTGGCGGCGGATATTGGCGAAAGCGGCGACGGGATCATCGAAGAACATGACGCCGAAACGCGAGAACACCCCGTCGAACGGCGCGCCGCCGGCCGAGAGATCGGCGATCTGGGCGTCCGCCTCGACGAATGACGCATTGACGGCGCCCCGCTCCCCCGCCAGCTCGCGCGCCCGCGCCAGCATCGGGGCGGAAATATCGACGCCGACCGCAGCGCCCTGCGGGCCGACGCGCCCCGCCAGCTCCAGGGTGTTGGCGCCGCAGCCGCAACCGACGTCGAGCAGGCGCTGCCCAGGGACGGGCCGCAAGGCGGCCAGCGCCTGATCGGACAGGGGCGCGAACTGCCGGTCCAGATCCGCATGCAGATCAACCCAGGAGCGCACGGCTCCGGTGTTCCAGAATTCGGCCTGGGCTGCGTTGGGCGCCTTGTCCATAGGTCGCTCCCATATGTCAGAGGTTCATGTATCAGAGGTTGTTGTCGGCGATGACGCCCTCGAGAAAGCCGCCCAGATCATCGGTGATGTGGTCAACATGCGCCAGCTCCTCGCGCGCCTGTTCGAACGGCTCGCGCCAGGGGTCGGGCGTCGCCGGCAGCACCAGCGCCGTGGTCATGCCAAGCGCATGGGCCGGGGCAAGGTTGCGGGCCATGTCCTCGAAGAAAGCGGCGCGGGTCGGGTCCACGTCATACTGCGCCAGCAGCATGTCGTAGGCGCCCTGCTCAGGCTTTGGAATAAAGTCGGCGGCGACAATATCGAAATAGCCGCTGAAGTGACTGTCCAGCCCCAGCTTGCGGCAGATATTTTCGGCATGGCGGGCCGAGCCGTTGGTGAAGATCAGCTTGCGCCCCGGCAAGGCCCCGATGGCGGCGGCAAGACGTTCGTTGGCCGGCAGCAGGCTGAGATCGACGTCATGAACGAAGGCGAGGAAATCCGCCGGGTCCATGCCGTGCTCCTGCATCAGCCCGCGCAGGGTCGTGCCGTGGCGATGATAGTAGTACTTTTGCAGGGCGCGGGCCGAGATGCCATCCAGATCGAAGGTTTCGGCGAGGAAGCGCGTGATGCGCTGGCCCACCTGCGGCCACACCTGGGCCTCATGCGAATACAGGGTGTTGTCGAGATCGAAAATCCAGGCGTCGACATGAGCAAAGCCGCGCGGCGCCAGGGCGTCCGCGGCCAGAGTGTCTGCGGACAGGGTGTCTGCGGCGGGTCCGGGGACGGGAGACATATGGTTCATGCGCTTCATATACATGAAGTTTGTGAACGATTGCAGCCGCGGCGCGCGCAGCCCCCCGCGCTTCCGCCTCCATCATGCCCCCCGGTCACAGGCCCGGCCCTGACGTGATCGGGAGGGATGATCCCGGCGCCTGCAAGGCGCACAAAGGGAAACGGGCGCATCAGCAACAGGGAGCGCCGACGCCCACAAGGGAAGTGCGGCGCGGGCATGCCCGGACGCCCGCGCGGGCCGGTTTGTCGACGAACACAAAAAACCCCGGAGCAGGCCCCGGGGCTTCATGATGCTGGCGCTCCCTCAACGCGGCGGCCGGTCAGGCCGCCGCCGGGGGCTGGATTACTTGTATTCCGGCTCGTCATACCAGGGGAAGAACGACGGCATGTCGGTCGACACCTTGTCAGGGAAGTTGGGCAGGCGCTTTTCGAGGAAGGAGGTCACGCCTTCCTGCACGTCGCGCTGCTTGCCGCGCCAGAAAATGCCGCGGCTGTCGACGCGGTGCGCCTCCATCGGGTGATCGGCGCCCAGCATCCGCCACATCATCTGGCGCATCAGCGAGACCGACACCGGAGCCGTGCGCTCGGTCCAGCTGCGGGCGATGGCGCGGGCGCGCGGCAGCAGCTCGTCGGCCGGCACGACCTCCTTGACCAGGCCGCCGGCCAGGGCTTCCTGGGCATCGAACACGCGGCCCGAATAGGCCCAGTCCGCCGCCTGCTGGATGCCGACCAGACGCGGCAGGAACCAGCTGGAGCAGGCTTCCATGACGATGCCGCGCTGGGAGAACACGAAGCCGAAGCGGGCGTTCTCGGAGGCGATGCGCATGTCCATGGGCAGCTGCATGGTGGCGCCGATGCCAACGGCCGGGCCATTGATGGCGCCGATCACCGGCTTCAGGCTGTTGAAAATGCGCAGGGTCAGGCGGCCGCCGCCGTCGCGCATCGCCGGGTCGGCGGCGAGGTCGGGCTTGCCGTCGCGGCCGAGCGGCAGGTCGGTGGTGGAGGTGCGGCTGTCGTAGTTGAAGGTGTCGCCGCCCGCGGCCAGGTCAGCGCCGGCGCAGAAGCCGCGGCCCTCGCCGGTGATGATGATGGCGCGCACCGAATCGTCGGCGTCCGCCTTGTCGAACACCGCGATCATCTCCTGCATCATCTGGCCGGTGAAGGCGTTCAGACGATCGGGACGGTTCAGGGTGAGGGTCAGGATGCCGTCGGCGAGATCGGTCTTGATGGTGGCGCCGTCGGTCTTGATGGAATCGTATGACATGCTGCTTCCCGCGTTTGCTCCCGTTCCGCCACCCGGCGCGATCGACAGGCTGACCATGGGGCAGCCCGCAACCTGCCCCCGGAAGGCGGCCTGCGCTGTTGTGACAGATCAAACGCTAGATAGGAAGCCGCTTCCGCTCCGCCGCCTGGCCGTGTTAGGCAATCTCACGCCCAGAAAAGCATTGCGCGGAGGAGTACGCATGAACAAGGATTTTGACCTGTCGAACCGCGTCGCGGTGATCACCGGCGGCAACGGCGGCATTGGCCTCGGCATGGCCGACGCCCTCGTCCGCGCCGGCTGTTCGGTGTCGATCTGGGGCCGCAACCCCCAGAAGAACGAGCAGGCGCTGGCGCAGCTCAAGGCCCATAACGCCGGCAAGGTCGAAGCCCGCATCTGCGACGTGTCCGACCGTAGCTCCATCGAGGAAACCTGGCGCGCCACCCTCGGCGCCTTTGGCCGCGTCGACGGCTGCTTCGCCAACGCCGGCATTGGCGGCGGCGGCCGCAAGGCCTTCATCGACCGCACGCCGGAAGAATGGCGGCAGATGTTCGCCACCAATCTCGACGGCGTGGTGCAGGTGTTCCAGCTCGCCGCCCGCCACATGATCGAGCGCGCCGAAAAGGGCGACGCCTTCGGCCGTCTCGTTCCCACCTCCAGCCTCGCCTCGATCTCGGGCACGGCCCGCAACGAGCACTACGCCGCCACCAAGGCGTCGCTCAACGCCCTGGTGCGGGCGCTCGGCGTCGAGCTGGCCCGCTACGGCATCACCGCCAACGCCATTCTGCCGGGCTGGATCAAGAGCGACATGACCGAGGGCATCATGGGCAATGACAAATTCGTGGCCAATGTGCTGCCGCGCATTCCCATGCGCCGCTTCGGCGAGCCTTCCGATTTCGGCGGCATCGCGGTTTACCTGATGAGCACGGCCTCGTCCTACCACACCGCCGACACGCTGCTGATCGACGGCGGCTACGCCATCTACTGAGCCGCGTCCGGCGCCACGCGAAACAGACGGGCCGGACCTGACGATCCGGCCCGTTTTTGCATGCCGCGGCGCATTCCGGCAAAGCCGGGCCGCGAAAGGCGCCCGTCCACTTTTCCAAAAGCGCTAGCGTAGCAGATCGTTGATCGACGCGGCCTGGCGATCCTGGGTCAGGCCGACGCCGCCGCCGTTATCGCCAGCTTCGCTCCCGCCGGCCGCGCCCGCCGCCTCATGATCGTGCGCGGCCTCCACGTCGCTGTCGGACGCCGCCGGCGCCGCGCCCCGGTCGTAGGGCGTGATGTTGCCCGCGCCCGCCTGGGCGACCATGCCCGGCCCCGGCTCAAAGGGCGGCGGCGACATGGGCGTCCATTTCAGCACCGGTTTGCAGATGGTGCGGCCGCGCCCGTGACGGGCCAGATCCATGTGCAGGTGGTTGTAGTGGTAAACGTCGGACCCGGGCGCGAGCACCGTGCTGAACTGGCCGCAGGCGCCGACGAAGATGGTGCGCAGGAATTCCTGATCGGCGGGCGAGCCACGCCAGCCCCTGACCACCGAGAGCTTGCGGCCGTCGGCGAGGGTCATGCCCATGAAGTCGGCGGCGTTGCCGTAGGAATGCTCGGAGCGGCGCCCGCCGGCCCGGTTGTTCATGCCCCGGCAGGAATAGGAGCCAAAGTGAATCTCGGCGACGGCCACGCCATAATACTGGCGCGCCGCCGGCTGCACGCTCTCCGCCACCCATTGCTCCAGGGCGGCGATCATCGGGCAGCCCAGCACGGCGCGGGACTTCAGCGCCACGGTTCCATTGAGAATCGCCGTGACCCTGAACGGCGAATCCATGCCGCAGGAGCCTGGACCGTTCATCGCCTTCATCGGCTGCATGAATTCAGACGGCCGCACCTGCTTGCGGGCAAGGCACTGCGCCTCGGCCTCGCCGCGCCAGGGCGCGCGCTTCTCACCCGGAAACAGGCCGCAACCAGCCAGCAGAACAATCATTGCCGCGGCCGCCAGGCCACCGAAACGGCGCATGCGCTGTCTCCCGTCCGGCGACGGCGCGCGCCCCCGAACCCTTGAAGCCGGCGCCCGCGACCAACTCCTGGGGTGGACCTGGATCGCGACGGAACCAGCCGCCACATCTCACGGACGGCGGCCAAAAGGGCGCGCCGGTGTGCTCAGGAATGGCGCCGGATCCCTAACGGCTGCTGAATCGGCGAACAGGCCCCAGGGCCGGCATGGCGGCGGCGCCCAAGATGACGTAAGGGCATGCCGTTGATCCGGCGCGGTTTTTCGTCGCGCGACCGCCAGTCTGGCGCATACCGGCGCTCCCCGTCCCCTGTCCCAGGCGATTCGGTCATGGTTAACCGGGGGTTGACATCCCGCCCCCGGCGGCGGCGCGGCAGCAGCCGTCCAGACATGGGCGCGCCGGCAAAACGCCACATTGATCGGCTCATGACAGGGGCCGCCGCCTGGGGGCCGCGTCCCGACAGCCGCCACCGGCCCGTTTCACCGGCAGGCGCCGGGGCAGGAGTGCGTTGACTTTCAAAACGGCTTCATCCATAAGCCCGCCATGGGTTGGCGGGCGCCCGCGTGGGCGCCGTTTGCTTTTTTAACCACTGATTTTAGTCGGCGCCGCAGGCGGGCTCGCGTTGCTCACCGTGTGGCTGAGGGCGCGGAGCAAACCGCAGCCGCTTATGACCGGAGATGAGCCGTGAAGAGGACCTATCAACCGAGCAAACTCGTGCGCAAGCGCCGTCACGGCTTCCGTGCGCGCATGGCGACCGTCGGCGGCCGCAAGGTTATCGCCGCCCGCCGCGCCCGTGGCCGCCAGCGCCTCTCGGCCTGATCCGCAGCCTGTGGAGGCTGCGTCCGTGACGAGCGTCCCGGCGGCGGCCCGCAGACTGACCAGGCGGTCCGAGTTTCTCGCGGCGGCGGCGGGACGCCGCTTTCACACGCCGCGCATGACGGTTCAGGGCATTATGCGCACTTCGGCTGCCGACAGCGGCGCAGGCATGCGCGTTGGCTTCACCGTCACGAAGCGCGTCGGCAACGCGCCTGAACGCAACAGAATTCGCCGTCGCCTCCGGGCGGCGGTCGACCTCGCCAGCACATCCTGGCCTGCCGCTTCGCTTGACCTCGTGCTGATCGCGCGTCGCGAAGCCATCTCCGCCCCCTTTGACCAGCTTGTCGACGATTTGCGCAACGCCGCGCCGGCCCTGGCCAGCGGCAAGGGCGCAGCCGCGCCCAAATCCACGCGCAACGGCGGCCGCCGCCGGGGCAAGGGCAGCGCGCGCCCGAACGGCGCCGGAACCGATGTTCACGAAAAGACGGACAAAAGCCCATGAGCGATGACAATCGCAATCTGATCCTGGCGATCGGCCTGTCGATCGCCGTGCTGATTGGATGGACTTACTTCTTCGGTCAGCCGGGCCAGTCCGCCAAACCGCCGGCAACGCAGACCGCGCAGCAGGTTCCCGGCCAGCCGCAGACGGGCGCCGCGATCCAGCCCGGCGCGCCCGGGCAGGCGCCCCGGCCGCTGGACCCGGGCCTGACCGGACAGACGCCGTCCGTGATGACCCGCGAGGCCGCCCTGAAGGCCTCCCCGCGCGTGGTCATCGACACGCCCGCCATCGCCGGCTCCGTCAACCTGGTGGGCGGACGCATCGACGACGTGTCGCTGAAGCAGCACCGTGAAACCGTCAACCCGAACAGCCCCATCATCGTGCTGTTCGAGCCGGTGGGCGCGCCGGACCCGTATTTCGCCGACTTCGGCTGGATTGGCGAGGCGGGGGCCAAGGTCGCCCTGCCCCAGGCCAACACCCTGTGGACCGCCGACAGCGACCGCCTGACGCCCGGCAAGCCGCTGACCCTGACCTGGGACAATGGCCAGGGCCTCGTGTTCACCCGCGTCATCTCGGTGGACGACAACGCCATGTTCTCCGTCCGCCAGGGCGTGAAGAACACCGGCGCCGCGCCGGTGACGCTGTATCCGTTCTCGCTGATCTCCCGCTGGGGCAAGCCGCACACCCAGGGCTATTTCGTGCTGCACGAAGGCCCCGTGGGCGTGCTCGGCAAGGCTGGCCTGCAGGAGCCAACGTACGACAAGCTGGCCAAGAACGACATTCTCTACGGCAATGTGCGCGGCCAGGTGTTCAAGGACACGGTTGGCGGCTGGATCGGCGTTACCGACAAGTACTGGGCCGCGGCCCTGGCGCCCAACCAGGAAAAGCCGTTCGAGGGACGTTTCACCGTCACCGAAGCGCACAAGCCGATTTACCAGACGGACGTGCGCGGCGCGGCCATCACCATTGCGCCCGGCGCCTCGGCCGACGACACCGTGCAGCTGTTCGCCGGCGCCAAGGAAGTGGCCGCCATCGACGGCTATGAGCGCAAGTATGGCATCAAGAGCTTTGACCTGCTGATCGACTGGGGCTGGTTCTATTTCATCACGAAGCCGATGTTCTTCGTGCTGGATTTCATCTTCAGGCTCGTCGGCAACTTCGGCATCGCCATCCTGCTGGTGACGGTGCTGGTGAAGCTGGTGTTCTTCCCGCTGGCCAACCGCTCCTACGCCTCCATGGCCAAGATGAAGGCCGTGCAGCCGGAGATGATGGCCATCCGCGAGCGCTACGCCGACGACAAGGTGAAGCAGCAGCAGGAAACCATGGAGCTGTACAAGCGGGAGAAGATCAATCCCGTCTCGGGCTGCCTGCCGATGCTGATCCAGATCCCGGTGTTCTTCGCGCTGTACAAGGTGCTGCTGGTCACCATCGAAATGCGGCACGCGCCGTTCTTCGGCTGGATTCGCGACCTCGCCGCGCCCGATCCGACCAACCTGTTCACCCTGTTCGGCCTCATTCCGTGGAACCCGCCGACCCTGCTGCATCTCGGCGTCTGGCCGATCATCATGGGCGTGACGATGTTCCTGCAGATGAAGATGAATCCGGAGCCGCCGGACCCGGTGCAGAAGGCGATGTTCAGCTGGATGCCGGTGATCTTCACCTTCACCCTGGGCTCGTTCCCGGCCGGTCTGGTGATCTACTGGAGCTGGAACAACCTCCTCTCCGTGTTGCAGCAGGGCTTCATCATGAGAAAGAACGGCGTGAAGATCGAGCTGTTCGACAATCTGAAGAAGATGTTCACCCGCAAGACCAAAAGCGCCTGAGGCAAGCCCGGCGCAGCGACGATCCGGACTCCCGGCGGCCCTGGCCGCCGGGAGTTTTTCTTGTCGTCAGTTTTTCTTGCCGCCCGCAGGCCGGGCGGCCCCCGGGGGGCCCGTGGTTGCCGCTGCGTCACGCCCCATCTCTCTGGCCCCATCTCCTTGGTTTGACGCGTTTTCTCCGTGCAAAGATGTAGCCCCTTTGCCGGAAAACGCTTTATAAGGACCCCGGCAACGGGAGAAGCAGCATGAGCGACCAACAGCCGGCCACGCCTGACACAGCTCCCGCCGTCGCGCCCGGGGCGAACGCGAACTTTGACGCCGGAACCCTGGAGATCGGCCGGCGGCTGTTCGCCGGACCGGCGGAATTCTACTGGGCGACCGCGAAGATCGACGGCCTGCCGCCGATGCAGGGCATGGAAATCGCCTTCGCCGGGCGCTCCAATGTGGGCAAGTCCAGCCTGGTGAACGCCCTCACCGGCCGCAACACCCTGGCCCGCACCTCCAACACGCCGGGGCGCACCCAGCAACTGAACTTCTTCCGCGTCGGGCCGGAATGGGGCCAGTTCTCGCTCGTCGACATGCCTGGCTACGGCTTCGCCGCCGTGGGCAAGGAGAAGGTCGCCGCGTGGACGCGGCTGATCCAGGATTATCTGCGCGGCCGGGCCAATCTGGCCCGGGTCTATGTGCTGATCGATTCGCGCCACGGCGTGAAGCAGATCGACACCAACGTGCTTGATGGCCTGGACCGGGCCGCCGTGTCCTATCAGGTGATCCTGACCAAGGCCGACGCCCTGAAGAAATCGGAGCTGGAGGCGCGCATCGCCGCCATCCGCCAGGGCCTGCTGCGGCGCCCGGCCGCCTTCCCCCAGGTGCTGGCCACCTCCAGCCGCTCCGGCGCGGGCGTGGAGAACGTGCGCGCCGCCGTGGTGCAACTCATGCGCGAGCGGGGTTTCGACCCGGTTCCGCCGATCTGACCCGTCCTGAGCGAAATCGATTGTTATCGCACGGTATTTTGCTCCAATTCCCTGACTGGCGGCGTTTTCCTGATGCGATGACCGATCCGCTTCAGGGGCGAACGCTTTAGCAACGACAAACCAGGAGCCTGCGATGCCTGAGCGTTTTCTGCTGTTTCTCGGCGCCCTTTGCGGCCTTGCCGGCGTGATGGCCTCGGCCGCGGCCGCCCATGTCAGCGGCGACGACAACCTCAAGACCGCCGCGCAGTTCCTGCTGTTCCACGCGCCCCTGCTGGCGGCGGCGCCGGCGATCGTGCGCAGCGGCGCCGTGCACCGTCACATCGCGCTGCTGGCGCTGATGCTGGTTTTCATTGGCGTGGCGCTGTTCAGTGGCCAGCTGGCGATGCGGGCGCTGAAAGATGCGTCCCTGTTCGCCATGGCGGCTCCCACCGGCGGCACGGTGCTGATGCTGGGCTGGGCGTTGCTCGGCGTCGCCGCCCTGGTCCCGGTCCGCAAGCCGGCCGCGCCATCGGCCTGACGCACGCCGCCGGCAGGCGCTGGCGCGACGGCGTGCGTTGACCGGGCCCGCCAGAACGTGTTGAAAACGGCGCGACACTCGCTGTGTTTTATATCCGGCTGACGGCAGGCGCTCATGACCGAACTTCCCGACGTATTCACCCAGGCTGAAATTCTGGTTCAGGCGCTGCCGCACATGCAGCGCTACGACCAGGAAATCATCGTCATCAAATATGGCGGCCACGCCATGGGCGATCCGGAAGCCGCCCAGGACTTCGCCCAAGACGTGGTGCTGCTGGAGCAGGCCGGCGTGAAGCCGATCGTCGTGCACGGCGGCGGACCGCAGATCGGCCGCATGCTCGACAAGCTCGGCATCAAGTCCGAGTTCGCCAACGGCCTGCGCATCACCGACAAGGCCACCGTCGAGGTGGTGGAGATGGTGCTGGCCGGCTCGATCAACAAGCAGATCGTCGGCACCATCTCGGCGGAGGGCGGCAAGGCCATCGGCCTGTGCGGCAAGGACGCCAACATGGTGATCGCCCGCAAGGTCGGCCGGACGACAGCCACTGATTCCAACATCGAGAAGCACGTGGACCTCGGCTTCGTCGGCGAGCCGGAGCGCGTCAACCGGGCCGTGCTCGACGCGGTGCTGGCGGCGGAGCTGACGCCGGTGCTGGCCCCGGTGGCCAATGGCGCCGACGGCGCCACCTATAACGTGAACGCTGACACCTTCGCCGGCGCCATCGCCGGCGCCATGCGCGCCAAGCGCCTGCTGCTGCTGACCGACGTGCCGGGCGTGCTCGACAAGGACAAAAAGCTGATGCCGGAACTGACGGTGGATGAATGCCGGGCGCTGATCGCCGACGGCACCATCACCGGCGGCATGATCCCCAAGGTGGAAACCTGCATCTACGCCCTGGAGCAGGGCGTGGAGGGCGTCGTCATCCTCGACGGCAAGCAGCCGCACGCCTGCCTGCTGGAGCTGCTGACCGACCACGGCGCCGGCACGCTGATCCGCAAATAGGCCAGGCCCGGCAAACTGGATCCATGTATTGAGAGAAGAAATGGCCGGCGCTTCGCCGGCCATTTTGTTGCGGATCGTTACTCACCTGCCCCGCAACGCCGGATCGCCGAAGCCGCCGCCGGTGGGGGTGACGATGGTGACCGCCTCCCCGGCCGCCAGCGTCACGGCGGCGCAGCCAGGCAGTTGCTCCACCTGACCGTCGCGCCGGCGCACGAGGTTGCGGCCGGGTTCGCCGGGCAGACCGCCGGCCAGGCCGTGCGGCGGCAGGCGGCGGTGACCGGAGAGCACGGCGCATTCCATGGCCTCGCGGAAGCGGATGGTGCGGCTGACGCCGTCGCCGGCGTTCCAGCGGCCCCGCCCTCCCGAGCCATGGCGGATGTGGAAATCCTCCAGCACCACCGGGAAACGGCTTTCCAGAACCTCTGGATCGGTGAGGCGCGAATTGGTCATGTGGGTGTGCACGGCGTCGGCGCCATCGAAGCCATCTTCCGCTGTGGCGGTTTGCGGATCATAGGCCTGACCGTGAACGCCGGCTGGCGCGCCGGAGCAGATGGTTTCGTAATACTGGTAGCGGTCGTTGCCGAAGGTGAGGTTGTTCATGGTGCCCTGGGCCGAGGCCAGCACGCCCAGGGCGCCGAACAGACAATCGGTCACCGCCTGGCTGACTTCGACATTGCCGGCGACCACCGCCGCCGGCCAGCGCGGGGCCAGCATGGAGCCTGGCGGCACAATGATGCGCAATGGCCGCAGGCAGCCGGCGTTCATGGGAATATCGTCCGCCGCCATCACCCGGAAGGCATAGAGCACGGCGGCGCGGGTCACCGGCTCCGGCGCATTGAAATTGTCCGGCTGCTGCGGCGAGGAGCCGGTGAAATCCACCGCCGCCCCCTGACGGTCGGCGTCGACGCGGATGCGGACGCGGATGACGCACCCCTGATCCATCTCCACGGCGAATTCGCTGTCCGGCAGTCGCGCCAGCACCCGCCGCACGCTGGCGGCGGCGTTATCCTGAACGTGGCCCATATAGGCCTGCACCGCCGCCAGGCCGAAGTGGGCCAGCATCTTGCGCAGCTCCGCCACGCCCTTCTCATTGGCGGCGATCTGCGCCTTCAGGTCGTTGACGTTCTGGTCGAGGTTGCGCACCGGCCAGCGGGCTCCGGCGAGCAGCTCCCGCAATTCCCTCTCGCGCAGGGCCCCCTGATCGACCAGCAGGAAATTGTCGATATAGACGCCCTCCTCCTCAATGGTGACGGCGCGCGGCGACATGGAGCCCGGCGCGATGCCGCCGATATCAGCGTGATGGCCGCGCGAGGCCACCCAGAACAGGATGCGTTGCTGGCCGTCGTCGAACACCGGCGTGCAGACGGTGATGTCGGGCAGATGGGTGCCGCCATTGTAAGGAGCGTTGAGGCAGAACACGTCGCCGGGGCGGATGCGCGGATTGCCGGCGATGACGGTGGCGACGGAGGCGTCCATGGAGCCCAGATGCACCGGCATGTGCGGGGCATTGGCCACCAGGTTGCCGGCGGCGTCGAACACGGCGCAGGAAAAGTCCAGCCGCTCCTTGATGTTCACCGAACTGGCGGTGTTCTGCAGGGTGACGCCCATCTGCTCGGCGATCGACATGTAGAGGTTGTTGAAGATCTCCAGCATCACCGGATCAACGTCCGATCCCGGCAGGTTGCGGCCAGGCAGCGGCCGCACCCGCGCCAGCACCAGGTCGCCATTGGCCTGCATGTCGGCCCGCCAGCCGTCCTCGACGATCACCGTCTGGTTCGGCTCGACAATCACGGCGGGGCCGTCAACGAAGCCGCCCGGTTGCATGGCCTCGCGGCCGACCACCGCGGCGTCGCGCCAGGCGCCCTGGCTGAAGAAGCGCGTGTGGCGCAGCACCGGCGCGGCGTGGGCAGGCGCCTCCCCCCCGGCCCCCGGCGCATCCGCCGCCGCGCCGCCGCCGGCGCACGCCACCTCCACCGCCTCGACCGCCAGGGCGCGCGACGGCTCGATAAAGCCATAGCGCTGGCGGTGGGCGGCGTTGAAACGGGACGCCAGGGCCGCCGCGTCATCCCCCACGCGGAACGGAATATGCAGGGCCGAATCGGAGCCGGCGTAGCGCACGTGAACGCGGATGGTGGTGCGCAGGTCCTTGCGGATGCCCTGGGCCGCCAGCTCGGCGTGACATCCGGCGGCAAGCCGGTTGGCCAGAGCGATGATGGCGCCCGGCGCCTCCGCGTCCAGGGCCAGGTCGAGGCCGGCGTTGCGGGAGGCGGCGATATCGGCGAGGCCCATGCCGTAGGCCGACAGCAGGCCGGAAAACGGGTGGATCAGCACCCGCTCCATGCCCAGCGCATCGGCCACCAGACAGGCGTGCTGGCCGCCAGCGCCGCCGAAGCAGTTGAGGGCATAAGCGGTAATGTCATGGCCGCGCTGCACCGAGATGCGCTTGATCGCCTCGGCCATGTTGGCCACGGCGATTGCGATGAAGCCATCGGCCACGTCTTCCGGCGAACGGCCATCGCCAACCTCGCCGGCCATGCTGGCGAAGGCGGCGCGCACCATGGCCACGTCCAGCGGCTGGTCGCGACCTGGGCCGAAAATCGCCGGAAACAGCTCGGGGTCAAGCTTGCCGAGCATGACATTGGCGTCGGTCACCGCCAGCGGGCCGCCGTTGCGGTAACACATGGGGCCTGGGTCGGCGCCGGCCGATTCCGGCCCGACGCGGAACCGGGCGCCGTCGAAGCGCAGCAGCGAGCCGCCGCCCGCAGCCACCGTGTGGATCATCATCATCGGCGCGCGCATGCGCACGCCGGCGACCTCGGTTTCAAAGGCGCGTTCGAAATCGGCGGCCTCCGCCTCTCCGGCCGCTACGCCGTCGAAGTGCGCCACGTCGGTGGAGGTGCCGCCCATGTCGAAGCCGATGACCCGCTCAAAGCCAGCGGCAAGGCCGGTGCGGGCCATGCCGACGACGCCGCCGGCCGGGCCGGAGAGGATGGCGTCGCGTCCCTGGAACAGGCTGGCGGCGGTGAGGCCGCCGGACGAGGTCATGAACATCAGCCGCACGCCATCGGCTGATGCGTCGTTGAGCGCGTTGACGCCCAGCTCCTCCGCCACCTGGGCGACATAGCGGTTCAGCACCGGCGAAAGATAGGCGTCGACCACCGTGGTGTCGCCACGCCCGACGAATTTGATCATTGGCGAGGCTTCGTGCGAGGCGGTGACCTGGGCGAAGCCCATCTCGCGCGCCAGCCGCGCCGCCAGCTGCTCGTGGGCCTGCCAGCGCCAGCCGTGCATGAAGACGATGGCCAGCGCCCGCCAGCCGGCGTCCAGCAGGCCCTGCAGGGCGCGCCGCACCCCGGCTTCATCCAGCCGCTGCTCAACGGTTCCATCAGCCAGCACGCGCTCATCGACTTCCGCCACCACGCCATACAGCGCTTCCGGCTTGACGATCTGGCGGGCGAAAATTTCGCGCCGCGCCTGGTAGCCGATGCGCAGGGCGTCGCGAAAGCCGCGCGTGGTCAGCAGGGCCGTCGGCTCGCCCTTGCGCTCCAGCAGGGCGTTGGTGGCGACGGTGGTGCCCATGCGGACATCGCCGACGAGCCCCGGCGGGATCGCCGCGCCGACGTCCAGGCCCAGATGCTCGCGGATGCCCTGCACCGCCGAATCGCGCCATGCCGGGCTTTGCGACAGCACCTTGCGGGCGTGCAGGCGCCCGGACGGATCGCGGGCGATGACATCGGTGAAGGTGCCGCCACGATCAATCCAGAAATCCCACCGGCCTGCGCCCCTGACGCCCGACGTCGCCTCCGCCGCACTGGCGCTGGCGGAAGACGACGGCGTTGAGGAAAGCGTGGCGGGCATCACTGGGTTCTCCTGCATCGCGTGGGGCGGCGCGCTTCCGGGCGCCCGGGGCATGGTCATGGCCTTCGGGTCGTGGCATAACCGATTCAGGCACAGGCGCGACCGGAGCCTCGCCGGTTGGGCCGATCCTGTCTTTCCCAGGAGGCGGGCTCCGCGCGCGCTCTGGTGGGAAGCAATGTCGCCGGTTGCCCCGGGGCCTTTGTCCGGGGCGGTGATGATGACTGATTGCGACGGGTAATGACCATGTTCAAGCGGCTTTCGCCCCTGTTTTTCATGTGCGCCGCCACCGTGGCGGCGGCCGCCTTCGCCGGCCCCGCCACAGCGCGCGATCAGGTTCCGGCGGAAACGCGCACCCGGCCGTGGTCGGCGGTGCTTCCCGGCTGCGCCGACAACATGGTGCTGTACAAGGTTTCCGACAGGTTCGCCCGCACCGAATCGAATTACTGGAACTCCAGCCTCACCATCACCGGCTATGACCGCATCACCACCCTGGCGGATCGCCCGGCGGGGCTGGACTATATTCCGCGCCGCTTCTGCAGCGCCCGCGCCTGGATGTCGGACGGCTATTACCGCACGGTGTATTATTCGGTGGCCGAAGCGCTGGGGCTTCCCGGCCCGGGCATTTTCAATGTCGGCTACGAGCCCTATGGCGTGAACTATTGCGTTGTCGGCCTCGACCGCGGCTGGACCTATCCGCCGGGCTGCCGTTCGGCCCGCCCCTGATCCGGCAGGCTTCCGCATCTTGATCACGCCGCGATCCGTCGCCGCTCTGGCCCTGACGCGCCGGCCCCGCCTGGCGCGGCTTGTTGCGGCGCTGCCTGGCGCCGTGATGCTGCTCGCCAGTGCGCCAGCTGGCGCGCAATGGGGCGGCGGGCCACGCGCCGATCGTGGCGCCGCGCCTGGCAATTTCGACCATTACGTGCTGGCCCTGTCGTGGTCGCCATCCTTCTGCATGCGCGAAGGCCAGCGCAAACAGCGCAGCCAATGCGATGTGGGGCAGAAGCTCGGCTTCGTCGTGCATGGGCTATGGCCGCAGTACGCCAGCAATGGCTACCCATCCGAATGCGCGCCATCGCCACGGTTTCCGTCGCGCATGGCGCTGCGCGCCGCCGATGGGGTTTTCCCCGATGAAGGGCTGGCGCGGCATGAGTGGCGGGTGCACGGCACATGCTCGGGCAGCACCGCCGTGGACTATTTCCGCGATGTGCGCCGGGCCCGCGACGCGGTGACCATTCCCGACGCCTATCGCGGCGGCGGCGGGCCGTTCAGGGACAATGTCATGGCGTTGAAGCGGGCGTTCGTCGCCGCCAATCCGCGCCTGCGCGTCGACATGATCGACGTTGCCTGCTCGCGCGGCGCCCTGCGGGAAATCTACATCTGCTTCAGCAAGGACCTGCGGAGTTTCGCGCCCTGCGGCGACATGGGGCCGCCGCGTTGCCGCGCCGGTTTCGAGGTTCCGCCACCGCGTTGACGGTCCCCGCTCCACATCCTGGCGCAGCGGCGGCGCGGATGTGAATTTGACATTTGCGCCCGGCGGCGGAAAGCCGGGTCAGGTTCGGGCCTCGCCGGGTTTGCGCCTGCCTCCTCCAGCCAGCATTTACGGAACGCGTCGTGAATTATCGCCATGCCTTTCACGCCGGCAATTTCGCCGATGTCATGAAGCACGCCCTGCTGACGCGCATCCTGACGCATCTTGGCCGCAAGGATACGCCCTACTTCGTGCTGGACACCCATGGCGGCATAGGCCTCTACGATCTCGGCGCCGACGAGGCGACGCGCACCGGAGAATCGCTGCGTGGCGTCGGGCTGATGGAGGCGCCTTTCAACGACGCGGTCGAAGCCCTGCTGGCGCCATGGCGCGCTGCGCTGGCGCAGACCAGGCGCCGTCATGGGCCAGACGCCCTGCCCGGCTCGCCGCTGATTGTCGGCGAAATGCTGCGCCCCGGCGACCGGGCGCTGGCGATCGAGCTGCATCCGGCCGATTATGCGTTGCTGAAGGCGGCGCTGGAGCCGGTTCCCGGCGTCCGCGCCCTGCACCTCGACGGCTGGACCGCCCTCAACGCCAATATCCCGCCGAAAGAGCGGCGCGGCCTGGTTCTGATCGACCCACCTTACGAGAAGCCCGGCGAACTGCTGTTCGCGGTCGACCAGCTGGCGCGCGCGCTACGCAAATGGTCCACGGGGATCATGGCGCTATGGTATCCGGTCAAGGATCCCCGGGCCGTGGACGACGCCGCCGCGCGCCTGCGGGCAAGCGGATTGCGCAAGCTGTTGCGGCTCGAACTGTATATCGACAGGCACGGGCCGCCCGACCGGCTGAATGGCAGCGGGCTGATTATCGCCAATCCGCCATGGCTGCTCCACGACGAAGCCCGGACCCTGTTGCCGGCGCTGGCGGAGCGGCTCGCGCCGGATGGGCGGGGCGGCGCCGTTTGCACGTGGATCGCCGGCGAAAACGATTGAACCTCCTCCCTGTGGGCGAAAGCTTGCCGCCTGGTTGACCACCTTCGCCAGCAGAATCGCGCCGGGTGGGACCATCTTCCCATCGCGTCGCGCCCTGACGTAGGCTGACCCTGAGCCCTTGCCGCGATCGCCGGATCGCCGCCAGCCCAGGACAGGTCACCATGCTGCTGCGCACATCGCCGTTTTCACCCTTTGTCAGAATGGCGTTGATCGCCATAGACGTGCTCGGTCTGACCGATCGCGTCGGCGCGCAACCCGCCACGGTCATGCCTCCCGACCCGGAGCTGGCGCGGCAGAACCCGCTCGGCAAAATTCCGGTGCTGGTGCTGGATGATGGTCGCGCGCTTTACGATTCACGGGTCATCATCGATTACCTCGATCATGCCGCCGGCGGCGGGCTGATCATACCGGCAGGGGCGGCGCGTTATGAGGCGCTGCGCGTGCAGGCGCTGGCCATCGGCATGATCGAGGCCGCCGTGCTTCAGGTATATGAGGCGCGCTACCGGCCGGAGGAGCGTCGCCATCAGCCCTGGGTCGACGCCCAGGCGGCCAAGGTAGCGGCCGGTCTGGCGGCGTTTGAGGAAACGCCGCCGCCCTGCCCTGGCGCGTCCTGCCACGGCCGGCCCGATGTGGGGCAGATCGCCCTCGCATGCGCGCTCGGGTATCTGGACCTGCGCTTTGATGGCGCCTGGCGCCCGTCTCACCCGCGACTGGTCAGCTGGCTCGACGCCTTTGACAAGGCCGTTCCGGCTTTTGAAGCGACGCGTCCGGCGACCTGACCACCAATCCCGCGCCATCGCCTGTCGCCGCCGCTCCGCGTCAGGCAGCGGCGGAGCCATGCGCGGCTGACAGGCTTGCGTGGCCGGGCGATCTTCCCGGGCGCGATCTTCCCGTAACGCCACCGGACCGGGTTTCGCCGTCTGCCCGCGTGCATATGGCGGGCCACGCCGGGCGCGAAACACGAAAAAGCCCGGCAGCAAAGCTGCCGGGCTCCAGATAAAGCGGGGAAATCCCCGAATTATCAGAACTTGTAGTTCAGGCCGACGCGCACAACGCCGAACTCGTTGCGCTTGTTGCTGCCGCCGACGTAGCCGTAGGCGTCGTCCAGCCAGTAGTTGTTCTTGTTCTTCTCGAGCGAAACGTACAGACCTTCGACCTTGGCGGTCAGGTTGTCGGTGAACGCGTACTCGAGACCACCGCCGAGCACCCAGCCGACCTTCGTGTCGCTGTTGTTGCCGCGATAGTACCAGTCGTTGTAGCCGTAGTAGCCACGGTCGCTGCCGCCGCCGCCGTAAGCGAAACCGCCGGTCACGTAGATCAGGGCGCGGTCGATGGCGACGCCAGCGCGGGCGCGGACGGTGCCGAACCAGTCAATGCCGCTGCTGCTGTAGCCCCAGTAGCCCTTCTGCTTCAGGTCGGCGTACTGGATGTCGGCTTCAGCGCCGATCACGAACTGACCGATCTGGTAGTTGTAGCCGATCTGGCCACCACCGGTGAAGCCGCCGTCGTTCGACGAAGAACCATAGCCATAGTAGGCGTAGTCATACGGGGTGTAGCCGTAGTAGTTCTTGTTGTCGTTGACGTTCCAGGCGTAACCAGCGTTCACGCCGACGTAGAAGCCGGTCCAGGTGAACACGGGAGCAACGACCACCGGAGCAACCGGAGCGTACTTACGCGAAGGCAGGTCAGCAGCGAAAGCGGAACCAGCGGCCAGCATGGTAGCGGCGGCAACGCCCGCAAGAAGAATCTTTTTCATCACTCACTCCGTTCTTTGCTTGCGATGGAGAGGCTCACGCCGCTCACCGCGAGTTATAGGCTCCTACACCGATCGGCGCCCCGCTGTCTGTAGCACTCCCGCAACAGCACCAACCGGTATTGAGGCAAGATTGTGAACGCTACGTCTTCACCACGGAAAGCGCTTGCGCCCATATGCCCGAGGATACGTGCTTTTGCGTCTGGTTGCCGACGCCCTCATATCGCCATCACCATGGAGATATGAGGACGTCGCTGGCTTCAACCTGAACAAACGCGCCGTAATCCGCCGCCTGTGGCAACAGTCATACTCAAATTGCGGCTGAAGTGGAGCGAAACGTGACGTATTGGCTAAAGAGGTATTAATTGACCATATTATACATATATTCCAACAAGTTAAGGAACTTTTCGACGCCCGGGAGGCGGCCATGTCCGCCGCTGCGGCCGCCACATTTGGCCGGGCGCCAGGCGTGGGCGACTTTTCTGCAACACTCCTCCATCACGCCCGGCGCCCGCCGGGGAGACGCGGACCACCGGGACAGGGCGAACCGGCGCTTGCAGGGGTCGCCGGGCCCGTGGCACTAGCTGCGGGACCGCCTGGCAGGATAATGATGACGCTGGATCAAAATCACATTTCCGTGTTTGTGATCGCCCTGAATGAGGCAGACCGCATCGGGGCCACGCTGGACGCAGCCCGCAAGGTCACGGACGACCTGATCGTCATCGATTCGGGCTCGACCGACGGCACCCAGGACGTGGCCCGCGCCCACGGCGCGCGGGTGATTCACCACGACTGGCCAGGCTATGGGCGGCAGAAGCGGTTCGGCGAGGACCAGTGCCGGCATGACTGGGTGCTGAACCTGGATGCGGACGAGGTCATGCCGGATGCGCTCATCGGCGAGATCAAGGGTCTGTTCGCCGGCGGCAAGCCGCCCTTCGACGCTTACCGCATCCCCATCGCCGAGATGTTTCCTGGCGAGAAGGCGCCGCACCCGCTGGGCTTCTCCCTGGCGCCCGTGCGGCTGTACCGGCGCAGCGTCGGGCGTTATTCGCCCTCCCCGGTGCATGACCGGGTGGCGTTGCCGGCAGGGACCGCCACCGGAAAACTGCGCGGCGTCATCCACCATTACTCGGTGCGTTCGATCGGCGACCAGGTCGCCAAGCTCAACCGCTACACCGACATGCAGGCGGCTGATCTGGACGCGCGCGGCGCCCATGTGTCGACGTGGCGGTTGCTGGCGGAGTTTCCAGCCAATTTCATCAAGGCCTACATTGGCCGGCGCCACGCCCTGCGCGGCGTCTATGGCTTCATGACCGCGATGAACTTTGCATTCTACCGCTATCTGCGGGTAGCGAAGCATGTGGAGCGGCGCCTGGCGGACAAGGCGCGCAGGGAGGGCAGGCTTTGACGGTGCAACTCGCGAAAACCGCGCTTGTGACCGGCGGCGCCAAGCGCATTGGAGCCGCAATTTCCATGACGCTGGCGCGCGAGGGCTATGCGGTCGCCATCCATTGCAACCGGTCCGGGCAGGAGGCGGAGGACCTGGCCGCCCATATCCGCGCGGGCGGCGGCAGGGCCGTGGTGGTGCGGGCGGACCTGGAAAACGCGGTAGACACCGGGCGGCTGGTCAATGAAACGGTGGCGACCATCGGGCCGCTGACGCTGTTGGTCAACAGCGCCTCCCTGTTCGAGGCGGACGACATCCACCAGCTCGACATCGCCCTGTGGGAGCGGCAGTTCGCCGTCAATCTGCGGGCGCCGGCGATTCTGGCCAGCGCCTTCGCCCAGGCCCTGCCCGCCGGCGGCCAGGGCGCGATCATCAACATTCTTGACCAGCGCGTCTGGAAGCCGACGCCGCGCAACTTCTCCTACACCCTGACCAAATCAGCGCTTTACACGGCGACGCGCACCATGGCCCAGGCCCTGGCGCCGGCCATCCGCGTCAACGCCGTGGGGCCTGGCCCGATCCTGGCAAGTGAACGGCAATCGGCCGACGATTTCGCCAGCCAGATCGCCGCCCTGCCGCTGGCCCGCCAGATCAGCCCGGATGAAATCGCCGACGCCGTGCTGTGGCTGGCGCAGGCCAGAAGCGTCACCGGGCAGATGATCGCCGTGGACGGCGGCCAGCATCTGGCCTGGCGCACCCCCGACGCGCTGGTGAGCGAATAAGACGCGCGGCAAACCCGCTCACACCAGGGCGATCGCCGAAATCAGGCGCCCATAGTCGGGTTCGCTCCGGTGAGTGGCGCGGCGGTAGCTGAAAAAGCGCGCCTCGTCGCCATAGGTGCACAGGCCCAGATCGTGAAAAGCGCCGACGCCGGCCCGCGCCAGGCGCGCCCCAATATAGGCCGGCAGGTCAAACATGGCGTGGCCGTCACGGGCCGATGGCGCGAAGAAACGGGCGTTGCCCGCGTCGCGCGCGGTGAAATTGCCGACGAACTCCGGCCCCACCTCATAAGCCGCCTGGCTGATGGTCGGCCCCAGCACGGCGGTGACGCGGGCGCGCTCGGCCCCAAGCGCCTCCATGGCCTCAAGCGTCGCTTCAAGCACGCCGGAAAAGGCGCCTTTCCACCCGGCGTGGGCGGCGCCGACGACCCGGTTGTGGGTATCGGCAAACAGCACCGGGCCGCAATCGGC
>Ga0182735_1000683_pt1 | contig 25797 bp, 30 predicted proteins | sample eDN5th30CKraftMG_FD_128524 | JGI IMG/M metagenome (GOLD analysis project Ga0182735, IMG submission 128524) | Enriched Miracle-Growth compost microbial communities from Emeryville, California, USA - eDNA 5th pass 30_C Kraft MG (version 2) (version 2) ...
ACTCTTCTTCAATTCTGTGACCAGCCATCAAGCCACCCCTGTATTATTTAACCATCAACCCTAAAATCCGATTTATTTATAATATTACATCTACCGCAGATCAACAGCTAAATCCGGATACCCAAAAATTCCAGCAGCTGCCAAGATGTCTTCAACACGCTTCCTTGAGACGGACTGAGGGCCAAAGCCATGAGACCTCGAGACCCTGGCAACTGCATGCGTGCCCCTATCTGAGCAGCCATAGCTCTCTGTGAGGATGTATACGTAAGGGTGCTGATTGCGGGTTGAGTTGCCCGGATCAAATCGAATGTTTGTGACGAGTTCCGGGTATAGCTTGCCGTCTGCTTCACGCACAAAGACCCAACCACGGATTCGATCCTGCTTGAGGTACAAACTCAGAATCTGCGAGAAAGCCTTGAAATTCGGTACAGGCTGACTGAAGATGCCGGTACGGGCTTTTTGGATGGCCTCCACCGCCCGCGCAGTCTTGGTGTCCTTCACATACCGCGCTGCCGTAAGCAGATCTTCCAGGCAAGCATCGGACATGATGCTTTGGTCGATCATGATTTCCCTGTCGCCATAGCGAGCGGTTCCCCTTGCTCGATAGGGCTCCAAATGCTCGGTCTTAGTTGCGAGAATGAGTTCAGAACTTACCGTCAGGGACATGGCAGTATAAGCGCTTAAGAGTAGTGAGACGGAACAATAAAATAGATATACCTAAGCCATGCTACCAGGCAGACAACCTGGTTTTCAATACGGTTAAAGCAAGGCGCGTGCGCCGCTGTAGCGTTTTGCGTAGTAGGTGTTGCTCAGTGAGTCGATTCGGATCTTCTTTCCCCGTGCCGGCGCATTGATGAACTTGCCCTGGCCAATGTAGATGCCAACATGGGAGTTTGGCCGCTTCGGGATGGTATTGAAGAACACCAGGTCACCGGGCTTTAAATCCTTACGCGCGACAGGCCTTCCCGTCTTGGCCAGGGCACGGGAGGTCCGAGGCAGTTTCTTGGCGTGGATTTTCTTGTAGGCGTAATTGACCAGGCCGCTGCAGTCCAAGCCTTCCTTGGGATGGTTGCCACCCCACTTATATCTGACGCCGAGGGTGGAGAGCGCCACCATGACTACTTCGGTGCGCTTGGCCTCAATGGGATTGGGAGCAGGTTGTCGAACGACGAGGGGCCTAGGGGGAACAGAAGGGGACGTGGCGCAGCCGGCTATCAGGAAGCCAGCACAACAAACGAGAAGGGGGCGGACACACAACATGAGTTACACATGGCGGCAAGGCACCATCGGTCGCTTGAGGAGGCGGGGGAAGGCTCGCGCTCGAGGGCGCAGGCGGTGAGCCGTTAGTGTAAGAAGGGAGATGTGGATTTGAAGGCGAGAAAAGCCTTGTAAATCAAAGGTATTTTTGTCGTTTACCTATGGCCCGCAGCCTCGTCGTTCCATCCACGACCGCCATGCACCCTAAGGGCTGCTCTTCATGCGCGAGGCCGTTCCCGGGGCGCCGAGCCCTTGTATGGCAGCCCCAGGGCTTGCGCGGTGACTGCCCACTTCTCGGGGAACAACCGCTCGGCCATCTCATCCACGTCACTGGCGTCGATCACCTGCTCGCGCAGTACCGTCTGGCTGATGGCGTCTCCGTCTCCTTCGCCAGACGTGTCCATTGCGCTGTACAGAATGGAAAGCTCGTCCTTGAAAATTGGCGGCGCATTGAATCCATACAGGAGAGGCTCCGAGGACTGAAAACACATTGCGTATTCGAGCTGCTGAGCCACGGTGTCTTCGTCAGCGTCAAGCAGCGCCGCCTCAATGGTCACGGCACTTACCGAGAGCTCATGAAGGTTGAAGGAAGCCCCGTCCTCAACGGTTGGCACGCAAGTAGCCTCCAAAGAGATAGAGCGCAACCATGGCAACTGCTCAAATAAATCTTGAAAGCCAAGAGCGCAGTGCCGCATGGCGCGTAAATTGTCGAGATGCTCGGACACCCTCTCAATGAGGATCTGTGCCTCAAACAACTCCTGGGGTGAGGAAATTGAGGCGAGTTCCACCATGTCGTTGGCAATCCGTACGGCAAGTTGATTGGATGTGGACCTGTAAATTAGCGGCGCAAGAGGCATGGCGGTTCTCGATAGCTAGTTGATTGATCACAAGATGATAAAATAATAAAACCGAAATACCTAGTGCGAGCCATTGGTTTTCGATTACTACATTGATACCATAATGACGACATACGAAATCTAGGCAGATCAGGTCAAAGCCTCGGAATCTGCAGCGCCACCAGACTCCACCGCAACGGAGAATTGCAATTGAGTACCCTTTCATCTATCCAGTACCACGTTGAAGGCAAACGAGGGTTTCTCCTTGACGAAGAGGGCTTTACCGTGTGCGAGCTCGTTGTCCCAGCCGCCGGCACACCAGGCGCCGCGGATGCGGGCCCTATTGCTGAGCATGTGGCCCGATGCGTGAATCACCACGACGAACTGGTGAGGACCGTTGCAAGGCTTGTGGAGCACCTGCACGTGGCAAGCGGTGATAATGCTTATGACGACGAATTGGCTGCCGCGCAGGGTCTGCTGGATCGTTGCCGAGGATCGGGACAGCAACCTGAAGATTCCTCCTCAGAACGACCGCCTTCGCCCAGGGGGTAGGCCATGGCTGTCTATGTGGACACCATGCGAGCGGTGTACGGTCGCATGGTTATGTGTCACATGCTTGCGGATTCAGAACTGGAACTGCATTCGATGGCCGCTCGCATCGGCGTTGCGCGACGCTGGCACCAGAAGGCAGGTACCCCGCACAGCCATTACGATATTTGCCTGAGTAAGCGGGCGCTGGCAGTGAAGGCTGGAGCAATGGAGGTAGACCGCGCAGAGCTTGCTGCTGTAATCCGTCGCAAGCGCCAAGCATGCGCTCAACAATGCTGAGAAAAACGATGAGCAGAATTGGCCAGGAGCCAGCCGTGCAAACACGAGTAGCCGCGGAAGGCGTAACTCAAGAATGCTGGAAAGTACTGCATGAGGCAGGCCTGCCCAATGAATTCTTCGATTTGCCGCTGCCAGAAGCAATCGGCGTTGCCCTGAATCTCCGGATGTTGGAGGGAAATGAGCAGCGGGAGGTGGGGCATGGACCCTGGGTGGCGTCCACCCTATCCGAATATAAGGGCCAGACCTACTGTAAGCGCTGTTGCGTCATGTTCGAGTATCGCGACTGTAAGCCTTGTGTGGCGGTGCCGCGCGCAATCGAGGCAAAGCAATCGACGTCGCCGGCCAGGTTGCGCTTCCCGGCCCATCTGCGCAGGATGTGGTCAGGGGGCGAGGTTCAGGCCTGGTTAGATGCGCAACTGGGCCGCGCCGACACAGAAAAGGCGCCAGAAGGAGGGTTGCAACGATATCGAGCCTGGCAGTCGTCCCAGGAGATGGTCGATCGCCTAGAATGGTTGCTCAGGAACCTACCTGGAGATGCACTGCGCAAGTGTGTTGGAGCGCTCTCCGATACCTCGGACATCAAGGATTTCCTGGCGGCAATCGACGTGGCGCGAGGGAAGGTGTAGAGGCGCTCGCTCGCCAGCTTGCCAAGTGCCTACACTTCAAGAAGCAGACGCGGATCGAATGCTCCGTTTTCTTGGGTGTCTTCTTGCTGGGTATAGCCGCGGGGATTGACAACTACCTGAGTCGCACCCAGTCGGGTGGGGATCTCATATCGCAAGCTCGAATGCACATGTCCATGGAGCACCAGATCTGGCGAGCCTTCTTGCCATAGTCCATCCAGGTCACTTACGAACCCGCCATTGAGAGGGCTGCTCGCGTACTTCGGGTGAATTGATCTGTGGCTCACCCCGTGATGGCAGACAACGACAACAGCACGGTTGCGCACGCGCGCATGCTGCATCGCTTCGGACAGCCAGGAGACCGTTTGACGGTGGTACTCCAGGATCTGCATAGGCGAAAGTCGCGCCGCCCCGGGCTCTCCGCCGTAGGACTCTACAACTTCGAAGTCCATCATCCCCTGCATGCAGCGCATCATCGACATGGGGCTGCCACCGTCGAAGTCCGTCCACAGTGTCGCCCCCAGAAATGCGACGTCATCGATCTCGATCACATCTCGCTCCATCAGATAGAGGTTGTTTGGCAGAGCCCAACCTCGGATATCTTTCAGAGCGTCCGGCCAGGAGTGGTGGTAATACTCATGGTTGCCCAGCACATAGACGACTGCGCGGAACTGCAGACAAGCTTGACGTAGAAAAGCCTCCAGCTCAGAGCGCCGCTGGATCGTGCCGATGTCACCGGCGAGCACCAAAACGGTGTCCAGGTCATCGCCCATCCGGGGGATCTCAAACGGGTAGAACTCGATGTGCAGATCGGAAAGCAGGCGAATCTTCATGGAGGAGGGTGCATTTAAGTGCCCGGAAATGTCCACTTAAATGTATCAAGGTGCAGGATAGGGGCATTCAGTCTATCGCTGTTGTTGCGCAGGGCCAACCGTGCTTGACCCAAAAGACGGTCCCAAAACGAAATTGGTTGAATACAGCGAAACTGATAGAATAAAATCAGAATAACAAATCAGGGCATTTCTTCATGGAACTCTCGCTTCACCAAGATCTGAACTTCAGTGAGCCTCGGCGAGGGTTTCTCGGGCGCGTACTCTGCACCTTGCGTCTGGCCGCTCGACAAGAAGCCGTGCCGGCGCGCCCGCCTGAACGGAAGTCAGCGGTATGTATCGGCACATCAGTCCTCGTCCCCTCATGGAGAAGCGATCGAACGACGTGGATCACTTTTCAGGGCAAGCCTTGCGCCGCACGCCTGGAGGCAAGCGTGTCTGGCTCTCGGATGACTGCCGGAATCTTTCGAGTGGTGGCTACCACTGAGTCAGAACTGATCCTGGCCCCATCTCAGATCTAGCTGCCGATTCAAATCAAAGGAAAAAGCATGGCACAAAGCCTCGACGAGTTTATCGCTGAGCTGAAGACGCAGGTGGAACAGTTTGCCTCGCAGTATCGGGAGTGCCATGCCAGACACCCCGAGATGTTCCCCCTCAGCATGGACACGGGAAACGAAGGCCTCTGGATGGAATTTTTTTTCGAGTTCAATCCCGATGTGCCGATGGACGCCGGCATCGAACCAAGTGAGCGAGATAGATAAGGGCGCGCGAGCACCCTGGCATGTACGGAGGCCGGCTACGATGCCGGCCTTTTATTTAGCGTAGATCAAACCTTGCCAGCACGGCAGGCTCAGCCCCAACAGTTTCGTGCAGGCGTAACTCGGTGCCCGCGGCTCTACCGGCCGCACTGACTTCAATGTGCTTGCGAGCTGCGCAGATAGTGGGGAAGAGCCTGGCACTATACGAGCCTTGCTTGAAGAGATCGGATGAGTTGGCGTCAGGCTCTGTAATGAGCCACGAAAACTTGCCTACCTTGTCTTCAGTGAAGCGCACATCAAACACACGTACAGGCCGAAAATCTTGAGGCAGCTCAATACCCAGCGTCTTGTCGACACCCAGGCTTCCATCCTGATTTGCCACGCTCGGATGAATCCAGTACCGAGCTTGGTCCTTTTCCCATTGCTTTGCGAGAGCCTGAAAGTCGTCACCCAATAAAGGGCTTGCCACCTCTTCCACGCGGTAACGGCTTGGCGTAGCACTGTTCACATTCAGATTGGCGTGCGTGAAGAGCCCCAGCTCAGATTTTGGTCCTGGCAGCTCCGCCTCTAGCAGCTCCCAATTGGAGATGGCTTGAACTGACTCTTCAAAGCGCATCCGGGCCGATTCCTTGTTCGAATAGATCGAGACATAGGCGTGCTTTACGCGTTTCTTGCCGTCTTCTGTGGGGGCGAGCTTGTACAAAATGGCGTGCGCATCGGTAGAGCCGATCCCAAGCAGCCTGAGCTTCTTGCCATCATTCTGAGCTAGCATGCCTACTGGGACAAACAGATCCGGGTTGGATACGAACTTGCCCTTGCGATTGGCTTTGTAGCGAGCGTTGCGCCATTCGTTGAAAAGAAGCTCAAATGCGTCCTCATGCATAGGGCCACGCAGAGCCAGCAATTTCTCGGTGGCGCCTTCGCAAAGGGCCATGAGTTTGGTCTTACTGGCCAAGGACTCAAAGGAACTAGGGCTGATCTGCATCCATGCTTGTGCTGCCGGCCACTCGTGAATGGTCACCTCGGATGCAATGGCCGATGAAAGCCTCACATCCTTGACAGCCCCTAGGTGAAGCCGCCCCTTTTTGAGCGGCAGAGAAATTCGCTTTACCCATTCGTGAGGAAATAGCCGATCGTCCCGATCCGGCTGGGCAGGCGTCGCATAGACGGCAAGGCCTGTCTTGCCGTTGGAGACTAGCCGTAGCGGGGCCATGCCCAGCGGGCGGAGCATTTCTGAGACGATCGATGTGGACTCTTTGCCATTGCCGCTAATGATGTACATCTGGTCAAGGATTGACGGCCATTGCCGCGGGGTATGCCCACCCTCGGCGCGTGGTAGAGGTGCGCCCCTGTTGGCAGCTCGCCAGGACCGTACTGTTTCATCGATCACGGTATCGATCTTCTCTGCGTCGCACACTCCGCCATCGATGAGGGCTTCACGCATCAATTGACGCGTTCCAAGCTCTTCACTGCGCTCAGCCTGCAGATGAGCCAAAGCATGCTTGAAGAGACGAATATAGAAGACATGATCTCGACGGGATTCGCGCGAGCGCATGTAAGCTTGCAAATCTTCCTCACGCACCGTGTCCAGGCATAGAAATGCCAGATCCTCGTACCTCCAGTAGCCATATCGGTAGGCAGAGAGGTTCACACGGCAGTTGAATTCTCGTTCTTCGCCCCGATTGGTGTACCCACGTACGGGCACCTCAACCACCAGGTCCGCCCCCGACTTGGTTGCTTTGCAGATATCAAAGCGCTTGCCTGGCTTGTAATCCAAAATGAAACTGTCCCGAGTGGGCGTGCAGGCTCCTGGTGCAGTATCGGGATTCATCAGCGCGCGCCAATTGCAGATGACGCGAGAGCCGGAGGTGAGATATTTGTTGCACTCGGCGATCCACTCCTGAAGCGGTTGAAGTGGCTTGCCCTGGAGCATCGAATGCTGGTCATCATCATGAATGAAGCGGCAATAATCGACCTGAAACTGCAGAGACACGAAGTCAAAGCCGCACTTTTCCGGGTAAAAATGTCCAAAGAGCTTTAAACGGTGATCCAGGCCGCATGCGAGGATGAGCAAACGCTTGTAGTGCAGGGCTGCCGCCTCATGCTTAGCCAGATGATCGGTGTAGGCAACATCCTCGAACTTGATCGTCGTGCCGTCGATACCCGTAAATCTCGCCTCTGATTCTTCCACGCTCGGGAACAGCCGCGTGAAATAGCGATGCGATTCGACGGGGGAGAAAACCCTGTGAATGTTATCTCCATCTCGCACGAGCAAAAACACGGATTTGTTCTCTGCATTGCGCTCGGCACTGGTAAAGGCGTCTTTGTAGTTGACGTCGTCGCGGGTCACCGCCATGCATAGCACACAGCGCTTGGCCGGGAAGATCTGTTCGACCAATGCGGGTTTGGTCCTTAGGGCATCGAAGAAAATGTGTTCGTCTTCAAAATCGAAAGTGTCTCCGACATCCGCCCAGATGGCGAGCTCTTCACACATGAAGAGCTTCTTCTGCACAAAGGTGAGCGGCTCTTCCGCAGGAGCGGACTCGCCCGTGGTGATGGTCTCAACTGTTACCCCTCGGCCGACATAGAGATCCAGCGATTCGATCCCCTTGGACAGCTTCAAGGCGTATTCGCGCACCTCCTCGGTGCTGGCCAAGGCGGCAGCGGCTTGCTCCTCAAAAAAGGGTGTGATTGCGCTGATGGCTCGGCCGATTTCTTTGGTTTTTTCCTGAATCCAGCTCGCCTTGGCCGCAGCCAGGCTGTGTTGCTGCACGGCGGCGCTGCGGAGCTGGTCGATCCGGGACTCGGTAAGCTCAGTGTTCAGTGCCTGGCTAACCGGGCCTGTGGCCAGTGCCACATCTGAGGGGTCAAACTGCACTGCCAAGCTGCTTCCAGGCGCACCCTCAACGGCGTCGTCAGGGGACGATAGGCGCAACCGAACAACTGCGGCCATCACCTCGGGATTGCTTTGGGCAGTCAGCAGCTCGGCCTGCAGTTGCTGCACCTGCGCCTGTGCCAGTTGCAATTCGCGATCCCGATATTGCTTGGCATGAGGCTCAAATTCAAAGCCTTCCAGGAAATCATCAAGCAGAATCCGGTGCTCGGTGAACTTCGCGGTGCGCTCATGCTCCCCATGTTCGTCGACCCACCTGACTGTCTGGGGTCTGTCGATCACGGTCGGGTGAGAGCGCAAGATGATGGTGTGGGGCTTTTCCTCGACCCAGCGGATGGACTGGATCAGCAGCACCATCCCCTCGGTAATGGCCTCGCGGCTGATTTCGCGAGTCGCTCGCCAATACTGGCCTGACTGAAGCGATTGGAATCGCTCGATGTGGCTCACATTGGTGCCGTTTGATGCAGACAGGTCAAGGGCGAGGTCGGAATTCATCAGCGTCCCAGAAGAGAAACCCGCGGACCTTGCCGCGGGCGTGCACAGAGGGGATGTGAGGCTTAGGAGACAGCCGTGGAGTTGAACTGGAAGGGCGATCCAGGGACTGCGTGAGCGACTTCGGCTTGTGTTTCAGGCTGAGGATTCGACGATGCCGCAGGCTCTTGGGCCAGCTGCCCGTTCGGCACCGGGGCGGGATCTTCAGCGGGTGCCTGAACTGCGGCGCGCGCAGCTTCCATTTCAGCTTTGGTGCGACGGTTGCGCTTGGGCGCGGAGGCAAAGGCCTCCACGACCGCCGGCCCGTTCGCCGACAGATATGCTTTCAACTCGCCTTCGAGCGTGAGGCGATCGTCGTCCGACATGAAGCCAATGACTTGCGATGCGTCCATGATGTTGGACACCAGGTTCTGGATTTTTTCCTGCGACTTCAGTTTCGCGTCGTGAGCGTCCGCTTCAGCCTGGGTCTTGAACGTGGTGCCGTCGATAGCTTCGTAGGCGACAATGCGTTTTGCCATGATTTATCCTTTGTGGATGATAACGAAAGTGTGAAATCATGGTATCAATATGAGCTGCATAAATTCAATGGGGTTACGCGCAAACAGACGCTGCGCACCCTAAGGTCTACACGATGTCGACGCTACCAAGCTCAGCAAGAAAGGTGACGCCCGCCTCCCCGGCATACCCAACCGGGGACAAGGGAGAAGGCGAGGAATCCAATAAGGATCGCGGCAGGCGAAATACGCAACGCTTTGAAGTCGAGCTCGAGGCTGCAGCGCGGCGACGGGCTTTACAACGCCATGCCGGCCAGATTCCTGGGATTCCAGGAACCCCGGAGGCATGTGAGGAATTCGGTGCCATCACCAGCGTCCTGGCCCAATTGGACCTTGCAAGCCAGCGACAGCGCCCTAAATCCTGAGTAGAGCCGTGCCTGCGACCGCAGTGGAAGCAGGCCAACCGATTGCTAGCCCAGGTATGGCAACTTAACTTCTTCCGCCACGGCCACATCAACGGACTTCTCCCCGCAGAGGATGGCCTTATCGATTTTGGGCATAGGAGCCCAGCCAATCCAAAAAGGATTTTTGCCGTCCCAGGCCCCGCGGGTCTGGCAGCCACCGGCACCCAGGAGCTGCACCGTGGTGTGCTTGGGGCACATGTGCATCGGAAGGTATGTGTAGGAATGGTCTACCGCCACTCCCTGGTTGTTAATTCGAATGGTCATAGCTAAGCAAGAGTATGGTGCTGAATCGGCTCGCTGCTTTGCTTGAGACTCATGGTTTGCTGAGCGGACTGGGCAAAGTTGGCAAGCAAAAAAGGCATCAGCGCTTCGGCAAGGGCGCCAGCGCCCAGGCGGTTATCGCCATCAAGTCGTCGAATCTCATTTGCAAGTGCGTCTACTTTCAACGTACGCCAATCTTGCTGCTGGATAGCGGCGATCACGCGCAGCGGCCTATCCATTGTCTTCTCCATTAAAGACAGCAATTGCTGAATCGAGTCGGCGCAGTACAGGGCCATCCAGAGGATCATCGAACGGCCTGGATGATCGGGACAAATTCGCGATTCGATGCCGAGCGTCCTTTAGCAATTCCACAATTTGAGCTGAGAATGCCTGGGCGTGACGGCATTCAGACGGCTCCGCACACAGACCGGCCGGCGCAGCGACGGGCTTGGTGCTGAGCGTCCGGTTTTCAACCGGCGGGTTGTTGTTTGTGATGCTCATCGTTGAACCTTAGGTGGTTTGAAGCCCCTGGGCGAATTTATGGAGGACGGCTTTGACATCACGCTGAACCCGCGTGTGGGCCATAGATTCGGACCGAATGTCGATCACCATGCCAATGACCTGGTTGTGATCCTCGGGATTCACCTTCACCGTCAAGCAGTGGCAGTGCTGAATGATCGCGCGTAGACATTGCTCATCAGTGAGGGGGGTGGCAGGGGCTGCGGTGGTTATCGTCATTAGTGATTATTGGCGGAATGAATCGTGAATTCATCCTAGCAATCCGCCGAAACACAAAACAAGGGACTTCAGCAGCCTTGTTTCTGAAACTACGAATTTGATAGCATAAACAAGTAAATAGCTATTTTCATCTCAACAGAAGGGAAAACGTGAACCTCCCCCGTACCGAAGACGAATTGAAGGCCGCTTTGAGTCTGCTTAGCCACATGCGAGAGATGTTCGCAAGCGGCAACGAGATTCCGGTTTCTCGGATCGTAATGTCGCGCGAGGAATTCCTCTCGCTCACCGCGCCGGCCGGCAAGGGCAACGCGGCACAAGCGCTCTCGCACCACGCCAAACGCCAGATCAAGGATCTCGTGCGCTCTGCCTACGACCGCGGGTACGCAGATGCTCGAGAAAACCAGGCGATGCCTGGCGACGGTGCGCCAGGCTACCGTGGTCAGGAGGTGGAGCGCGAGCTGGGAGAGCGTTGCATCGTAGTCATTCAAAAGCCCATCTGAGAAGGTCAAGCGGCTATGGATACCATCAACATCTACACCGACGGCTCCGTACTGAAGAACCCCAACGGTCCGGGCGGATGGGCTGCCGTCATCTGTTTCGCCGACGGCAGGCAGTTACGGCTCTCAGGGGCTGAACCCGAAACCACCAACAACCGCATGGAAATGACGGCGGCGCTGCGTGCGCTCGAAGCCGTGCAGCCTATTGCCAACGCCACCTCGGCCAAGGTAGCCCTGCATACTGACTCCCAGTACGTTCAACTGGGCATGAGCCAGTGGGTGAGGGGATGGCTCGCCTCGGGCTGGGTGACATCCACCGGCAAGGAAGTGAGCAACGTCGATCTCTGGCAGCGCCTGGCGAATGCTGCGCGCGGGATGAAGGTGGAATGGAAGTGGGTGCGTGGGCACGTTGGCCACCGCGAAAACGAAATCGCGGATCAAATGGCCGGCATGGCGGCTCGCTCTAAGGTGGGGCAGACCATCTCTCTGTCTGCCGAAGAAGCGGCTTCTGGCCAATTTGACGCGACCACCCCAACCGGCCGGGCCCGAGCGACAGTCATCGAGGTCGACACCACGATCTCAGACAGCGAAATCGCAGCCTTGATCCGCGAGCACCTGGGCGCAGCTGGCGGGAAGTCGGTGCGCTTTCGAGAACGAATGGGTTAAGGAGAGCGGGAAAGGGGTAAAGCTGAGGCAGCGCGTTAAGAACCTGCGCCTTCAGCCCCGGGGGCGCGGCCGCTCCTCAGTTTGCGTGCCCAACAGGGGATCTGCCTCACCCGTTTCAACCACGTCATGCGCCATGGGCGGGGTGTGCTCGCCCAGCCAGCGCTCCACCTGGCCGATCTCTTCTGCGCTCATGCCGGCTCGGTCGTAGTAGTGCCGGCGGCGAGCGACGACAGCCTGCACCCGCCTGATGATCTCCTCGGCTGCCTGGGGGCGTAGCCGCCAGTCCGGCGCCCCGGCGAGGGCATTCTCGAGCGTGCCCTCGCGCCCGGCGAGCGGACCGATGTGCAGCATGTGCTTGAGCGTGTTTTCCTGGGTAACCACGTCAAAAAGGGGGGAGAGCCGGTAGAGGTACCCACGCGGGCCCCGCTCAAGCAGAAAGCCGGTGTTCTTCAGGTGGTCGTCCGTGTTGTGGACGAGGATGTTGAAGATCATCCTGGCGTACAGGTCCATCAGATCCAGCTCCACGTTGCCGGAGATCGCCCTGATGATGGACGCAATTCTCGCGTACGAGAAGATCGAGGCCCCGTAGGGGGTGTCCAGATTGCGCTTGTCGAAGGTGGGAGGTGGGCTCACAAGCGACACCGCGCTCAGGTAGTGCTGCCTGCGCATCTGGCCAGGCTCCCCCCGGTCGAAGCGACGGATGAGTAGCGCGCAGTCGTCCCCATCCAGGTCAATCAGCTTGGTTTCGGGTACTCGGATGCCAATGTCTCGGGCCATCTCCAGGTTGGCCCACTCATTGCGCTGCCGGCTGTAGGTGTCGATGCTGCGGGGCAGTTTCACGATCCATTCCGCCCCCTGGTCGTCGCGCACCACGGCCTTGGGCCGGGCGCCTCCCATGTCCCAGGAGCTCATGAGCATCGCTCGCAGCTCTTCGCTCACTTGGGCGCCGGTCTCCACTGCCCGGACGGTCTGGTAGATCTCCTCGATCTGGTCGAGGGTGGGAAGGTCTGATCCGTCTGGACGCTCCACGTGTGAGCCCGCCGGCGCAAAGAGGATGGCGCCCACGCCACTGCCGCGCCCCTTGAGAAGCACCTTGGATTCGGTCAGCGATACGGGCGACAGGCCCTCATCCTTGGCCATGACCGTGCGCCCCCAGGCGTCGGGAGCGGCGTCAAAGAGCGCCCCCAGCAGGTAGAAGCGGCTTTCGGTATCAAAGGGCGTGGCGCGCAGGGGCAGGTTCAGCGGGTCCAGGCTGTGGGCCTTGCCCTGGCGCGCGAGTTCGAGGTATTGGGGGGCGTAGAGGAAGGTTGCAGCAAAGTGCCCGCCATCCTCTTTCAGGTACAGGCCTCCGGCCTTGACGATCTCGCCTTCGATCTCGATGAGAACGTCGAGCTGGGGTTCGATGCGCTTGGTGGCTCGCAGCCCTCGTCTTGTAGCCATGGTTGAACTCCTATACCTTGTGTCCGTCGTCTACGTGCGCCCGCGCATCGGCCGGCGGGCGGCGTCTCGAGCCTGACCTTCCAAGTCGAGCTCGGGGTCGGCCAGCTCGAAAAGCTGCTCAGCAAAGCCATAGGCCACAAGCGCTTCTACGAGCACGCCCAGGGCCACCTTGTGTGAGCCTTGCTCCAGGCGCCGCCAGGTATGGCGCGAGACGCCGGCGCGCTGGGCAGCCAGCTCTTCGGATTCGCCGCGGCGCAGGCGTGCCGTGCGGATGTTCTGGCCCAACTGCTTTAGCGCCTGCTCTCCCATGAAAGAGGGCAGAGGGCCGTGTAAGTTGGGAATTTTGTCCATTTTATGCACCATAATCGGTGTATATGTATCACCTATTATACATAAGGAAAAGCAAGATGGTTGTTTTCCCATGTGAAGACTGCGCCGGTACCGGCCGCCTGCAGGGCGGGCAAACCGAGAATGTCAGCGAGGGCTCCGAGCCATGTCCGGCGTGCAGCGGCAGGGGTTCTAACTGTTCGTTAAATACTTGCCTATAGTTGCGCGTTTGTATACACTTTAATCATGTCTCGCAAGCTCGTACCAATCCATGAGGCTGCCGAAGCGCTTGGCGTCTCGGCGCAGACCCTTCGCCGCTGGGAGCGCGAAGGGCGACTGTTGCCCGATGAGCGCACGGCAGGCGGGCGCAGACGCTATGACCTTGCCCGGCTCAAGCCAGAGAAGTTCCGCTCGCAAGCCGAGGTCGCACGCAAAACGGTTGCCTATGCTCGCGTCTCCAGTCACGATCAGAAGGACGATCTGGAGCGGCAGAAGCAGGTGCTCGAACTGTATTGCGCACGGCAAGGCTGGACGTTCGAGGTCATCGCCGACCTAGGCTCTGGCATGAACTATCACAAGAAGGGCCTCAAGCGGCTGCTGGACGACGTGGTGGAAGGCCGCATCGGTCGGCTGGTCATCACGCATAAGGACCGGCTGCTTCGCTTCGGCGCGGAACTGGTGTTCGCTATCTGCGAGGCCAAGGGCGTTGAGGTCGTGATCCTCAACCAGGGCGAGGACACGACGTTCGAAGAGGATTTGGCGAAGGACGTGCTGGAGATCATTACGGTGTTTTCCGCCAGGCTGTATGGCAGCCGCTCGCGCAAGAACCAGAAGCTGCTCGACGGCGTGCGGCAGGCCGTGGAGGCGTCGCAATGCTGATCGCCCACAAGATTGCGCTCGATCCGAACAACGTGCAGGCAACGTATCTGGCTCGGGCGGCGGGCACGGCGCGTTTTGCCTACAACTGGGCGCTGGCCGAATGGAAGCGGCAGTACGAGGACTGGAAGGGCGACAACAGACTGCCCAAGCCCACGCAACACGCCTTGCGGCGGCAACTGAACGCCATCAAGCGCGAGCAGTTCCCGTGGATGCTGGAAGTCACCAAGAACGCGCCGCAGATGGCGATCATCCAGTTGGGGCAGGCGTTTCAGAATTTCTTTGCAGGCCGGGCCAAATACCCTAAGTTCCGCAAGAAGGGCGTGCACGACCGTTTCACGCTCACCAATGACCAGTTCAGCATCGACGGCTGCCGCATACGTATCCCCAATTTGGGATGGGTGCGTATGCGCGAGTCGTTGCGCTTCACCGGCAAGATCATGTCGGCCACGATCTCCCGCGTGGCCGACAAGTGGTTCGTCAGCATCGCCGTGGACACTCCCGTCACTTCGCATCTACCAAAAACCGAAAACCAAGGCGCGGTGGGTGTCGATCTGGGCGTGTCGGCGCTGGCAACGCTCTCGACGGGAGAACCCCCAATCCAAGGCCCGAAGGCCCACAAGGCGCTGCTGGGCCGATTGCGCAGGCTCTCACGGAGCTTGTCGCGCAAGGAAAAAGGATCGGCTAACCGCAAGAAGGCTAAAGCCAAACTGGCGAAGCTGCACGCCCGCATCGCGGCCATCCGCTCGGACGCCCTGCACAAACTCACGACGGACCTCACGCGCCGCTTCCACACCATCGGTATCGAGGATCTGAACGTGCGCGGCATGATGGCGAACCGGCACCTGGCCCGCTCCATCGCCGATATGAGCTTCTTCGAGTTCCGGCGGCAGTTGGAATACAAGGCCGCGATGCGCGGCGGGCATGTCGTGGTGGCGGATCGCTTCTACGCCAGCAGCAAGACGTGCTCGGCATGTGGACATAAGCTGGAGACGCTGCCACTGTCGGTGCGCAAGTGGACGTGCTCGGCCTGCGGCTCGGCCCACGACCGCGACGTGAACGCCGCGATCAACCTAAAGAACATGGCCGTGAGTTCCACGGTCTCAGCCTGTGGAGAGGAAGGCTCTGGCCCGACGCGCAAGCGCCGGACGAAACCGGCCTCAACGAAGCAGGAAGTCAGCCTTGTTCCTGTTTAGGCAGGAATGAGCAAGTCTGACAGAACGGACTTAATCCCCTGAAAAGGCGCGGCGCCCCCGGCTACCGCAGCCTGTCCTTGCAGTAGGGAGAGGCTTCGACCAGGTTGGGGTCGGGCCGCAGGTGCACGGGCGCCACGCCTTTCTGGTCGTAGACGGCCACCATTCGGCCGTCCTGTGCGTTCGTCGCCATCTCCATCCCGTCGGGGAAGTACAGACGCCCATCAGCGTATTTGAGGTTGTTCACGGACTCATGCTTGTGCCAACTTGCACAAGTCAGCCCGCGGCCGTCCGCATTTACGCGGATGGTGAGCAAATACGGGCCGTTCGTGCCCGTCCAGGTGCCGATCAGAGCCGCTGGAGCCGGCATCGGCTCGATCTCGCCGTACCTGTTGTCGACCATGTACTGATAAGGAGAGGCTGCGCAACCGGCCAGCAGCAAGGGGAGGAAGTAGGACGCTGTTTTCATATCATCTTCACTAACGTGGCTGGATGGCAACCAATTCCATCTTGCCCGCAGAAAGTTTGCATTCACCAATCAGTGGCACAGCGTTGCCTAGGCTATTTTTCGCTTCAAAACTAATCTGGAACGAAATACTGCCGGTGGGGTTCGCCGTGACTCGGGTTCCACCGAAATTCTTGTCGTAACTTGATGGGAAGGGCAGCTTCGCCTTGATGAGTTGCTCACAAAGAAGCTGGTTATCGTAGTTGTCGAAGGCTTTGGCGATGTCTTGGTTGGAGCGAATGGTTGCTCCAGCTTTCAGGTCCGACTCGCTGACGTAGAAACGCTGGCCGTTCTTGCAGTCTGCAAACCATACAATCTCTGATTTGGTGCTTCGCACATCCGAGAAGCTTACGAGGGCGACGGAATCGCAGTTTTTCTGCATCGATACCATTTCAGCGACCTGCTGATTGCCCGCGTTGGCGCGCTTCATCGCAGCGTTGCCAAATTTTTTGTACGCCTTGGGGTACGACTTTGGGGTGTATTCTTCGATGGCATGCGGCAGGATCGGAGCACGAATCGGCGTTGCAGGGGGTGAGGGCGCGGGGGTCTCCGTCGAAAAGTTTGAGCCTGACCGCGCGCTTGAGTTGCTTGATGCGTTGGAAGCGCCCCCGTCAGGCTTTTGAGAACAGGCATACGGGATAGCAAATAGCACAAAAATAAATGCTCCCACCTTAAGCACCCCAGCCTCTCTGGCTTTTTTTTCTCTGCTGGTGTCCTTCAGCCAAGCAGTAGGAGCGCCGCAGTTAGGGCAGGCTGATGCTTTGTCGCTGAATTTTTTGCGGCATTCGGTGCATCGAATAAGTGCCATGTTCTCGATTCCCTGCTGGTTAGCTCTGGAACACGTAATGAAATAGCTCAAAATCGTACACGATTCTCTGACTCCATATCAGGGGCGCCTGCAGGTGTGTCTGCGATATTCCAGAGATGGTCGCGGCCCAGCAGTTGGCAGATCCAACGCTCGACATTCTTGGCCACTTTGTTTGGTTTTTCAGGGCTCAGGGTTGCCCGGTACAGGGGACCGCCTAACTCATGGGCAAGCCGATCAATTTGCGGACGAAAGATCGCTGAGACCGTGTACAGAGGGGTTTGGCCGCTTTCGAATGCGGTCTGCAGCATAGAGAAAGCCGAACTGTGGAAAAGCCCCCGCTTGCCGAGGAACGCGTTGTCCTCGACACGATGCATGGGAGAAATGCGCCAGCGCTGGCCTAGACGCGTCCCACTTTCTCCAACGAGCTTTAGGCGCTGATCAGCGTCAACGAGGAAGTACAAAACCTCGCCGGAGGATTTCCATACCGAGTGGTCCAATACCTCATACACCGCCTCGTAGCGCCACGGCCCGGCTCGCTTGTCGTGTGCGTTGCGCCTCCAATCGCAGCGGTTAAAGCCCGTGATGCGGAGAAAAGGTTGGCTACTGGCGTAGAGCGCGTTGATCTGAGTGCGCTCGAGAGCGGGCAGAAAGGCAGGAAGGTTCAGCATATGGTTCGACCAATGGAAGTTTGCCGAACCAGTATGAGGAATTGGCTACCGCCGATTCAAGGGGCTTCACAAACCGGACTACTTGCATATCGGTAAGCCTATTGAACCGAAAAGCATCGATTTGATAGTATGGAAAAGTCACCTTCACCGAAACATTTAGAAATGTACGAAAATAATGAGAAAGAATTGTCGCTTTGGGCTGTGCAGCTCAAGGGCGCCACGACATGCCAGCCGGTGACAGATTGGGAAGAAGGTGAGATCTATGTGAAGTCGCTGGAAGTTGCCGGGATGCCGGCGCAGATTGTTCCTTGGCCCGGCACCGCCAAGGAATTTGCGCGAAACCTCGTTGCCGATCTGCTCGACCAGGCCAATCAGGGTCAAAAAGATCTGATCAGGGTGCGTAAAGAGCGCGACAACCTGGAGACAGTACTTGCCGCGGCGCTCAGCGCGCAAAGCCCAATGAAGAAGGATCAGCTTGAGATGATGGCTCGCGCCCTCGCGAGCGCGCTAACCAACCTGTTGACTGAGATCGACACCAGGAAAGTATGCGTCTCTCCCTCCATCGAGCAGTTGGCGCGCAATGCACTTTCAATCTACCAAAAGGGCGTTCAGTAACGTCGTTCACTTTCGCACTATTTGACCCAGAGTTGGGGGTCTGCAAACAGTACGTCGGAGATTTATCAATCAAGAAGGGGCTGCACATGCCTGAACAAATCCAAGTGCCTCGCGCTCAGTATCATACGAGCACATCTCCTCGAACCATCCACGAGTTGGTGTCGAACCTGCGGAAGTTGCATGATGATCCTTATGGATGCCGCGCGCTCTTCCCCTGGGCCACTCGTTTTGCAATGGGCCTTCCGCTTGCGCCCTGGCAACGGCCGCTAGTTTGGGATGAAAGCCAAATGGTGAGCTTTATCGAGTCGGTCTGGTATGGGGTTGACCTTGGCTCGTATCTCGTAAATGAGCGCGAAGACGGATACTTCGAAGACCCGGCCGGAGTCTTGCGCAGCCGGGAGTTCACGGGTTGCGTGCTGGACGGACAACAGCGCCTGAGTGCGCTTGAAGCGTACGTGACGGGGGAGATCGCCGTGCGAGACGCAACGGGCGTGCCGCGGTACTACGTGGACCTACCCATTGCCGAACGCCGGCGGTTCGAAAACACGATCTTCTCGCGTGCAACTGTCAGTTCCAGCGACGAGAGGGTGCTACGTCACATCTATGACCTGCGGGCCTTTGGCGGTGTACGTCACCAGGAAAGCGAGAGAGCCTCAGATGGGCAGCCCGTGAACTTTCCTGTGCGAGTCCGACCCACCTAGTTCGGCGAAATGCCTACGGCCAAGGCCGCAGGCAACGTAGACGGATTCAGTGGGTTAATTTTCGGACTGCACCACTGTCCAGGTCCGCTGAAGGGGTAATGCGGCTTTTATCTCTTCATCAAGATCATCGTAGACAGCAAACAATGCATTGAGGACGTCGTCTTGGGTCCATAGTCGCAGCTTAAAAAAGCTGGAAGCGAGCTCTTTCTGTACGTTCGGTTTGAAGCCTCCCCAAGCGACAAACAAGCCGTAGTTGGCGTTGAATTTGGTCATCGCCCCCAGTAGCTTATCTACGGTAGGGCGGTCAGTCATACCCGAGCCTGACTTGACTTCGATACAGATACGTTCCGCACCGAAACCCATGGTCCCGCCGTTGGACGCCAAGATATCCGCTCCACCATCTGCACCCTCCGGGCTCTGCCACACGGTATAGCCCTGGGCTTGAAGGATGGCGGCGATAAGGCTAGTGAGAGCATGCCCCTTGAAGCGAGAATCAATCAATCTAACCACCTGTTCTCGCGCCACCTGAACGAGATCGAAGTCTGTGCCAACTTCGCCTTCGGCAGCTGCTTGAGATGCGGTGGGTACCTTGGCGGCATGTTTGAGCAGGGCTACCGTTGATTCTGCTTGCCATCCGTTTGCGGCCATGGCCTGCACTCGTTGAAGAGCATTGTTTCGCTGAATGCGGCAGATGGTAGTGAACGCGCCAAAGCTGTAAAGCAGGTCTTGGCCAAAATTGGCTCGAGGGACCTCTTTGCCTATCCACTCAATTTGTCGGTAGTGGAAGAAGGGGTCGGGTCCTTCAGCCTGATAGGTATAGGGCCCCGCAATTTTGCCAATGTGTATGACGGGCTGCTTTTTCGAAGGCAGTACGACCCAATCGCCGGCGTCCATCCCGTTGGAAAATGACCATATTTGCGTGGCGTGATTCGACAACCGGGAAACTCGCCCATCGGGGTAGGTTTCTTTTAAAAGTTCCAGCAATGCTTCTCGCGATGCAACGGCGCCCAGATCAGCGCTCAAGCCGTTCCAAGTCAGATAGATTCGCCCCTCATTCAGGAACTTATCCTCGTATTCTCCGATTTGTCCGGCGCGCACAAGCCAAAGCTCCATGTCATCCCTTTTGTTTGCTGGTTGAATCTGAAATATACACTTCGCAGGAGCCAATACTGCATGGCCCCTGCCACGTTAAAATGCATTGAAGTCGAGGGAGCCATTTTGTTAGGATGAATTTTCCTCGTAGCGCGGCAACCCCATCAATGCCCTCCACCAATCTGAGACCGAACACCGTACAAGGCCCCTGCAGTGATGCCAGAGTGTCCGATGAGATGGTGGTGGCTTTTCAGAAGTTGTCGAGCCTACTTGCGACGCGCAGGCGTCAGGGTGTCGGCGTGTGCCTCGATGAGTGCGCAAGGCCGAGTGTCCTGGAAATGCTTAACTCCTCCACCGTCACGGCTGTCGAAGCAGTCAAAACCTGGGGTGTGACACACCCTGACTACTTTATCGACGCCTCAAACCCGAAGTGCATCGTGATCCGGCATGCGTGGCTGCGCGCCAGACTTGCCGCAACGTTTGACGATGTCCACGCCGCTGAAATGGCGATGGCGGCTATCATCCTGGGTAAGACAGTGCCAGGGCAGGGAGAATTTAGCGTCGATGGCCAGGCGCTGGTTCCCAGCGAAAATGCCCCCATGGTGCTGCGCACCTGTTCGTCCAAATCTCCGTTGGTCCATTGATGAAAAAATTTTTTATCGCTGCTGCCCTTATCGCAATACCTTGCGCCCCCTCGCTGGCCGGCACGGTATGGGAGCCCTTGAGCAACACGGCCATGGCCATCACGGGCAAGATCGATCTATCAGAGGATAAGGTGAGCTTCGAAAATGGGGTGGTTATGCCGCTTGAGAAAGTCGCCGGCCAGGCCGGCAAGCGGGTATACCGTGTACTGAGCAACCGCTCGGCCAAACTTTTGAATGGCAACACGCTCTGCAGCGCCAAGCCCGCAGCAGCTACCCAGACATTCCTGGAAATCCAGGAATCAGGTGATGACTTGTCCCTCAGGGTGTTCGAAGCCGAGCAGCAGCTCGACTCGAAAAATATGTGCGCCACCTACGCCTTCATCAAGGCTGGTCAATAGATTGGACTGCAGACAGAAATCCTAAAGCACGGATTTGGCCCGAATCGAGGTGAAACCCCTCGGCTATGGTGATATGGTATTGTGGGTATAATGTTGCACTTTATTGCGCCCCCAAAAAGCCATGGATCAGCTGCACCCTTCAGACCCGACCCGTTCTGCCAGCAACCGCGCCGGCGTTCCCGCCTGGCTGCCATGGAGTTTTGAGGCCTCAGTTGGTCCAGACAAGCCCTTTCATGGCCTGGTGTCCGAATTTGGCGCTGACGTCATCATGGACCTGGACCAAGTGATCCTCGAAACCCCTGTCAAAGCCGCAGTGCGCGCCACGCGGGTGTTTCAGCAGTACAGCTCCCAGATTGGCCGTGACAACGAGACCCGCGGCGTCATGGCGCATCTGGCTAGTGCCATCAAGCCGAATGCTGATCTACTCGACGAGGTGGCGCTTCTACCGCCGGAAGCGGTCTTTCACGGCTTCTCGCGCCCGCGCACCTGACGCGGGCCAACCCCCTGCGGGTGGCTGCGCCCGCCCCTGGACGGCGAATTTTCCCGGGATCGGTCTATTTCGCGTTGGTGATTGAGTTTCTGATAGATAGAATCAGAACACACTATCAACGCCGTAATATCATGATCCTGTCATCTGTCGTTGCATTCATCCTGCTGTGTGCGTTTCTGGCCATTGCCTGGACCTCACGGGCAAAGCTCGAGAGCTTCTTCTACTACGTGGCCGGTTACTTCCTGGGAGGCGACATCCAGTCGCGCATTGCCCTGGGCACCCCGGTGGACAAGAACGTCATGCAGACGATCAATGGTGACCTTGTCACTTACCTGCGCGTGCGCGGCGCGCGCCGGTTGATCGGCAGAAAGGACTTCGATCAGATGAGCTCCAAGCTGGCCGACCAGCTCAGTATCAAGCTGAGCGATGGCTCCGGGCGCCAGCACGTGGTCTCTGTGGGCTACCTGTCTGATCCTACTGGCACCCCCTACCTGATCAAGCAGCTGCTCAAGGGGGCGATTGCCACGGCCCAGCGTATGGGGGCTGTGCAAAACGCCGCGCTCTGGTTCGAGCAGCGAGCCCAGTTTCTGGGTGGTCTGTGCAATGACGAAACGGTGATCGTTGCTATCTACACGCTCCGGTCGGGTCTGAACCCGAAGGAATCGGAGCGTTACGCAGAATGGATGCGCGGGGTACGAGAGCAGGCAGCCAAGGATGGCGCGCCCAAAGGCGGGCCCAAGAAATCGGGGGTGGCAGCCAACCCACTCTTTGGCCAGACAATGGTGCCGGTTTATCCGGTGCTGGCCTCCCGCCACCAGGCTCTGGTCGAGGATTTTGTTGCCTCTATTGAGCATGAGGGCGGCGGGATTGGCCTGCTGGTCGATACCTTGGACTGCGCGGAGGCCATTTACTGCCTGCGCCGTTTTGTTGACGGCACGGCAGTGCCGGCCAATTGGCGTCCAGACCTCTTTGGTAATCGCGCCCCCACGGGGGTGGACATGCCGCGCGATGGAGATCTGGGCCACGTGATGCCTCGATCGATTGCGCGCCAGATGTTCTCCGAGCCGATGCGGGAGGATTTTTCCACCTCATTTGAAATCGTCGAGCGCGAAGGCATCTGGTACGGCTCGCTCAAGCTCGATGTTTGCCCCCAGGAAGACCCAGCACCAGGGTTCACCTCGCTGGCAGACAAGCTGGGCAAGCAGTTTCCGTACGCGATGATGTTCGAAATCTCGCCAAATGGCTTGAAGCAAAAACAGATGGACCAGACCTTCGCTGGATTCTTCGGAGGCTTTGGCCGGCATAACCGCGCAGTTCGCGATGCCTGGCGAGAGCTGAAAGCCTCCCAGGATTACGTGGCCGCGCTGCGCATGGTGGCCACCACCTGGGCCAAGAGCAAGGAAGAGCTGGTCAACCAGATCTCCAGCATGAAAATGGCCTTGCAAAGTTGGGGCGGCACGACGGTGAGCAACGAGTCGGGGGCGCCTGCCAATATGCACTTGGCCACCGCCCCTTCGCTGTCTCGCTACGTTCCGGCGCCTTACCTGCCAGGGCCGATCTCGACCTTTGCGCGCATGCTGCCCACCTACCGGGCAGCCTCGCCCTGGGATCAGGGGCAGCTGCTGTTGCGTACGGGCCAGGGTAAGCCGTATCCGATCGCCTTTGGCAGCCCGATCCAGGCTTTCTGGGGCACGCTGGTTTTCGCTCCCCCCGGACGAGGCAAGTCATTCCTGATGAACTGTCTGAATGCCGGCTTGCTTTTCTCGCCGGGCCTGACGGACTTGCCCTACATCGTGATTATCGACAAGGGGATGTCCAGCGCGAATGTCATCGACATGGCGCGAGCGATCCTGCCCAGGGAGCGCCAGCATCAGGCCATCTCTGTGCGCCTCAGAAATTCTATTGACTATGCGATTAACGTGTTTGATACGCAGCTGGGCCTAGATGCGCCCACTGAGCGCGAGCGAGACTTCCAGGTCAACATCGTCTCGGCATTGTGTCCGAACCTGGGCCCCGAGGGTGTCCGCTTTATCGGCCAGGTGATTGACGCCGCTTACAGAAGCCTCAATAGAAACAGCCTCAATGCCAAGCGCTGGCAACGCGCCTTGCAGGACGAAATCACCGAGAAGCTGGAGGCCTCTGGCATGGAAATCTCGGAGATGACGCCGCCGCGGATCTGGGATGTCGTCGATCGCCTCTTCGATCTGGGCGAAACACACTTGGCGTCCATTGCCCAGCGTTATGCCGTGCCGATTCTGGATGACCTCATCAGCGCGGCCAACCACGAATCGGTGCAGGATCTGTACGGCAAGACACCGACGCCGACGGGCGAGATGATCACCGACGTCTTCGTGCGCTCGATCACGACGGCGGCGCGCGAGTACGCGCTTTTGTCGACCAACACACGCTTTGACATTGGCGATGCCCGGGTGATCTCCATCGATCTGGAAGAGGTGCTCGCCAGCGCAACTTCCGAGGAGAGCCGCCGGCGCGCGGCCGTGATGATTCTCTTTGCACGCCAGCTGGGGGCCAAGAACTACTTCCTGAAGTGGGAAGAGGTTGAGCCGCTGGTGCCCGAGCGCTACAAGCGTTACCAGGCCACGCGGATCAAAAACATCTTCGAGACGCTGAAGTTCCTCGAGTACGATGAGTTCCACAACGCCCACGGCATGGATGACGTGCTGCGCATGGTGACGCAAGACTTCCGTGAAGGCCGCAAGTACAACGTGGTGCCACTGCTGTCCTCGCAGCTCTTTCAGGACTTCTCCAAAGACCTGGTGGAGACGGCCAACAACTTCTTCATCCTGGGCGTAGGCTCTGCGGAGGCAGCTACCAAGATCCAGCAAACGTTCGAGCTGACCGAGGCGGAGCGTCTGGCGATCATGAATGACTGTCTGGGCCCGGGTCCGAAGGGGGCGCCGCTCTTTGCCATGTTCAAGACAGACAAGGGCACGGTAAGCCAGTTGCTTTACAACTCGGCTTCAAGCATGGAACAGTGGGCATTTAACTCCTCGGCCCTGGACGTTGCGGTGCGTCGTTCCGTTCAGGAAGGCCTCAACGGGGATTACTGGCACACGCTGAAGGGGCTGTCCAGCGTGTTCCCCAAGGGCACTGCCCGCTATGAGATTGATCGCGTGCGAGAAAGCATGGGCGGCGACGAAGCCGCAGACGAGGACGGGGTGGCCGCGACGGTCGCTCGCCGCGCAGTGGCAAAAATTCGCGATACCGTCGAGGCTTAAGTAGAGCGGAAAAGAAAAGCGCCAGGCTTTCACCTGGCGCTATTATTTACAACGTCTTGCCACCGCGACCGCAGCAGTATTTACTCAACGTGAAAATCGATCCCTCAGCCAGGAAATCACGCCTCCCGCCACCATTGGAAGCATGAAAAGTAGGCCAGGGAAGATGTAGAGAAGGGCGAAATACCATTCCCAACCCCACACGTCAGTGGCATAGAAATAGGAGCCAATCATGAGGGGAATGGTGATACGTAAAAAGAATGCGCATAGCATTCCTGCAGCGGCCCATCCCTGCCCCCATTGAAGTTCCATGCCAACGTACCCTGTGTAAAGCTGGAACAGTCCAAATACCAGTGTGGATAGAATTAATGCGATGGTGCCCCATGGCCTTGACGCAACTATAAGCCTTTCCACCCAGCTGGATTGATCATACGTGTCGTCAGCACTCTGACTGCTTTCTGAAACTTGTGGACGATCTATGTGGTCACTCGGACTCTCATATCCTATGCTTGGCTCGACTCGTCGAAAATGCTCATTTTTTCGATCCATTCTCTCGTTTGTTGGCACCTTAGGGTGGGCAGCAACTCCGTAAGTGGCTTTTACGCGACGAGATACTGACAAATAGATGGTCCAGGCTATGGTCCACAACAATGCACCCAAGATGCCCGAGAAATCCTTTTGGTGGTACTGATATTGCCCAAATACGATCACAGGGATCATGATTAGCGCAGCCTTACTGACAAGCAAAGCAATCCACAGTGTCCACTTTGCTTTCTTGACGGCCCCCATATCTGCGCGCTTCAGGAGCAACCATCCACCGTAGATTGTGACCGACGACACCACAACCCATGAGATCCATGTGTATGCCTTAAAGGTGACCTGACCTGCCCCCAGACTTAGTACGGCACCGACATAGAGTCCAGGGTTAAAAACCGTCGTTGCCGATGCGCCTGAGCAAACTGCTCCGGCGTTAAATATCCAAGCGCGCTATGCGGTCGTTCGGTGTTGTACTCGACGCGCCAGTCTTCGATCAAGGATTTGGCTTGGCGCAGCGACATGAACCAATGCTCATTCAGGCATTCATCGCGGAATTTTCCGTTGAAGCTCTCGATGTATGCATTCTCCACGGGCTTGCCTGGTCTGATGAACGACAGCTTCACGCCGACC
>Ga0182735_1000685_pt1 | contig 25735 bp, 24 predicted proteins | sample eDN5th30CKraftMG_FD_128524 | JGI IMG/M metagenome (GOLD analysis project Ga0182735, IMG submission 128524) | Enriched Miracle-Growth compost microbial communities from Emeryville, California, USA - eDNA 5th pass 30_C Kraft MG (version 2) (version 2) ...
CCCAGCGTGTCAGCACGGCCCCGCTTTCAGGCGAGCAGACCGGAACCGTGCCGGCCGCCGCCGATGCGCAGGAGCCGGCGCCGAAGCCCGCCGCGAAGGCCGGCAGCCAGTCGCCGACGACGCCCAGGACCGTCGCCGCCGCACCGCAGCGCCCGTCCGACCAGCCCGTCGACGTCGTCGGCGAGGTGAAGCCCGACCAGGTCGCGGCCATCGCCCCGGCCACTGCCGCTTCCGGCGCCTGGGCCATGCAGATCGCCTCGCAGCCGAGTGCGGAGGCCGCGCAGTCCTCCTACAACGACCTCGCCCGCCGCTATGCCGGCGTGCTGGGCGGTAAGCCGGTCAGCATCGTCAAGGCCGAGATCGCCGGCAAGGGCACGTTCTACCGCGTCCGCATCCCGGCCGATTCGCGCAACGACGCCATCAAGCTGTGCGAGAGCTACAAAGCGGCCGGCGGCAATTGCTTCGTGTCGAAGTAACGGCCCGCCCGGGCCCGAGACCCGAAAAACGATCCGGCGTGGTGAAAACCGCGCCGGATTTTCGTTGTCCCGCCCTGTTTTGGGCGGCGATTCCCTTTATCCGTGCGAGATCGTAGGATGCGCCGATGACCGAATCAAAATCCATGATCCTCGGCTGCGCCGGGAAATCGCTGACCCGCGAGGAAATCAGCTTCTATCGCGGCGAGTGTCCGTGGGGCTTCATCCTGTTTGCGCGCAACGTCAGCGAGCCGGAGCAGATTCGCGACCTCGTCGCCGCCATGCGCGACTGTATCGGCCGGCCGGACGCGCCGGTGTTCATCGACCAGGAAGGGGGCAGGGTGCAGCGCCTGCGCCCGCCGCTGGCGCCTGATTATCCTGCCGGCGCGGCCCTCGGCGCCTTGTGGCGCGACGACCACGACGCCGGCGAGCGCGCCGCGTGGCTGCTCGGCCGGCTGCACGCCTTCGACCTTTCGCGCTACGACATCAGCTCCGACTGCCTGCCGGTGCTCGACGTGCCCATCGAGGGCGCCAGCGACGTGATCGGCGGTCGCGCCTATGGCAAGGAGCCGGAAAGTGTCAGTCGGCTCGGCCGCGCCGCAGCAAGCGGCCTGATGGCGGGCGGCGTGCTGCCGGTGATGAAGCACATCCCCGGCCATGGCCGCGCCTTTGCCGACACCCATTTCGAGTTGCCCACCGTCGACGCCTCGCTGGACACGCTGCGCCGGCACGATTTCGAGCCGTTCCGGCGGCTCGCCGACCTGCCGGCGGCGATGACCGCGCATGTCATTTTCAGCGCTGTCGATCCGAAGAACCCCGCGACCACCTCCGGCCGGGTCATCGAGGAGGTGATCCGCCGCGAGATCGGCTTCGACGGGCTGTTGATCAGCGACGACACCTCGATGAAGGCACTTTCTGGGGATTTCCCGACAAAGGCGGCCTCCATCCTTGCGGCGGGATGCGATCTGGTCCTTCACTGCAACGGTGTTTTCGAGGAAATGGCGGGCATCGCCTCGCGCACGAAGGGGCTGGAAGGCAAGGCGCTGGAGCGCGCCGGGCGGGCGATGGCCGTGATCGGCAAGCGCGACGAGGCAAAGGAAACCGACATCCGCGAGGAGTTCGCCACCTATTTCGAGGCGGTGGCCTGATCGGACGGGAAGGAAACAGGACAGCGTTGGCGCAAGCAGGGTCGAAAAAACCTGAAAAAGCCACTCCGATGGACGCCATCTGGACGGAGGGCGAGGATTCGCGCCTGAGCAGCGATCCCTCGCTGGTCGTGGATGTCGCCGGTTTCGAAGGTCCGCTCGACCTTTTGCTGCACCTGGCCCGCACCCAGAAGGTGGATCTGGCGCGCATTTCCGTGCTGGCACTGGCCGAGCAGTACCTCGCCTTCATCGACAAGGTCCGGGTGTTGCGGCTGGAACTGGCGGCCGACTATCTGGTGATGGCGGCCTGGCTTGCCTTCCTCAAGTCGAAGCTCCTCATTCCCAAGCAGCCGGGCGACGAGGGCGAGAGCGGCGAGGAGCTGGCGGCGGTGCTGCAGTTTCGGCTGAAGCGGCTGGAGGCGATGCGCGATGCCGCCGCGCGGCTGGTCAACCGCAACCGGCTCGGCCGCGACGTGTTTGCGCGCGGCATGCCCGAGATGGTCATCGTCGAGAAGCGCAACGCCTTTACCGCCTCGCTCTACGACCTGCTGACCGCCTACGCCATCCAGCGCCAGAAACAGGCGATCACGGAGGTCAAGATCGCCAAGCGCGGTGTCTGGTCGCTGGCGCAGGCGCGCGAAATCCTGTCGCGCATGATCGGGTCGCTCAGCGACTGGACCGCGCTCGACCGGTACCTGATCGCGTATCTGCCGACCCCTCAGGAGCGCCGCACCGCCACCGCCAGCTCGTTCGCGGCGTCGCTGGAACTGGTGCGCGAGGGAAAACTCGAAGTACGGCAGGAAGAGGCGTTCGCGCCGATCTACCTGCGCGGCCGGCAGCGCCCAGCGGCAGGAGAGGGGGCAGGATGAACGAAAGCCCGGGTGCATCCGTCATTCCGTTCAAGCTGGGCCACGAAGGCGAGGACAGTGCCGCGCCCGGCGAGAACCCGGCCGGGCGGCTGCATCTGGCCGAGGCCGTGCGCATGGCCGAGGCGATCGTTTTCGCCAGCGCCGCGCCGGTCAGCGAAAAGCAGCTTGCCGAGCGCCTGCCCGAGGGTATCGACATCGCCGCCGCCATGGCCGAACTGCGCCGGCTCTACGAGCGGCGCGGCGTCAACCTGGTCAGGGTCGGCGACGGCTGGGCGTTCCGCACCGCCGGCGATCTCGCCTTTTTGATGAGCCGCGACACCGTGCAGCACCGGAAGCTGTCGCGCGCGGCGCTGGAGGTGCTGGCCATCGTCGCCTACCACCAGCCGGTGACGCGCGCCGAGATCGAGGAGATCCGGGGCGTCGAGACCTCCAAGGGGACGCTCGACACGCTCCTGGAGACGGAGTGGGTGAGGATGCGCGGTCGCCGCAAGACGCCGGGCCGCCCCGTCACCTACGGCACGACGGACGCTTTCCTCGATCATTTCGGGCTGGAGGAAATCCGCGACCTGCCCGGTATCGAGGAATTGAAGGGTGCCGGCCTGCTTTCCGGCCGCATGCCGGCCAACTTCGCGGTGCCGCTGCCGCCGGCCGACCTGGACGAACTCCAGGAGGACGAGGAAGAGCTGACCGACATCGATCTCGAGGAACTGGGGCTGCTGACCCCGCGTGTCACGCAGGATTGACGGTCTTTTTTACGGGCGCGCGCCTTGTCGCGCCCCATCGGCGACGAAAGCGCGTGACATGCGCGTTCCTTCCGCTAAGAGTGTCGCGGTTCTGTTTGAAACCGAACACGAAAACACATAGATCACCTCTAGGGAAACATTCGAGAGAGAGTAGCAATGGGTTCGTTTTCGATTTGGCACTGGATGATCGTGCTCGTGATCGTGCTGCTAGTGTTCGGCCGCGGCAAGATTCCGGAGCTGATGGGCGACATGGCCAAGGGCATCAAGAGCTTCAAGAAGGGCATGGCCGACGACGACGTGGTCGACGACAAGCGCACGGTGGAGCATCGGGCCGACGAGACCGTCAACGATGCCAAGGAAAAGGTCGGCAAGAGCTGAGTCTTTGAACGGCGTTTAGCCGGATTGCTCGTCGGAATGACCGCCCATGTTTGAAGTCGGCTGGACCGAGATGCTGGTGATCGCGATCGTCATGATCGTGGTCGTTGGTCCCAAGGATTTGCCCAATATGCTGCGCACTTTCGGCCGCACGGTGGCCAAGCTGCGTTCCATGGCGGGCGACTTCCAGAAGCAGTTCAACGATGCGCTGAAGGAAGCCGAGCTCGAGGACGTCAAGAAATCGGTGGACGCACTGCGCGGGCTCAACCCGGCCGCCGAAATCAAGAAGCAGCTCAATCCGTTCGAGCAGGCCGCCGCCGACGTGCGTTCCGGCCTCGACAACGCGATGAAGCCGAAACCGGCCGCCGATGCCACCTCTGCACCGGAGGAAAAGCCGGTGGAAACACTCAAGGCAGACGGCGCGGCTGAGGCGCCGGCCCCCGCCGCGGCGGATGACAAGGCGCCGTTCCCGGCCATGACCGATTCTTCGGTGGTGGCCGCGTCGGCGGCGGCCCCGGAACCGGCCAAAGCGGCTGGGCCGAAGAAGCGTGCCGCGTCGAAGCCGAAGGAGCCTGCTGCGGCAAAGGCTGCGCCTGCGAAAGCTGCGCCGGCGAAGGCGGCGCCCGTAAAGAAGGCCCCGGCAGGGGCGAAGGCGGAAACGCCGGCCGCGCAGAAGGCGCCCCGCGCGCCGCGTAAAAAGACGGCAGGAGCCGCCAAGTGAGCGCCGACGAACAGGACGAGATCGACAAGTCTTCGGCTCCGCTGATCGAGCATCTCATTGAATTGCGCCGCCGGCTGATTTGGTCGATCGGCGGGTTCTTCGTCGCCTTCCTCGTCTGCTTCTTCTTCGCCAAGAACCTGTTCAACCTGCTCGTCATCCCGTTCAAATGGGCGACGCAATGGGCAGGGATGGACCCGCACAAGGTCGAACTGATCTACACGGCGCCGCAGGAATTCTTCTTCACGCAGATCAAGCTCGCCGCTTTCGGCGGCATGGTCATCGCCTTTCCGCTGATCGCCACCCAGATCTACAAGTTCATCGCGCCGGGCCTCTACCGCAACGAGCGCCACGCCTTCCTGCCGTTCCTGATCGCCGCGCCGATCCTGTTCCTGATGGGCGCCGCGCTGGTCTACTTCTTCTTCACCCCGATGGTGATGTGGTTCTTCCTGTCCATGCAGCAGGTCGGCGGCGGTAACGACGTGCAGATTTCGCTGCTGCCGAAGGTGTCGGAATATCTCAGCCTCATCATGACGCTGATCTTCTCTTTCGGCCTGGTCTTCCAGTTGCCGGTGGTCACCAGCCTGATGACGCGCGTCGGCATGTTGTCGTCGCAGGCGCTGGCGGAAAAGCGCAAATGGGCGATCGTCATCGCCTTCGTCGTCGCCGCCGTTCTGACGCCGCCGGACCCGATGAGCCAGATCGGCCTCGCGCTGCCGACCATCCTGCTCTACGAGGTGTCCATCTGGACCGCGCGGATGATCGAGCGCAGCCGCGACAAGGAACGCCTCGCTGAGGAAGCCAGGGAAGCGTCCGCAAAGACGGCGGAAGCGGCTCCTGAGGACCCGACGCCGTCGGCCTAGTTCTCCGTCCTTGAAGCCTTCTTTGGCCTGTCGTCCCGGATGACCGGCCCTTGCATGATTTACCGATGCGGTTTACCCCGTCTGCGCCACGAATAACGGTGTGAACATGCTCGATATCAAATGGATTCGCGACAACCCTGCGGCCCTCGTCGAAGCGCTCGAACGGCGCTCGTGGTCGAACGGCGAGGCGCGTTCGACCGTCGACGACCTGATCGCGAAGGACGAGGCGCGGCGTGAGCACCTGACCGCGCTTCAGGCCAGCCAGGAGCGCCGCAATGCCGCCTCCAAGGAGATCGGCAACGCCATGCGTAACGGCGATGCCGCCCTTGCTGAGAAGCTGAAGGCCGAGGTCGGCGAGATCAAGGAATTCATCCAGAACGGCGAGGCGCGCGAGCGCGAACTCGACAAGGCGCTGAACGACGCGCTGGCGGTGCTGCCCAACGTGCCGCTGGCCGACGTGCCGTTCGGCAAGGACGAGCACGACAATGTCGAGATCCGCCGCTTCGGCGACGACCTGATCGCCAGGCGCCAGCCGCGCATGGGCAACAAGCCGAAGGAGCATTTCGAAATCGGCGAGGCCCTGGGCCTGATGGATTTCGAGCGCGCCGCCCGGCTGTCCGGCTCACGCTTCACCGTGCTCAAGGGGCAGTTGGCGCGCTTGGAGCGGGCGCTCGGCCAGTTCATGCTCGACCTGCACACCAGCGAGCACGGCTATACGGAAATGCAGGTGCCGCTGCTGGTGCGTGACGACGCGCTTTTCGGCACCGGCCAGTTGCCGAAATTCGAGGAAGACCTGTTCTTTACGCCCCATGGCGACGGCCGGCTCGGCCTCATCCCGACGGCGGAAGTGCCGATGACCAATATGGCGCGCGAGGAAATCACGCCGGCCGAAAAGCTGCCGCTGCGCATGACCGCGCTCACCCCCTGTTTCCGCTCTGAAGCGGGATCGGCCGGTCGCGATACGCGCGGCATGTTGCGCCAGCACCAGTTCTACAAGGTCGAACTGGTGTCGGTCACCGACGCCGAGAGCTCGATTGCCGAGCATGAGCGCATGACCGAATGCGCCGAAGCCGTGCTGAAGAAGCTCGAATTGCCGTTCCGGACCGTGGTGCTGTGCACCGGCGACATGGGGTTCGGCGCAAGGAAGACCTACGACATCGAGGTGTGGCTGCCCGGCCAGAACGCCTATCGCGAGATTTCGTCCTGCTCGGTGTGCGGCGATTTCCAGGCGCGGCGCATGGATGCCCGCTACAAGGTCAAGGACGAGAAGGCCACGCGCTTCGTCCACACGCTGAACGGTTCGGGCACGGCGGTCGGCCGCGCCCTGATCGCGGTCATGGAAAATTATCAGGAAGAAGACGGCAGCGTAACCATTCCTGAAGCGCTCAGGCCTTACATGGGCGGCCTGGAAAGGATCGCGGCAAGCTGATGCGCATTCTTCTGACCAATGACGACGGCATTCATGCCGAGGGCCTCGTGGTGCTGGAACGCATCGCGCGCACGCTGTCGGACGACGTCTGGGTGGTGGCGCCGGAGACGGACCAGTCAGGCTACGCGCATTCGCTGTCGATTTCGGAGCCGCTGCGCCTGCGCAAGGTCGCGGAGAAGAAGTTCGCCGTGCGCGGCACGCCGACCGATTGCGTCATCATGGGCGTCAAGCACGTCCTGCCCGGCGCTCCCGACCTGATCCTGTCGGGCGTCAACTCGGGCGCCAATGTCGCCGACGACATCACCTATTCCGGCACGGTGGCCGGCGCCATGGAAGGCGCGCTGCTCGGCATCCGCTCGATCGCGCTGAGCCAGGCTTATCGCTATGAAGGCGACGACCGCTTCGTGCCCTACGAGACGACCGAGGCGCTGGCGCCCGAACTAATGAAGAAGCTGGTCGCCATGCCGCTGCCGCAGGGCGTTCTGCTCAACGTCAACTTTCCCAACTGCCCGCCGGGCGAGGTCGCCGGAACGGTGGTCGCCACGCAGGGCAAGATGGCGCATGCGCTGTGGATCGACCAGCGCCGTGACGGGCGCGGCTTCCCCTATTACTGGCTCTGCTTCGGCCGCGACATCGGCGAGGCGAGGGCGGGAACCGACATGCATGCCCTGGGCAACCGGCTGGTCGCGGTGACGCCGCTGCATCTCGACCTGACCGCGCACGAGGTTCGCGACCAGTTGGCCAAGGCGCTTGCATGATCGAGGTGGCCGCATGACCCTTGCAACGGACGAACGTGAAGGTTTTGCGGCTTTCCTGCTCAGGCTGCGCGGCAAGGGTACGGCGCCCAAGGCGCTGATCGCGGCTTTCGAGGCGACGCCGCGCGCCGGTTTCGTCGCCGGTCATTTCCATCCGATGGCCTGGTCCGAGCGGACCATGCCGATCGAGTGCGGCGAGGCGATCGAAGGGGCGGACCTGCAGGCCGCCGTCATCGCCGCCCTCGCCATCGAGCCGGGAAACCGCGTGCTCGAGATCGGCACCGGCTCGGGCTACACGGCGGCGGTGATGGCGCGGCTGGCCGGCCGGGTCGTCACCATCGACCGCTACCGGACGCTGGCCGAACAGGCCAAGCAGCGCTTCGACGCGCTCGGCATCACCAACGCCATCGCGCGCCAGGCCGACGGGTCGAACGGGCTGCCGGGCGAGGGGCCTTTCGACCGGATCGTGGCGTGGGTGGCCTTCGAGAGCCTGCCGCGTTTCCTGCTCGACCAGTTGTCGAGCGGCGGCATCGTCATCGCCCCGATCGGGCCTGAAGAGAGCGAGCAGGTGCTCGCCAAGCTGACGAAAGTCGGCAGCCGTTTCGAGCGCGAGGATATCGGCATGGTGCGCCTGCAGCCCGTCCTGCCGGGCACCGCCGCCGTCCTTTGAAACGCGTTTGCGCCGTCCTTTAATAAAATTCGTCTCGGATTCGAGCGATTTAACCCACCGGTAACATTAACGCGCTTTAATCCTCCCCAGTCGGTAGCGGGTATCTGTGGGTTATTGCGATGCAACTCAGTATTTTGAAGGCAAACAGACGCAATCTGGCGCGCGGTTGCGCCGTTCTGATCGTCGCGGGCCTCGCCGCCGGATGCAGTTCCCAGGCTTCCCGTTTCGGGGACGCGCTTGATGGCATCTCGACATCGTCGACGGCGAACCAGCGTTCGATCATCGGCCAGCAGGATACCGCGCAGCCCTATCCGGGCGACAGTGTCGACACCGCTCCCGTCGCCGTCAGCCAGGCTTCGCCGGTGTCGCGCTCCAGCCTGCCGCCGCCGGCTTCGCCGCAGTCCGCGGCCCCGGTCGCGCAGGCTCCCGCTCCTGTCACCACGCAGCCGATCCGCACCGCGGCGGTCCAGCCGGCGCCCAGCCTCGACCGCACGACGACCGGCACCGTGCAGAAGCCCTTCCAGTCCGCCGAGGCGCAGGCGCCGAAGCTGACCGACAGCCAGCCGCGCCGGCAGGCGACCGAAATCGTCGTGGAAAGCGGCCAGACCATTTCCGGGCTTTCGCGCCGATACGGCGTGCCGGCCGACGTGCTCATGAAGGTCAACGGCCTCAGCGAAACCAATGGCCTCAAAGCCGGCAGCAAGATCGTCATCCCGGCCTATGGCTACTCGGTGAAGGGCGGGACCGCCATTGCCGAAAATACGCCGTCCGGCGCCAAGCCGGCGCCTGCCAAGGCTGCCGCGCTGCCGCAGCAGCCGGCTGAAAAGCCCAAGCCACAGCAGACCGCATCGGTCGCGAACGACCCGTTCATCGTATCGAAAGGGGAGGCGGCGAAGGCCAAGACGGCTGCTCCGGGCACCTATACGGTGCAGTCGGGCGACACGCTTTCGGCGATTTCGCGCAAGACGGGCATCGGCATCGCCGCGCTGAAGCAGGCCAACGGCATAAGCGACGGTGCGCTGAAGATCGGCCAGACGCTGACCATTCCTTCGGGCGGCGGATCGCCGGCCGTGACGGTCGCCGCCGCCAAGCCCGCCACCAAGGTCAGCGTCGATCCGGTCAAGACGGCATCGACCCCGCCGGCCGAGAAGGCGACGCCGAGCGCGACCCTGACGGCCTATGCGCCGCCGAAGAAGGACCAGAACCTGGCGGTGGACGAGGACGCGGTTGCGCCGAGCGCTACCGGTATCGGCAAGATGCGCTGGCCGGTTCGGGGCCGGGTGATCTCCGGTTTCGGCAGCGGCAAGGACGGCGACGGCATCGACATCTCGGTTCCCGAGGGCACGCCGGTGAAGGCGGCCGAGAACGGCGTCGTCATCTATGCCGGCAACGGCCTCAAGGAGTTCGGCAATACGGTGCTGGTGCGCCACGAGGATGGGCTGGTCACCGTCTACGGCCATGCCAGCTCGCTTCAGGTGACGCGTGGCCAGAAGGTCAAGCGCGGCCAGGAAATCGCCCTGTCCGGCATGAGCGGCACCACCGATTCGCCGAAGCTGCACTTCGAGGTGCGCAAGAACTCGGCCCCGGTCGACCCCAAGGGCTATCTGGAATAACGCCAAGCCGGTTGCGGGTCGCCTGACCTCCAGTCCGGCCCGCTGGCCCAGCCCGTCCCTGATGGGGCGGGCTGTTTTACTGGGCGAGCGGTTTGCCCAGCCTTCCCGCCAGATCCTGCGTGAACTGCCAGGCGACGCGGCCCGAGCGGCTGCCGCGCGTCGTCGCCCATTCCAGCGCCTGCGCGCGCAGCGTCTCGGCATCGATGTTCAGGCCGTAATGGCGCACATAGCCGTCCACCATGGCGAGGTAGTCGTCCTGCGAGCATTTGTGGAAGCCGAGCCACAGGCCGAAGCGGTCGGACAGCGAGACTTTCTCTTCGATCGCCTCGCTGGGGTTGATGGCGGTGGAGCGCTCGTTGTCGATCATGTCGCGGGGCAGGAGATGCCGGCGATTCGACGTGGCGTAGAAGATGACGTTGTGCGGCCGTCCTTCGACGCCGCCTTCCAGTGCGGCTTTCAGCGACTTGTAGGACGTGTCGTCATGGTCGAAGGAAAGGTCGTCGCAAAACAGGATGATGCGATAGGGCGAGCCCTTCAGCAGGCCCATCAGCTTCGGCAGCGTGTCGATGTCCTCGCGATGGATCTCGATGAGCTTGAGCTTCTGGTCGCGCGTGTCGTTGATCTCGGCATGCGCCGCCTTGACCAGCGAGGACTTTCCCATGCCGCGCGCGCCCCACAGAAGCACGTTGTTGGCGGCAAAGCCGCTGGCGAAACGCTCGGTGTTGTCGACCAGGATGTCGCGCACGTGGTCGACGCCCTTGATCAGGCCGATGTCGACGCGGTTGACGTTCTTCACCGCCTCCAGATAGCCGGGGTCGGCCTGCCAGACGAAGCAATCGGCCGAGGCGAGGTCGGTTTGCGGCACCGGCGCCGGCGCCAGGCGCGTGACCGCCTCGATCAGCCGGTCCAGTTTTTCGTTGAGGGCGGTAAGGGCATTGTCGGTCATTGCGTCGCTCTGTTGCGTTTCGCGCCGGCAGGGGCGCCGGAGTTTCCAGAACCGTACCGTACGTTACGGTTCTGGAATTGACAAGGTGGTAAGGCAGTAGGGGAATAGGGGAATAGGGGAATAGGGGAATAGGGGAATAGGGGAATAGGGGAGTAGGGGAATAGGGGAATAGGGGAATAGGGGACAGGAGAGAGGGAACAGGGAGAACAAGTTTCTGTTGCGGCAGGCTGCTGCGCTGTAACCTACTGCCCTACTGCCCTACTGCCCTACTGCCCTACTGCCCTACTGCCCTACTGCCCTACTGCCCTACTGCCTTGCTCCCTTATTCCCCTCATCCCCCGTATTCCGCCCGGAAAAGCTGCGGATTCGGCTGCCGGCGCAGTTGCATTGGTGGCTTTAGCGACTATATTCCGGCCACTTCCTGGGCCGCTTTGCGGCCCTTCTTCTAAAATCAGGAGTTCCTCGATGTTCGTCACCCCGGCATACGCCCAAGGCATCGGCGGCGCCTCTCCCGACATGTTCGTCAGCATTTTGCCGTTTGTGCTGATTTTCGTGATCATGTATTTTCTGATCATCCGCCCTCAGCGCACGCAGCTCAAGAAGCGCGGCGAGATGCTGGCGGCAATCCGCCGTGGCGATACGGTGGTTACCGGCGGCGGCTTTGTCGGCAAGGTGACCAAGGTCATCGACGACAACGAACTCGAGGTCGATCTTGGCGGCGGCAACAAGGTGACGGCGCTTCGCTCGACCATCGCCGACGTTCGCGTCAAGGGCGAGCCGGTGGCGAACCAGAACGCCAAGAAATAACAACCGCAAGGTTGGCGGGCCGCGTTGCACGCCTGAACGGGCCATAAAGCCATGATGTATTATTCGCGTTGGAAGACGATCGGTATCTGGGCAATCGTGCTGCTCGGCCTGCTGTTTGCCGCTCCGAACCTGTTTTCCTCGTCTTTCCTGGACAAGCTGCCGAACTGGCTGCCCAAGAAGCAGATGACGCTCGGCCTCGACCTGCAGGGCGGCTCCCACATCCTGCTCAAGATCGACACCAACGATCTGATAAAGGAGAGGCTGGATAGCGCGCGCGACGAGATCCGCACCGGGCTGCGCGACGCCAAGATCGGCTACACCGGCCTGTCCGGTTCCGGAAAATACGTGCAGGTGCGCATCCGCGACGCCGATCAGGTCGAGGCGGCCAAGACGGCACTGAAAACGCTGACGGCTCCCGTGGCGTCCTCGCTCCTCGGCGGCGGCGCCATTTCCGAACTGGAGTTGACGGAGCCCGAGCCCGGCCTGCTGCGCTATACCGTTACCGACGCCGGCATCACTTACCGGCTTTCTTCGGCCGTATCGCAGTCCATCGAGGTCATCGGCCGCCGCGTCAACGAGCTTGGCACCACCGAGCCGATCGTCCAGCGCCAGGGCGCGGACCGCATTCTTGTCCAGGTGCCGGGCCTGCAGGACCCGCAACGCCTGAAGGACATCCTGGGCCAGACCGCGAAGCTGACCTTCCAGATGGTCGACCAGTCGATGCCGGTGCAGGACGCCATCAACGGCCGTCCGCCGGCCGGCGATACGATCATGTATTCGAACGACAACCCGCCGGTTCCGTACCTCATCGAAAACCGGGTCATCGTTTCGGGTGAAAACCTCGTCGATGCGCAGTCCACCTTCGACCAGCGGACCAACGAGCCCGTCGTGTCGTTCCGTTTCGATTCCAAGGGCGCCGCCCGTTTCGGGCAGGCGACCCAGCAGAATGTCGGCCGGCCTTTCGCCATCATCCTCGACAACCACGTGATTTCCGCGCCGCGCATCAACGAGCCGATCCTCGGCGGCAGCGGGCAGATTTCCGGCAATTTCACCGCGCAAAGCGCCAACGACCTCGCCGTCCTGCTGCGCTCCGGCGCGCTGCCGGCCACCTTGACGGTGATCGAGGAACGCACGGTCGGCCCCGGCCTCGGCCAGGATTCGATCCGCGCCGGCAAGATGTCGGCCCTGATCGGCTCGATCCTCGTCGTCGTGTTCATGGTGGCGGCTTATGGCCGGCTCGGCTGGATCGCCAACCTGGCGCTGGTGGCCAACCTCGGCCTGATCGTCGCCACGCTGTCGCTGGTCGGCGCGACGCTGACCCTGCCGGGCATCGCCGGTATCGTGCTGACCGTCGGCATGGCGGTCGATTCCAACGTGCTGATCTATGAGCGCATTCGCGAGGAGCGACGGGAGGGCAGGTCGGTTGTCCAGTCGATCGACCTCGGCTTCCAGCGGGCGCTGGCCACGATCCTCGATTCCAATATCACCACGCTGATCGCCGCCGTCGTCCTGTTCTTCCTCGGCTCCGGTCCGGTGCGTGGCTTTGCCGTTACGCTGGCCATCGGCATCATCACCACCGTGTTCACGGCCTTCACGCTGACGCGCTGGCTGACCTCGGCCTGGCTGCGCTACATGCGCCCCAAGGAAATCCCGAAAGGGTATGTCCGCCTGGTGCCGGAAATCACGCATATCCGCTTCATGCAGGTCCGCCTGCAGGTGTTCGTGCTGTCGCTCTGCCTGTGCGTGGCTTCGGTCGGCCTTTTGTTCACCCATGGGCTGAACTTCGGCATCGACTTCACCGGCGGCACCTTGATGGAGGTTCGGGCCAAGACCGGCAACGCCGATCCCGGCGATATCCGCTCGCGGCTATCGGGTGTAGGCATTCCCGAGATCCAGGTGCAGACCTTCGGCACGGAATCCGATGCCCTGATCCGCATCGGCGTCACCAGTGCCGACGAGGGCGGCAACGCGCTGGTCGAGAAGGCGCAGCAGTCGCTGGCCTCGAACTATGATATCCGGCGCACCGAGCTTGTCGGCCCGACCGTTTCCAGCGAGCTTGCCTGGGCGGCGATCATCGGCGTGCTGGCCGCCATGGGCGGTATCCTGATCTATGTCTGGATACGGTTCGAGTGGCAGTTCGCCATCGGCTCGATCGTGGCCACCACGAACGACATCATCCTGACATTGGGCTTCCTGTCCATAACCGGGTTGCAGTTCGACCTGACCACGGTCGCGGCGATCCTGACCATCGTCGGCTACTCGCTCAACGACACCGTCGTCATCTACGACCGCGTTCGCGAGAATTTGCGCAAGTTCAAGCGGATGCCGCTCGGCCAGCTGCTCGACCTCTCGGACAACGAGATGCTGGCGCGCACCACGATGACCTCGATCACCACCTTCCTCGCGCTGCTCGCCCTGTTCCTGCTGGGCGGTGAGGTGATCCGCTCCTTCGTCGCCTCGATGCTGTTCGGCGTCTTCATCGGCACGTTCTCCTCGATCTTCATCGCGGCGCCGATCCTGATCCTGTTCCATCTGCGCGATACTCCCAAACAGGTGGAGGGGGCTTCGGCACAGCAACTGCCGGCCAAGTAAATGGCCGGCGGCATCATTATCCGCGAGGCGTTCTTTCCAGGCCGGGCGCCGATCGAGGCTTACGGTAACGGCGGCTTCCGCTTTGCCGACATGTCGCATCGCGGCTCGCTGCTTTGCCTGCCGTCCGGCATCCATGGCTGGGAGCCTGCGGACCCGAACGCCCTGGCCGAAAGCGATTTCGAACGGGTTTTCGCCGAGGCCGGCGCGGTGGAACTGCTGCTTGTCGGCTGCGGCCCGGACCTGCGCCGGCTTGCGCCTGCTCTAACCAACTCGCTGAAAGCGGCGGGAATCGCCTGCGAGTCCATGTCGACCGGGGCGGCGGTCAGGACTTACAACGTGCTCCTGGCCGAAGAACGCGCCGTGGCGGCGGCGCTGATTGCCGTCGATTGAGGTGAAGGACGCCGCCGACATCGTCGCGAACACGGTGCGCGCCGCCGACCGCGATCGCTATCTCGCCACGCTTTACGCGCCGCAGGACAAGCGCGACGCCCTGTTTGCGCTGTACGCCTTCAATGCCGAGATCGCCGGCGTGCGCGACCGCATCCACGAACCGCTGCCGGGCGAGGTCAGGCTGCAATGGTGGCGCGACCTGCTGGCCGGCAGCGACCCCGCCGGCGCCGCCGGCCATCCGCTTGCCGAAGCGCTGACGCGGGCGATCGCCGCCCACGACCTGCCGAGGCAGGCCTTCGACAACTACCTCGAAGCCCGCATCTTCGACCTTTACGACGACCCGATGCCCTCGCGCACCGACCTCGAGGGCTATTGCGGCGAGACCGCCTCGGCGCTGATCCAGCTTGCCGCGATGATACTGGACCGCGAAGCCGCTCCCGGCTTCGCCGAACTGGCGGGCAGGGCCGGCTGCGCGCAGGCGATGACCGGCCTGCTGCTGTTGCTGCCGCTGCACCGTTCACGCGGCCAGTGCTTCGTTCCGGCCGAGATACTGGCGGCGGTCGGCTCGTCCCGGGAGGAGTTTCTTGCCGGCAACGGCGGGCAGGGGGCAGGCAACGCCGTTGCCGCCATGATCGCGCTGGCGCGCGAGCATCTTGCCGCGTTTGTGGCCGGCGCGGCCGACCTCCCGCCGGCGTTGCGGCCGGCCTTCCTGCCGCTGGCGCTGACCGGGGCTTATCTCGACAAGGCGGAAGCCGCGGGAGCGGCCTTGCTCGAGAAAACGCCACGCCTCTCGAACCTGCGCCGCCACTGGCTGCTGTTCCGCCACGCCACGCAAGGATGGCCGAGAAACGGCTGACGCTTTTCGCGTTTTACGGCTGCCCGTCGAGCCACTGCCGGCAATCGGCCAGCGCGCGGGCGGTGAGGGCTTTCTTCCGAGCCGTCGTCTTTTCCTTGCCGCGCAGGCGCTTGCCTTCTTCTTTCGGCACTTCCACCGGCGGAAACAGGCCGAAATTGACGTTCATCGGCTGGAAGGAGCGCTTGCCCGGCTCGTCGTCGGAAACGATGTGGCCGCCGGTGATGTGGTTGAGCAGGGCGCCGAAGGCGGTCGTGAGCGGCGGCGGCGTGAGCGGCCGGCCGAGCCGCTCGGCCGCGGCGAAGCGCCCGGCCAGAAGCCCGATGGAGGCCGATTCGACATAGCCCTCGCAGCCCGTGATCTGCCCGGCGAAGCGTAGGCCCGGCCGCGTTTTCAGTTGCAGCGAGCCGTCGAGCAGCGTCGGCGAATTGATGTAGGTGTTGCGGTGCAGGCCGCCGAGGCGCGCGAATTCGGCGTTTTCCAGCCCGGGAATGGTACGGAAGACGCGCACCTGCTCGGCATGCTTCAGCTTGGTCTGGAATCCGACCATGTTGTAGAGCGTGCCCAGCGCGTTGTCCTGGCGAAGCTGGACCACGGCGTAGGCCTTGACCTGCGGGTTATGCGCATTGGTCAGCCCCATCGGCTTCAGCGGCCCGTAGCGCAGCGTCTCGGGGCCGCGTTCGGCCATCACCTCGATGGGCAGGCAGCCGTCGAAATAGGGCGTGCCTTCCCATTCCTTGAATTCGGTCTTCGGGCCGTCGAGCAGGGCCTGGATGAAGGCGGCGTACTGGTCGCGGTCCATCGGGCAGTTGATGTAGTCCTTGCCGGTGCCGCCGGGGCCGACCTTGTCGTAGCGCGACTGGAACCAGCAGGTATCCATGTCGATCGAATCGAAATGCACGATCGGGGCGATGGCGTCGAAGAAGGCGAGCGCGTCGGCACCTGTGGCGTCCGCGATCGCCTGCGCCAGCGAGGGCGCCGTCAGCGGGCCGGTGGCGATGATCGCCTGATCCCAGTCTTCCGGCGGCAGCCCCGCGACTTCCTCGCGCACGATGGTGATGAGCGGATGAGCTTCCAGTTTTTCGGTGACGGCTTGCGAGAAGCCGTCGCGATCGACCGCCAGCGCGCCGCCGGCCGGCACCTGGTACGCGTCGCCGGCCGCCATGATCAGCGAGCCGGCCAGCCGCATCTCGGCGTGCAGCAGCCCGACCGCATTGGATTCGGCGTCGTCGGAGCGGAACGAGTTGGAGCAGACGAGTTCGGCCAGCCCCTCGGTCTTGTGCGCCTCGGTGCCGCGCACCGGCCGCATCTCATGCAGGATGACCGGCACCCCGGCATGCGCGGCCTGCCATGCCGCTTCCGAACCGGCGAGGCCGCCGCCGACGATATGAATGGGTCTGGTGCTCATGATGGTGCGGGATAATCGCTTGGCCAGGGGAATGCAATCGACCCCGTTCAGGGGAGCTCAAAAGACAACACCCGCCGGGGGAGGACCGGCGGGTGTCGTTTTGGGGGCCAACCTCTTTTGGGAGGAGGAGAAGGTTGGCCTATTCGCCATTGCCGGGGAGGAGGTCGGCTTTGGCGAAATTCTGCCTCGCCTTGAAGGGGGCGGGGACCCTTGGTTTCCGGCATGAGCCGGGAGGGGAACAGCGCCCGCCGCGGGAGGAGGTGCGGCGGGCGCCGTTTTGGGGGCCAACCTCTTTTGGGAGGAGGAGAAGGTTGGCCTATTCGCCATCGCCGGGGAGGAGGTCGGCTTTGGCGAAATTCTGCCTCGCCTCGAAGGGGGCGGGGACCCTTTGGTTCCGGCGCGAGCCGGGAGGGGGAAACAACGCCCGCCGCGGGAGGAGGTGCGGCGGGCGCCGTTTAGCTGGTCAGCCTCTTGGGAGGAGGTAAAAGACTGACCGTATCCGCCAGGGTCGGGGAGGAGGTCGACCCTTGGCGAAATTCGTTAGACCGACCGGCGGGCGATGGCGGCGATTTCGCCGCGGTTGATGCCGAGGTCGGCAAGCTCGCGGTTGGAAAGGCGACCCAGCTCGTTTACCGTGTCGCGATAAGCGCGCCAGTTACGGAAGTTGCGGATCAGGTTCATCGTCGTTCTCTTTCAAAGTACGGACCGTTCGGGTCCGATTAAATCAGAGGGACTTGCGGGCCACCGAGTGGATGTCGCTGCGGCTGATGCCGAGGTCGGTGAGTTCGCGGTTCGAAAGGCGGCTCAGTTCCGTGACGGTTTCACGGTAGCGGCGCCAGTTGCGGTAGTTGCGGATCAAGTTCATGATATTGCTCGTTTCGTCTTTAGTTCGGACCATTCCGTCGCTGTGTACGAAGCCTAGATAGGCCGGCCCAAATCGATTTGGAAGAGCTATCGGTGCATAGCAGCAATGCATTTGTGCAATGCAGCATGGCAAAAGTCACCCGATTTTGACACAATGTCGCCCGAGTCGGAAAAGGACGCTGCGTCAAAGGGTTGTTGAAGTCGGCTAACAGCCGCAAAATGGCTGGAAAGAGGGACGGGCTGGGCGCATGGCAGGTTATTCGACCCGAGTCAGGCAAGACATAGCGCGGTGGCTCGACAAGGGCCTGATCGACGCCGCGATCGCCGAGCGGCTTGCCCGCGATGTGGATGAGAACGAGCGCCGGTCGCTGAGCTTCGGCGCCGTGCTTTCGATGATGGCGGCGCTGCTGTTCGCCGCCGCGATCCTGATCTTCGTCGCCGCCAATTGGGAGGCGATCCCGCGCCTCGGCCGGGTGGCAGGCTTGTTCGTCCTTATTCTCGGCGGCTATGTCGGCGGCGCGCTGGCGAAGGCGCGCGGCCACGGCTTCATCGGCGAGGCGCTGTGGATCGTCGCCGTGGCGGCATTCGGCGGCGCCATCGCGCTGATCGGCCAGATGTACCATCTCGCCGGCAGCGAGGCCTCGGCGCTTGTCACCTGGGGGGCCGGTACCGCGCTGGCGGCGCTTTTGCTGCGCTCCGGCCCGCTGACGGTGGCGGCTGTCGGCATCGCCGATGCGTGGCTGGTGCTGTCGCTGACCGGCAGTTTCGATATCTTCTTCCGCCTCATCCATGTTCCGTCGGCCTTCGTCGGGGCCCTGCTTGTCCTGTTCGGCCTGTCGCTCTGGACGCGCAGCCAGCCGGCGCGGCATCTCATTCTTCTTTCTTTGATCTTCTATGGCGCGGCGCTCGCAGTGGACAGGGATGCGGCAGGCCTCTCCGCCCTGATGGCGGCGGCAAGCGCCGGCGTGTTCGCGCTTGCCGTGATCGCGCCCGAACCGGTCGACCGGATGGTCCAGGTCGGCGGACGGCTGCCGCTGCACGCGCTGATCGGGTTCCTGACCGCCATGGCCATCATCCAGATCGAGTTGGTGGACGGGCCGGGTTTTGCCGTCGCGGCCCCCGTGACACTCGCGGGCATAGCGCTTGCCATCGTCTTTGGCGGTCGCGTCAGCCGAGGGCTGCGCTGGCTCGCCTATATCGGCTTCGCGTTCGAGCTTTGCCTGATCTATGCCGTGACCATGGAGACGATGCTGGGAACGGCGGGCTTCTTCCTCGCGGCCGCCGTCACGTTGGCGATCCTCGCCTTTATAATCGTGCGCGTCGAAAAGCACATGAAGAGGCCGTCCGCCGAAGGAGCCGCGCCATGATGTCCGACAAGCGGCTGATCGTCTCGGCGCTGGTGCTGGCGCTCGTCCAGATCGCTTTCCTGAGCTGGATCATTGCCGGGCGCGCAGCGATCCTGCGCAACGGCACGGAAGTGCTGCTGAAGGTTGAGCCGGTGGACCCGCGCGACCTGCTGCGCGGCGACTATGTCTATCTGAGCTACGATATTTCGCGCATCCCGGTGCGGCTGATCGCCAACATCCCGGCCGACCGCAAGACCAGCCACGACGGTCCGCTCGTCGTGCGCTTGAAGGAGGAGGCGGACGGCTACTGGCGTCCGGCCGCAGCCTGGATCGACAAGGCACCGGAAGCCGCGCCGCCTGGCGAAGTGGATATCGCAGGCCATATCTTCGCCGGCTGGAACCTTGGCGACGATCCGGAGGCGATGGTGTCGCCCGACTATGGCATCGAGCGCTTCTATCTGCCGGAAGGCGAGGGTGGGGCGATCGAGCGTGACATCCGGGTGCGCCCGTTCGGTATCCGCGCGGCGATCGCGAAAGACGGCACCGCGCAGATCAAGGCGCTGGTCGACGGCGACAAGACGCTGTTCGAGGAGCCGCTTTACTGACGGAAGTTCGGCCCCGCCGGCCATAGGGCAGGCGGGAGCCGGCTGCTTTTAACGCATGACGTAGACGATCTTGCGGCTGTTCGGTTCGACGAAGACCGACTGCCCGTTCACGTTGACGTAGCGGTACTGGTAGTCGGGAATCGAATGCAGTTCGACCGTCTCGGGCAGCGCCGCACCCGTCACCACCTCGCCGTCCAGATAGACCGGCGCCGGTTCATGCGTGGAGACATAGGTGCGGACCGTTTCGGGCGGCGTGATGACTGTGCCAGCCGCGCCGCCGGCTACGACGCCAGCCGCTCCGCCAACCGCGGCGCCGACAGGGCCGCCGATGATGGCGCCGGCAATGGCGCCCGTGGCACCGCCGGCGAAGGCGCCGGCATCGCCGGCCTTGACCTGCGGGGCTTCGACGACGGCAACGCCGGAATCAGCCGGCGCTGGCTCAGCACGACCCGGGTGCCGCCGAAATCGCCGGTAACATAGTCCGAGTAGACCCAGCCCTGACCATCGGCCTCGGCGATGGTACACCACTTGCCATTCTGCAGGCAGTCGCTGAGCGTGGCCTGCTGTCCGGCCCTGAGCACGCCGATGACCGGATACTGGGAACCGGGGCCGGCTCTGACGTTGAGGTCGGTCGTCGCGGAAACCGCCGTATCGGCGAATGCAGCACCTGTCAGTGCGACCAGCGCACCTGCCGCAGCAATAGGAACAAGGGTTTTCATTTGTTCTCTCCTTTCAGCAGGAATTGTCAGCAGAACGTTCAGCAGAACCTGTCGACGGGGTAAGAACTGGACCGGCGCCCGATGCATTCCAAAAGAAATTAAGGTAATTTTGTGCCCGTCGATGCTTGCGAAACCGAGGCGGGGACCGCCATGAGCTACCGACAGGGCGCCCTATCGATTTCGATAGCGTAACCGAATTTTGGCGAGTTCTTGAGAACCTCTGGTTCAAGCGGGCCAGCCGGCCGGTCAGGCCGCCCCGTCGGGGGCGTGAGCGCAAGCGAACTGCCGTGGGACTTTACGAACTTTTGGTTCGAGCGGGCGACGGCCCGCCGGCCGCTCAGGCCGCCCCGTCGCAGGCGTGAGCGCAAGCGAACTGCCGTGAGACGAAGATAAGGGAAGCTGGTGCGGATGAGAGGACTCGAACCTCCACGCCTTTCGGCACTGGAACCTAAATCCAGGGCGTCTACCAGTTCCGCCACATCCGCGCTGCCCGCCAATCCCATGCCGCCATCTTTCTGTCAATCTCGCCATCAAAATGGCGCGTCTGCCGGGATTGCGAAGAAGGTTGAAAATTAGCCTCGCCTGTGACAAAAGGCGTGTCGAATGTGACGGGACGCGACGATCCGCTTCTGCAAGATGTGATAAGAAGTAGGAAAAACAAAGACTTATTCACATTTTGGAGCGTGTTTTGGGCAATTTGAGCCGCTGCTGCGACCGAATTTCCCGGTTCCGCGACAAAGCCACTCCCGGCAAGACATAAAAGGCATTGTACGGCGCGACCGTATAGCGCCTCATTGGCGAAGACAAAGGTTTGATGATGCAGGTCACCGAAACGCTCAACTCCGGCCTCAAGCGCGAGATCAAGGTCGTCGTGCCGGCCAGCGACATGGAAGCCAAGCTGGTAGCGCGGCTTTCGGATGCGCAGGGCAAGGCCCGCATCAACGGCTTCCGCCCCGGCAAGGTGCCGATGCAGCATCTGCGCAAGATGTACGGCAAGTCGTTCATGGCCGAAGTGGTCAACGAAATCCTCAACGACAGCCGCACCATCATCACCGGCCGCGGCGAGAAGGCGGCCATGCAGCCCGAGGTCATCATGACCGAGGACGAGAAGGAAGCCGAGAAGATCCTGGCCGGCGGCGTCGATTTCGAGTTCAAGCTGAACTACGAGGTCATCCCGGCCATCGAGATCAAGGAATTCTCCGACATCAAGGTCGAGCGCCCCGTCTACGACGTGCCGGAAAGCGAGATCGACGAGCAGGTCAGGCGCGTCGCCGAATCCACGCGCTCCTATGAGCCGAAGGACGGCAAGGCCGCCGACGGCGACCGCGTCACCATCGACTATGTCGGCAAGATCGACGGCGAGGCCTTTGCCGGCGGCGCCGGCACCGACCAACCGCTGGTGCTGGGCTCCAAGGAATTCATCCCCGGCTTCGAGGACCAGCTGGTCGGCACCAAGGCTGGCGACGAGAAGCTGGTCACCGTGACTTTCCCGGAAAACTACCAGGCCGAGCACCTGGCCGGCAAGGAAGCGACTTTCGACGTCACCGTGAAGGGCGTCGAGAAGCCGGGCGCTCTGGAGATCAACGACGAGACCGCCAAGAGCCTCGGCCTCGAATCGCTGGACAAGCTGCGCGAGATCGTGCGCGGCCAGCTCGAGAACCAGTTCGGCTCGGTGACGCGCCAGAAGATCAAGCGCCAGCTGCTCGACCAGTTGGACAGCGCCTATTCCTTCGAAGCGCCGTCGAAGCTGATCGACGCCGAGTTCAACAATATCTGGGCGCAGGTCAACCGCGACCTGGAAGCGGCCGGCCGCACCTTCGCCGACGAGGACACCACCGAGGAAGAGGCTCGCGCCGAATATCTGCGCCTGGCCGAGCGCCGTGTGCGTCTTGGCCTGGTTCTGGCCGAGATCGGTGAGAAGGCGTCCGTCACCGTCACCGACGAGGAACTGCAGCGCGGCCTGTTCGAGCAGGTGCGCCGCTTCCCGCCGGAGCAGCAGCAGCAGGTGTTCGAGTTCTACCGCAGCAATCCGGAGGCCGTGAACACGCTTCGCGCGCCGATGTTCGAGGAGAAGGTCGTCGACCATCTGCTCGGCCAGGTGTCCGTCACCGACAAGAAGGTGTCGAAGGAAGAACTGATGGCCGACGACGAGGAAGCCGAAACCAAGGCCAAGCCGGCGAAGAAGGCGACCTCCAAGAAGGCCGCCGCCAAGGCGGATGAGGCAAAGGCGGACGACGCCGCCGGCGCCGACGAGCCGAAGAAGAAGGCCGCGCCCAAGAAGAAGGCCGCCGCCAAGGACGCCGAATAAGCCGTTGCGGCGATTGCAGCCGTTCAAGCCAGAACCCCGCCCATGCCGGCGGGGTTTTGTTTTGTGCTTGTCTCCGGGCATTTTTGCCTTCGCCCTTGCCGCGAATCAGCCGCTCGGCTAGGTCAACCCCATGGGAAAAAGCCTTGTGCCGCCGGGGGGTGGCGATGACGACAATATCGAGCCGGTAGATCTGAAGAAGGCGCTGGAAGAGCGCTATCTGGCTTACGCGCTATCCACGATCATGAACCGCGCCTTGCCCGACGTTCGCGACGGATTGAAGCCGGTGCATCGCCGCATCGTCCATGCCATGCGCCTGCTCAGGCTCAACCCGGACCAGGGTTTCGCCAAATGCGCGCGCATCGTGGGCGAGGTGATGGGCAAGTTCCACCCGCACGGCGACCAGTCGATCTATGACGCGCTGGTGCGCCTGGCGCAGGATTTTTCCGTTCGCTACCCGCTGGTCGACGGGCAGGGCAATTTCGGCAACATCGACGGCGATAACGCCGCCGCCATGCGCTACACCGAGGCGCGCATGACGGATGTGTCGGTGCTGCTGCTCGAAGGCATCACCGAGGACGCGGTCGACTTCCGCCCGACCTACAACGAAGAGGACGAGGAACCCTCGGTCCTTCCCGGCGCTTTCCCGAACCTGCTCGCCAACGGCTCCTCCGGCATCGCCGTCGGCATGGCGACCTCGGTCCCGCCGCATAACGCGGCCGAATTGTGCGACGCCGCCCTTCACCTCATCGAAAACCCCGGCGCGACGGCCGCCAGGCTGGTGGAATTCGTGCAGGGGCCGGACTTCCCGACTGGCGGCATCATCGTCGATAGCCGCGCTTCCATCCTGGAGGCCTACGAGACGGGTCGCGGATCCTTCCGCGTGCGCGCCAAGTGGCATCAGGAGGATCAGGGCAGGGGAACCTGGCACCTCGTCGTCACCGAGATTCCCTATGGCGTGCAGAAGGCCCGGCTGATCGAAAAGACCGCCGAGTTGCTGATGGCGCGCAAGCTGCCGCTGCTGGAGGACATCCGCGACGAGAGCGCGGAAGACATCCGCATCGTGCTGGTGCCGAAAAGCCGCTCCGTCGATCCCGGCCTGCTGATGGAATCGCTGTTCAAGCTGACCGAGCTCGAAAGCCGCTTCCCGCTCAACATGAACGTGCTGTCGCGCGGCAAGGTGCCGAACGTGCTGTCGTTGAAGGACGTCCTGCGCGAATGGCTGGAGCACCGGCGCGAGGTGCTGGTGCGCCGTTCCCGCCATCGGCTCGGCGAGATCGAGCGGCGGCTGGAAATCCTCGGCGGCTACCTCATCGCCTATCTCAACATCGACGAGGTGATCCGCATCATCCGCGAGGAGGACGAGCCCAAGCAGGTCATGATGGCCCGCTGGGACCTGACCGACACGCAGGCGGAAGCCATCCTCAACATGCGGTTGCGCGCCCTGCGCAAGCTGGAGGAATTCGAGATCCGCAAGGAGTTCGACGGCCTCTCGGCGGAAAAGAGCCAGATCGAGGCGTTGCTTGCTTCCGAAGCCAAGCAATGGGCGATGATCAAGTGGGAGATCGGCAAGGTTCGCGAGGAATACGGCCCGGAAACCGACATCGGCCGGCGCCGCACCGAGTTCGCCGATGCGCCGGAGGTCGACCTGGACGACATCGCCCAGGCGATGATCGAGCGCGAGCCGGTGACCATCGTGGTGTCCGAGAAGGGCTGGCTGCGGGCCCTGAAGGGCCACCTGTCGGACACTTCCGCGCTCTCCTTCAAGGAGGGCGACGCGCTCAAGCTCGCCTTCCACGCGCAGACCACCGACAAGCTGTTGCTGTTCACCACCGGCGGCAAGTTCTACACCATCGGCGCCGACCGCTTGCCGGGCGGGCGCGGCCATGGCGAGCCGGTGCGCATCATCGTCGACATGGAGAACGACCAGGACATCGTCACGGCCTTCGTCCATGACGCTGGCCGCAAGCTGCTGCTGGTCTCGCACCAGGGCAACGGCTTCGTCGTGCCGGAGACCGAGGTGGTGGCCAACACCCGCAAGGGGCGCCAGGTGATGAACGTGAAGGCCCCGGACGAGGCCAGGATGTGCTTGGCCGTAGAGGGCGACCACGTGGCGATCGTCGGCGAGAACCGCAAGATGCTGGTCTTCCCGCTCTCCGAAATCCCCGAAATGACGCGCGGCAAGGGCGTGCGCCTGCAGAAATACAAGGATGGCGGCGTTCTCGACCTGAAGACCTTCGCGCTGGAAAGCGGCCTGTCCTGGCAGGATTCGGCCGACCGTACCTTCGTCAGGACCCGCGAAGAACTGCTCGAATGGATCGGCAATCGCGCCGCCGCCGGCCGCATGGTGCCCAAGGGCTTTCCGCGCACCGGCAAGTTCGGTTGAGCGGTGATCAGGCGCGGGCCGGCCCGCAACGATGCCGCCGGCAAATGGCCGGTTGGCAGGCAGTCACGTTTACTGCACTATTTGCGCCGATAGTCGGGCTTGGCGAAACCGGAAAGAGGCGCAGGTCATTTGAAGCAGAATGAGTTCAAACGACCGGTCAAGCCGCTGCGCCTGATGGGCGCGGCGGTGCCGCTTCGCTCGGCGGTCGTGCCGCCGATCTCGGCGGCGCGCTGGCTGCTGCTCCTGATCTTCGCCGCCGGCGTCTATTTTTTCCACGGCTTCCTGGTGCCGGTTCTGGCGGCGCTGGTCATCGCCTTTGCGAGCTGGCCGCTTTATCGTCGGTTGCTCAGCGCCGTCGGCGGCAGCCGCACCATCGGGGCGACGCTGGCTATCCTGTTCATCCTGGCGTTTCTGGTGGTGCCGATCTCGTTTGCCGCCAGCTATACCGTCAACGAGAGCCGCGAGTGGGTGGCCTGGCTGATAAAGGCCAACCATGAGGGCGCGTCGACGCCGGAATGGATCGCCGCCCTGCCGGTCATCGGCGCCTGGCTCAACGAGCAGTGGGAGAGGGCCTTCGGCCACCCCGGCGGCATCGGCGAACTCATTCAACTGGTCAGCGGCTCCAACATCGGCAGCATCTACCGCGGCGCGCTGACGGCGGGCGGCAAGGCCTTCAGCCTGCTGTTGACGCTGCTGTTCATGCTGATCGCGCTGTTCTTCGTCTACCGCAACGGCGAGGAATTCGCCGCCCAGGTCGACCGGCTCGGCGAGCGCATCCTGCCGACGCGCTGGGAGCGCTTTTCGCGCGTCGTCCCGGCGACGATCTCCTCGACCGTCACCGGCATGACCATCATCGCCATC
>Ga0182735_1000686_pt1 | contig 25718 bp, 22 predicted proteins | sample eDN5th30CKraftMG_FD_128524 | JGI IMG/M metagenome (GOLD analysis project Ga0182735, IMG submission 128524) | Enriched Miracle-Growth compost microbial communities from Emeryville, California, USA - eDNA 5th pass 30_C Kraft MG (version 2) (version 2) ...
CGCCCGGATTGATGTTCCGGCAATCGCCCGGCCACCTCTGGCGCCTCATTCCTGGGCGCGCCTCCATGACGTCCCGCGCGGCGGCGTCAGGCCAAGTGTTCCTGAATACGTATTCCTGGCGACGTGTTTCAGACGATGGCGTCAGCCATGCTCCCCCGGGCCCGGCCAGCCAGCCAGCCTGTTGACCCAGGCGACGCGCCATCCCCCGGGCGTATGTTCCAGCAGCGTGATGGACAGTGGCTCGATAACGAGGCCGAGGGCTTTTTCCGGCTGCATGTTGAGCGCCACGGCGACAGCCGCCCGGATGACGCCGGAGTGGGTGACCACAATATGATCGCCAGCGGCGAGGGCGGCGAGGAAGTCGGCGACGCGGGTGATTTGCTGGCGGAAGCTTTCACCGCCCGGCGGGGCGTTGCCAGCGGCGTCGCGCCAGAACAGCGCGTAAGCGTCGCCCGGCTCCGCCGCCAGGTCAGCGTGGCGACAGCCGGTCCAGGCGCCGAAGTCCTGTTCCGCGATCCGGCGGTCAATCGCGGGCCCCAGCCCGAGGGCGGCGGCGGTCTGGCGCGTGCGCAGCGCCGGGCTGCACCAGCTGGCGGCGCTGGCGGCCTGGGCGAGGGCGCCCCGTGTCGCCGCGACCAGCCGGCTATCGCTCACATCCGCCGGCGCCCCCGGTCCATGGATCACGCCTGCCGGCCCCGCTACGGGCGCATGCCGCACCAGGAATATGCGACGCGTCCCGCTCATGCGCCGCCACCGGCCATCGCTGCGAACAGCAGCAGCAGGGAAACTTCGGTCACCTGTTCGGCGCAGCCCAGCACGTCGCCGGTGTAGCCGCCAAGCTGCCGCATCGCCAGCCAGCGCACCGCCAGCGCACTGAGGATGGTCGCGGCGATAGCGGCGACAAACCAGGTTTTCGGCAGGCAGACGGCGGCGATGACCAGCGCCGCGAACACCGCCGTCACCACCACGTGCAGGCCTGGCCGCCCGGCGGCGCTCGCCAGGCCATCCTTGCGCGCCTGGGGCGTCCAGCGACTGATCGCCGCCGGCGAGGCGCGCCCCAGGGCGCCGCAGGCGGCCAGGGTGGGGATGGCGATGGCGGGCGGCAGGGCGGCCAGCGCCGTAACCCGGGCGATGGCGGAAAACACCAGGGCCAGGGCGCCAAAGGTTCCGATCCGGCTGTCGCGCATGATCTCGAGTCTGCGCTCGCGCGTATAGCCGCCAAGGCCATCGGCCATATCGGCCAGCCCATCCTCGTGCAGGGCGCCGGTCAGCATGGCGCTGGCGAGAAACGCGATGGCGCCGGCGGCGAGGAGGGGAACGCCGGCGCGGACAAGGGCCAGATAAACCAGGCCCGTGGCGACGCCGATCAGCGCGCCAATGACCGGGAAAACCCTCAGGCAGCGGGCGACGTCCGGCCTGTCGACAACGCCGGCCGGAATGCGGGTGAGAAAGCCGGCGGCGAGGCGCAGATCGTCCCGCAGTTCCAGCAATATCGGCGGCGCCATGCGCTTCTCCTCGGGATGCCGGCCGGCGCCGGCGCGGCGCCGGGGCGGCTCCCCTCCGCATATCGCGTCCTCCTGTCTCGCGCCAGCCGGCGCCATAGGCTGCTGTAGCCGTGCTCGCCATCCGGGCCAGCCCATGGGCATGGCCGCTGCCCTGCCTGGGGGCGTGCGGAAGACGATGCTTCCAGAGGAGTTGCGTCAGCCGAAAAATCTGCAAGGTTGCCATGGCGGGCGTCCGCCGCGTCGTCTGGCGGAGGCGGGCGCGCATCTTGTGGGGGAGACAGGCATGTCAAACGGCGGCGCTGGCTGGTTGTTGCGGCCTGTTTCGGTCGCAGGCGGCGTTTTCGCCCTGCTGGCGGTGGCCGCGGCCCTGACGCCGGGGCTCATTCCCCGCACCTGGATCACCCAGGGCGCTCTTTCCGGTTGCGCCGCGGCGGCGGGTTATGCCGCCGGTGCGTTTCTGGGCTGGTTGTGGCGGTTTCTGGAGCTGCCCGACCCGGCGCGGCCCGGGTTGCGGCTGGCGCGCGCGGCCGCGCTGGCCGGCGGCGCCATACTGGTTGGCTACGCCATGTGGTTTGCCCGCGCCTGGCAGGATGATGTGCGCCAGCGCATGGGCATGGCGCTGGCCCCGCGCTCCGATGCGCTGGAGGCGACGCTGCTCGCCGTTGTGGTTTTTCTGCTGCTTCTGGTCCTGGGGCGGTTGTTTCTGCTGGTGTTGCGGTTCGCGGCGCGGGGGTTCTCACGGCTGGTTCCGCCCAGGGTCGCGGCCCTGCTCGGCGCCATATGCGCTGTTCTGCTGTTCTGGGGCGTGTTCAATGGCGTGCTGCTGCGGTTCGCGCTGCACGCGGCGGATTCCTCCTACGCCGCCGTCGACGCCCTGATTCCGGCCGAGAGCGCGCCGCCGGACGACCCGCTGGTTCCAGGCAGCATTGCCTCGCTGGTTCGCTGGGAGGATCTGGGCGCGGCCGGGCGTCGTTTTGTGACTGGCGCGCCGTTGCCGGAGGCCCTGTCCCGGTTCGCGCCCGGGCCGGTGGTCCGCCCCCTGCGGGTGTATGTGGGACAGCGCGCCGCCGAAACGCCGCGTGAGCGCGCGGCGCTGGCGCTGGCCGAAATGAAGCGCGTCGGCGCGTTCGATCGCAAGGTGCTGGTCATCATCACGCCAACCGGCACCGGCTGGGTCGATCCTGGCGGCGTCGATACGCTGGAGTTCCTGCATGGCGGCGACGTCGCCAGCGTCGCGGCGCAATATTCCTATCTGGCCAGCTGGCTGTCGCTGCTGGTCGAGCCAGGTTATGGCGCCGACATGGCGCGGGCGCTGTTTCTGGAGGTTTATGGCTACTGGACAACGCTGCCAAAGGCGTCGCGGCCGAAGCTCTACCTGCACGGCCTCAGTCTGGGCGCCATGAACAGCGAACGCTCGGCCGAACTGTTTGAGATCATCGGCGATCCTTATCAGGGGGCGATGTTCGCCGGTCCGCCGTTCCCCAGCCGCATCTGGCGAACGATCACCGACAACCGTAATCCGGGTTCCCCCGAATGGTTGCCGCGCTTTCGCGACGGCGCGCATGTCCGCTTTACCGCCCAGCGCAACGCCCTGGAGGAGCAGGGCGCCCATTGGGGGCCGATGCGCACGGTCTATCTGCAATACGCCAGCGACCCGGTGACGTTCTTCAGTTTTTCATCGTTCTATCGCGAGCCGGACTGGATGAAGCCGCCGCGTGGCCCGGATGTGTCGCCGCTGCTGCGCTGGACGCCCGGCGTCACCTTTCTCCAGCTGGCGCTCGACATGGCGATGGCGACGACGACGCCGGCCGGCTACGGCCACGTCTATGCGGCGGGCGATTATCTTGACGCCTGGCTGGCCGTGAGCGCCCCCGAAGGCTGGACGCCGGAGCGCATCGCCCGGCTCAAGCAATATTTCGCCAGCAGCGGTGAGTAGCTCGCCCCTGCCGCCCGGCGCGAAGGGAAGGGGGCGGCGTCAGCCCGTCGCGGCTTCAGCCTCACAGAGCGCCTTGAGCTGGTCGGCGACCACGCCCCAGCCTTCTTCAAAGCCCATGGCGAGGTGACGGCGCATGGCTTCCTCCGTCCAGTGCCGGGCGCGCGCCGTGTAGAGCGTTCCGTCGCCATCCGGCGCCACCTCGAAGAAGCCGACCATGAACGGTTCCTTCGGCGTAAAATCCTCTGAAAAGGCGTCGGTCACGACGAAACGACGGCCAGGCTCCCAGGCGAGGTAGACGCCGTCATTGCGGATTTCCTCGCCGTCCGGCCCATGCATGACGCTGGTTTCGTGGCCGCCGGGCCGGGCGTCGCGCGCCACCACTTCGTAGCGCCAGGGTTTTGGGCAGAACCACTCGCCGGTGCGTTCGGTCATCACCCGCCAAACCAGCTCCGGCGCCGCCGCGATATGGCGGCTGACGCGCAACTCCCAGCCGTTCGTGCTGTCGCTCATCGTCCGCTCCTTCAGGCGCCAAGCGAAACCAGCGGCGCGAAGCCGCCATAGATCATCCGTTTGCCGTCGAACGGCATCGGGTTCTTTTCCGGGTTGAAACGGTCGTCGGTTTTCATCAGCGTCTCCATGCGCTGCATGGCGGCGTCCCGGGTTGCCCGATCCGGCCATTCAATCCAGGAGAACACCACCGTTTCATCGTCCTTCGCCTGCACGGCGCGGTGGAAATCCGTCTGCACGCCGCCTGGCACATCGTCGCCCCAGCATTCGAGCACGCGCAGCGCGCCCAACTCCAGAAACGCTGCGTCGGCCGCTTCGGCGTGACTGCGAAATTTTTCCTTGTGCGCCGTGGGCACGGCGATCACGAATCCATCAACGTAGCTCATGATCCATCCTCCTTTTTCGCTTCCCCATCATGCAATCACTGTTATAAATAACAACCATGAAGTTAGAAAAAATAACTGACAACTCCGTGAAGTTGACCAGGCGCGTTTATGGTGACGCCTGCGGCCTGGCCCATGCGCTGGAGTTGCTGGGCGAGCGCTGGACGCTGCTGGTGGTGCGTGAACTGATGCTGGGCGGGCGCCGGTTCAGCGAACTGCGCGCCGCGTTGCCAGGCCTCAGCGCCAACGTGTTGACCCAGCGCCTCGCCAGTCTGGAGGCGCACGGCGTGCTGCGGCGGCGCGTGTTGCCGCCGCCAGCGCGCGTGCAGATCTATGAATTGACGGAATGGGGTTATGAAGCCGGCCCGGTGATCGAGGCGCTGGGGCGCTGGGCGGCGCGTTCGCCGGCGCATGACCCCACGTTGCCGATCAGCGCCGTGTCGGCGCTGCTGTCGTTGCGCGCCATGTTCCGGAGCGGCGCCGTGGGCGATGCGCCGTTTACGATCGGTTTCCACCTGGGCGACGACGGCTGGCTCGGCCGGGTGGGCGCGAAAGCGTTCGAGGTGGAGCGTGGCGATCCCGATAGCGCCGATATCTGTTTCACCGGCGCGCCGGAAGCCCTGGTGGCCTTTGTCTACAGCGGCGCGCCCCTGCCGGCGCTGGCGGAGGCGGGGAGCTTGAGGCTGCGCGGCGATCCGGCGCTGGCGATGCGTTTCGCTGACCTGTTCCGCCTGCCGCCGAAGTTCGATCCCGGGCCCTGAAACGGGCAACGCTCCGGCGGGGACCGGAGCGTTGTCACGGTGTTGAAGCTGCTCAGGGGACCGCGATCAGGCGGCGTCGGCGACGAAGTTCTTCCAGCCGGTTGCCATGTAGTCGATGAACCTCGGCCCCAGCGCTTCGGCCGCCAGATGGTCGCGACTGACCGGCAATGGCAGCGACGAGAAGGCGGGGTCGGCCAGCGCGCGCAGCGGGAAGTCGTGGTGAATGATGGCGCCACGGCCGATCAGCACGAAATCCGCGCCGGCGTCGAGGCAGGCCTGAGCCGTCGCCGCGTCCATGATCTTGCCGGCGACGCCCAGCGGCGTGTTTCCGCGCGGCAGGTCGGTGAAGCAGTCGATCAGGCGCTTGCCGTGGTGTGCCGGATCTTCCGGCTGCTTGAAAACGCTCCACAGGGACATGTCGAGATAATCGATCTTGCCGGAGGTCATCAGGTCGGTGGCCAGCGCGCGGGCCTCATCCAGCACGATGCCGTAGCGTTCCGGCGACAGGCGCACGCCCAGCTGGAAGTCGGCCCGCGTTTCGGCGCGCACGCCGTCGATGATTTCATGGAGCAGCCGCGCCCGGTTCTCCAGCGAGCCGCCATAGGCGTCGTCCCGGTTGTTGCCGGCGTCGAGGAAGTGGCACAGCAGATATCCATGGGCGCCGTGCAGCTCCACGCCGTCGAAACCGGCCTTTTCCGAGCGCACGGCGGCGGCGATGAAATCATCGCGCAACTGCTTCACTTCGTCGGTGGTGAGGGCGCGCGCGCCGGTTTCGGCCATGGCGATGGGGGCGACCGGTTCGGCGCCGGTCAGTTCGCGCGACGAGCGCTGGCCGGAATGCTGCAACTGCACCGAGGAGAGGCTGCCCGCGGCGCGGATGCCGTCGGCGAGGCGGGCAAGGCCAGGAAGCTGTGCGTCGCTCCAGGCGCCCAGCTGGCCGTTGAAGCCCTGACCGGTGCGCTGCACATGGGCTGCGCAGGTCATGGTCAGGCCAAAGCCGCCTTCGGCCCGGCGCACCAGCCATTTGTATTCATCTTCATGCAGGGTGCCGTCCGGGTTGCTCTGCATATTGGTCAGCGGCGCCAGCATGAAGCGGTTCTTCATGGCCTTGCCGCGCGGCAACGACAGGGCGTCGCCCATATTCTTCGCGGATGCGGACTGCGTTCCATCGCCCATGGCGGATCCTTCCCGTGAACTGCATTGAGACTGCTTTCGGGGAGGTTCTGGCGCCATTTGTCGCATCTGGCAATCAATGGTCGCGCGGGGGCGCCTGGGGGTCGTGCGGAGCGTCTGGCGAGGAGAGGCAAAACCGCGCCAGGAAAAGCGCGTAGAACAACCCGGCCCACCGCGCCCCGCCATGGACGACCTGATGCGCGCTCTGGGCTATCTTCCAGATTGTTATGAATAAGTGGCGCGCCCGAAAGGATTCGAACCTCTGACCCCCAGATTCGTAGTCTGGTGCTCTATCCAGCTGAGCTACGGGCGCCAACGCTGCGGCGGCTTCGTGTGAAGCGCTTGCGTCTGATGGCGCTGATGTAGCCTGACATTTTCGGCTTGGCAAGCGCCCGCGTCCAGAAACCTGATTTTGCCGCCGCGGACGGTGGGTAACTCGGTCACGACGAGCGGCGGACCGGCCGCCGTAAGGCGCGCGCCAGGCAAATATCCGCCGCCAGAATTTTGATAAATCGCCATAATTCCAGAAATCAGCTTGTGCGCTCCGGCCTGTGGATGAAATGGGCGCCCCAAGGGGCACCCCAAGGGGCAGGATGAGGCGCGGCGCGGTTAGCGCCGGCGGCAGGCCCGTTCGCGCCGTGTCGCGGCCCGGGTGTTGGCCATGATGAGCGATGCCCGGGGTTCGGACCGGGCGCCTGGCGATGACGCTCGCCTTCGCGCCGCCGCCAGCCCTGTCGCCGACGTGACGGCGCCTGCCTCACGGGCTCATCTGCGAAATGGCGGCTTTCCGCCGATCCGTGGCGGGCTGCGCAACTCCCGCGCAAATTTCAGCCGGCCTGCATGGCGAAAACATGGAAAATAATGACTCTGGAACGCTTTTAATCCGGCAATGTCATACCCACATGGCAGCCATGCATTTTGTTTCAGGGGGTATTTTCGGATGAATCAGGCGTTGCGCCGCTCGGGCCTTGCAGTTCTGGCGCTGGTTGTTGCTCTTGGCATGACGATCGGCGCCGCTGATGCGCGCAAGGGCGGCGGCGGTGGCTTCGGCAGCCGGGGCTCCAAGACATGGTCGGCGCCGCCGTCGACGCAGACCGCGCCGTCCACCGCCGCGCCCATGCAGCGCACCCAGACGCAGCCGGGCATGCAGTCCGGCGCCGCCGGCATGGCCTCACAGGCGGCCCAGCCGCGTCGCTTCGGCGGTTTCGGCGCCGGTTTGATGGGCGGCCTGCTCGGCGCGGGCCTGATCGGCATGCTGATGGGCGGCGGCTTCTTCAGCGGCATGGCCGGTCTTGCCGGCTTCATGGGCCTGCTGTTGCAGGTAGCGCTGATTGGCGGACTTGTATGGCTGGCCATGCGCTATTTCCGCAGCCGCCAGACGGCGACCGCCGGCGGCGCCCGGCCGGGCGCCAGCAATTATACGGCTGCTCCGTCCCGGTCAGGTCCGCGTCCGGGCATGGGCGCCACCGGGGCCATGGGCGGCGGCTCAGCAGCCCCGCGTCAGCCGCAGTATGCCCCGGCGACAGCCGCCGCTGGCAGCGACGGCGTCGGTCTCGGTCAGCAGGATTATGAAAACTTCGAGCGCCTGCTCGCCGAGATGCAGACCGCCTACGGGCGTGGCGATGTCGGAACCCTGCGCCGGATTTGCACGCCGGAAGCGGCCGCCTATCTGGAGGAGGAACTGGCCGGGAACGAGCGTCGTGGCGTTGTCAACACGGCCAGCGACGTGAAGCTGCTGCAGGGCGATCTGGCCGAAGCCTGGCGCGAAGGCGCGACGGACTACGCCACCGTGGCGATGCGTTACGCCATGATCGACGTGACGCGCGAGCGCGCCAGCGGCCGCGTGGTCGACGGCGATCCATCGCGCCCGACCGAGGTCACCGAAGTGTGGACCTTCCGCCGCGACAATCGCGGCCCGTGGGTGCTGTCGGCCATCCAGGACGTCAACTGACCCGCGCGGGGACAAGTGCGCGTGGGAATGGCTGGAGCCAATGAAAAAGCCGGGGTTGCAGCCCCGGCTTTTTTCACATCCGGCCGCGCCGGGCGTGGCCCCGGGCGTCAGTCAACCCTGCTGGAGTTTCGCCAGTTCGCCGTGGGTTGCGCCCCGTTTGAATGTGCCGCTGGCCCGCACCGCCGGTTCGCCGTCCGCCGTGATCATCGCTTGGGTGAACACCAGGTTGCGCGTCACCTTGAGCACGTCCGTGCGCCCTTCAAGCCAGGCGCCGAGCTTCGCCGGTCCGACAAAGTCCGTGGTCATGGAGATGGTGGGCAGGAACTGGGCCAGCTTGTGGGCGTAATTGGCGGCCATGGGCATCACCATGTCGCAGAAGGTCATCAGCATGCCGCCATGGCAGATGCCCATGGGGTTGCAGTGGCGCTCCTCGATCCGGAGGCCAAGAATCAGGCCGCTGTCGGTTTTCCGGAAGTAAAGCGGACCGTTTACATTGATGAACTGGCCGCCCACGTCCCGCAGCAGCCGGAAGCCGTCTGGAATATTGTCGCTCATGCCCGCAGTCGTTCCCTTGCTCTGACGGCGTCGCCGTCTGGTTGTTCCCATGGTGAAGCCGTCTGTCGCGCCGTCCGCGCGGTGCGGGGGCGGTCGCGCGGCGGCGCGTCTGCGGGGCAGGCTTTCAGCGCGCATGAAAACAGCCCCGGCTCAAACTGGCGGAGGCGGGCGTCGCGCGCCGGAGTGGCGGCGCCTGCCCCGGGTTGGTTACGTCATCAATGATTGTGGCGCTCCGGGCAAGCGGCTTGTGCGCGTCGGGGCGCTGCGTGGGCCGTCGCGGCCGGCGTCAGGCTTGTTTTCCGGGGCTGTCTCGTTCATCCATGCGGCCGTCGCCCCATCACAAACCGGAAGCCCATGCAGTCATCGTCCGCCCGTCCTGATACGTCCGCATCCGTTCAGGGGCAGGGATCGCATCCGGGGCAGGCCACGCGTGCGGAGAAGGGCGCCCATGGCGCTCACGACGGGGGAGCGGCTGTTCCTGCGACCCACCCCAGGGCTGACGGTCGCACCCTGGCGCTGTTGCAGGCGCTGCGCGCCTTCGCCGCCATCGCCGTTATCATCTATCACTGCCACAGCGAGGCGCTGAACTGGTTGTATCCCGGCCAGCCGCGTCCCCCGGAAATCTTTCCGTGGATGGCGGGCGTCGACGTCTTCTTCGTCATCTCCGGCTTCATCATCGTCCTCAGTTCCCGCAAGCTGTTCGGCGCCCCTGGCGGTTTCCGCCTGTTCGTCATGCGCCGGCTTATTCGCGTGCTGCCGCTCTACTGGGCGATGACCTCGCTGTTCCTGCTGGTCGTCCTGCTGGCGCCGGGCGTGCTCAATAGCGGCGTTCCGGACTGGCGGCAGATCCTGGCGTCATACCTGTTTTTTCCGTGGCCCCGGGCTGATGGCCTCGCCCTGCCGGTGTATTCGCTGGGCTGGACGCTCAACTATGAAATGATGTTCTACACCCTGTGCGCCGGGGCCGTGTTGCTGCCGCGTCGCCTGGCGGTGATGGCCGTGGCGCTCGTGCTGGGGCTGGGCGTGCTGATCGGCGCTTTGGCGGGGCCGTTGCCGGAGCCGTTCCAGTTCTGGACGCGGCCGCTGGTGCTGGATTTCATTTTTGGCCTGTTCCTCGGGCTGCTGTACGGCCGCGGCGTCGCCATTTCCCCGCTGGTGGCGTGGCCTGGGGCGCTTGTCGCCGCGGCGTTGCTGGCGATGGATCTGCCCACCCGCCCGCCGTTGAGCGACTGGCCGACCTTGGGTCCCATCGCCGGATATGGTCTGCCGGCGACGCTGCTGGTGGCGATGGCGGCGTTTGGCGAAACCCAGAAACTCTCGGCCCGCGTCGTTGGCCGGATCGATTTTTTCCGCCGGCCCTTCGCCAGCGTGGTGCGGGTTTTCGCGGAGCTGGGCGATGCGTCCTACGCGCTCTACCTGCTGCACCCGTTCATCATCCGCGCCATGCGTCAGGTCTTCATCATGCTGGGTTTCGGGACGTGGATGACCTCCACCCTGTTTGCCCTCGCGGGGGTGATCGCCTCGTCGATTGGCGGCTGGTTGCTATACCGCCTGGTTGAAGCGCCGGTGCTGCGCTGGTTGCGCCGGCGGGCCGGGGTCTGAACCGTCGCGGCGCTTTCAGGGCAGGGGGTCGAGCCGCCCGCCATCGGCGACGGGCGGCAGATTCTGGACCATCTCCCGCTGCCCATCCCGGAAACCCCGCGTTTCCGCCGTCAGGCGCGAGCGCACGCCGTCGGGCGTGACGCGGATCAGGTGATAACCAGCCAGGTGATTGTGCATGCCGGCCATGGCCGACGCCGATGGCGCGCCAAGGATGGGGACCGCGCCATCCGGCCCGGGGATCCGCGCCAGCGAAATGACATGATTGTGGCCGTGCAACACCAGCTCGGCGCCGACGCGGGCAATCATGCGCGCGAAGGCTCCGGCGTCGGTAAGTCCCCGCCCGGGCCCCGCCCCCCCTACATGGGGCGGGTGGTGAATGAGCACCACCCGGCAGAGGCGCTCCGCCCGCAACTGCGCCAGCATGGCCTCCGCCGCCGCCAGTTGCCGCGCGCCCAGCCGCCCGCTGGCGAGGAAGGGCAGGGTCGGCACGCCGGAGCACAGACCAACAAACGCCACGCCCGCGCGCCGGCGCAGAAACGGGAAGCCATCGACCGGGCCTGGCGCCTCGCCGGCGTCGCTGCTCATCCAGGGGCCGAGATACTGGCGCAGCGGCGCCAGCGCGCTGCGCACATAGGCGTCATGGTTGCCCGGCGTGAAGCTGACCTGATCTGGCGGTCCGAGTGTTTCGACGAAGGCGCGCGCCGCGGGAAACTCCGCCGTCAGCCCGATATTGACCACGTCCCCGGTCAGGGCGATGTGATCCGGCGCATGGGCGTGGATGTCGGCGCGAATACGCGCCAGCGCCTCCATGTCATGGGTGTGCGCCCGGCCGCGCCGCCAGTTCATCCAGCCGGTGACCCGCTTGCCGGCAAGCTCGCGCAGGCGCGGCGCCGGCAGGGGCCCAATGTGCGCGTCGGACAGGTGGGCTATCAGCATGGAGACGGTCTGATCCTGGAAAAATGGCCTGAAGCCCTGGCGGAAGCGGCTTGCCGCGGCGTTGCGCCATCTGAACGGATCAGGCGCGCCCGATCAACAGTGTTCGGCCGCCGCCCCGGCGCGGTATGGGGATGACGCGGCGCAGGCGCCCGGGGAGGAAACCGGCCGCCGGCCTGACGCCCCGCGCCCATCTGGCGTATGCTGCGCCCGCCCGCGTGCGTCATGCAAGATGGGCGGCGGCCTGTTTCATCGGCGCCATGGCGCAGGCGACGAAAAATGCGGTGACCAATGGATGCACGCCATGACCTTTGCCGCCAGGCTGACGCAGAAAGCCCTGCACCAGTATTTCCGTTTCGCGCGCGGCATGACCATGGGCGTTCGGGCGGCGGTTTTTGATGCGGAAGGCCGGGTTTTCCTGGTGCGTCACACCTATGTGCCGGGCTGGTATCTGCCTGGCGGCGGCGTCGAGGTTGGCGAGGACGCCGTGACCTCCCTGCGTCGCGAGCTGGAGGAAGAGGGCAACATCGTGCTGGAAGAGCCGCCGCGCCTGCACGGCCTGTATTTCAACCGGCGCGCCTCGCGCCGTGACCACGTGGCGCTGTATGTGGCGCGCCGCCACCGGCAGACCGCGCCGCGCGCGCCGGATCGGGAGATCGCCGGAACCGGTTATTTCGCGCCCGACGCCTTGCCGGAGGACGCCACCGCCGCCACCAGGGCGCGTCTTGCCGAAATTCTGCACGGCGCCCCGGTTTCGCCCTTCTGGTAAGGGCGCAAGACGCGGCCTCGCCGCGTCTCTTTCATGGAACCGCGCGGCCTCGCCGCGTTTCTTCCATGGGACCACGCGGCCTCGCCGCGTTTCTTTCATGGAACGGCGCGGCGCCGCCGCGTTTCCCTCAGGGTGGCCACGCGGCCTCGCCGCGCGCCTGTCATGGACGGCGGCGCGAGGCGGTGATAAGGCGCGGGGAGCGGGCGCCGGACGCGGCGCCTGTTTTTCCGGAGTCGCCCATGGCCGAGCTTGCACTGACAACGCGTCCCGAAAGCCCTGATGACGCCGTGCAGATCGAGCGCCTGCACGACCGCGCCTTTGGTCCGGGCCGCTACGCCCGCACCGCCTACCGGCTGCGCGAGGGGCGGCCGCACCGGCCGGATCTGTCCTTCACCACGCTGGTGGGCACGTTGCTGGTGGGCTCGGTGCGGTTGTCCGCCGTGCGCTCCGGCTCCATCAACGCGGTGATGCTGGGTCCGCTGGCCGTCGAGCCGGCGTTCGAGGGCCGGGGCATTGCCGGCGCGCTGATCCGCGAAGCCCTTGACGCCTGCCGCGCCGCGGGCGAGGAACTGGTGATGCTGGTGGGGGATCCGCCCTATTACAACCGGTTTGGTTTCCAGGTCGCGCCGCCAGGGTCGCTGGTGTTGCCGGGCCCCGTTGACCCGGCGCGCATCCTTTATGTCGAACTGGCCGCCGGCGCGTTTGAACGGGCGAAAGGCGCCGTGTCGCCCCTGTAGGGGGCCGTTCCGGCTCCCGCGGGCGGGATGGCGCTGATTGTGACATGACGCGCAGATGACGTATTTTGTCTTGACGTATTTTGTCTTGCGGCCATCGCGCCGCATGATGGCGGCGGGGCGATGACGCCGGACTGGAGGCGCCATTGGCTCAGTCTGCTTCCGGGCATGATCTGCTGTAGGCAACGGACGCTTTCAGCGGCGCGTGCTTCCACATCGCCAGGCGCCGGGCGACCACGCGCCGGCCAGAACAGGACAGCACAATGACAGGTGTTTCCCAAACGCGGGTTTTCCGGACTGCGGCGCTGATCGCCCTGGCGGCGGCGTCAACGCTCACCCTGGCGGCTTGCAACGGCAAGGTCCGGCCCACGGGCGTCCTGCCGCGGGAATACGTGCCGCCGCCGCCGTCCGAGCGCAACGCCGGCATTACGCCCAAGCAGGGCGAACTGACCGCGCCGCCGGTTCAGGAGCAGGCGCCGCCGTTGAAGCATGGCCTGTCTGTCCCGTCCCGCTGACCGGGCGGGCGCGCCGGGGCCGCGCCGACGCCGGTTCTCGTGAGGAAGCGGCGGGCCTGGCCTCTGTCCCGGACTGTTGTTCCCGGCGGTCGGCGCGCTTGACAATCGTCGTTCGTCCGCTGTTAGGGTCTGCCGGATCACGGGCGTGGGGATTTATCCTGGCGCCCTGACAAAAGCGGGCCGGCAAGGCGATACGCCGCCGGCGACCCAGGGGGACATACGTCCATGAAGTTGAGCCTTGACGCCAACCTGAAAACGCTTGCGGACGTGCCGCGCGCGCACGCCGCCAGCAAGGGTGACCAGATCGCGACCTCGTTCGAGGGGCGCCTGACCACCCACGCGGAATTTAACCGGCACGCCAGCCAGATCGCCAACGCCCTGATCGCGGCGGGTCTGAAGCCGGGCGACCGCGTCGCCCATGTGGGCAAGAACACTGATTCCTATTTCGAGCTGATTTTCGGCTGCATGAAGGCTGGCGTCATCATCGTGCCGGTGGTCTGGCGCCTTGCTCCGCCGGAGGTGTCCTACATCGTGCAGGACTCCGGCGCGAAGCTGCTGTTCATTGGCCCCGAGTTCATCGACCTTGGCCGCCAGGTCGCCGCTGAATGCCCCGGCCTGCAGGGCGTCATCGCCATGGAAGGCGGCGCGCCGGAATGGCCGGATTTCGTGAAGTGGCGCGACGCCCAGCCGGATATCGATCCGCGCCTGGAATGCGGGTCCGACGAGCCCTTCCTCCAGCTCTATACCTCCGGCACCACCGGACGCCCGAAGGGCGCCATGCTGACCCACAACAATTTCCTCGCCATGCGCCGGCTTCAGGACGCGGCGGACGAGGACTGGCTGCACTGGTACGCGGATGATATCGGCCTCGTCGCCATGCCCAACGGCCACATTGGCGGCACCGGCTTCGGCATCTGGGTGATGTATTACGGCGTGAAGGCCGTCATCACCCGCGAGTTCGATCCCATGCAGGTGCTCGACATGATCGAGCACGAGGGCGTCAACAAGTTCTTCATGGTGCCGGCGGCGTTGCAGTTCGTCGTGCGCCAGCCGCGCGCCCGCCAGATCGACTACTCCCGCCTGCGCTCCATCTCCTACGGCGCCAGCCCGATTCCGCACGCCCTGCTCGTTGAATGCATGGACGTCTTCAAATGCGGCTTCGTGCAGATGTACGGCCTCACCGAAACCACCGGCACGGTGGTGGCGCTGCCGCCGGAAGACCACGCCATGGAGGAGACGCCGCGCATGCGCTCCGCCGGCAGGGCCCTGCCGGGCGTCGAAATCGCCATCCTCGACGACGATGGCAAGCCGTTGCCGCCAGGTGAAATCGGCGAGATCGCCATCAGGTCGCCGTCCAACATGATCGGCTATTACAACCTGCCGGAGGCGACCGCCGCCGCCATGCCCGGCGACGGCTGGTTCAAGTCCGGCGACGCCGGCTACATGGACGCGGATGGCTATCTCTACGTCCACGACCGGATGAAGGACATGATCATCTCCGGCGGCGAGAACATCTACCCCGCCGAGGTCGAGAACGCCCTGTGCAGCCACCCGGCGGTGGCCGAGGCAGCGGTGATCGGCATTCCGTCGCAGAAGTGGGGCGAGGAGGTGAAGGCCATCGTCGCCCTGCGGCCGGACAAGGAGGTGACGGAGGAGGATCTGATCGGCTTCGTGCGCACCCGCATCGCCGCGTTCAAGGCGCCGAAGTCCGTCGATTTCATCGAGCTGCTGCCGCGCAACGCCTCGGGCAAGATCCTGCGCCGCACCCTGCGCGAGCCCTATTGGGCCGGCTATACCCGCCAGATCAACTGAGCCGCGGCGGAACAATGGTTATGCGACGGGCGGGTGGAAACATCCGCCCGTTGTCGTTTGCGCGCCCCATCCGGGCTCGGACCCATGGGCGCGCCTGCGGGCAAACAAAAGCCTCCGGCGCGGCGCCGGAGGCTTTGTCGTCCATGGCGGTCGCGTCACACCGCGCCGGATCAGGAATCCGTGTACGACGGCTTGCGCTTCTCCAGGAACGCCGCGATGCCCTCCCGGAAATCGTTGGAGCGCGACGACAGGATCTGGTTGCGGTCTTCCATGGCGATGACCGCTTCCAGGCCGCCAGCGTCGATGGCGTGGTTCAGCGCTTCCTTGGTCAGGCGCAGGCCGAGCGGCGTGGCGTGCAGCAGATCGTCCACATAGCTCTGGCCGGCGGCCTGCAGACCGGCTTCCTCAACCACCTCCGCCACCAGGCCCAGTTGCAGCGCCTTCGGCGCGTCGATGAAGCGGCCGGTCAGCATGTACTGCGAGGCGATCGACGCATTGGTGAGGCGCGGCAGGAAATAGCTGACGCCGATGTCGCAGGCAGACAGGCCGATGCGGATGAAGGCGGCGTTCATCTTCAGGTTGGGCGTGGCGATGCGGATGTCGGACGCCAGCGCCAGGGCGAAGCCGCCGCCGGAAGCGGCGCCGTTGACCAGCGAAACAATCGGCTGCGGGCAGCGGCGCATGGCGACGACGATCTCGGCGATGCGGCGCTGGAAGCGCATGGACGACCAGGTGGTCGGCTGGTCGTTTTCGCCGCTGCGATCCTTCAGGTCGAGGCCGGCGCAGAAGCCGCGGCCGGCGCCGGTCAGCACCACCACACGCACGTCGTCACGCCAGTACAGATCGGTGAAGAAGTGGCGCAACTCTTCCACAAGCCGGCGGTTGAGCGCGTTCAGGCGGTCTGGCCGGTTCATGGTGACGCGAGCCACCGGGCCGTCCTGTTCAACGAGAAGATGCTGGTATTCCATGACGTTTTCCTTGAACCTTTCCGTGGCGATTTTTTTGGGGCGCGATGCGCGCGCCGCCGCTGGTTCCCCGCTGTGCGGGCTTGAGTCAGGCGGCGCCCGCTTCTATTTTGTTGACCAAACGATCGTTAGGTGCTGCAACAGCATCATGCAAGCCGTCATGATCAAAATCCGCCGGGCGCCGCCAAACGCCGCCAGGTGGGGTCTGGTCAGGCCCCGATAATGCGGCGGCGTCCCTGGAGTGTTCCCATGCGCATGGAGACGGCTCCGGGGAATGTCCCGCGATAAAATTGGGGGGGGCGTGGATGCGTCCGCATCCTGGCCCTGGCGCCATGGCGGCGGCGAGAGCCGTCGGGCAGACGGTCGCAATCAGTCGCATGGGAACGCGCGGGCGTTCCGGGGAGGACACATGAACTTCGATTTCTCTGACGAGCAGAAGCAGCTGCGCGATTCGGCGCGCCGGTTCCTGGAGAAGCAGAGCTCCGTGGCTGTGGTGCGCCGCGTGCTCGAAGGCGATGAAGGCTACGACAGGGAGTTGTGGCAGGGCCTTGCGGAGATGGGCTTCACCGGCGCGGCGATCCCCGAGGAGTTCGGCGGCGCCGGCCTCGGCTATCTGGAGCTGTGCGTCATCGCCGAGGAGCTTGGCCGCGCTGTGGCTCCGGTTCCGTTCTCCTCCACCGTCTACCTTGCGGCTGAATTCCTGCTGGCCGCCGGCAACGACGCCCAGAAGAAGAATTACCTGCCGAAGATCGCCGCTGGCGAAGTCATCGGAACCTTCGCTTACGCCGAGACCGCTGGCGAAGTGACGGCGGAGCGCATCAAGGCGACCGTTTCGGGCGGAAAGCTGTCGGGAACCAAGATTCCGGTCGCCGACGGCGCCATCGCCGATTTCGCCGTTGTCGCGGCCCAGGGTGGTTCGGGCCTTGGCCTGTATCTGGTCGACCTGACCGGCCCCGGCGTCACCCGCACGGTGGTCGACACCATTGACCCCAGCCGCAAGCACGCCCGCATCGTCTTCGACGGCGCCCCGGTCGAGCAGCTCGGCGCCGGCAACGCCGAAGCCGTCATCGAGGCGGTGTATGACCGCGCCGCCGTGCTCACCGCCTTCGAGCAGGTCGGCGGCTCCGACCGCGCCCTGGAAATGGCCCGCGATTACGCCCTGGAGCGCATCGCTTTCGGCCGCCAGATCGGCTCGTTCCAGGCCATCAAGCACATCCTCGCCGACATGTATGTCTCGGCGACCCTGGCCCGCTCCAACTGCTACTGGGGCGCCTACGCCCTGTCCACCGGCTCGGCGGAGCTGCCGGAGGCCGCTGCTTCCTGCCGCGTCAGCGCCACCAGGGCGTTCCAGCACTGCTCCACCAACAACATCCAGGTGCACGGCGGCATGGGCTTCACCTGGCAGTTCGACTGCCACCTCTACTACAAGCGCTCCAACCTTCTGGCGCTCAATCTCGGCAGCCTCTCCGTGTGGGAGAACCGGCTGATCGCCCGCATGCGCGCCCGCAATTCCGCCCGCGACGCGGCCTGACGTTTTCGCCGGCCGCGCCGGAGCGTGCGGCCCGTCCCTTGCCTGAGGAAGGAACAGGGCGATGAATTTTGATGATACGCCAGAAGAAGCGAAGTTCCGGGCTGAAGTTCGTGAATGGATCAGCGCCAATGCGCCGCACGACCTGGACGAGGACCTGAAGAAATCCGGCCTCGCCGGCCTGCGTTTGCCAGGTCGCGACATCATGGCCGAATCCAAGGCCTGGCAGAAGAAGAAGGCCGACGCCGGCTGGGCCGTGCCCCACTGGCCGAAGGAGTACGGCGGTCGCGGCGCCACGCCGATCGAGCGCGTGATCTGGCAGCAGGAGGAGGGGCTCTACAACCAGCTGGCCCAGCCTTTCGCCATTGGCCAGGGCATGTGCGGCCCGACCGTGATGGCTTACGCCTCCGAGGATCTGAAGCGGAAGTATCTGCCGAAGCTGGCCTCGGGCGAGGAAATCTGGTGCCAGCTGTTCTCCGAGCCGGCGGGCGGCTCCGACGTCGCCGCCCTGCGCACCCGCGCGGAGAAAGCGGATGGTTCGGACGAGTGGGTCATCAACGGCCAGAAAATCTGGACCAGCGGCGCCCAGTATTCCGACTACGGCATCCTGCTCACCCGCACCGATCCGAACGTGCCCAAGCACGCTGGCCTTACCATGTTCATCGTTGACATGAAGGCGCCGGGCGTCGAGGTGCGGCCAATTCACCAGATGAACGGCGGCCGTGGCTTCAACGAAGTGTTCTTCGAGAATGTCCGCATCCACGACAGCCACCGCCTCGGCGCGGTCAACGACGGCTGGAACGTGGCGCTGACCACGCTGATGAACGAGCGCATGTCGATCGGCTCGCGCCTCGCCACCGGCTTCCCGGAAATCTTCGGCTTCGTGGCGGACTTCCAGCTTCCCGACGGTCCGGCCATCGACAACGCCGCGGTGCGCGCGAAGCTGGCCGACTGGGCGGTGAAGTCCAGCGGCCTGCGTTACACCGCGTTCCGCGCCATCTCCAGCCTGTCGAAGGGCGAGCGGCCTGGCCCGGAAAACTCCATCGGCAAGCTGGTGGCTGGCGTCATGACCCAGGACATCGCCAAATACGCCATGGAGCTTCAGGCCGAGGCTGGCGTGCTGACCTCGCAGGAGGACGCGCCGGCGGCGGCGCTGTTCCAGAACATGGTGCTGAACTCCCCCGGTATGCGCATTGCCGGCGGCACCGACGAAATCCTGCGCAATATCATCGCCGAGCGCGTGCTGGGGCTGCCGGGCGACGTGCGCGTCGACAAGAACGTGCCGTTCAACCAGGCGCCTGGTCGCTGAGGCTGCTGTCGCGAAGCGGCTGGGCCGCTTCGCCTCCCATTTGCGCGGACAGGAGCGCCGCGTGGCCCGCGCGCCGGCGGCGTCTGCCTGTCCTGAGGAAACGAACCGATGAATTTTGACGATACTCCGGAAGAAGCCGCATTCCGTCAGGAAGCGCGCGCCTGGATCGCCGCCAACGCGCCGAAGCACCTGAAGGAAGAGCTGGAGCTCTCCGGCTTCGGCGGCCTTTACCTCAAGAGCGAGGACCCGATGCAGGCCGGCAAGGCCTGGCAGAAGAAGAAGGCCGAGGCCGGCTGGGCCTGTCTGCACTGGCCAAAGGAATACGGCGGCCGCGGCGCCACGCCGATCGAACGGGTGATCTGGGGCCAGGAGGAGGGCGTCTACGCCAAGCTCTCCGGCCTGTTCACCATCGGCCACGGCATGTGCGGCCCCACCGTGATGGCCTGGGGCTCCGAGGAAGCCAAGCGCGAGCGCCTGCCAACCCTGGCTTCGGGTGAGGAAATCTGGTGCCAGCTGTTCTCCGAACCGGCCGCCGGCTCGGACCTCGCCGGCCTGCGCACCCGCGCCGAGCAGGCGACGGATGGCTCCGGCGACTGGATCATCAACGGCCAGAAAATCTGGACCTCGGGCGCCCAGCACTCCCAGTGGGGCCTGCTGCTGACCCGCACCGATCCGAATGTGCCCAAGCACAAGGGCCTGACCATGTTCTTCCTGGACATGCGTTCGCCGGGGGTCGAGGTGCGGCCGATCCGCCAGATGAACGACCAGCGCACCTTCAACGAGGTGTTCTTCGAGAATGTCCGCATTCCGGACAGCCAGCGCCTCGGCCCGGTTGGCGCCGGCTGGAACGTCTCGCTGACCACGCTGATGAACGAGCGCCTGTCGATTGGCTCGGGCATGCCCACCGGCTTCCCGGACCTGCTCGACTTCGCCATTGCAACCGGCGACGTCGACAATCCGGCCGTGCGCGCGAAGCTGGCGGACTGGTCCGTGAAAGCCTCCGGCCTCAAGTTCACCGCCTTCCGCGCCCTGTCGGCCCTGTCGAAGGGCGAGACGCCCGGTCCGGAGAACTCCATTGGCAAGCTGGTCGCCGGCGCCATGATGCAGGACATCGCCAAATACGCCATGGACCTGCAGGGCGAGGCGGGCATCCTCACCAATGCGGCGGACGCTGAGGCGCGCGGCAAGTTCCAGGCGATGGCGCTGCGCTCGCCGGCCACCCGCATCGAGGGCGGCTCGGACGAGATCCTGCGCAACATCATCGCCGAGCGCGTGCTCAACCTGCCGGCTGACGTGCGCGTGGACAAGGACGTGCCGTTCAACGCCATTCCCACCAGCGGGCGCAAATAATCGCGGCGACTTTCGCCGGATGTCCGGCCGGCCCGGCGCCGGCTGGCGTCGCCTGGCAGCGGGCGACGTTCGCGGCGCCCGCGTGATCTGATGTTTGCGGCGTCGTCGCCGATCGCGTTTCCAGAGGATTTCAGATGATCAAAACCCGTTTCACCGAGATGTTCGGCGTCGAGCACCCGATTGCCCAGGGCGGCATGCAGTGGGTCGGCAAGGCCGAACTCGTGTCGGCTGTCGCCAATGGCGGCGGCCTCGGCTTCATCACCGCGCTGACCCAGCCGACTCCGGAAGACCTGGCGAAGGAGATCAGGCGCACCCGCGAGATGACCGACAAGCCGTTTGGCGTGAACCTCACCATTTTGCCGGCGATCAACCCGCCGCCTTACGCCGAATACCGCGCCGCCATTATCGAATCCGGCGTCAAGGCGGTCGAGACCGCCGGCTACAAGCCGGAAGAGCACATCGCCGAGTTCAAGAAGCACGGCGTCAAGGTCATCCACAAATGCACCGCCGTCCGCCACGCCATGTCGGCCCAGCGCATGGGCGCCGACGCCATCTCCATCGACGGCTTCGAGTGCGCCGGTCACCCCGGTGAAGACGACATTCCGGGCCTGATCCTGATCCCGGCCGCCGCCGAGAAGATCACCATCCCGATGATCGCCTCGGGCGGCTTCGGCGATGGCCGCGGCCTCGCCGCCGCCCTGGCGCTGGGCGCCGAGGGCATCAACATGGGCACCCGCTTCATGGCGACGAAGGAAGCCCCGATCCACCAGAAGATCAAGGAGCAGCTGGTCGCCAACGACGAGCGCGCCACCGAGCTGATCTTCCGCACCATGCGCAACACCGCCCGCGTCGCCCGCAACGCCGTCAGCCTTGAGGTTGTCGGCAAGGAGAAGGAAGGCGTGCAGTTCGAGGACATCCGCCACCTCGTGGCGGGCGCCCGCGGCAAGGTCGTTTACGAAAACGGCGACCCGGATCACGGCATCTGGACCGCCGGCATGATCCAGGGCCTGATCCACGACATCCCGAGCTGCGCCGAACTGATCTCGCGCATCGTCGATGACGCCCAGAAAATCATTCAGGGCCGTCTCGCCAGCTTCGTTCGCTGATCCTGGGCCAGTCGACGGCGCGGCCGGCGCGTTTCCCGGAAAAAGTGGACGCCACTTTGGCCCGGGGAGCGGCCGGTAGCTGAACGCCGGAGTGGAAACCTGTTCAACGTGAATGGAGTCCCGCTCCGGCCGCGCCGCCAGTTTGCCGGCCAGGTAATGCTGTGGCCGGCTTTTTTTTTGCATGAAGGGGAAACGCCATGACCGCGCTGGTGCTGAGGGAAGACAGGGACGGCTGCGCCATCCTGACGCTCAACCGTCCGGACAAGCTGAATTCGCTCAACGTGGAGCTGTTCGCCGAGCTGGAAAAGCATGTGGACGCCATCGCTGGCCAGACCGACAGCATCGGCCTCGTCGTGGTGCGCGGCGCCGGCAAGTGCTTCTCCGCCGGCCACGATCTCAATGACATCGCCGCAGGCGAAAAGCCGCCGCGTCCGCATTTCCAGGCCAGCGTTATCGAGAAGCTCGCCAACCTGCCGCAGCCGGTGATCACCGCCGTGCACGGACACTGCTACACGGGCGCCCTCGAACTCGCCCTGGCCGGCGATCTGCTGTTCTGCTCCGAGAACGCCAAATTCGCCGACACCCATGCCCGCTGGGCCCTGTCGCCCGTGTGGGGCATGAGCCAGCGCCTGCCGCGCCGCGTCGGCCTGCCCAAGGCGCGCGAGATGATGTTCACCTGCCGCACCTATACGGGGCGCCAGGCCGAGACCATGGGCCTCGCCAACATCTGCGTGGCGGACGCCGACTTCGAGGCCGAACTGGCGGCGCTGGTGAAAACCATCCTCGCCAACTCCTGGTACAGCCACCGGGCCAACAAGGCGTTGCTGGTGGAAACCGACGGCCTGCCCCTGGCCGCTGGCCTCAGCTATGAAATCGCCCGCAGCCGTGGCGTGGGCCCGGACATGGCCGATCGCATCGCCGCCTTCCAGAACAAGACCGCGAAGATTTCCTGAAGCCGGCCCCCCTCACACGCTGGCGCATGAGCGCCGCCGGGGGCATGGACCGTGCTCCTGCCTGAGCATGGACCTGTAGCGATACGAGGTTTCCGGCGGGCCGCGGTTCGCCGGAAACGGCGGCGCCCTGAGGGGCGCGCCGCCCCAGGGCCAGACAATCGCGCCAATTGAGATGAGGCGCGGAGAAGTCTTCAGGAATTATTGTAATTGCTTCATAATTGTTGCAGATTCACATCGATATCTTTCGGTTTCTGACCATTGTCCTCAAATGGTATTAGGGCGGTGGTCTTTTTTTCTATATCCAGCCCCAGCACATCTTGACGTGTCTGTATGGAGTTCTGGATATGAAGTTGTTTCTGACCTCGGTTGCGGCTGCGTCGCTTGCTGCATCCTCCGCCATCGCAGCTGATCTGCCCTCGCGGAAGATTGCGCCTGTTGCGCCGGTGATGACCGTGGCGCCGGTATTCTCGTGGACTGGCCTCTACGCCGGTGTAAACGGCGGTTATGGCTTTTCAGCCAATGGATCGAAGGTGAAGTCCAGCGTGTACGCCGCCAGGCCGGGCCGGCCGGGCCGGTCGGTCCGGTCTGACCGGAAGGGCGGTTTCGTGGGCGGCGGTCAGCTCGGTTACAATTATCAGATCGGCTCGGTGGTTGTCGGCCTTGAGACTGACATCAATTACGCGGACCTCCGCCAGCGCGTGAATGCGGGCCGCTACGATGCCCGGACCCGCGTGAACTGGTTCGGCACGGTGCGTCCGCGCATCGGCTTCCTCCCCACCGAGCGCCTGATGGTGTTCGGCACGGGTGGTCTGGCCTATGGCGACGTCAGCACGAAGGCCGGGCGCGGCGCGGTCAACTTCGTCCATTCCGGCAAGGATTCGAAGGTTCGCGTTGGCTGGACGCTCGGCGGCGGTCTGGAATACGCCCTGACCGACAATGTCAGCCTGAAGGGCGAGTACGACTACGTCGACCTCGGTTCGAAGAAGCTTCGTCTGGCGGGCGTTGGCGGCGTCAACGACGGAGCCTCAAGGAAGACGCAGTTCCACGTCATCCGGGCTGGCCTGAACTACCGCTTCTGACGGCCCTTTCCCCGGAGAGGGGCCGGCCTGCCGGGCTACCGGCAGGTCGGTAGGGCATGGCGGCCAGAACCCGATGGGGCGCGCGTCCTGTCGGGTCTGGCGTCCGCCCGGGACGCGTGGCGCCACTTCCGTCACGGGCGTGTCATACGCGCCCTGGACTGTACAGGTTGCAGGGGATGCCCCGGCCGTCCGGTTTTGACGCGTTTCCAGGAGCGCGGGGGCATGCGCCCTTGCAGGGCTCCTGTTCTTTTTCTCACTCCAAGGACTTGCGCCCGGCTTCGTCCGGGCGCTTTTTTCTGTCGCCGGCGTCTGGCCCGCCTGAACAGCCGGGCTGGGGGCCCCGTGATTGCCATGCGCGGCGCCGCGCAAGGCAAACTTCCGCAGCGCGCTCCGGCGAACGGCGGGGCGCAAAAGCGCCTTCGCCGGGCCCCGGATCCCTGTTTCCCCGCACGGGCTGTTACCGGCGTTTGCGGCCGCGCGGGCTTTTCTGCCGCGCGCCCGGGTCGGGACGCGGCGGCGCCACATAGCTGTCGGCCCCCAGCGGCAATTCGCGATTGTGCGGACCCATTTCTTCCAGGGTCGGTTTGCGCGCCCGGGTCGGCGGCTGGTTGGCGGCGCGGCCATAGCGCCGCTCCCCCGCATAACCGCCGGCTTTTTCCTCCACCGCAGCCTGCCGCGCCAGCGGATCGTCGGCGATGGCCAGCTCCGTCGCCTGCAACCGCTTGATTTCGTCGCGCAGTCGGGCGGCGGTTTCGAAGTCCAGATCGGCGGCGGCGGCGCGCATGCGCTTTTCGAGGTCGGCGATCACCGCCTGCATGTTGTGACCGACGGGCGCCGCTTCGCCGGTGAGGCCGGCGTCGATGGTGACGCGGTCGCGTTCGTAGACGCTGTCCAGAATGTCGGCGATGTTCTTGCGCACGCTCTGCGGCGTGATGCCGTTGGCCGCGTTCCAGGCCATCTGCTTGTCGCGGCGCCGGCGCGTCTCGTCCAGCGCCCGCTCCATCGATCCGGTTACCTGGTCGGCGTAGAGGATCACCCGCCCGTCAACGTTACGGGCGGCGCGGCCGATGGTCTGGATCAGCGACGTCTCCGAGCGCAGGAAGCCCTCCTTGTCGGCGTCGAGGATCGCCACCAGGCCGCATTCGGGAATGTCGAGACCCTCGCGCAGCAGGTTGATGCCCACCAGCACGTCGAAGGCGCCAAGGCGCAGGTCGCGAATGATCTCGATGCGCTCCAGCGTGTCGATGTCCGAGTGCATGTAACGCACCCGCACGCCGTTCTCGTGCAGGTATTCGGTCAGGTCCTCGGCCATGCGCTTGGTCAGCACGGTCAGCAGCGAGCGGTAGCCCTGGGCCGCCGTGGCGCGGATTTCGCCAAGCACGTCGTCCACCTGGGCGCGCGCCGGGCGCACATCCACCGGGGGATCGACCAGGCCCGTGGGGCGGATCACCTGCTCGACGAACACGCCGCCGGTCTGCTCCATCTCCCAGGCGCCGGGGGTGGCCGAGACGTGCACGGTCTGCGGCCGCATCGCCTCCCATTCCTCGAAGCGCAGCGGCCGGTTATCGAGGCAGGAGGGCAGGCGGAAGCCGTATTCGGCCAGCGTCGCCTTGCGGCGGAAGTCGCCGCGATACATGGCGCCGATCTGCGGCACGGTGACGTGGCTTTCGTCAACGAACACCAGGGCGTTGTCGGGCAGATATTCGAACAGGGTTGGCGGCGGCTCGCCGGGGCGGCGGCCGGTGAGGTAGCGCGAATAGTTTTCGATGCCGGCGCAGGAGCCGGTCGCTTCCAGCATCTCCATGTCGAAGGTGGTGCGCTGCTCCAGCCGCTGCGCCTCCAGATAGCGGCCGCTGCGGTTGAGCTGGTCGAGCCGCTGCCGCAGTTCATCCTTGATGCTCTTGATCGCCTGCCCCAGCGTCGGCTTGGGCGTGACGTAGTGCGAATTGGCGTAGACCTTGACGAAGGACAGGTCCGCCGTCTTGTGACCGGTGAGGGGATCGAACTCGGCGATGCTGTCGATCTCGTCGCCGAACAGGCTGATGCGCCAGGCGCGGTCCTCCATGTGGGCCGGAAACAGCTCCACCACGTCGCCGCGCACCCGGAACGTGCCGCGGGCGAAATCCGCCTGGATGCGCTTGTATTGCAGGGCCACCAGATCTGCCAGCAACTGCCGCTGCTCGATGCGCTCGCCCACCTTCAGCGAGAAGGTCATGGCGGTGTAGGTTTCGACCGAGCCGATACCGTAGATGCACGACACCGAGGCGACGATGATGACGTCGTCGCGCTCCA
>Ga0182735_1000691_pt1 | contig 25433 bp, 22 predicted proteins | sample eDN5th30CKraftMG_FD_128524 | JGI IMG/M metagenome (GOLD analysis project Ga0182735, IMG submission 128524) | Enriched Miracle-Growth compost microbial communities from Emeryville, California, USA - eDNA 5th pass 30_C Kraft MG (version 2) (version 2) ...
AGACCATCGAACATCGGCGCTTGCTGCACCGCAAGATCGCCGCTTAATATCAACCCCAGGACGAGGCCCGCACTCCGCTAATTTACGCCGCGAGTTGTGCCAAATGTTCTGACGACGGACAGATACTTCTGGAGCCGGCTCCGGCACCCATACCGCCGTCGCGCCACCCCCCGGCATGACCGACATGTTCTACGGCCTTGCGCTTCCCGGCGCGCGGCAGGGCGGCGAGGCGACGGCGGCACATCTGCGCACCTGGTCGATCGCCGTCGACAGCAACATCATCGAGGTCTGACGAAACCGCTTGAGGCGGCTAGGGGCTGGTCGGAGGTGGTTCCACCGGCCGGCCCCGCTTGGAACCGAGGAACCAAGGCATCCATCATGGACATCAACGAAATCCTCCTGAACGAAGAGACTATCGCCAAGATCGACGATGGTGTGTGGATCGATGACATAGCTGAGGCACCCGGGCTGCGTCTCAAGGTGCGCGGATGGTCGTCCGAAAAGGTTCAGGCGCTCAAATCGTTCAAGGAGCGCCGCGCTTCTCGCAAGGAGCGTGACGTGTCGGGCAACCTCGTCCACACGGCGCAGATCCGCATCGTCCGCGAGGTCGTCGCTGAAGTGGTTCTCCTGGACTGGGAAGGCCTGACCGACGCCGGGCAGCCGATACCCTACAGCAAGGAGATGGCTCGCAAGTGGTTGACGTCACGCGCTGGCGACAAGTTCCTTGGCATCGTGTCTGAAGCCGCCACCCAGGCCGACAATCTGCTCGAGGACGCGGCCGAGGAACTGGAAAATAACTGACTGCCTGCCTGCGCTGGGTGCTGGCCAATCCGAACGCTGAACGAGAGCGAGAGGCTTTCGCCCAGTTCGGGCAGGATATTCCGGACAGTCTCTGGCCACCCGATTTCGCGCCCGGCGCGTCAGCCTGGTATTCCGCATTCTGGGATCTCTCGTCCGATCGGCAGGTCGGCATGAGTATTGGGCCGATCCAGTACGGCTCGATCCGGCTCTACACCTCTGGCTGGCCGCCTGATGAGGTCGCCCTGTTCACGCGCTGCATCCGGTTGATGGATCAGATCTACCTCGAGCACGCAAACAGCGATGCAGAGCCCAAGGCGTTCTCGAGAGAGATGTTCCGCGGCGCATTCTCTGGAAAGTGAAGCATGACCGATATTGCGACACTTGGTCTGGCGGTTGATTCCAGCCAGGTCGATAAGGGCACGGTGTCCCTCGACCGGCTTACAAATGCCGGGGCGCGAGCACAGGCAGCGCAACTTGCTTTGGCGACTGCTACAAAGAGCGCTAGCACCGCCGCTGTCGCCTCTGCCCGCGCTTCCTATCAGGATGCGGTGGCAAAGACTGCTGCTGCCAGAGCATCGGAATCCGCCACAAAGGCCGAAATTCAAGGCGCGATGGCCGCGCAGCGCAAGGCGAAGGCGGCGCTCGAAGCAGCGAGGGCAGACCACGTAAAGGCGACGGCTGCGCACTCGGCTGCGGCCGCTGCCGCTAAGACGGCTGATGCGGCTCAAAGAGCAGCATCGGCTCAGGAACGTGAAGCTGCGGCCGCTCTGAAAGCTGCCGGAGCGCAGCAGGCGCATGCCGCTGCGGCGAACGACAACATCGCTCGCGCAAATCGCATGTCGGGCTCGATGTCTGGCCTCGCGGCCCAGTTCCAAGACGTCGGCGTCACCGCGGCTATGGGCATGAACCCGGTCCTGATCGCCTTGCAGCAGGGCACCCAGATTGCCGGCCAGATGGAAGCGGCGGTGCAGGGTGGCGGTTCGGCGGTCAGCGTGCTGGGCAATGCCTTCAAATCGCTGTTCTCACCGCTCACGTTTGTCTCGATCATCCTGACTGCGCTTGCAGCAGCTGGGTTCCAGATGGTCGACTGGGCGGGTCTTGCAGCCGGTGCGCTGAACGGGCTCGCCTCCGCGCTCAGCGTCATTGCGCCATACGCGGCGGCAGCCGCTGCTGGGCTTGCTCTCCTGTATGCGCCCGCAATCATCATGGGCATCACTTCGGTCATCGCACTGCTGGGCCGCATGGCGGTAGCCGCCGTGTCGGCTGGCATTGCACTGGCGGCAGCGAACCCGGCCGGTGCCTTCGTGCTGGGCGTGACGGCCGCTGTTGCTGCCGCCAACATCTTCCGTGATGAGCTCGCCCAGATATTCGGCCGCGACATCGTAGCTGATGCCAAGAACGCGGTGAACTTCGTCATCGGTGCTTTCGTGGGCGCCTTCAATGCGATCAAGGCGGCGTGGAGCGCGTTGCCGGCAGCACTTGGCGACCTGGTCTACTCGACCGCGAACACTGTCATTGGCGGTGTCGAGAGCATGATCAACAAGGTCGCCGGCTTGATCGATGGGTTCATCGGCAAGATCAACGGGGCCATGAAGTCGCTGCCGTTTGGCCTTGGCGACCAGATCAATATCGGCACGATCGGCACATTCTCGCTGCCGCGCCTCAAAAACCCGAATGCTGGCGCAGCTTCAGCGGCAATTGACACTGCTCGATCCGCCTTCGCGGACGCGCAGGGGACGGATTACGTCGGTGCCGTGACGGGAGCTATCGCCCGTGGCGCCTCCGCCGCCTCGGAAAAGCTGCGCGAACTCGCGACCGAAATGACGAAGGTCGACGAGAAGTCGAAGAAGAAGAGCGGGGGCGGGAAGACCGAGGCTGACAAGTATCAGGACATCGTGGATGGAGCGAACCGACGCATCGATGCACTGAAGGCCGAGCACGCCGGGCTTGAGCTAAACGCAGAAGCAGCGGCCCGCCTGGCCTATGAGCAGGACCTCCTGAACCAAGCCCAGCAAAGGGGCATCGCGCTAACGCCATCCCAGCGTGTCGAGCTCGCGGCACTTGCGGCCGAGATGGCCGATGTTGAAGCAGCTACCGAGGCAGCCAAGGCTTCGCAGGAAGCATGGAACGAGGCAGGCAAGGGCTTCGGCGGTTGGATGAAGGGCCTCCTCGATGGCACGAAAAGCTGGAAGGATGCTCTCCTGGAGTTGGTCCCGATCGTTCTCAAACTGTTGAACGATCTCAACAAGGCGCAAGGCGGCAAAGGCCTGTTCGGCGGAGGGTTCTTCCAGAACCTCATCGGCGGCCTGATCGGCATCGGCTTCTCCAAGGGCGGATACACAGGCAATGGCCCGGCAAGCGCGGCAGCCGGCATAGTGCACGGTCAGGAATATGTCTTCAGTGCCGCCGCGACCAAAGCGATCGGCCCGTCATATCTCGACGCTCTGCATAGAGCGGCGAAGGGAGGTGCACCGGCATCCATTCCCCGGCTCCAGGCCCCAGCGAACGACCGACCGCTTCAGATCGTGGTCCGGTCAGAAAACCACATCGTGTCGCGTTTCGACGCGGATGGCGGTTTCGAGAGCGCGGTGGAGCGAACCTCCCGCCCCATTGCGCAGTCGGAGAGCGCCAAGGCGTCCGGCAAGGTCGCGGCGTCAGTGCCAGCCATGGTCGATACACGCGGAGATCAGAGGCAGTACCGTCGCATTCGTGCGTCGGGCGGCCGGTAGGAGCGGACATGCCACGCCTAGCATCCTTTCAGATGGGCGATGAAGTTCGGATCACGCCGACGTCTGGGCCGGGCGCTCGCAATTCCGGAGCTACCACGGCGCAAGATGGCTTCGAGCAGACGTTCGATACCGTTGGCGATCTTGTCGCGTTGCGCTTGGAGCTGGTCCCGAGACGAGGCATCAGCGCCCGGCGAGAGCGCGGCCTGTTCACGCGGTTGATGGAAGGCGGCAATGCCACACGCCTGACGTTCAACGACCCCGATCTGATGTCTCCGCAGGAGGCCGGAATTGATGTGCCGGCGCATGATTGGGAGCGGATGCCATCGCCGACATGGTCGAATGGCCAGCCGTGGTCGAATGGCTTGGGTTGGGGCGTGACACCGCCGACCGTGCCAGTGGCTGCTGTCGCTGCCGTCAACACTGATACCGTCACTCTGGCCGACGAGGCATGGGGCCACAGGCTGGGCGAGGGCGACTATCTCGGCTTCTTCCCGTTCAGCTTCGGGCTCTACATGGTCACGGAGGTGATCGATCCTGGCCAGTATCGCGTCTGGCCGAGGCTCCGCACGGCCCTGACGACGGAGCACTTCGCCACGCTGCTGCCGACGATCGTCATGCGGCCGCGCGGGCGTGATGCGGTCTCGATGTCTCGTGGGACGTGGATGACCGACGGCTCCAGTATCGAGCTGGTCGAGGTCATCGATCCTTACGTCCGCCGGTTCTTCTCGGAGTAGCCATGTCCATCTTCTCCGATGCCGATCCAGACGACTACGAGGGTATCCACATCCGCCGTGTCTGGCTGGCAGATGTGCATCTGCCGACCGGCCGGCGCAGGCTCCACACCGGTGGCGGCCCGCTGCTCATCGACGGCGTGGAATGGGAGGGTGTCAATGATCCATTCGGCGCTCAACTGGTGGGGCTGGGCCAGGTCGAGGAGCCAGAGTTCGGGCAGGCACCGGCCGTCGACGTGGTGATCTCCGGCGTCAATCGCGAGTTCCTGAAAGCGATCTGGGACATGCGATACGAGATCGAGGGCGCTCAGTGCGACCTCTACTTCATCACCTTCGATGTCGAGACTGGCGAGCCGCGCGAAGCGATGGAGACGCTGTTCCCCGGCAAGCTGACAGGTCTGGCGCTCCAACTGATCGGGACTTCGGTGAGGGCGATCTCCATGAAGGTGGTTTCGCCGTTCGAAGGCCTCAACTTCCCGGAAACGCGCTTCATGTGGTCGCCGGCCGGCCAACGGGACCGCTATGCCGGTGATGCCGGAATGGACTTCATCGGCGCCGATGACATCGTGACGTTCAAGCCATGAGTGATGATCGCGCAGAACGGCTGCGGGCCTATGTCGAGGCGACGAAAGGCAAGCCGGTAAATTGGGGCGTGGACGACTGTTCGCCATGGGCGGCACAGTGGGTTGCCGACCTGACGGGGAGGGACATCGACTGGCCGGTCTATTCTTCCGAGGAAGAGGTCGTCCGGATCATAGAAGAGGCGGGCAGTCTGTTGGCTCTCTGGGAGCCAGTGACGCGCAATCTCGGTCTCCAGCCGATCATTGCGCTTGGTGATGAGCCGCGACTTGGTGACGTGGGCATCATCGAGAGTAGTCGAGGCCAAGTAGGTGGCATCTTCGCGGCTGCGGGTTCCTTCTGTTGGCGCGCGGCCCGTGGGGTCCGCATCCTTCCGGCATGGGGCTTTACCTATCCTCTGCGGAATGACGGGAAGTGGCAACAGCGCCCGATCGTCGTGAAAGCCTGGCGGGTCTGAATGAAAATCAGAACGGTATTGCTGACCGGGATCTCTCTCCTGGCGATGACGGCGCATGCCCATGCCTTGGGGGCGCTGGGCAGCCTGATCATCACGGCGTTCATGTCGGTGGGTGCCGCCGGGCTGCTGCCAGCGGCGAGCGCGGCGGCTATCGGTCTGAGCGCCATCGGCGTTGCGGTTACAGCCGCAAACCTGGCCTTCTCGCTTTTCAACCGCCCACGGTCGAACCCGCAGGAGATCAAACAGACCTCAAAGGGTTCGGAGGGACCGGGCCGCCATGCTTTCGGGCGCGTGGACCTCGCAGGCAAGATCGGTTTCGGCAATACGGCCGGCTATGACATCTACCGGCTGTTGTTCCAGTGCTTCGGGCCGATCGACGGCATCGAGGACTTCAAATATGATGGCGTCTCCGTCACGGTCGAGGAAGACGGCAAGGTTTCATCGCCGCCTTGGACCAGACCGGGTGGAGATTCCTATCTCCAGATCCTGACGCGCGCCGGCGATGGTGACGATCTGGCCTTTGCCGATCTGGTCTCTGCATTTCCGGCACTCGTCACATCGAACCACAGGGCGCGTGGCATTGCCTCCCTGCTGCTGAAATTCAGGAATCCGGGGACCGGTCACGGCAAGTTCGCCACGCTCTTTCAGGGCGGCATCAAGGAAGCGAAGATCACGGCGCGTGTCGGCTCGTTCTATGACCCGCGAACGGAAACGTCGTCTTGGACGATGAACGGCGCGCTGATCTGCCTGCACTACTTCCGCCGAATGCCCGGCATGCGAGATGAGTATATCGACTTCGACGACCTCGCCGCCTTCGCAATTCCGCAGGCTGAAGAGCTTGTCACCACCAAGGATGGCACGGCGCCGCGTTGCCAACTCTCCGGTGGATGGGAGGGGCCCATCACGTCGGATGTGGTCCGTGACATGTTGGAGAGTGCTGGCTTGGAGCCGCGGAAGACGCGCGCGGGCAGGTGGACGTTCCGCTTCCTCGAGGACGATCCAGAGAGCGAGGCCACGTTCTATGCCCGCCATATCATCGACAGCCTGCCGCAGGCCGGGCCCGAGGGCGTCAAGCGGCCGAACATCTGTCGCGTTCGGTATCTTTGCCCAGAGCGCAGTTTCGAGCTCGCCGAAATCCCTCTGCATACGCGCGATCCGGAAACGAACGAATATCTCGGCGCCCATTGGGCGAGGGTGCCGGCCGAAATCGAGCGGTATGGCGAGCAGGAACTTCAGATCGATCTGGTGTTTTGCTGCGATGCCAGTCAGGCGCAGCGTCTCGGCCGACGGCTGTTCCACATGGCTCGCGCCGATTTCGGTCTGTCGCGCTTGAACTTCGCGTGGCGGGCGGCTTGGGGGCGGAAGACGGTTACGCTGGAACTGCCCGACCTCGGAGAGGATGGCGGCAGCCTCATGGTGAAGGTGCGCAAGCAGACCGTGCGCGTCGATGACCAAAGCGGCACCGGCGAATTCCCGTGGCAGGCAATCCCGCCCGAGCTGCAAGTGCCGTGGAACGCCGCGACGATGGAGATGGACCCGCCGCCACCGCTGCCAAGGCAGGTCGCACAGGGCGAACTTCCTCGATCCAAGACGCCGTCCGAATATGCCCTCGTCCAATATCCGGACGACAGCTTTGAACTGCGCCTGCGTTTCGAGGCCAAGGCCGCCGAGGATGATGCTCCGATCCCCGGCGCGTCGATTGCCGAGGCTGCCTATCAGCTGTCAGCGGGCTCTGTCTCGGACCCATGGCGATCGATGACAGAGCAGCTTGAGATGGTAGGCAACCAATGGTTTGCCTATGCCAGCGTCACGCCAGATCCAGAAGGCAAGAACGGCGACTTCCGAGCGCGGTTCTTCAACGCGCAGGACGAAAGCTCGATCTGGTCGGAGAACCTGGAGGCGCGGCCAGTGGCGATCGACAACACCGCGCCGGCTGCACCGAGCCTGACCTATGATGAGGATAGCGGCCTCGGCGAGGTATCTGTCTCCGCCATCAACGCAGCGCGGGTGACGGTGGAGAAGGGCCCGTTTTGGGTGGAGGTGCTGTTGGATGCAGCCATCCGGCCAAATCAGGTTCTAACCTTCGACCCGAACCTGCCGCCGCCGATCTTCGACACGCCACAGAATATCGAATACCGCGCCCGCGCCTACGCCTCCGATGGCACGCCGGGCGACTACGCCACGCTGAATATCGGCGTGCCTGCCGGCTGACACTCTCTACATCACTGGAGCACCTCATGGCCTTTGGTCCACTCACCAGGACGCCTCACGACGTCTATTCGCCGACGGACAGCGAAGGGAAGCCGCGCCGCATCTTCGAGGCGCATGCAGAAGTCCTCGCGAGCGAGACGCTGGCGCGGATCGATGAGGTCGCCGCGTCCATGGATGAAATCGCGGTCAGCGCGTTGCAGGTGCGATGGACCACAGAGATCGTCTCGGTTCGTGCGACGGCCAATGTCGCGATAGCGACGGCGTTGGAGAATGGCGACACACTCAACGGCGTGACGCTGGTCACCGGCATGAACGTGTTCCTGCCGTACCAGACGAACCCGGCCGAAAGCGGCATTTACACCGTCGTGGCATCAGGCGCGGCATCTCGCGCGACGTGGGCGGATGCGCCGGGCGAATTGGCACGCATCGGCATCCTCGTACAGGCAGGCTCGGTCGGCGCCGGCGAAAGATGGGTGCTGGCGCTGGAAGAAGCAGATATCATGATCGGCTCGACGCCACTGGTGTTCTCGCCTTATGGCATAGAGCCGAGCTATGCCGACGAGGTGGAAACGGCTCGCGGCGGCGAGGCTTCGCTCAACGACCGTCTCGATGGCATCCAGTCGTCAACCGATGCTGCGACGACGGCGATTGGCTCGCTCGAAGGTGTCACTGCCGATCTGTACAAGAGCTCGGCCATTAGTCCGCGCGAGGAGGTCGCCTATCCGGGCGCTTTCGTGGACGAGGATGACGATCCGCAGAATGTCATCGCCGGTGTCGATCGCAAGACGGGCGAATGGGTGACACACAGGCAAGCTGTGGAATCGGCATGGACCGATCCGCGCAACGCACCACGTTTCAAGCACGTCATCTCTGCCGAGAACGGCGAAGTCGCCATTGGCGTGCGTCATGATGGCAAGGTCGAATTCGCGCTGAGCGATGAGCAGAAGGAGGAGCTTGGCGCCTCCGTTGTCTGGCCCGATGCGCTTGGCCTTTCAGATCTTGTCGATGTTGGGCCGGCGCAGCGTCTGGCGGATGGCGGTTACATCTTCCGGGCCGTTCAGCAGGGTGGCGCGCTCACTGCGCGCATCGTGCCGGGCGACACGCCTTCTGGCTTTGTCTCGACTAACGGCGCTGTCGATTTCGACCTGTTCGTTGGTCAGTCGAAAGCCGGACCTGACGACGACATGACGACCGACGTCACCGATGCGCTCGCGCCGCACACGGCACTCTGCTTCGCCGGCAAGGCACATCAAATGGGCAGTTCATTGCTTTCGGGTGCATCGCTGACGACTTTCGAGGCGCTGAAGGACGGTGCCGGCGGCAACTATCCCGCTACGCTGGCCCGCTGGGCGCAGGACCGCTTTGCCGCCGAGGCCGGCGTGAAGCGCGCGGGCGGGGTCAGCTTCACCAGCTGGTATGGCGGCCAGCCGCTGACTGAGTTCATCGGCGGTAGCAATGTCTGGCTCAACGCGCTGACGGCGGCGGACAAGGCGCAGGATGTGATGACGGCAAAGTACGGCCGTGATCTGGTCTGTCCGATCATCGTCTTCGATCATGGCGAGAGCGGGCGCAACGATGATGAAGACGATGCGGTCAAATACAGCCGCAGCGGCTATGCCGATGATTTTGCCGCCTATGCCGCCGCCTTCCGAACCGCCGTGCAGGCTGAACTGGCTCAGTCGGCACTGCCGGACATGCTGTTTGTGCAGATATGCCAGAGCGCCTGGTATGCCGACGAGGTCAATGGCCTCAACAACATCAAGCTGGCGCAGCTCGATGCCCACGAGGTCGGCACGGCCGGCTTGATACTGGCGATGCCAGACTATCAGCACCCGATCTATTCAGGCGGCGAGGGCATCCATCGCGATTTCGCGGGTACGTCCATGTTCGGCGAGACGGTCGGCTATATCCGGATGCAGCGGAAACGCGGCCAGTTCAACGGCGCTCTACGGCCTCTCACGCTGGTTCGCGATGGCGCGGACATTGACATTGCGTTTGACCTGCCGGGCGAGCCGCTCGCATTCGATGCCGACTGGATCGATGCCGCCGGCATCGGCACGACAAAGGGCTTTCGCGTCTTCCGCACCTCCGATGATGCGGAACTGACGATCTCCAGTGTGGCGATCACCGGCCGCGACACGGTGCGCATCACGCTTTCGACAGATCCGGCCGAGGAGGTCCGTGTTGATTACGCGATCAACACTCATGCCGCGACTGGCTCCGGCGCATGGTCGCTCGGACGCGGCCTGCTGATGAGCCTGACGCTCCAGCGCTCATATTACCACTCGCTCGGCTACGCCGTGCCTTCGCACATCCGCCATTATTGCGTGGCGTTCTCAAAGGAGACATCCGCATGACCGCTCCCGCCGCATACTCAGGCACCATCGTTCGCGGCCTCAACGCCAGTGCAGCGCTGCTTGGCCCGAATATTTCATGGGCTGACCGGGCGATGGCGCATTCATCCTGTATCGGCTGGTGGCGTGTCGAGCGAGAGCCGAATGCGCTCATCACCGAGAGCGGCGGCCGTATCGTCAGCTTCCTGGACCGCAAAGGCGGGGACGGCGTGTTCACACAAGCCAACGCGGCGCTGCGCACCGCCTATGACACCGACGAGATCGAAGGCAAACAGGTCGGCGTCGCCACATTTCCGGGGCCTGCCTCGACGCCTTTCTACACCTTGTCCGGCCTTAGCGTGGATACCGAGGCGCCTTTCGCGTTTTTCGTGGTGTGCAAGCCGGTCGCGGCAGCAACCGACGCGGCAGCAGGCGTGCTGGGACGCTTCACCAACGGCACCACGCGCGCGATCATCTCGATCGACGAACCGAACGACGAGGTGGCCTGGCTGCTTGGCTCCACGCTGACCGGTGGCCAGCGTGTGTCGATCACGGAAGGCAACCGCCTTGCCATCCTTGCCGGTCGCTCGGCTTCACTCGCAAAGCTCAAGGTCAATGCGACGCGCGCGGCCGATGCGGCGATCGCAGGCACCAGCGGTTCGGCCACGATCTCGCTCGCGACGCTGACGGGTGGTGGTCAGCTGTTCAACGGTTCGATCGACGAGTTCGCCATCTTCGATGCCGACGTGTTCGGCAGCGAGGTGGAATACTATCTCAGCCGCTATACGCGCGCTTGCTACGGCATCGGCTAAGTGTCTGAGATGGGGAGCGTTAAAGGTATAATCGTCCAAACAAAGAAGCCGACCCTTGCCTAAGGGGCCGGCTTCGCCCGCGGCGGGGCTGGTCCTTTGGGACCGGCGCTGAGTTTTAGCCACAGCCGGCCTCTGTGCAATCCCTGTTGGGTTTACGAGCGACGATACAGCGTGCAGTATGGCTCAATGACCAAGCCGCTTCTTGTCCTTGCAGTAGTGATTTTGTCGAGTTGCGGCAGCGTTCCGAAACCGATTGAAATTTCGTATCCTGCTACAGATCCGAGAAGGATCGCATTCGTTAAATCCCTTACAGTCGACGACAAGGTTATTGGGCCAATTAGTGCCGTTGGCTGTCGTTCTAGCTGGTTTAGGAATCCCGACGAGGTGCCGGGGCGCATCGCGCTGCAGGAAATTCGTGCAGCGGCCGCGCGGATGGGAGCCACAGGAGTGTATCGATTAAGCTATACACCCGCTCCAATTGTGAATGGATGCGGGATGAAAGATGGTGTGCGTGCAAGCGGAATCGCATTTCGCAGAGCCGAAAACCTGTAGCTGGGCCTCTAGGATATCGAATTGTCAAGACGGCATGATTTCTCGCGCTGAGCTATACGGTAACGCCGACACTCGAGTTTACGGACTCAATTTACATCAGGGTGATTCGCCGCTGCTTGTCTGCTTTTCACCTTGGAGTGAACGCCCATCTCTGGATGCTGAAGGATTTGCGGAAGGTTTCTGTAAGAAATACAATTATTCGGCTCTGTTCATCGTGCCTGCCAAAAATGACTGGTATCAGAGCGACGGAAGTTGGGCGGCTGTAAAGTTTGCGAGTAATGTTTCTCGTAAGTGTCGGAAGGTGATTGCCTACGGCAGTAGTATGGGAGGGTTTGGCGCACTCAATTATGCTTCCCAGCTATCAGCTACGGTCGCCATCGCAGTCATTCCTCAATTTTCCATCGACGGCTCTCGGGTAGGTTTCGAGAAAAGATGGCGCCAAGAAGCATCGCAGATCCGTTTTGTTCGTGATCATGTGGGGGCGTCATCGACAAAAGGCTGTGATGCTTTCGCAATCTTCGACCCATTCTTCGAGCCTGATCGGCTTCATGCAGAACTAATAGAGCAGAGTGGAGCCGCGCGTTTGGTGCGGCTGCCATTTATTGGCCATAGCGGTCCCGGCGGAGTAGTGTTGAGGGATGCATTGTCCGCCGCGATTTCGGGCGGCGATGTCGAGGCTACCCTCCGAAATCGTTACCGCTCGACTAAAAAGACCACTGCCTACTACTATCTGCAAATGGCACGTCTGCCCAAGAAACTTGCTAGTGCGGACAGGCTTCGTCTTCTTCGCAAGGCTGCAGAACTTGCGCCTCGTGACGGCAAGATCGATGTTGCCACAGCCCAAGAGTTGATGAGCGACGGCGATTGGCAGGCAGCTCTTGAATATATATCCGAGGCGGTAAGTCGACGACCTAGCTTATCTCTGCTTTGGAGTTATCTCGCTAGCGTGCATGGAAGGCTGAAGAGATATCAAGAAGCACTTGAAGCCGCGGATAAAGCCCTCCACTTGGTGCCGACAAATCCGTATTATTTGCATCAGAAGGCCGGTCTTCTCAATCAAGTTGGCCGCCATGAAGATGCATTAAGCGTTCAGGAAGAAGCAGTTCGTCTGGCGCCTGGCATAGCCGTCTATAGCGAGCAGCTAGATCGTATAAAAAGGCTCGGATGCCAATGAGGTGGTTTCGATCACAAGCCTTGATGCAAGTATTCTGGCTTGGGCTCGCCTTGTCATGCGCCGGCGCTCGGGCCGACGATCTTGTCTATGATGATGGAAGCTGGAGTGTCACGGCGACAGCCGACGCGCAACGCCCTGGCAAGAACCGTTGCATGCTCATGAGCGCCGGCGCAGGTGTTTCAGACCGCTTCTGGATGGGCAATCATGGCGTGCCGCGAATTGAGCCAAATGGGTCTGCTCGCTTCGGTGTCGTCCTTCGTGACTCGCTCGAAATACTCTACGGCAAGCCGTATCCGGAGAGCTTCGAAAGCGCCCATATCATTACCTCAGGAAATGGTCACTGGGAGGTAAGCGGAACCTGGAAATCGGGCGGAAGCGGTGGCACAGCCCAACTGCATACGGGTGTCCGGGTCGAAGATTTCCTTAAAATTTTTGAGGAAGGTGGCGAGATTACCTTTGTCCTTCCGCTCCCTGTCGCGGAAAACAGGTTCTCACTCAAGGAGGTTGGCGGGGCGATTGCGAAGTACCGGGAGTGTCTTGCAGGTCAAGCACCCAGCTAGCGGATCAGGCAATTGTTCCCCTTTGCCCGACCTGTTTCCAGTTCATCCAGGAATTTAAACACGGCCATCATCACGTCGTGGTATCCCACGCCGTGTCGTGACGCGATATCGCTTATCTGCGCGCTAATTCCCGCGGAGTGGCGGGCTTCGTTCCTCTGCATCAATCTTGCAACTTCTATAAGAAGAGGCTCAATTTCCTCCGTAGAAAGACAATTCAAATCATCAGCAGCGTCTCCTCGGCGCTCAGACAAAAGTTTTTCCATCAAGATAACCCCACATATACACCCCACTTTACGTAAGCAAAGGTGAAAGCCTATGGCAACCCTATGCGTGAAAATTGAACAGTCTGTTCATTAATTGGGCAAGAAGGGGACGCAGATGGCGGGCCGTCACAGGCGCGGGCAGGGGAGTCAGTTCCCGGTTCCAGAGAGCAGTTCGTGCTGGCCGTCTTCCAATGCTTTCAGGAATTCGTTCTTCCTGTTCTGTGAGATAAAATGGTGTTCAAAGGGATCGAACAGCTCAACTGCTGGCTCGCGCGGCTTGTCGTTCGTATCTTTCTTCTTCATCTGTAATTGCCTTTAAATCTTTACCAGTTTGCGAGCGATTAGGTGCCGGCCAAGGCTCCAGTCGATTGCGGGCGCGCGGGGCATCCATTGTGTCCTAATGTGAATTTCATCTTGATGAGCCATAGCGCCAGATTGTTGCGTAAGTGTTTCAAAGGCGACAAGCGGGATCGCGTTGTCGCCATACCTCTTTCGGCTCCCTAAAATTTGCATCGTGGCTGATGTCAGCCGCTGCGCCTTTCTGAATCCTGGAGACAGAACATGGTCACCGAAGTCATGCTTCGCGCGATGGCGCGCGGCACGCCTAATACTGTCAATATGAAGTCGTTGCTAGGAGCGTTGAACGAATACGGACCACAGGTCGGTCTGGATCGTCCGCACAGAGAGGCGCATTTCCTCGCCCAGGTTCTGCATGAGAGCGGCAGCTTTCGTTACGACCGGGAGGTCTGGGGCCCGAGCGCCGCGCAGAAGCGGTATGAAGGCCGCAAGGATCTTGGCAACACGCAGAAAGGCGATGGAGCCAGGTACAAGGGGCGCTCGCCAATTCAGGTTACGGGGAGGGCGAACTATCGCGCCTTCACGAAATGGGCGCGAGCCATTGACCCAAAGGCGCCGAACTTCGAGACGAACCCGGACGCGGTGAACACGGATCCATGGGAGGGGCTCGCGCCGATCTGGTTCTGGTCGACGCGCACCATCAACGGTGGCCTGAACGGCTATGCCGACCGGCTCGACTATTACGTCAGGGCCTCGCTCGTCGTCCTCGGCTACAAGCCGACAGAGGTGAAGCGCTTCCAGCAGGACCATCCGGACGCAGGCGATGCCGACGGTGTGGCGGGCGAGAAGACCCGCATGGCGCTGCACGCCGCGCTCAAGGGCGCGAACCCATACAAGAAGGAAGTGATGGTGCCCGTTCCGGTCGAAAAGCCGGTCGTGCCCGAGAAGATCGTGCAGAAGGTCAAAGAGAAGTCGAACTGGCTAACCTGGCTCACTAGCGGTGGCGGCATCGGAACGATCGGCCTCGGCTGGCTGTCCGGCATGAACTGGCAGGCCATCTTGGCGGGCGGTGTCGTGCTCGTCGCGGTGATCCTCGTCCTTCTCCTGTTGCGCAGTCAGATCGTCGCCGCCGTGCGGGAGATCAAGGCCGAGGTGGCGCAATGATCGGCTGGCTTCTCGACAAGGTGCCGCTGTGGCTCTGGCTGGTGTTGGCGATGGTGGCTCTCGTCGCCGCGTGGCGGCTGCTCGGGCTGCGCGGCGTGATTGCCGTCCTTGCAGCCCTAATCACGGCCGGAGCCTACCGCGCTGGCCTACAGAGGGGCAGTGCCGACGCGCTCGCCCGACAGAAGCGAAACGACGAGAAGGCGGTGAAGGATCATGAGCGTATCAAGGCCGAAACTGATCGCATGTCTGATGATGAGCTTGATGCTGCCAATGCTCCATGGGTGCGCGAGCGGCGCCAGCGCTGATGTGTGGTGCCTGACCAACGAGGCGCGCCGGCCAACCGAGGCTGAATATGTGGCCATGGACACGACCTCGAAAGCCGCCATGCGCACGCACAACGCTTACGGCGCCGAACGTTGCGGCTGGAAGCCGTAACCGGATCTGACATCTGAAAATCGCATGACAGGGCAATGGGCGAATGGCGGACGAGAACATGGAAGTCGAGATCGCGCGACTAGATGAACGGCTCAAGTCAATAGAGCGAATGCTTGCAGACATCGTCTCTGCCCAGAAGGAGGCATCCGAAGGTCGCCGGCGCGGCTACGAGGCGCAGGAGCGGACAGAGCGGGAGGTGATCGGCATCACGCACCGTTTGAGCGCTGTGGAGAAGAGCGTGGAGGCAATCCGGCCGACGACCGCGGAACTGGAGAAGGTCCGCGACCGCGTCATGTTCGCGGGTTCGCTGGGCAGGGCGATGTGGACCGTCGGCAAGGCACTTCTTGCGGCGGCAGCCGGCGCGGCCGGTGCCTATTACACGATGACCGGCAGGCCACCGCCGTAATAGTCGCAGACCCCTCCCATCTTTCAGGGCTTGTCTCGCGCGGCGCACATGGTACTGGCTTAGACGCAGAATCCGTAAGATGGTGACGTCATTGAGGTCCGAAGGCGAGTTCATCGAATTTCCGCTTGTCTACAGGCTGACGCAGATCAACCGCAACCGGATCTATCGCGCCAGCAGCGGCGATACCGACAGCGGTGCCGCTCGAGCCTATGTCGGGGAATTTCCGGATATCAGAGTACGGCCGAAGTTCCGCTTCTCTCGATCCGAGAACATATTTGCCATTGGTTCCCATATTGCGCGCAATTTTGAATTCGCATGTCACAAGCGAAAGACGAATGCGCTGTCGCTTCAGTGTAAGGTGCCGGGCTCGCTATACGAGCGTAGCAGTGAAACGCCGGGAAACGCCGCCCTAAACGTTCAAACAGCTCATGCCGTATTGGATCTCATGCGTCTCCCTGAGCGCAGAGACTGGTCGAGGGCGGGTGCAATCGAGCTGGAGGACGGCTCCTGGGCAGACCTGATGATGTCCGGCCTCAGGCACCTGACGCAAGATGAAATGGAGACGGCACGCGGTGAACTCATAGCGGTCTATCAGCTGTTGGATAGGGCCGACATCGTGTTTATTTCGCTGGAAGGGACCGAAAGCTGGTTCGACGGACGCGACCGCATCTTCGTCAACAAATCTCCGGCCATTGAAGTCGCCTCCCTGCGTAGTCCGGAACGATATTCTTTCGTCAATATCGATCCGGCTGAAGCCATGGAATGCATTGAGGAGATCATTGGGCGGTTGCAGCAAAGGACCAAGGGCCGCGCCCGCATCGTGCTGAGTGTCTCTCCAGTTCCGGTCCATGGGACCTATACAGCAGACGACGTCATTCTTGCCGATCGCTATGCGAAGGCTACACTGGCATCGGCTGCACAGGCCGTGGCAGCCCGGCACGACCATGTCGACTACTATCCCGTCCTCGAAATCTGCGCATGCGGGTCTCATACAGCAGTTTGGGCGCAGGATGGTGTCACAATGCAGCGAAGTTATTTGAATATGGTCTTGGAAAAAATGATGAGCGATCTATTGCTGGACTAGCCGATGCGGCTGAGGACTATGTCTTAAGAGAATTCTAAGCGCTTCCGTCCAGGATCGGAGTTCAACAGTCATCGGCGGGGATGATGAAGCTGAACGAACGTTATATGAATATTGTCCGTGCTGCACTCGAGAAATCGGGCGCAATTTCAAAGCAGGACAGGAATGCCTGTTATGAGCGGTTGGTCGAGACAAATGAAAAGCTGATTGGGCGGCAGGCCTCGGAAGAGGTGGCGGCAGCAATGCGTCGTGAGCTGGCGGCGTGTATCGCGGCGATCGAGGCGGAGTGCGAGCCCGTGAGCGAAAAGGAGCTATCTTCAATGCGCAGCGGTCCTGTCGGATCAATCATTCTTTCATTGCTTGCGGGCGCTGCCGTTGGCGCAGGACTAGTCTTCATCGGAATGAACTACGTCACGCCGGCAGCCAGCGGCCTTCACGACGCTCGGGCGCTGGATGGCGAACTGGCGGAGCTTCAGCCGCAACTGGCGGAGGCGAAGGCGTTTCTCGACGAGGTGAGGAGCTATGTCGAAAGTAATACGGCGGAGATTGGTCAAACGGCGGCGCAACGGTTCGTCAATCTTCAGGACATCAATCCACAGCTGGCCGAGGCGGCGCCCGAACTTGCCGCCGGGGGTGCAGTTCTTATGCGCGCGGATGGTACCGGATACAAGATCCTCTACCGTTCGCCGCTATGCAGTGTCGCTAAGTTCCTCGAGCCCGGCATGGTGGATCCCATACGCGATCCGAATGCGGTCGGCTGCATGCATTTCGGCTACTGGAACGAAGCCGGGGCATCGTTCTGAGGTCCGGAGCAATGAAGTCGCGCTGCAACGGTTAGCGACTTCTTTGAGTATTGAGGTTTTGCAGACGTAACACGTATTGCCCGCTCTTATATGCGACGGCGTTCTCAATGAGAAAATGATGACGCCTGACCAGTCCAATCAGTTCGGACAGAGATAGGTGATTCACCCACATTGGCTGACGCGAGCCGCCAGCATCTGTTGAGCAGTAGGATGTCACCAGCGACGGGCAGTGGCGTCCCAGGCGGCTGAAAACGTCATCCAGATCGAAGACATATTCCAGTACGCCTAAAAGCACGGTCACATCGCTTGTCGCGAGTGCCTCCGCCGGAAGTTCGCCGCGGTTCAGATCGCAGTGAAGGACTTCATCGGTCCAAGCGTGAAGATCTGCCGCAACGTAGTGAATCCTTCTTGGCAAGCATTGTCGGAAGAGAAAGAGTGGTCCGCAGCCGATCTCGCAGATTCGGCTCTCGTCGACCCGGATGAGACCGGCGGCAATCTCGGACCTGCCCTTCCAGCCGCCGGCGTAGTTTGCGGGGTCACGCCAGAACGCCCTCAGTTCGTTGGCTGAGGGCGCCTTGCTCGAAGCTACGTTGATGTCAGATGTCATGCGCTTACTTGGCGCGCCGCGCGGCCAACATGGTTCGTGCGGCACGTCCAATAGGACTCTGCTTGCTCTCGTCGATCGGTGCAACGACGTTCGGCTTTGACTCTGGCTTTGCCACCTTCCTTGCGTCGACAACAATATCCGGAGCGATCACGAAATTACTCGTGCCTATGTTTTCCCGCAGGATCGCAATCGCTTGACGGCTGTCGGGACTATTGCCTAGGCGTCCGTTCAGTTCGCGATGCTGTTCCTCATCGAGGAATCTCTCACCCACGTGCTTTGCCAGAAAAGACGCGCGTGCGAATTCGGTCAGCAGCCGAACGCCATGGAAATCGAACGAGCGATCGTTGAAATTGCGATGCACGCGCCAATGTTCCTTGGCCAATCCATCATATCCACGGCGCCGCAGCATTGAATCCGGCTGAACACGGTAATTCAGAATGATCTCGGGGATCGTTGTGATTGGCAAGCCCGCACCATGGATGCGTTGGAGGAGTTCGTAGTCTTCGAACCCGACTCCATAAAGTTCCGTATATCCAAATTTCTCGACAACTTCGCGCTTGAAGAGAGTGGTGCATGAGCCGAAAACGTTTGTATAGGCACTGGCTGGCGCCGAAGGTTCCAGGAACATCATCAGGCGCGGCACATTTTCGGAGTTCGGGATGCTCACAAAATATCGCGATCCGCCCGAAACCGCCGCAAAATCCCCTGTGAGGGCGCAGGCCAGCAGTTTTTGGATCGCATCCGGTTCCAGCGCATCGTCATCGTCCAGGAAGAGAACGTAGTCGCCGGTCGCCGCAGCGATGCCGCGATTGCGAGCCGCTCCGAGATAAGCGTTCCTGCCAGTCACTACCTTGAGCGGGAGGTCGAAGGCCTTTTCCCAGCGTTGCACTGCCTCGAGGTGCTCCTGCGTACTACCGTCGTCGGAGATCACAACTTCGATATTGCGATGTGTTTGGCGCCTGACCGACGCCAGCGCCGTGGTCAGCTGTTCGCTGCGGTTGTAGTGGGTGATGACGACAGATACTTTGTACTTCGTCGTGTCGACAGGGGAGCTATCCTGCTGCGCGGAGAGATCGACTTCTATCTCCTCGATGAGGCTGGCCCATTCGGCCCTGACTTTTCGGTCGTCATAGGCGCTTCGCGGGATATCCAGGCCTTTGGTGAGGGCATTGTCGATCTTCATTGTTAGATCGATGGAGCCCGGATCGAACGTGCTGGTTTTCCAATCAGCCGCGTCGATCATTTCCTTGCCGCCACCCTCGCTGGATGAGAGGAAGCTGGTGCGGGCAGCAAGCGATTCCACCACAACGCAGGGCGAATTCTCGGCATGCGAGCCGATCACCACCAGGCAACGCCGTGTTGCCAGATAGGTCGATGCCTCTTCGGAATCGTAGAAGGGGAGAAAGCGAAGCTGCAGTTTCGGATGTTTCTCGAGCACCGGCGCCAGCATCTCCTTTGCGATGAGCATGCTGTGATTGCCATGAACCCAGACAGGTTTACCGAGGAAGGTTATCCTGGCTATGCGATCCAGTTGCTGAGATCCTCTGACGGCGTCGAGGAAGGAAAGGAACCCCTTGCGCGTTTCGTGTCGGCCGAAGAAAACGAGCTCGTCAAACGATTGTTGACCTTTGCGTTCCGGCAGCCAATCCAGATCGAGGATATTGAAGAGATGCCGCGCGCGATCGACACGCCAGTTCCTCCTTTCCATCCAATCGATCAGATACCGGCTTGGAGAAATGGCGTAGTCCGCCATCTCGAAAGTCCGTCTTTCCATGAAATCGAGATCGAAAATCTCGTCAAATGACTTCGGATTGAAGAAGTTCTTGCCGACTTCGCGGCACCACTCCCCGCAACCATGCGCAACCGTAACGAAGCGCGTGTTGGCGAACTCGGTACCGTTCTTTCTGGCCAGAAGAGAATAGTATCCAAGCGCGTGATATTCATTAAAGAAAACGACATCGAACGGGTGGTCTCTCAGGAAGCGATAAACCTTGTAGCTCTCCTTCCTGAACCAGCCTTCCATCGTGCAATCCTGGAGGACGGAGGCGCCGATGAGAAAATCAATACCTTCGAGCGCGAATTTCTGGATGATTGCATCCCAGGTCAATGATGTCTTGTTTGGGCCCGTATATAGAACGGTAACTGCATGGCTTTTGGCCAAAAAGCGCGCCAGCCCGAGATTGGCAACGGCGATGCCGCCATTGCTCTGCGGTCCCTTGATCTCGTTCGTCACGATACAGATACGCAAGTAACTGCTCCTCTTGCCTTTGGCCTTTGAAGGGAGCCAGGTGACTCCGGCCTCACCAATATTGTCAGCTATTCGTTGCTATACTATGAGCAATGCCCCGCTCAATAGCATCACGTTCGTCGGCAGAGCGGCCCTTGTCCATTGCCTGCCGAAGTCTTGCCTGAAACGCTGGAAGCGCGAGATTGGCGGATATCGCATCGCCTATCAAATTCTCAGCCGTCGCAGCACGCACCGGATCGAGCTCGCCGTAATGCTGGACACAATTCCGGTACTGGGCGCCGATGAGATGCGGGACACCGTTCTCGGTAAGAAAGTCCGCATATTCGCCCAGCTTGCGACGATAGAAGGCGTGGAATAGGCTGTAGTCAGCCATGTCCTTGTAGTACTGCACGGGCTTGCGTTCGTCGAAATCAGCAAAATCGATGAAGGGCAGACTGAAGTGCTCGATCATCTCGCGTGTCCTGGAGTCGAACACCATGTTCAGGGCCGGCCGGCCAGCCAGCATTGTCACGACATTGCCATGAAAGCGTGAGCCCAAAACAAAGGACAGCCCTGAATTGAACCTGATCCATTCGTCCAGATCGTAGAAGATGCGCGCACGCTGCAACATCCATTCATGGATATCTGCCGCAAGCGGCTGCGTTCTCATATAGTAGCGGAAGTCGCGATTGGGCTCGGCTTCCATATAAGCAATCTCGGTCTGGCAAAGGTAGTACATCCCGAGCCGGCGCCCGTAAGCGAACAGGCTTCGCACGGCATCCCGGTACTTGCCTGTCGGTGTGCAATGAATGCCGTAGCGCGGGCGGTCATCATAGGTCGGGCCCCGAAAATCAGGCCAGCCGCGATCTGCAGGCCAATAGATTGACGGGCATCCAATCACCTTGACATTCTTGACGCCGAGCTTGTTGAGCATATCGGCGGTGTAGGTTCCACGGACGCCGATGCTTACGGATCTCTCACTCAGCAGATCGATGAAGCGACGAGTGCCGGGCTTGAGTTCCATTTCCCCAATGTCGAAACCATGGGCCTGTGCGCCACAGCCGACCATCACGACACGACCGATAGCACGACGTTCGATGGCTTCGGCAAAAGATCCCATGTCGGTCACGGGGCTGATGAAGTTCGACATCGACAGAACAAGCGTATCGGCTCCCTGAGGGAGTTCGCTGAGGCTCGATATGCGAGCCACTTCCGGAGAAAGCTGGCTGTCGAGAGCAGTCTCGAACAACATGTTGCCCGTATTGCCGACGGTACGCGACAGGAGCGTCCGAGGGTCTCCGTCGGTTGTGCTCTGAGCTACGCGGACGGTCCTCAAGAATACAGTTTTCAATTGCGACTCCCTGCATGCGGCTTGGCGGTGCCCTCAAAGAGAGCGTCAAAATCGACGCGTGGAAATACATCAAGTTTGCCACCGACGCTCGCGTTAAAAATCCGGCGGCCGCTTGCGGCGAACACGTCGCGTGCCAACTGATAGTTCAATTTTACACGATCGAGCTTCGGATCCTTCCAGGTCCTGCCGGGGCCAAAATAATCGGGATGGAAATGATTGGGGTCCGCCTGCGTGGAGACGATGATATCCCCCTTCCGCTTCGCGCTGGACGGAATCTCATAGGAGAAGTCCATGCCGACGAGATAGACCTCATCGAAGCCGAAATAGTGGGCTAATTGGAGATTGATGTGCGTCACGGATTGGCCACAGAAGACCTGCTTGGCGGCATCGAATGAAAAGCGGGGAACGCAGAAATAGGGGCTGGTCTTTTCGTAGAAGCCGCGGTTCATCGCGAAAAATGCCGAAACACCCGCATCTTGCCCTAGCTTTTGCCGATAGATCGTTGGAAAGAGTTTGTAATCAGCTTTCATCGCACGGATGGGCTCAAGATTTTCATCCATGAATGCCGTGTCCTCCACCACGTAGAATGTCGGATCGAAGGGGAGGTTCTTATGGAAGATTCCATTGACGGCGAAGGTGAACTCGTTGCCGAGCTGATCAAGGTCCGTCTGGTTCAAGGACGGTCCATTTCCGAGAATGAAGCATCGCTTGCCGGAATATTTATCTTTGAGGGCAGCAAGCTCATGGGTGTCCGAGGCGTATGGCGGCATGTCGTCGCGATCCGTCCGGGACACAAAGGGAAACACCATGTCCGGATCATTCGCTCCCTCGGAGCGCTCGGCAAATTGTAGAGCGAGCGCCGAAGCACCTTCCGGGAGGGCAGCGACATCTATCGACGCGTGTGGAACGATAGTCGGCGATCCGTCGACGACCTGGTACGGGGCACCGTCATCGGTCACTTCTACAATGCTACCAGAGCATAGCGCAGCGAGCGCCGAGAGCTGGCGGTCGAAGGGGCGCATGAAAACGAGATTGGTGCGGGCATCGCGTTGCCGCCACTGAAGCAGGGCTGTGCTGAGGCGGGTAAACGGCAGCCCCTGGCCGATCCAATACGCCTCCACTCCCTGATCGCCAGCAAGCGTTTCCAGACTGAGAAGGGACGCCCGGATATCACGTGCGGCAAGTTCCTTGGCTATGTCAGCCATCACGATTGCCTGCTTGCGCGTGCATGCAGCCAACAAGGTTCGTGAAACAAAAACAGGCTGATCAGAGGACTTCGCGGGAGCCGCCATCTTACGCCGAAGATCGGTCATCATTCGCCGCACAGCGTTACGGAAAACCGTCGCATACTCGTCCGACATTTCTCCGCCTGTCGCCAATGCGCGGTGCAACCCAGCCCCGATCATCTGACCAATTGCCTGGTCAGTGAAGCCGTAGACAAGCAGTTCTCCATCGAGACGGTCGAGGACGCGACCATATTCCTCCGAGCTTTTCATGTAGGCGAGCGGAAGATAGTAGATCATGCGCTTCGTCAATGTGACGTCGCGGGTGACGTCGCCGAGCGACTCCCGGAAGACGTGCGGTGTGTTCGGGACCACTTGGTCTTCGTCCATCGGCGCGTAGGCTCGTTCAAGCAACCGCATGCCGGTTTCCACATGTGCCGCTGGCATTGTGCGGACCATGCTTCCGGCCTTCTGACGATAAGCTGCCCCGATGCGGGGCGAAGGATCGAAGAGATAGCCGTGGCGAAGAAGGCGTTGCCAAAAATCCCAGTCTTCCGCGCCGTGAAGGAAGGTTTCGTCGAACCCGCCCATCGTGCGCAGGATATCAGTTCGAAACATGCCTGCATGGGAGTTGAAAGGACATTCGCCCCCGGCGTTCAAAAGGGAGACACGCTGGGCAGAAAAGTCGAGCGATGAGGGTACGAAGAGCAGGTTCGCGTGCTCGGGAACCGGCACGACACCGCAAAACACACCCGCGACACGCTCATTCGCTATATTGCGAAGCGTTCCGACCCGGTCCGCTATCGAGTGCGGAAAGAGAAAATCGTCACTGTCCAGGAAGGTTATATAGCGCCCTTCGGCGGCCATGAGACCGGTATTGCGCGCCGCGCTTAACCCGGTGTTCTTCAAATGTCGGATCAAGCGAAACCGATCGTCACGCGCAATCAGCTTGGTGGCAACGTCGACGGAAGCATCAGTGCTGCCGTCATCAACCACGATGACTTCGAGATTTGTATAGGATTGGGCCATGACGCTGCGGAGAGCGTCCGATATGTGCCTCACATCGTTGAAGAGAGGCACCACGACGGTCACCAGGGGGGAGCCGTCAGCGGGCCGCGAACGCGTCCTGCGCTGTGCATCGAGGCTATCGGCCATCGGCGCGTCGCTCTCGGCAAGACGACGCTGAGCTTCCAATAGAGCGTCACGTGTACCAGAGCGACGTGCAGAGATCTCCTCTGGGCTGGGTGGTCGTGGGTCGGGACCGGTGATTGTAGGGGCAGCCAGCGCGGGCGGAAGGTCACTTGCATAGACCGCTTGTCGCAGCAGTTCGCGAAAGCGGCCATCACCTATGACGATCTGATGGACTGCTCTGGAGACCAGGCTCCGAAATACGCGCCAAGGCGCGCGCATCAGCCGCCGCAATAACGCATTCAGACGATATTTCATTCCCACCCGCCGACTTGCCCGATTCTTATACACGGCTTTGTTGCACTTACACCACGAACAGATTACCCAAAAATGTTAAAGGGATTGCACATCGTCGCGGTGCGGACTATCCACGCCCCTTTCTCAGTGACCGGTGATTTCTTGAAAATGCGCGCGGCTGCCGAAGATTTCCGTTCCGGGCTTCTCAAGTGGCGTGTCTGGATGACCCTCGCCGGCGAGGAGATTGAGGAGCAGCACAGAACCACGCTCCTCGGTCCGATCTGGATGTTGCTCAATTATCTCGCATTTGCGGGCATTTTCATCACGATCTTCGAGCGCGGCGGGGATGAAGGATACATCGCCCATGTCGCCGTCGGGCTCGTGGTTTGGATGTATATAATGGAAACGCTCAGCGGGAGCGTCAGCCTCTTCCGGAGAGAAGAGTCCATCATCAAGGGAACGCGCCTTCCCCTGTCGGTGCATATTTTCCGCCTCACCACCCAAGCGGCGATGCGTGCGACCTATGCCCTGGCGGGATGCATTATTCTCCTAACGCTGTTTGGTATAATTTCCACAGTGCATCTGTGGGGGTTTGTATTCATGCTGCCAGTCGTGATCTTCATGGCGCCGCCGGCCGTCACGATCCTAGCCTTCTTCGGCGCTTATTTGCGCGACGTCGAGTTTCTGGTTGCAAACTTGCTGCGACTTGGGATGTTTCTGACGCCTGTTTTCTGGACGTACGCAGGTGAGGGGGGATTGCGTGCCGTTCTCTATCACTACAATCCGTTCACCTATCTGCTCGAGCTTGTGCGTGGTCCGGTGCTCACGGGAACGGTTTCACTGCCGCTGATTGCTGCCTGTACAGTCGCCACTTTGGTTCTGTGGCTCCTGGCTTTTATAACCTTCAGTACGCTCAGAAGCAGACTGGCACTGGTGCTTTGATGGTTTCAATCCTGGCCGAAAACGTCAGTCTCTCCTATCCGGTGCGCGATCATCCGTCTCCGCAAAGCGACGGAGAGGGCAGGATAGAAGGAAGCAAAAAACTTCGGCTCGTCCGGGCTCTTCAGAATGTCAGCTTCACCTTGTCTCCCGGAGACAGGTTGGGGCTGGTGGGAAGAAACGGCTCCGGCAAGACGACCCTGCTCAATGTGCTCTTCGGGGTTTATCCGCCGTCATCCGGCCGCGTGGTGATCAATGGTCGTATGGATGCCC
>Ga0182735_1000694_pt1 | contig 25341 bp, 21 predicted proteins | sample eDN5th30CKraftMG_FD_128524 | JGI IMG/M metagenome (GOLD analysis project Ga0182735, IMG submission 128524) | Enriched Miracle-Growth compost microbial communities from Emeryville, California, USA - eDNA 5th pass 30_C Kraft MG (version 2) (version 2) ...
GCTCGCTCCAAGCGCCCTGCCACTCGGGCCGCGCGGAGTTAACTCAGTAGAGATGGCTAAGCATGTAGAACCGATAGCGGAGAGCTGGCGGACGGGGGTTCAAATCCCCCCGGCTCCACCAAAAACACATCTTAAGACGTCCTCGGACGTCTTTTTTTGTGCCTGAAACCCAGTAAATACGGGGCTTTCAGCGTCATCACGATCCGATAGCGTCCAGCAACATCTACGTCTTCGTGTATTCCACGTGGTATTCCAAGCGCTCTGCTGATATTTTTTGGAATACACAAACAGCTCTGGAATACATCATGGGTGCCCAAGCCACGCGCCTTTCAGACCTCAAAGTCAAAGCTGCCAAGCCTAAGGAAAAGGACTATACGTTGACTGATGGCAACGGCCTTCAGATGCGAGTGAGAATCAATGGCTCTAAACTGTGGAACTTCAACTATATCCATCCCGTAACGAAGAAGCGGATCAACATGGGGCTAGGTACCTTCCCAGAGGTGAGCCTGGCTCAAGCACGCAAGCGAACCGTGGAAGCAAGGGAGCTTGTCGCTCAAGGGATAGATCCAAAGGAACAGCGCAACGCTGAACGGCAGGCGAAAAAAGCAGCCACCGAGCACACCTTCCAAAATATCGCGACGGCTTGGTATGAGTTGAAAAAGGACTCGGTGACGCAGGCCTACGCCGAGGACATCTGGCGCTCCCTAACCCTGCACATATTCCCGGACCTAGGCACCGCGCCGATCTCCGCCATCAATGCCCCTCAAGTCATCAACCTGCTCCGGCCCCTTGAAACCAAGGGCAGTCTTGAGACAGTGAAGCGACTGACACAGCGGCTCAACGAGATCATGACCTACGGGGTTAATTCGGGACTGATTCACGCGAACCCGCTCAGTGGGATCCGCTCCGTCTTCAAGAAACCAAAGAAAAAGAACATGGCAGCGCTTCCCCCTGATGAGCTGAAGGAGCTCATGGTGGCGATCGCCAATGCCAGTATCAAAAGAACGACCCGCTGCCTCATCGAATGGCAGCTCCACACCATGACCCGGCCAGCCGAGGCTGCGACCGCCCGCTGGGTGGACATCGACATCGAGAAGAATATCTGGACGATCCCTGCGGAACGCATGAAAAAACGCCGGACGCATATCGTCCCGCTCACGGAACAGGCCCTCGCACTTCTGGAGGCGATCAAGCCGTACAGCGGACACCGAGAGTACGTGTTCCCCGCAGACCGGAACCCTCGTACTCACTGCAATAGCCAGACTGCCAATATGGCGCTTAAACGGATGGGTTTCGAAGGGCGCCTGGTCAGCCACGGCATGCGCTCGATGGCGAGCACCATCCTCAACGAGCATGGCTGGGATCCTGAACTGATCGAGGTAGCGCTTGCCCACGTCGACAAGGACGAGGTTCGCAGCGCCTACAACCGGGCGGACTACATCGAACGCAGGCGTCCGATGATGGCCTGGTGGAGCGAGCACATTCAGGAAGCGGCTACCGGCAACCTTTCGATGTCAGCGATTAAGGAAAATCGGAACAGAAAGATCGTTTCGATCCGCTGATCAGTAGACCACTACCAGCCCAGGCCGTGTAAAAACGTGCCTGGGCGGCGAACACAAGCACGATCTACTGCAAACGATATTTACCTTGCCTGTTTTTGAAGGCCGGCTCAGTGCCTTCAAGGATCTCCACGACCTTTGCCTTGATGCCCGGATGCTCTATCGCACCAGCTTCGTAATCAAAGCGGTTACCGGCCTTGTCACAGGTGGCATGAATGATTTGCTCCGCATCGCACACGACAGCAAGGTTCGGATTGTGGGTAACCATGATGACTTGGCGACGCTCTTTCGCCCGTTTGATACAGCGCACCAGCACGCGGAATATTGTCTGGTTATCTAGGTTCTCTTCAGGCTGATCAATCACGATTGGAATATCGTCTTCGTCGACGAGCAAGTAGAACACCAGAAGCAGCAAGCCCCGTTCTCCCGGTGACAATTGACCGATTTCTTGACCCTCATAAGTTAGCGAGTACTTGGGGGCAAGGTAGTCTAGGGAGTAGAGGTAGTTCAGCAACTCTTCCGCAGATACACCCCTAGCCAACTGGTCTGTGAGACGAGTCGGCTTGTCCGATTGCCCATCTCTACGGTCGTAATGGAGCAGGTCGTCTATCTGTTCAACGAAAGTGACCGCTTCTTCAGGGGTCTCGAAGCTTGCCGCCATCAACAGCGAACGGAGCCTCTGCGCACTTTCCTCGACCCCCATGAACGAACCTTTTACGCCTTTATTGATGCGCTTGAGCAACTGTTCTGCGAAGCCTGTCTCTTCGATCCGGACCTGGAAATCGAGAGGAAGGCCGATTTGCCTTTGCTCGTCGGAGTTAACGAAGCGCTGGACGGGGAGATAAAGGCGACTGAACTCGTTCACCATCGCCTGGATTAGCCCATGCATCTCATGCGTTAGCCCTGCTCGTTCAGTGCGAAGAGCTTGAAGTTGATCCGGCAAGCCGTCCAATGCGGCAATCTCGGCGTCGAGCTGAGCGATGCTACCTGGCTTGTCAGGCGAGCCGATGATTACGGATTTGGAGCTTTCCCAGCGAGCCAGATTTTCCTTGTAAAGCACGAATTGGCGCTCAGCCTCTCCTAGCATTCCCTTTTGTTGGGTGAGTTGCGCCATGGCCTGATTCATCCGCTGCGAGATGCTGCCGTCGACTTGGCTGGTGATTTGTGCATCGACGTGGGCTGCTTCTGCATGAGCTTGCGAAGCTATAGCAGCAAGAGGGGCGGTGTTTACGGTCATGGTGACCAAAGTCTCTGCAGCGATCTCCGTTCCTAGCTCACTCAACAGCTCTTCTAACTCAGCGATGAAGCTTGCGTGCTGCCTCTGATGATTCGTCAGCGCCGTTGCAATGCGTTTGGCAACAGCCTCTCTTTTCAACGCTGCCGCTTTAGCAGCTTGGCTGGCGTCCAGCTCTGACTGAATCTTTCTCACTTCCGCTTCAAGCGCTTCGATGCGACCAGCGGCTTGCTTAGAGTCTTCAAGCGCCTCCGGCGCGACGCTTGGATCCTGAACCTCAAGAGGCTTGGCTTGCTCCAGAGCCTTGAGCTCAGCGTGTTTTGCTGTCAGAGCCTCCTGCAATGACCTACGAAACTCAGGGGTAGACCGACGCTCAGCCTCAACGACCGCTGAGTTAATTTTCGCTATCGCATCCTTGAGTGCTCTACGGGCTTGCTCGATCTCGGCGACCTTGAACTCAAGCAGCTCATCCATGGACGCTTTACCAAGCCGCTCTTCCTCCGGAACGTGGGAGTAGATGATCTTGCGAAGCTCGGCATCGAAGGTGGAGGAACCGCCATCCCCGAGTTCATTGCAGAGATCCTCAAGGTAGCTTTGAGGGAGGTACTTAACCCGTTCGACTCCGGCTGGATCCGGATCCTCATGCAACGAGCGCTCAGTCTCTGTCCCATCAAGCCATTTAAGAGTCCCTTTAAAGTGCTCGGCGAACCTACGCTTGGGGCTTCGAAACCGTGTTTCCTTCAAGAAAGAGAACTTCTGATGATGCCGCGTGTTGCCGACCAAAGCGATGATGTCGGAAAGGGCGCTCTTGCCACTGCCTTTGTTACCAATAATCGCAACCAAATCGGGGTTCAGGGCAATATCGAGGTCGAACCAGGGCTCCGGCAAGGGGGAGCCAAAGTTCTTTTTCACCTTGATGGCGTGAATGAACTTCGTCTTTTTCTGATTGACCTTGTGACGCTTAGGCGGGATGTCGCCTACAAAAACTCGATCGTCGAACTCATGGATGGCTTGGACGAGGCCCTGAAAGGTGGGATCTGCCTTGATCCAAGTGAAGCAGTTACCAATGCGATCCTTGTCATTTGCGGTACTAAGCGCGTGAGAGTCTGAGCAGTCGAGCAGGCGGTGGTTCACCTCTGCTTCTTTCAGTTTGTCTCTAGCCCTTGCATAAGCCTCAGGGTTTGCAGCGGCGGTGAAAACCAGATCAGCCTCATTGATCACGGTCTTCTTTTCAGCAATCGTATGATCGTTCCAGCGCAGACTTTCCCACTCGCTCTTGCCGATTGCGATCAGGTACTTGCCATCGAAATGAGGGGAGCTCAACGCTTTCCGTACCGCGTCGAAACTGACATTCAGATTGTTGAAGCCAACCTGAATAGGAGAGGGCATTGCCGCACGCATAGGCTCAGGCATTGAGCCAATGACCTGCTCGCCGAGTTCAATCAGGTTGTTTCTTGTAATCACACCGCCCCAACGACCACCTTTTGAACCAGGAACCAGTGAGTAGTTTTGGGATATAACGGGCATGAATTGCTCACGTATGAGCTGTGCTTCAACTTCGTCGAAGATGACGTGGAGGTTGATCCTGCTCCAACTTGACGGAGCGTACCCGTCCTCGCCCTTCTCCAGAATGGCACCGAACTTGTCGAGCCGTAGTTCGACGACGGGAAGCACCAGGTCAATGTTGGCGAGACGTCCCTTTCGGCGCTCTGCCTGCACTCGCTCATAGCCATCGACGAACAAGTAGTCATTGATCCCTAGAACCTTGAACTCTGCAGGCAGCTTTTCGAGGTCATCAAGGAAAGCCGCCCAAGCCGCTTCCTTTTCTCCAGGGTAACGGTGAACAAGCGACTCAGGTGTATGCACATGTAGATCCCATTTCTTCCATGTGGATCCGGGGAGGTTTATAGGCATCGCACGTCCTTGATATCCAAGCCAAACACTCAAAATTATCGGCGGGCAGTAGTGCATCGTACGAGCTGCATAAAGCCACGCTCAAGTCCCGACCGCAAGCCCATTGCTGCCATGCTATTTGGCAGCGGCCATTTCGGCCGGCTCCTACCTGTCACAACTGACCTATAGGGTCGACTGCAGCACATCGCGGCCATGATGAGCCGGTCACAACACAGCCATTCGATTCAAAAAAATCTCAGCCCTACATAACTGCCATGACATCACCACCAATGAGGTTCACCCCATGTCATTGCAGTGCCCTCGCTGTCACTCCCCCAAAGTCGCTTCCTTCAACCACGCCATGAAAGTCGGCGCAGCCATCGGTACCGTGGGCGGTGTGGCACGTGGCGTCAGCGCGGCCCTCGCGGGTGGTCAGGCTGGCGCTGCGCTCGGCGCTATTGCTGGGCCAGTCGGCGTCACCCTCGGCTCCGTATCTGGTGCCATCCTCGGCGGCTTGGCTGGCGGGGTTGGCGGTTGCGCACTCGGCGCGCAGCTCGGCGAGTCACTCGACCGCCACGTTCTCGCCCACAACCTCTGCCTGCTCTGCGGTCATCGCTTCAACCTGCCGGCCTGATCGACGCTTACCCACCTCTCATTTCAATCGCCGGTCGGTGCTGCGCCTCGCGCAGCGCTTTATGCCGGCCTGCACCCAAAGGAATCGCTCACATGGCGCATCTCGTCGAAACCATGGCCTACGCTGGCGCTACCCCGTGGCACGGCCTGGGCAATCAGCTTACTCAGAAACAGCCCATCGAAGTCTGGCAACGCGAAGCCGGGATGGACTGGCAGATCCTGGAAAGCCCCGTGCACTTCAAGTCGGATGCCGTCGGCCACCTAGGCACGATCCACTCCTTCCCCGAGCAGAAGGTGCTCTACCGCTCCGATACCAAGGCTCCGCTGTCGGTGGTCTCCAATCGCTACCACACGGTGCAACCTCGCGAGGTGCTGGAGTTTTATCGGGATCTCACCGAGGTCTCCGGTTACGAGCTGGAAACGGCTGGCGTGCTCAAAGGTGGGCGCAAGTTCTGGGCGCTGGCGCGTACCGGGCAAGGGGCTGCACTGAAGGGCAACGATCAGGTCAACGGCTACTTGCTGCTAGCCACCTCCTGCGACGGCACCCTGGCCACCACGGCAACGCCGACCACCGTGCGCGTGGTCTGCAACAACACCCTGACCATAGCCCTGGACGGTACCAGTCGCGCGATCAAGGTGCCGCACAACACCCGCTTCGATCCGAAGGCAGTGAAGAAGCAACTCGGCATTGCTGTCTCGCAATGGGACGACTTCATGTATCGCATGCGCGCGTTGGCCGAGCGCAAGGTGCAGTGGCACGAGGCACTGGGCTTCTTCATGAATGTGCTGTGCGAGACCAGCCCGACCGGCGCGCTGCCAGAGCAACTGCCCAACGAACGCGCCTTGCGCAAAGTCCAGGAGCTGTACGAGGGCCGAGGACGGGGCAGTCAGCTGGACTCGGCACGCGGCACGACCTGGGGGTTGCTCAATGCCGTTACCGAGTACGTCGACCACGAGCGTCGCGCCCGCAGCAACGAGTACCGCATGGACTCGGCCTGGTTCGGCCAGGGGGCGCAGATCAAGCAACGTGCCCTGGATGCCGCGCTGCAGCTCGCAGCTTAACCCTCACTCACATCACCCCTCGCGCCCGGTCAGCCTTGCGCTGGTCGGGCATTTTTATGTCTGCAGGTGAATACCATGAAAGCAACGTCATTGAACGGCAGTACCGGCAAGAAGCGCCCTGCCCTGCGCCTGGTCGGCACCAAGGACTTGTCCCGCGACGACTGGCTGGCGGTACGCAAACACGGTATCGGCAGCTCAGATGCCGCCGCCGCGGTCGGTCTCAATCCCTACAAATCGCAGCTGGAGCTGTGGCTGGAGAAGACCGGCCGCGATGCTGGGCTACCCAAGAGCGATCCAAACGACGAGGAAAGCCCCACTTACTGGGGCAACATCCTCGAGCCTATCGTCGCCAACCATTACGCCCGCCGTACCGGCAACCGAGTACGACGTATCAATGCCGTACTGCAGCATCCCGATCCCAAGTTGGACTGGATGCTCGCCAACATCGACCGCGAGGTGATCGGTGCAGACGACGTCCAGGTGCTGGAGTGCAAGACCGCCGGCCTCAACGGTGCGCGTCTGTGGAAGGACGGCGTGCCGGTGTACGTGCAGTTGCAGGTCATGCACCAACTGGCCGTGACTGGCAAGCAGGCCGCCGACGTGGCGGTACTGCTCGGCGGCCAGCATCTGGAGATCCATCGCATTGAACGCGATGACGAACTCATTGCGCGGCTGATCGAACTGGAGCGGGACTTCTGGAGCTATGTGCAACGCGATACGCCGCCACCAGCGGATGGCTCCGACTCGGCGGAGCAGGCGCTGCGTTGCCTGTACCCGCAGGACAATGGCAGCACCCTGGACTTCACCCAGAACCCAGTACTATCGGGGGCCTTCGATGAACTGCAATCGGTACGTGGCAACCTGGAAGCCCAGGGCAAGCGCGAGGCCGAGCTGAAGCAGCAACTGCAGCAGGCCATGGGCGACGCTACTCGGGCGCAGTTTGCCAACGGCGCGGTGTCCTGGCGCAAGGCCAAGGACAGCGTGGTGCTCGATGTACCGCTGCTGCTCAAGGAAAAGCCCTACCTGCTGGCACGCTATTCCACCACCAAGACCGGTAGCCGCCGCTTCCTGATCCTCTGATTGCATTTCCCCATTGGCCACCTCAGCGCTCCCCTGCGTCGAGGTGGTCTTTTTTATTCATTCGCTGGAGAACCACCATGCTCAAAGGTTTGGCCATTACCCCGCCGGTGCTCGGGCGGATTTCCATCGGCAAGGTCGTCGAGAAGAACGGCAAGCGCCTGCCGGAAAAGGACGATCAATTCACCCTTACCTCGCAAGTGCAATTGCGCGACGGTTGGCTGGCCCATCCCTTGGACGAGGAGCTACGCACAGCCCAGGGCGGCAAGATCCGCAGTATTCCGATCCGCCTGCTGTTCAACGCCCCGGAGCTGAACTTCCGCGCCGAGTACTGCCTGTTCGATCGGCAGTCAGGACGACCGGTGTGCGTCGGCAACGGCGAGACCTGCAAGCGTCGGAGCCCAGACGGCATTATCTCGCTACCCTGCCCTTCGCCGGATGGTTGTCCGTTGGCCAAGGGCGGTGCATGCAAGCCCTACGGTCGCCTCAATGTCGCCATCGGCGATGAGGATACGTTGGGAAGCTTCGTGTTCCGCACCACCGGTTTCAACAGCATTCGCACCCTGGCGGCTCGGCTGCAGTACCTGCAGGCCATCTCCGGCAATCGCCTGGCGTGCCTGCCGCTGGAGCTGCGTCTGCGTGGCAAGTCCACCCGACAAAGTCACGGCTCGCCGATCTTCTACGTCGACATCACAGTACGCAGTGGATTGTCGATGGAGGAGGCGCTACTGCAAGCCCGGGAGCTCGACGAGGCGCGCCAGGCCTCCGGCTTCGACCAGGAGGCGCTGGATGCCACTGCGCGGCTGGGCTTTGCCAATGGTGCCTTCGAGGACAGTGACGAGGAGACCGGTTCCATCGCCGAGGAGTTCTTTCCGGAACCAACTCCTGAATCGCCCCCTTCGACCGCTCCTGCATCAGAGCCGCAGGCTGCGCCAAAACCCACCCTGTCGACGCTGCTGAAAGCCCGCGCCGAAACCAGAGCCCAACGAGCCGCGGACTGATATTCGCGGCACCACCGCTAAACTAAAAAGGAGGAGCGCGCCATGAATTTGGTGCGTTTCTGGCCGGTGCTACTGGTCACCGTCTTGGCGCTAATCCTGTTCCACCGGCTCATCCAGGGGCTCGGTGTTCGGATCTCCGACTAATCCGTCCGACAGCATAAGCAGGAGCCACCCAGCCCCCTGCTCGCTTGCTGATTTCGCCTCATTTCATCCTGCCTGACACAGGAGCACTCACCATGATCACACGGTGTCTGATCTGTAATTCTTCCGTGGTGCTGTCCAAGGACGCGGCCAAAGCCCTGGCCCGGCTAATGGGCAAGCTGGAAGGTTTTCTTCGCGGGATCCAGCAGTCGCCAGCCCGGCAACCACCAATCACCTCGGACCTACATTGCGAAAGTCCGCTGGAGCGCGCCTTCAACTTGATGCTCGATGGCATTTGCGGCGCGGCGGCGAACTGGAACAGTACCGGCGACTTCATTCGCGACGTGCGCCGCTTCCAGTTCATGGAGTACGACTGCCTCTGCCTTCGCTGCGGAGCGAAGTACAACGACGAACCCATCCCTCGCCGCTAGCTCAATCTCGCCTGGCAGCGGCGGAATCCCTTCACCCGCGACTGAGCCGCTCGCTCAACCGTTCCACCATCTCCACCACCAACTGGCGGTCGCTCTCCTCCAGGGCATTCAGCAAGCCACTGATCCGCGTGGCCTGATCATCGGCACGCAAGCTGGCCTCACTCAGCAACTCCATCGCGTTGCAGTTGAAGATCGTCGCGAACTCGAACAGCCGAGCAATATTGGGCATGACGATTCCACGCTCGATACGTGACACCGCCTCGTTCCCAACACCCAGGATCTCCGCCACCTCGTCCTGCGTCATTCCACAGCGCATGCGCTGCTTGGCGATTGCCCGCCCCACAGCTTCGGCCAGCGCCTTCTGATCTGTACCAACCATGATGCCTCTCCCATTCAACCTGAATGGTTGGGCATCGCCCTCATTGACATGAAGAACATCACAAGTCGAGAATCACCTCAAAAGGTTGATAATCGACTATTGATGCTCTTTCTCACTGATCTCCCGGCACAAGGACACGTCCGAATGCACAAGAAACTCCTCCTAGCTTCTCTCTTCAGCTGGGTCGCCAGCCTCTATGCCTCAGATGCAGCTGCTTGGCAGGCGGCAGATGTTCTGGAATGCCCTGTAAACAAGCAAAACTCGGCATGGTTGGACTGTGTTCCTGAAGATGTTCCAGCCAGACTTCCATACAAAATGGACGATGGTAGTGTCCAAGTTCTGGAGACTCGCGGAACAGTATTCTGCAAAGATGGCACATGCGAGTATTACTACCAAAGGCCCAGCGGCCTCTGGGACTCTACGGGCGAATATGCAGGACAAATACAAAAGAAAGAACGCACACTTATAGTGTTACTTCGCGGCTACTACCTTGGCAACGCCAAAGACGGACGGATTGTGGCCTACCTGAAAGGAACCGGCCCTGAGAGTGGCGGTGAAATGGCGGCTCCCTTGAAGGTTTCGGACTCGACGGACGAAGAAAACAGCCCTGAAGTTTCAGCATGCGTTGACAAGTGGGCGACCGTTTTCAGAAAACAAAATGGCGAAAATCTTCCTATCATGTACGACATGCTTCAGGAGTGGGCAGGCCTGTGCAAAGAAGGAAAACAACCATAAACACTTAATTTTAGGGGCTAACGCCCCTAAAATTATGAATTTTATTTTTCTTACTCCCCCAAACCAAATTCAGATCATGGCGGTGCCGCATGGATGTTAACGTCTACAGCCTCAATGAAATATCGAATGAAAAAATCTTAGAAAAAATCAAAAAGAAAGAAAGCTTTATATTGGAAAAAGTTGACTCAATGAAGTTTAACTCCGCCATTGAAACTCTAGAACGACTCATCGAGTCACAGGGGTTCAAGTGCCGGATATACACCTCTGGCCGGATCGCAGCTGCGGGGGCCACGGTTGCAGGTGGATTCACAGGCATTTTTGGAGCGCTGTCAGGTATCGCGATTGCCGCCCACAATATCGCCACTTGGAACCCTGACTACGAAATTGCCAAAAATTTCTTCGGATCTAGCATCCACGTTACGTATAAGAAGTAACGAGCAAAGGAGCTCAATTGGCGTTATTCCTAGTCTGCCTCAATAGGGCGGCCCAGGACCAGCTATAGGCCACCAATCACAGCACTGGCCGAGCTTGACCCGACCAGTGCCATCTCCGATTCCATAGCGGCTCTGCCTGCCGGTTAGCACGCTAAAAAATGAACAGACGCGACGAGAATTGTCGCCCGCCGGCAGCAATCTGGCGCCATCAGATAGTTATAAGGTGCAGCCATGCCGCCCCCGCCACGTCCATTTACTCTTACCTGCCAGCACTGTTCCTGGAAAAAGACGATGCTCCCAAACAGCGACGTATTAGTGCTACATCGCGACTGGTTCTCCGTCTGCCCGAACTGCTACACCCCCTCGCCCCAACGTCGCAATGCAACCCACAAGGAAGCACTCAGAGCACGCCTAGAGCAATTCCTCAATATGGACGAGTAACCCTCCATCTGTGCGACATAAGCTGTCGCACCCACCAGAGAAGCTAGCCAAGAAGTCTAGGAGGTCACTTGTATGAAAAACCTATTTGCCGCTATCGGATTCGTTGTAGTGCTGAAGAAAGGTTATGAGCTGTATCGCGAGTACAGCGACCTGAAGCGTGAAAAGGAGGCACAGCAACCCTCCTCCAGCTGACGAACACACCGAGCCGCAGCCAGATCTCAAGTTTTAAGTGCGCGGCCGAATGAATTTGGTCGTAGGACCTACTCAATCAGTGGCACAAAGCCATCAAACCCAGTAGGATCGACATCAACTTGGCGTCAGGTAACTGGCGATCAGTCGTGACACAGAACAAGGTAGTCATCATGTCCCAAGCGAAGGATACGCTGCTTAGGCTATTTGCATTACTCCGCCTGATTCCCACCGAACCTCAGCGTATCGCAACGCCAACCCTTCTCGAAAAGCTTCGCGATAGAGGCTTTTCGGTGACCTTGCGCTCGATTCAGCGCGACCTGAATCGATTGTCGGTTCCCTTCTCCTTGCAGTGCGACGACAGCGAAATGCCATTCCGCTGGAGCTTCACGCGCGAGGCACCGCTCAAGCTTGAGGACATGGACGCGCCGACCGCCCTGGCGCTTTTCTTATCTGAAAGCCACCTCAGCCCAATTCTACCGCAGAGCGTTCTGGATCAATTGGCCCCTCAGTTTCGCCGAGCCCGCAACTACCTCAGCGGCTTGGGCGGTAACGGCCTAGCCGATTGGGCAAAACGCGTTCGTACACTGCCCTATGGGAAAACTCTGCTACCAGCGCAGGTCAGAGCACACACCTGGGCGCAAGTATCCGCGGGCCTGCTCGAGCGCAAGCAACTCGAGGTGGCTTATCTGAGTCGCAGCAAAGGCGAACTCAAGCACTTTCGTCTACACCCGGCCGGCCTGGTCTCACGCCACGCCGTGAGCTACCTGCTTGCCTCTGTTGACGGTTTCAGCGATCTGCGTCAGTTCGCCTTGCACCGGATTACCGAAGTGACCGTACTAGAGCAGGCCGCTCAAGAACATGAGAGCTTCGATGTCGATGCTTACATCGCCAGCGGCGTATTCAGCCAGCGGGAAGCAGAGGCACAAGTCGAGCTAGTTGCCGATGTCCGCCCACAGATCGCGGCCTTGCTCAGTGAAACACCATTGAGCCATCGGCAAACCTTGAGCGATACCGCCAGTCATGGCTGGCACCGCCTTCACGCAACAGTGCCATTGGACCGCGAAACGCTCTGGTGGATCTTTGCCCTGAACGAAAACATTCGCCTGCATGCACCCGCGGTGTGGGTGGAGGAGATTCGCGAGCGATTGAACTCGATGCAAGCGCTCTATCGAGAAACCGGCGCAATCCAGCAACCTGCCTGAACATCCCAATACTTCAAAAGGATATTGTCATGCCACTTCCTCTCATTCTCGGCGCCGCGGCGCTGGCCAGTGCAGCCTACGGTGCCAAGAAAGGCTACGACGGTTACCAGAAGCATTCCGAAGCCGACGACATCGTCAACGCCGCAAAAAAGCGTTACGCCGGGAAAAAGGAAGCGTTCGACGTACAGGAAAAGGCCACCACTGACGCTCTCGAATCGCTGGGCCAGGAAGAACTAAACATCGGCCAGCAGTTCAACGAGTTCAAAACTCTCGCCGAAGACTTGCTGCAAAAACTCAACAACGGCCGCCAAGACAAGCTGGAAATCAATATTCCCAAGCACAAACTGCAGCGTGTCGAGAACTACAGCTACACCGCCATCGGAGTGCTGGGCGCTGCCGCCGGAGCGGGTGTAGCCGGCGCTGCGGCTGGATTTGCCGTATATGGCGGTGTGATGGCATTGGGTGCAGCCTCTACTGGCACCGCCATCTCCTCGTTAGCTGGCGTTGCTGCGACCAACGCTACGCTGGCGGCTATTGGAGGCGGCTCGCTGGCCACCGGCGGCTTGGGCATGGCCGGCGGCACGGCGATTCTCGGCGCAGCCGTGGCCGGACCGGTGCTGGCCATCGCGGGTTGGGCATACGACAGCCATGGCGAAGAGGCGTTGAAGAACGCGCGCAAGGCCGACCGTGAAGTCGATAACGCCGTGGCGAAGCTGGAAAAAGCCCAGCAACAACTCAGCAAGACGGAAGATTACGTGTTCGACATCAGCGACGTGTTGAAGTCGGTTTACGCGCAATTCGATCAATACTTCGAACATCTCAAGTTCATCGCCCGCCACATCGAAGACATCAGGTCTCGCCAACTCGACCCGCAGAGAGAACTGGCCAAGCTGGGCGACTCCATTCTGCGCCTGATCAACAACGGCTTCGCACTGGCAACCATCCTCGTCGACCTGATCACCACGCCGCTGTTCAAGGTCAAGAGCGCCAACGGCGAAGTCATCAAAGACGAAAATGGCGTACCGGTGATGGACACGGACGAAGACGGATCGATGATCCTCAACGCGGATCAGTTGGATAAGCAACTTGGTGATACCAAGGCCAGCGCAGCTCGCATAGAGCCGGCTTGACCCGGGTACGGGGCCAAACGGCCCCGCCTCCGCCCTGCACCTTACTCACTTGTCACGGACGCCACTATGCACGCCGCAGCGCAAGACTTCCCCTGGGCTGAAGAGCTCGAGAAAACTGTCGTTAACAGCCTTGTAACCAGTTTCGGACTGGACTTTCTGCTGTTCAAAGACCAGAAAGGAGGCAACGTAGACACAGTCCACAATGTGCGCAACGGTGTGTGGGCCACCGCCGCCGAACAGCAGCATTATGAGCAACGCGGCGAATACGACAGTACCCCCTACCATCAGCACGACAATTACATCGCCACCGGCCAGCAGGATAAAACCCTGCACGCCGCTGGCGTCCTGCGCGACCCCTATCGCAATGCCGTGATGGGCGCACACGAACAGCGCAACCTCGACCATGTGATCAGCGCCAAGGAAATTCATGACGATGCCGGTCGGGTACTAGCGGGGCTCAGCGGCGTAGAACTGGCCAATCAGAGCAGCAATCTGCAATCCACCCACGAAACCGTAAACAAATCGAAAAAGCAGGCGCCCATCAACGAGTACCTGCAAAGGCTGCCTGGCCTGATTTCTGACAACGAAGTAACACTAGCCAAAGACCGTGCTCGCCTGGCCGCTCTGCCGCGTGAAACACCGCAGCAGCAACACATGGCCCGCGAACTGGAAGACAAGATCCGTAAAACCGAAAACAAAATCACCGAACTCAAAGCGGTAGATCCCGACGCCATGCGCAAACGCGATGCTGAAGCGCGGGCACCATACGAGCAGCAGATCAACCACACCTACTACACCAGCAGCAAGTTTTTCCATCAAACCGCTAGCGCTGCCGGCGCCGCCGGACTGGCTATGGGCACTCGGCAGATGCTCGGCATGGTCATGGCTGAAGTGTGGTTCGAACTACGCGAGCAACTGCCCGCCCTGCTGGACAAGCTCAAGCATCAGTTCAGCTTCGAAGCATTCGTAGACAGCATCACCGCCTCACTCAAAGGTATCTGGGAGCGAGTGCAAAGACGCTTCAGTGACTTCTTGGTGGCTTTCAAAGACGGCCTATTCGCAGGCATCCTCGGCAGCCTCACCACGACAGTGTTCAACATCCTCGCCACCACGCAGGTGATGGCGATCAAGATCATTCGCGAAGTCTGGGGCCAACTGGTCAAGGCCATCAAACTGATGATCTTCAACCCCGACCAACTCAGCTTCGTTGAATTGTGCCAAGCAGTCACCTCGCTGTTGTCCGTAGGTGCCGCTACCGTCGTCGGCTCCATGGCCTACGCCCAACTTCTGCCGGTGTGCAGCTTCCCGTTCGGCGCCGAGCTAGCCGCCTTCGCCAGCGCCTTGGTCACCGGTGTGATCACCCTTGGGCTCAACTACTTTTTGCTGCACAGCGGCGTGGCGCTCAAGCTGTGGGCATTTATCGAATCACTGCCCCCGCACGCAGGCACAATCAAACAGTTTCAGGCGATCAATGCCGAATTGGATCGATACCTGGCCGAACTGAGCCGACTGGAATTCAACCTAGACTTGGACGAACTGCAAGCCTTCAGCCTCGAACTACAAAGTTGCAACGATGAACTGCAGCGCAGTGTGGTGTTGCAGCAAGAAGTGCAGGCCCGCGGTATCGAACTTCCGTTCGAGATAGGAAATGCAGCTAGTACCCGTAACTGGCTGACCTCGCTGGTATGACGTTACCAGCGTTTCCCTGTACGCAATGCGGGCTGTGCTGCCGCAATGTACATATGGCTGAGCAAACTCGTTATCTAGATCGGGGAGACGGCACATGTCGGCACTACAGTGATGCTGAACGGCACTGTCTGATTTATCAGGCCCGACCAGATATCTGCCGGGTGGATCGGCAGTACCGGATGCACTATGCAGAGCTATACAGTTGGGCGGAGTTTGTTGACGCAAATCTCGAGGTTTGTCGGGTGCTGCAGAGCCAACATTAGCCTCGTATAGACGAGCTTGTGAGATCTCGTTGGGCAATCTCGGAGCCTTACCAGTTGGTGAAGCAGCAACTGGCTGTTCAATTGCTGGTTATCAGTGTTCTTCTGATGCTGCGCTTTCCACCACTACTGGTCGCCGTAATTTTGGCCTGCTGGATCCTCTGCAGACTAATGAAAGCCTTCCGCAGAAAGGACCAGATCGAAGCCAGCAGTACTGCACCGCAGTAATCAGTCAATATCCATAAGCAAGGCCGCAACGGCTAGCTAGTCACGTTAACGTCATGGAAAAGCCACGAAGCAAAGAGGGAGGTTGCTGCCTCCCTCTTTGCTTCACACGTTTTTCTTTTGACCGAAACCTGGTGCAAGCACAGCCTAATCAGCCGTGAATCATGCGAGCAGCTCAGCCCTGGTAAAGGTACTGCTGAAAGCCCACAAACGCTTTCCGTATGCTATCGGGAGTCCCAAGGTCAGCAAACGCATCCGCAATCGCGTTGTTGTACTTAAGCTTCAGGAGTGGCCCCAGCTTAACTTCGTCGAGCTCATCCACGCCGGCACTGACGTAGTGGGCGAGCACAAAAGTCAAAAATGCCTGCTGCTTGTCGCCAAATTCTTTACTGATCACCACCTTCGCCCGCTCAGCCCGCTGCTCACGGGTGAGCGGGGTGTCGGCGTAGGCAACAAAGGCCAGTACATCGAAGATGTCGCTATTCTCAGCGTCGATAATCCTCTGCATTTCGGCAAGCTGATCTTTCCCGAACCCCTTCTCCGCGAGGCCGTCCAGCAACTTGCGACGGGTATCCGGAGCGCTCCAGATTTCTCGTAGCTCATCTTCGTCCTTGAAGAATTCAGGCAGCTTACCGAATAGCGCTTCCATGAACTGCGCGGCGGACATGGGGGTACCATCCGGATGCCAGAAACTGGTCGCAGTCATGAATTGAATCTGTCGCTCCTTGCCATCTGCGAGCTTCACCTTCGCCTTTTTCTTGCAGGTACAGGGCCGGTTGCCGCATTTCTGGCAGGGCTCCTTCAGGCATGTGCAGGGTTGATTACCGCAGGTAGCACAGGGCTTAGGAGGCGTCTTCTCGCAGGTGCAAGGTGTATTGCCGCATTTCTTACAGGCCTCTGGCTCTATCGGCTCGCCATCCCACTCCGGATCACTGAAGTGGTGGTGGGCCTTAACGAAATCGTAGATCGTGAAGTAGTCCTTGCCGTCGTAAAGCCGGGTGCCGCGCCCGATGATCTGCTTGAACTCGATCATCGAGTTCACCGGCCGCATAAGTACGATGTTGCGTACGTTACGCGCATCCACGCCGGTCGAGAGCTTCTGTGAGGTGGTCAGAATGGTAGGAATGGTCTTTTCGTTGTCCTGAAAGTCGCGCAGCCATTGCTCGCCCAGCGCACCATCATGTGCAGTCACCCGCTGGCAGTAGTTGGGGTCGGCGCTTTTCTTCATCTGGTTGATCAAGTCGCGCACGGCCAGCGCATGTGTTTGCGTGGCACAAAAGACGATGGTTTTTTCTTTCTGGTCGATTTCGTTCATGAAGATCTCGACGCGCTTCTTCTCGCGCTCCTTGATCTCGATGATCTTGTTGAAATCCCTCTCTTCGTAGCGCTTGCCGGCCTCAATCTCGCCCTCCACAACGGTGTCGTCCGAGGTGAATACGTACTCATCCAGCGTGGTGGCGATCTGCTTCAGCCGGAAGGGTGTAAGGAAGCCATCGTTGATGCCGTCCTTGAGCGAATAGATGAACACCGGCTCGCCGAAGTACGCATAGGTGTCGGCATTGTCCTTGCGCTTCGGCGTAGCGGTCAGGCCCAACTGTACGGCGGGCGAGAAGTATTCGAGGATACCGCGCCAATTGCTTTCGTCGTTAGCACCGCCCCGGTGGCACTCGTCGATGATGATGAAGTCGAAGAAGTCCGCCGGGTAATCACCAAAATACGGAGTCTCACCCGGGCCACTCATAAAGGTCTGGAAGATCGTGAAGAAAATGCTGCCGTTCTTCGGCACCTTGCCTTTCTTCTTGATCTCATCAGGCGCGATGCGGACTAGCGCATCCTCGGGGAAGGCTGAAAAAGCGTTGTAAGCCTGGTCAGCGAGAATATTGCGGTCAGCAAGGAACAGAATGCGCGGTCGGCGTGACGGGGCTGCCTCAGACTTCCAGTCAGTCAAATTCCAACGGCTCTGGAACAACTTCCACGCCAGCTGGAAAGCAATGAAGGTTTTGCCCGTACCGGTTGCCAGTGTCAGCAGGATGCGCTCTTGCCCCTCAGCCAGCGCAGCCAGCACCCGCTCGATGGCGATGTCCTGGTAGTAGCGGCCTTGCCAGTAGCCGCCCTTATCTTCAAAGGGCACGGCGGCAAAACGGTCACGCCAGGCGTTCTCGGCGGCGAAGGTGGCGTGCCACAATTCCTCAGGCGAAGGGAAAGCCTCCAGCTCGCCTTCTGCACCCGTGTGCATGTCGATGCTGTAGATACCCTGGCCATTGCTGGCGTAGGTAAAGCGAATCGAGAGCTTGCCCGCGTAATCCTTTGCCTGCCCAACACCCTCAGTCAACGCCTTCTGCCAGGCCTTGGCCTCCACCACAGCCAGCTTGGTATTGCGATACTCCAGCACATAGTCAGCGGTAAGTGCCTTACCGCGCTTGCCATTGCCCTCGATGCGCCCCAGGGTGATTGGGTACTCACGGCGAATGCGGCTGCCTTCAACCACACCCCAGCCTGCAGCAGCAAGGGCGGGGTCAATGTATTCCGCTCTCGTTTCGGCTTCGTTCATGCTTCGACCTTTGCTTCGACCGGATTGGCTGCCATTGCTGCATGCACAATCCCGCCTTCCATATCGGCAGCTACCTTTTCTTCAGGCGGCTTAGGCCACAAGAAAAACTGGAACCCCACCCCCTTCAGATCCGCCAGGAAACCTTGCCCGTTTCCTTGGAGCTCTTCTTTTGACCACACCTGATAGATCAGTAGCCAGTGCTTGTCCCTGTCACGCCGATCAGCCTTTTTAAGCTCATTTGCTCTCGCACTGACCACCTTTTTCACTTTTTCCCGGCCATATCGCTTGGCGTATTCGAGTAGGAGCACATTGGCTACACAATCATCCAACTCCACGATGTCGATGAGTTGGTCGTCTTCCAACCCCAAGATGAAGTCATACTTGAGCGCAAGGAAAATGGCGTTGGCTATCGCATCAGGGTAAAGCTTCCGCAGTCCAAGCTGGATCAAAGACGTCGCAAAGACACCGATCATGTCCTTCAGATCGGCATGCCAGTAAGGGGTAAAGACATACTCGTCCAGGATTGGAGCAAGATACGGATAGGCCAGCGCTAGGTTAATGGCCTCTTGTGCATACATCCGTTTAGCTCGCAGGCCGAGCTTGCGGGGTAGTGGCTCGTCTATGTCGATTGACTGGCCATGCACGTGCGACTTGGCCAACACCTTGATTGCATAGTTCAGCGGGGTCGATTTACCAATGGACTGGGCACAGGTCAGAGCACGGTCAAGGAACGAGCGGATATCAGTGAATTTGAGCTCCTGATCCTTCGGCAAAGGGTGCCGGTTCAACACAAGCACCCAGTTCGCCTCGCTCGGACAAGGTAAAGGCAGGATCTTGGTTTTCTTTTCGTTCAAGGACATTTCGTAGGCGCGTAGCGCCAGGCCTAGATCCTTGATGAAGCGCTCAGCCTCGTCGAAGCTTGCAGCAAAAAAGCGATAGTCATCCACGTGCCGCTTGACCTTGCTATGGCCTTTCGCCTGAAGGTCGGCATCGATCTGGGTCAGAATGATTTCAGAGATGATGTTCGAGGCATGCGGGCCGATCAGCAGTCCATTTGTCTGTCGGTCACGGGTGCTCTGCGTGCATTTATCCAAAACGTTACCGGCCAGCCCAGTCAGGCTGCCGCTCTTCTTAGCCTCGGCTTTGCCATGCAGCGCCCATGGAATCGAGTGCGTATAGATACTTGGGAAGCAGGTTGCAATGTCAGCCTCAACCACAAACTGCGCACCCGACATCCACCTCTGCTCATCCTCTTCAAGGCGGTAGCGCTCGTTACCCTTATAGTTCATCTCGAAGATACGGCCATCACCGATGTGCCTAACATGAATGCGACTGAACGCCGGCTTGGGCTGGTTGCAATGAGTAGCGATGGTTTGCCAGTGTTTTGTAATCGCAAGCGCCTGAACGGCATAAGCCTCAGGATGCGGCACGCCCATGTGCCTTGGGACATTACTGTCACGCAAGGCGTCGTAACGCATGTAGTCATGTTCGCCTTTCTTGAAGGCAGCTTTTAACTTTGAGTCGTCAGCCTCATCCAACATGCCGCCCATTTTTTCGGAGACGAACGTGGCGAGCCCTTTACTGGTGAAGCATGGCGGGATTTTTTCGGCGAACAGACCATGATCCAGCAATCCGGTGAAAACATCTTCTGGGCTAAGCTTTTCTTTGGTCGCGTAGAACCACTCGATTTTCATATCGCTGAGCAGTTCTTCAAGCTCAATGGCCATCCCTGACACAATGATCTCCTATAGCTGGCCGCTGAAGGCCTGATGCAGCAAGACTTGCTTCAATTCGTCCAGCGCTTCGAGCTTTCGCTGGTAGAGGACTTCGAGGCGTTGGGTTTCTTCTTGCATGGACTCAATGCACCCAACAATCTCGGCCTGCTCTTCAACATCTACCGGGATGGGAATCGGGATTGAGTTCAGCGCCTTCTGGTTCAGCTTGGGCTGTGCAGCTCCGGTGATGTACTCATCAAGGCGGATGCTTGCAAAGTAAAACTCGACGAAGCGTTGTGTCGCCATGCTCTCGAACTTCAGGATGTGAGCGTGATTGTTCACCCAGTACTTTCCTGTCACCGAAAACGCGATTGGTGTTGAGCGCGCCAGCAGATTGGCGCCATCCTCCGAAACCAACAACGTGTCGCCATCAAAAATGTAGTCCGCGACGTAATCAACAATCCCCGAAGCCCCGTAGTACGGATATTCGCCGGCCTTGCGGTCGCTTTTGGTAATCGGGATGCGCTTGTTGTCGAGGTTAGTGGAAATCTTGTCGATGGTCGTCTCCACCCACCCCTCACCCCGCTGGCTGAAGACGGACTGGAGGTAGCTTTCGAACAGGGCTCGGGCGTTTTGGCGGTTTTGCTCGGCGGCGGCGCCTGCCGTGGCGATGCAGGAAAAGGCTTCGTCGATGATGGCGACAATGCGTTGTTGTTCTTCTTTCGAACCGGGGTAGCAAATTTCAACACGAGAAATATCTTGCTGATTGACGCTCGCCTGATTTACCGACTGCTTACAGGAACGAGCCCAGTACCCTGTTTGGAATAAATACTTCAGTGCGAGATTCAGGTAAGTCGGCAAAATCGCGTCCGTCGGACGCATCAATAGCAGATTCACACCGTGATAAATTTGCTCGTCGCAATCAACGATTGCTGTTTTTCCAACGTGAATGGGGCTATTGATGTGACTGAAAAGGATGTCGCCACTCTTTAAAAGGAAGCGCTGTTTTTCGGTCTCGGATAAGTCGGCATAACCAACACGCTCCGGGTTGAACGTCGCATCAGCAATACTTTCTATGCGTGAGATTTTTACCCCGTTGCCGCTCTTGTTCTGCTTGCAGTTCACTCCGTTTCTAAGAACGGATAAAACTTCTCCCAACGTCTTCTTTTCCCAGCCCGCCTTCATAGCATCGCCCTGATGCTTGCCAGCACCTCGGCGCTATCGGCATCCAGCGCGGCGATTTCGTCGAGGATGTCCTGCGGGCTGCGGTGGGTGACTTCTTCGCCGCCGTTCGGGTTCTTCACCGACAGGTCGTAGCTCGCTGCGTCGATGCTTGCGGCGTCCACACTCCAGCTCTTGGCCGAGTCGGCAAAGGTTTTCTGCAGTCCGATGAATTCCAGCAAATCCGCATCGTTGAGCGGGTTGGTCTTGCCCATGTTGCGGCCGGGGTCAAGCTGGTAGTACCAGGTTTTGCGGGTGGGCGCGCCTTTCTCGAAGAACAGCACTACGGTCTTCACGCCCGCCCCCTGAAAGGTGCCGCCGGGGCAATCCAGAATCGTGTGCAGGTTGCAGCTCTCCAGTAGGAGCTTGCGCAGACTGACAGAGGCGTTATCGGAATTGCTGAGGAAGGTGTTCTTGATGACGATGGCGGCGCGCCCGCCAGCCTTGAGCATCTTGATGAAGTGCTGCAGAAAGAGGAAGGCGGTTTCGCCGGTGCGGATCGGGAAGTTCTGCTGCACCTCGGGCCGCTCTTTGCCGCCGAAGGGCGGGTTGGCGAGGATCACATCGAAGCGGTCTTTCTCCTGCACGTCGGCGAGGTTTTCGGAGAGCGTGTTGGTGTGCTGAATATTGGGCGCTTCGATGCCGTGCAGGATCAAGTTCATGATCGCGATCACGTAGGCGAGGCTCTTCTTCTCCTTGCCGTAGAAAGTGCGTGCTTGCAGGATTTCGAGGTCTTTTGTACTCAGATTGGGGGTGGCGCGGAGGAAGTCGTGCGCTTCACAGAGGAAGCCTGCTGAGCCACAAGCGCCATCGTAGATGCGCTCACCAATCTTCGGTGCAGTCACCTGGATCATGGCGCGGATCAGCGGGCGCGGAGTGTAGTACTCGCCGCCGTTGCGCCCGGCGTTGCCCATGCGCTTGATCTTCTCTTCGTAGAGCGCCGAAAGCTCATGTTTCTCGACCTGTGAGCCAAAGCGCAGCTCATCGACGTGATCGATAATGTCGCGCAGCGTGTAGCCGCTGCGGATCTTGTTTTTGATCTCTCCGAAGATCTCGCCGATCTTGTATTCGATGGTGTCTGGGCCCGCCGCGCGCTGCTTGAAGCCATGCAGATAGGGGAAGAGCTTGCGATCTACAAAATCGATCAGATCGTCGCCAATCAGTGCGCTGTTGTAGTCGAGCTGGCCATTCGCATCCTTGGGGGCGGCCCAGGTACTCCAGCGGTAGGCAGGATCTAAAATGTAGTAGTAGTACCTACCTTCAAGCAGGGCCTCGTTGGCCTTGTCCTGCTCCAGCCCATCCAGATATTTGAGGAAAAGCAGCCAGGAGGTTTGCTCGGTGTAATCGAGTTCGGTGGTACAGCCGCTCTCTTTCCAGAGGGCGTCGTCGATATTCTTGAAGGCTTGTTCAAACATTAACTTTAAGCATCCTGGCAATGTTGCGCGGGGGCAAAACAGCTAATCTACCCGCTATCGACTTGGCATCAAAATTTGCTTCGCCTGAACTCACCTCGTACCTCCTTTCGAGCGCACCAACGGGTGGGGGCGAGGCCCCACATTCAGCAGACCAAACCAAGGCAACTCATTTCCTGGCGCTAACAGATGCCGCGCCACAGCTCATCTGACTCAACAACGGCGATAAATCGCTCAGCAGTAAACCCGTCAGGAAACAATGAATCCCGACTTTCCTCGTCAAGCTGATCTATTGGCCTGAGGAGTTGCTGCTCATCACGCAGAATGACCTCCAGCCCCTCTCGGGATACCACCCTGAAGCTATCGACTGACCGCCCATCGAGCTCAATGGAGGTATCGACGATCCAGGCGTGCATATCCGCCCCAGGCTCCTGGCCGTGATAGCCCAGCCTGGCGCGCAGCTCTTCATCAGCTATCAGCGCACAACTCACCGCTACCTGCTTGCGCCTTAGCTGCCAGGCAGCCTTGCGCAACGTGTTGGTTCGATGGAGCCAGACCTCATGGGTTGTCGAACGGATATACCCCGACTTGACCTCCAAGAGCAGCACTACGCCATCCAGGTGGCAGATCAGATCCACCTCGCCAGCATCATCCTCGTCTGTCGGAGCCGGCCGATATCCCACCTCAACAGCAAAGCCTCGTTGCCGAATGCTCTCGGCCAGCGCCAGCTCCACTCGCTCGGTTTCTGCCTGCATATCGGCTCTGCGAGCATTCACGCGCCGCAGGTTATTGATGGCTGCCGTCAGGTTGTTTTGCTGCGCGCCAACCCAGGGGAACTGAAAGCTGTAGCGGCCAATTCTGTAGAAGGTCTGCTCGTACAAGCGTGGTGCAGGCATCCCCGGCTGCTGCTTCAGTTGCTGAGATAGCGCCTTGAGGTCACTAGTCCAGAACTTCAGAATTGCCTTGGCTGAATCGGCGCTGCCTTGCGGATGTTCCTCGCTGACCGTCCAGCCTTTGATCCTGCGGATCTTTTCTTCCTCTTCGGACCAGGTCATGGGGAACCTGTTTTCCCCTGACAGCACGCCATCCATGGCCAACCGGCCAAGGGCATGGGCAAGCACGCCCGACTCACGAAGGTAGTCCTGGAATGGCTGGATGAACTGGCTCTGAAAGAAAACCGAGGTCAGCTCACTCGCCAGCAAGACGTGGCGAAGCTGAACCTGAGTACCATCACTGAAAGCGAGCAGATCACCCAGGCCGTAAATCTGCTGCAATTGCAGCTCGCTGCGCATTGCCTTGATACAAGCCAACTGATTCAGTTCATGGTTCTCAGGCGAGCCGATTAGCTGCTCAGCCATGCCGGAGTCAACGAATGCCTGTACGGCACGGTTCATCCAGTAGTGCCAAAGCAGGTCGCTCTTACGTCCGGTTCGCTGCCACCGATCTGTTCCTGCCTCCGACTGGTTATAGATAACCGACTCGCCAGGTTTTAGCTGGTAACGGCATTCAGGGTTGAAGCAGAACCAGTCAATCGAACCCTCGTAGTCGATCCTCTCTTCGGTTGCCGCAATCAGAACAGCAAGCCATTCGAGGTTTTCACGACAGCTAGCTGCATCAGCGGTGGACGATTCGGGAAAAATAATCGGTGACAGGTGCCGCTTCAGCGACTGCCCGAGCCGTGACTCGTTCAGACAAAAATCTTCCTCCGGGCAAGCCTGGAGTTTCCTCAGGATAATGCGGTTGTAGACCTGCCACTGCTGGCCGGAGCGATCATCTGGGGCATCCTCGGCAAATGCCTTATAAGCCAGCACGCTGAGGTAGGAAAACAGCTCCAGCAGGGATAAGCGCTCAAGCTGTTTTTCAGCGTTGGCAATCAGCTCATCAAAGGGCTTGAGCTGATCAAGCAAACGGGCACAGACACCGAAGAATACTTGCCACTCTTCCCCTGCGAGCGCCGCCTGAAGCGCAAGCCATAGCGGCGAATCAGTACGCTCAAACAGCTTCGAGTAGCGGATCGCCCATCTAATGGTGTCTGGGGTGTGGCTGGCGAGGTGCAGTAACAGATCGACACCGATTGCAGTGTCGAAGTGCAGCACCCGACTGAGGGCAAGGCTTGCCAGCTCAGAGCGAGCGACCGCATCCACATCACGCCAAAAAGGAGCTGAAGCCAGACCTGTAGCGCGGTCAAGTGCAGAGAGATTTTTACCTGCAGGCCGTTGATCCAGGAAATGATGCAGGCTTTCATCAAGGGCATGCCCCTTGCTGAGTGCAGGCTGATTCCTTTCATAAACCGACTGGTAATGTTGCCGGCACCGCTCCCTTTTCTCTGTCATCCCACAGCACCCACGCCAGTCTTAGATTCCTGGCCAGAGCCTAAACCATCCGCCGGCCAGGACTCCACAGGTACCGAGCGAGCACCCGGCACGTTGGCAACCCATCGGATCACCAGCACAAGCTTGAGCTACCCAACCTACTTGATGAGTTACGCTCGCCGGGGAATGGACCGATTAGTGATCCCGGAAACGCTTCTTTGCCTGCCCCTTACGCAAGCAACGAGCGCCTACCGGCTTGAGCCGTAGATGTTGATCATTCTTGACCAGATAACGCATGGTGTAATGCACGTCACCCCGCGCACTTAAGTCCCGGCGGTGGATCAGGCCGAGCCCCAGCCTGTCGTGGTATTTATCTTTGTCGATGTTGCAGTTGTTGTAGCAGCCCTGACCA
>Ga0182735_1000695_pt1 | contig 25200 bp, 36 predicted proteins | sample eDN5th30CKraftMG_FD_128524 | JGI IMG/M metagenome (GOLD analysis project Ga0182735, IMG submission 128524) | Enriched Miracle-Growth compost microbial communities from Emeryville, California, USA - eDNA 5th pass 30_C Kraft MG (version 2) (version 2) ...
CTGATCGGCGGTGCCCTGGTCGGCTTCCTGGTCATGAAGACGCCGGAAGCCCGGGCCCGCCTGGAGACCGCCGCCGACATGGCTCGCCGCCTGGGCGAGCTGAGCGAGCACGACGCCCAGGTGATCGCCGCGCAGCTGGCCAAGCCGAACCAGCACCGTTCCCCCTCTTTGATCTGATGGAGGCCACATGATGACTACCACCGCCGAGAAGAAATGCACCCGTTGCCTCGAGGAACTGCCAGCCGACCGGGAGTTCTTCTACACGGATACGCGCCGGCCGGATGGTCTGCGCTCCACCTGTAAGGCCTGCTATGCAGCGCTCCCCAGCGTCGCCAAGCGGCGCAAGGAGGTGGCCCATGGCTGATAGCCGCACCGCCGACAAGTTCGTGATTCGCCTGCCAGATGGCCTCCGCGGCCGAATCACCGACCGGGCCATGGCCAACCACCGCAGCATGAACTCCGAGATGGTCAACCGCCTGGAGCGCTCGCTCCTCGAGGACGACGAACGCGCCGACCTGGAGCAGCTCGTCCGCGTGCTGACCAACCGGATCGTCGAGCTGGAAGCCAAGCTGGGAGCTACTGAATGATCATCATCGTCCGCTATTCCACCGGCACCCACGTGGCCCGCGCTCGCGGCCACAAGGTGACCGCCAGTTGCACGGAGAGCGCCAGGCGAGCCGCCGAGCGCCTGGCCGATAAGCTGGGCCATAACCCCGACCTGGTGCAGCTGGAGGACAGCGACATCACCACCCACACCTTTTCGCTGCCGGAGGACTCGGATGCGTGATGCCCAACTGAGCGCACTACGCCTGGAAGCCAGCCCGGAGCGCTTGCTCCAGATCCGCCAGCAGCTCGGAGTTGGCTCCAGGTTCGATCTGGTCGAGGCCACCCAGGTCCTGGACCTCTACACCAGCTTCGGAGTGGTCCAGGTGCCGCTGCCAGCGGGGGAGTTCCTGGTAGGGATGCAGGATCCAGCAGGCTGTCGACGATTCGGGGTAGTCCGGTTCGTCGGCCTCGATGACAGGGAGGGATGGGGATAACAGGACAAGGGCGCTTCGGCGCCCTTTTTCATGGTCGATATTTCACTAGGCACGATCCAATAGAACAATATCTCGCATGTTGAAGCGTCATAGCGTCAATTAACGCAATAACTCCGCAGCCTCATACTTACTTATGTACTTACGTACAATTGGCACTTTGTACGACAGACATGCATGAAACCCGGGTTTCGTGTACACGAAAATGCAATTTCATGTAAAAGGCGCTGAAAACTCTGGGGCGATTATCCACGGAATTGGTCAACACCAGTAAACACGCGGCACACAGATATTTTACCGTATATTGACACCCCAGATTCGGGAGTGAGGACTCACTCCCGAAGTTAGGACCTGAGAAACTTCAAGCTGACTCTTGACGGGGTAAAATTCAGATTAGTAAAGTTCGCGTCGCCAACGATACAAAACGCTAGGAGCGATAAATGGAAAACACCAGAAGGAGATACATGGAGATTAGGGAGGGTATGCAAGACGTCCAGTACCAGGTGAAATTCCTCGGTGCTGTAATGACGTCTGATATAGCGCTAGGAGAAGAGGCCCGCGCCGGGGCCATGATCGTCTTCAACGGAATTTCCAGCCAACTTGCCGAGTTGAGCGAGAAAGCCGCTGTGGCTCTCGCTGCCAACGATCAGGGCAGCGCGCCCAGTTGATCGAATAGCTGGCGTTGCTTCGCTGGCGACATCTGGCGGAGACGGTCGAACAGCAACTGGTCGACGTCCCCAGCCGCAGGGCGAAGCGCATGTGAGTAAGTCAGGTTCATGACGAAGGTGTGGCCACACCGCGGATCCAGACACTGGCAATACAGCCGGGCGAACTCCACTGACAACTCATCCCGCGACCCGATCCTGGCCTTCCCGCCACACTCCTTGCAGTAGATCCGCATCCCCACCCCCATGGCTCCGTTTCAGGAACTATTGTGCCACAACATGTAGTGGCCCTAGGCCTCCCTGAACCCTATACGGCGGTCCTCGCGCAGCGCCTCGTTCACCTGCAGGAACAGCTGGTAGATCGGCCGCATCTCGTTGTCGGTGTACACCCTGTCGATCTTCTCGATGTCGCCGAAGCCCGCGGCGTTCTCCGGGATGATGCCGGCCAGCGCCGGGTTCATCCGCCACGCCGCGATGATGTCGTTGCGGGTGATGTTCTTCACTTTCTCCAGCTCGTCCTTGGCCTGGAAATCCCCGACGGGGATTATCTGAATGGCCTTCTCGCTGCCGCCGGGGATGTTCACAAACATCGACCGGAAGTTGCCCACGCCCTTGCTGGCCGAGATCTGGCTGCGCAGCTCCTCCTCGTCCTCCTCGGTCAGGTCCGGATCGTTCGTGTAGAAGATGTATCCCGCGTGGGCGCCGTTGGCGTAATAGCGCCGGCGGAACAGCGTGGCCGCTTCGTTGAGCAGCAGCGCCTGGAGGCCGCCCAGGTAGTCGGGCACGCCGTAGATGTTCTGCTGCACGTCGTAGTCCTTGATATGCAGGATCTCGCCCGCCTCGAACTCCAGCTCCTTTCCGTCCGGCAGGAGCATCACGAAGCCGCCGTCCACCTTCACCCGCATGTTGATCGTCGGCAGGTGCTCCAGCTCCAGGACCTGGCCGAAGACGTTCTCACGCTGATAGAAGTACGCCTCCCCGAACACCATGTAGTCGAGCCCCGCGGCGCCCATGGTCTGCGCGCTGCAGCCGGCCGAGGGCAGGAAGTCACGCAGCAGCAGGTTGCGCTTGAACTTCGGAATGGCGCCGTGGTGCGCGTTCGCGTGCAGCAGCTTGGCCAGCCCGGGGCGGGACACCGGCGGCGTGTAGATGCGCCCGTTGTCGCTGGCGAACACGCCGAGGTACTGCCCGATGTTCTGCGTCAGCACCGCCTCGGGCGCGCCGAACGAGAACGCTCGCGCGGGCTGCTGGCGGGGTTGGTTTCGCTTCTGGTCTCTTCGTCTGGCCATGGCTGCTCTGGGTGCTCAGTGCGTAGCGGCTGCGGCGCCGCTTGTTGGTGTTGAGGGGTTCATGGGCCAGCGCGTGCATGATCGCCCAGGCCACATCGGCGTGGCCGGTGGCTTCGGTGCGCGACGCGCTGTAGGTGATCTGGCCGCTGGCGGTGGTGCCGCGCTTGATCGACAGGAAGGCCTGGGCAATCTCCGTCCAGCCGGCGTCCCACTCGATGCGGCTGCTCTGAATGCAGTCCTGGGCCTTCAGCACCAGGGTGTTCTTGGCCTCCAGGCTGTAGTGGATCGGCGTGGCGCGCGGGAAGAAGTCACGCACCAGGTCGAACACGCCGTAGCCCACGCCGGTGATGTCGATTCCGATATGCTGGACGTTGAAGCGCTCGCACAACTTGCGGACCTGTGCCGCCTGGTGGGTGAATGACGTGCCCCGCCAGCTGTGCTTCTCCAGGATCCGGAACTTCCCGCCTGTCTCCAACGGCGGAGCCACCACAACGCAGGTGGCGTCGTCGCGCGTGCGGCTGGGGTCGTAGCCCAGCCAGACGGGGCTGTTACCGAAGGGCCGCGGATCCTCCGGGTCGTAGTCGGTCCACAGTGCCTGGTCGCTGTAACAGCGCTCAAGATCCGTCAGGCCAAAGGCACTCTGCGTACTGTCGATGAATTTGCACATGTAGAGCTGGTCGAAACGCTCGTCGTCGTTCTCCAGGTGCAGTTGGTCCAGATCGAACAGATCGCAGCCACCGGCGATGGCGTCCTCGATGGTGATCACCTTGCGCCACTGACCATCCGGGCACAGCGCGCCGGCGTGGATCTGTTCTTCGCTCGGCCAGGTGCCGCCCACACGCTTGCTCCGCTTGCTGTTGCGGAACGCCTCTCCGGTCCAGAACGGGTAGGCCTGGTGGGTGACAGCGCTGGGCGTTGAGAAGTAGGTTTTCCTCCACTTTTTGTGGGTGGCCATCGCCCCTGCCACGGTGTTCAGCTTCTCGAAGTCGCGGATCCAGAAGTACTCGTCCACGTAGACGTGGCCATGGTGCCCCTGCGCGGTGCTGCTGTTGGTGGAGAGGAAGCGCAGCTCGGCCCAGGGCTTGCCATCGCGGCTGAGCACGATGGGGTTCCCGGTCAGTTCCAGCCCGAACCAGTTGGCGGCGAAGGCCACGATGTAGCTGCGGAAGATCTCCGACTGGGCGCGGCTGGCCGACAGGAAGATCTGGTTGTCGCCAGTCAGCACCGCGTCCATGAACGCCTCGGCAGCGAAGTAGTAGGTCAGGCCGACCTGGCGAGACTTCAGGACGTTGCGGATCCGGCACGTCAGCGGGTTGCGCTTCGCCTCGAACAGCTCCTGCTGGTAGCCGTACATGGTCGAGGTGAACTTCTCCAGGAAGTCCAGCTCGGTCAACGCGGATACGTCGTTCTTGGCCTTCTTCTCGCGGCGCTTGCCGCCCCCGCGCTCGCCTCTTTCCCCTCGCTCCCTGCGCCCCTGGCGCTCCTCTTCCCTGCCGCCGTGGCGGGGCTCTGCTGCGGCGTCCGGCGCCGCCTGGGGCGCCGGCCTCGCCGCCTGCTTCTGCAGGCGCTCGCGCAGGCTGGTCAGCCTGTCCAGCTCGTCCAGCTCGCCCTTGCCGAGCGCCCCGGGCTTCTCCAGGAGCAGCGTGATTCGCCGGCTGACGGCGGCCAGCGGCTCCTCGTCGGCCAGCATCTCGTCCCAGCCGCCCTTGGCGATCCAGTAGTAAACGATGCGGACGTTGGGCAGACCGAGCTGCGCCTGGATCTCCCTGGGCTTGCAGCGGCGCAGGTAGAGGCGCTTGGCAGCTTCTTTGACTTCGACGGAGTAAGGCATGGGCCGCAGTCTATGCGGCGAACTGGCCGGCAACGCGCGGCAAAAATCCTGAATATTCCTATTTGAATCAGATAGTTGCCATAAGGAAGGGAAGCGATTGAGGGCCCCTTCCCTGCTGCCTATGGTGGGCCCATCGAACCCCACCGAGCCCGACACATGCCCCGCTCCCTCGTCTCCTACTGGAAGCGCGTCGCCACCAGCGGCCCCACCGCCGATGGCCGCGAGATCACGCCGCAGGAGCTGCGTGACATCGCCGAGACCTACAAGCCATCCCGCTACACCGCCGTGATCTGGAGCGAGCACGAACGCTGGGCCGGTTCCCACGGCACCGTGTTCGCGGTGCGGCTGGTCGAGCCGGAGGACGATCCTGAACTGGAGGAAGGCCAGGTCGCCCTGGAAGCCCAGCTCAAGCCCAACGACAAGCTGCTGTGGCTCAACGACAGGGGCGAGAAGCTGTTCACCAGCATCGAGATCTACCCCAATTTCGCCAACTCCGGCCGCGCCTACCTGACCGGCCTGGCCGTCACCGACGAGCCCGCCAGCCTGGGCACCCAAGAGTTGTATTTCTCCAGGCGCACCAGCAAGACCACCTACTTCGCCGCCTCCGTCGAGCTGGGCCCGCTGCGTGAGCCGGAATCCGCCGCCGGCGAGAAGGGCCTGATCCAGGCCATGACCCAGTTCTTCAAGCGCTTCGCCACCGAATCGCTGCCTCCCGCCCCTCCCCCGTCCACCCCAACCGAGAGCACGCCACCTATGGATGAAGCCACCGCGAAAGCGCTGAAGGCTCTGCTGGAACAGTTGCTGATTGTCGCCGCCGGCATTCAGGCAGTAATCGAGCCGGCCACCGAGGAAGCCCCGGAGCCCGAACAGGAACCGATTGACGACGTGGCCGCCGCCGTCGACGAGATCGTGAGTACCGCCGAGGAAGAGCGCGAGTTCAGCCGCGGCCCGATCAGCAACAAGGCGCTGGCCGTCGGCCTGGCCAACCTGCAGAAGCAATTCAACCAGGCGCTGAACACCTCGCAGGGTCGCGCCCTGCCGCGTACCACCGGCGCCGCCGATCCTGCCAAGAAGAAGGTGCTGTGATGAGCCGAGCCCTTTCCCGTACCGCCCTGGAACGCTACTTCGCCCTGCAGCTGGCCATCGCCGAGAGCTACGGCATCGAGGACGCCACCCGGCAGTTCAACGTCGAACCGACCATCGCCCAGGAACTCAACGAAAAGATCACCGAGAAGTCCGACTTCCTCGGCCGCATCAACGTCATCCCCGTTACCGAAATCAAGGGTGAGAAGGTCGTCCTGGGCCTGAATGGTCCGGCCACCGGCCGCACCGATACCAGCAAGCGCGACCGCGTACCCCGCCACCTGCTGGACCTGGACGCCCTGGGCTACGAACTGTTCGAGACCAACACCGACGTGGCCCTCAGGTTCAGCCTGATCGACGCCTGGGCCAAGTTCCCCGACTTTGCCGAGCGCTACGCCGCCGCCGTGCAACGGCAGATCGCCCTGGACCGCATCATGATCGGCTGGCACGGCACCCACGCCGCACCAGACACCGACCCGGCGGCCTACCCCCTGCTGCAGGACGTGAACAAGGGCTGGCTGCAGATCGCCCGCGAACAGATCCCTGCGCAGGTATTGCGCCCGGATGCCGGCCAGAAGATCACCCTCGGCGCCGGCGGCGACTATGCCAACCTCGACGGCCTGGTACACGACATCAAGCAGATGATCGACCCGGTATACCGCGACGGTAACGACCTGGTGGCCATCGTCGGCGGCGACCTGGTGGCCAACGACAAGGGCAAGCTGTACGCCAAGCAGGGCGACACCCCAACCGAGAAGGAGCGCATCGAAGACCAGCAGGTGATCGCCACCTACGGCGGCCTCCCCTCTTTCGTGCTGCCCTTCTTCCCGAACACCGGCGTGACCGTCACCAGCTGGGACAACCTGTCCATCTACTTTCAGGACAGCAGTTGGCGGCGCTACCTGCAGGAGAACCCGAAGCGCAACCAGGTCGAGGACTACAACTCGCGCAACGAAGGCTACGTCATCGAGCAGCTGGGCAAGTTCGCCGCGCTCGAAGTCGATTCCCTGGAGTTGGTGTGATGAGCCTCGCCCTGGCCTACAAGCGCCGCGTGCTGGCCGGCAACCTGCCGGCCAGCACGGAGCGCGCCGCACCGGCGCCCTACACCGCCGCCGAAGCCCTTTCCAGCCCGGCCAACGCGCGTAAGCACCTGGCGCTGATGGAAGCCGCACTGGCCCAGGACCTGGAGCGCATCAGCGCGATCAACAGCCGCGAAACCCGCCAGCAGCTGAAGCGCGACGAGCTGCTACCGAAGTACCTGGACTACGTGCAGCGCTACCGCGACAGCGGCCTGGTGTACTCCAACACCGTGGTGGTCCAGGTCCTGGTGTGGCTGTTCGACACCGTGCAGTTCGAAGCCGGCCTGGACCTGGCGCTGTTCTGCATCGAGCAGGACCAGGCGCTGCCGGAGCGCTTCCGCCGCGATATCCCGACGTTCGTCGCGGATGAGGTGATCGACTGGGCCGAGGCCGAGCAGAAGGCCGGTCGCAGCCCCGAGCCCTACCTGTCGCAACTGCTGCCCTTCGTCGACGGCACCTGGGCGGCGGCGGCAAACCCCGACGATCCCCTGCCGGCGCCCTGGACACTGTTCGAGCGGATCCCGGCGCGCGTCCACAAGCTGCTCGGCCTGCTGGCCATGGACCGCGAGGAGTGGGCAACCACCATCGCCCACTTCCAGCGCGCGGAAACCCTGTATCCCGAGATCGGCGTGAAGACCCGCCGCGAAGCCGCCGAGAAGGCGCTGCGCAAGCAGCAGGCCGAGCAGCGGGACCACACCGAGTAACCGTCTACCCCCCCCAGCGGGGCCTGTCGAGGCGAGACGGCTGCCTGCAGCCAGTACCGCCGAAGACAGTCACCCCGCCCTATTCGAGCGCCTGCGATGAGCTTTTCCGGCAAACCAACCACCCTGGTGGATCGCCCCATTCCCAACGACGGCTTCTGGCCGGACCTGGGCGTGGCCGAGTTCCAGGCCGGCTACCGCCTGCCGGCGGAATACCTGGTGGAACTGCTCGTCGACGGCCTGACCACCGCCATGGGCGAGGTCAACCGCGACCTGGCCAAACGCAAGGCCGCCTGGCAGGCCGCCGGCATCGAGGAGGTGGCCACCGCCGACTCGCTCCTGCTGCCCGAGCGCGCCTTCTACGTGGCCATGTACAAGCGCGCCGTGTACTGCCGCGCCAAGGCCCAGCTGCTGCAGCAGTTCGCTACGGTGAACCGCCGCGCCGAGGCCGAGAACCTGGCGAAGGAAAGCCCGGACACGGCGGCGCAGTTCCTCGCTTTCAGCCAGCAGGCCGTGCGCCTGCTCCAAGGCCGCGGCCGCATCACGGCGGCGCTCCTATGAACAAGCTGCGCGCCCTCACCCAGTACCTGATCGGCCGCCAGCTGGTAGCCGCCGAGCAGTTGGACAGCTTCGCCGAGCAGGTCAGCCTGACGCTGATCTGGAAGCCCGACCACGACGGCCTGCACATGGCCGATATGCGCTACCGCGCGGTGGTCCTGCTGGAGCGCCTGGCCGACCACCCCGGCCGTCTGATGGCCCTGCTGGGCAGTTGGCTGGAGACCCACGACCAGGACCGCGACGGCCTGCCCGAACCGACTTTCGACGTGGAGCAGTTGGACCCGGACCTGGCCGACGTGGAGATCACCGTCGAGTTCATCGAGCCGCTGTACCTGACCGAGGATGCCCAGGGCGAAATCGAAGCCTTCGGCAAGCGCTGGGCCTTCGTGCCCTTCGATCTATGGGTGGCCGAGCACGGCGAGGTGAGCGATGGCCAGGCCTGAGCTGACCTGCGACGTGCGCGGCTACCTGGACGCGCGCGCGCAGTTGGCCCTGCTCAACCTGCCGCCGCAGCTACGCCGCCGCTTGCTCAACCGCGCCCTGGTGCGCGCCCGGGCCATGACCCGGCGGAACGTTGCCGGCCAGCAGACGCCCGCCGGCGAGGCCTTTGCGCCGCGTAAGCGCAAGGCCCGCCGGAAGATGCTCAGCGGCCTGGTGAAGCCCAAGCACCTGAACGTCACCCAGTTGACCCCCGACCAGGGCGTGCTGGGCTGGCGGAACCCACTGATGGGCCATATCGCCCGTCAGCACCAGGACGGCTACGTGGAACGTCGCACCGCGGCGCAGATGCGCCGGTGGAACCGGGTACAGCCCAGCCAGGCCTGCACCGAGAAGCAAGCCAAGCGCCTGCGCCGCCTGGGCTTCCGCGTGCGCCAGAAGGGCCGCCGCGGGCTGTCCCGGCCCTCGGTGGCGTGGATCCAGCAGCACGTTCAGTTCCAGCAGGCCGGCCTGCTGATCCGCGTACTGAAGAACGAACAGCCCGGCCCATCGAGCTGGGAAATCGTTCTGCCGCGCCGGGAATTCCTCGGCCTCCCCCAACAGGACACCGGGCGCCTGGTTGCCCAGGTCCTGGACCAGATCCTGAACTCACCCCGATAGCGAGGCCCGCAATGGCTTTAGGCAGCGTCAGCGTCAACAACCTCAACCTGGGCCAAGGCGAGATCGACGAGATCGAGCGCCTGTTCCTGTTCATCGGCCCGGCCACGAAGAACACCGGCAAGCTGGTGGCCCTCAATACACAGTCCGACCTGGATGCCGAGCTGGGCGTCGCCGCCTCGGACCTGAAAACCCAACTGACCGCGGCCCGCCTCAACGGTGGCGAGCGCTGGTCCTGCTGGGCCGCCCCACAGACGGCGGATGGCAGCTGGCTCCAGGCCCTGGAACAGGCCCAGCAGGCCGGCGTGCGCGTCGAGGCGGTGGTGATCTGCAAACCGGTGGCCAGCGGCGACGAGTTGCTGGCTATGCACGCTGCGGCCGTCGAGCAGGGCAACCGCTACGGTCGGCGCCTGTTCATCATGGCGGCCACTGCCGGCATCCAGGCCGGGCAAAGCTGGCCGGACTACCTGGCCGCGCAGCGAGCCATCACCGCGGACGTTCTGGCACCGCGCGTACTGGTGGTGCCGCAGGTCCACGGCAACGACCTGGGCATGCTGGCCGGGCGCCTGGCCAATGCCGCGGTAAGCATCGCCGACAGCCCCATGCGGGTGGCCACCGGCCCCCTGGTAGGCCTGGGCGAGGGCCCCAAGGACAAAGACGGCCTGCCGTTGGAAATGGCCACCCTGGCCGCCCTGGACCGGGCGCGCTTCTCCGTACCGCAGACATACCCCGATTACCCCGGCTGGTTCTGGGGCGACGCCAACCTGCTGGCCGCCCCCGCTGACGACTACCAGGTACTCGAACACCTGCGCGTGGTGGACAAGGCCGCACGGCAGATCCGCGTGCTGCTGATCCAGCGCGTGGCCGACCGCCGCCTGAACAACACGCCCAACAGCATGGCCGCCAACACGTCGGCGCTGATGGCGCCGTTGCGGGCCATGGCGCGCGCCATGCAGTTCAACGGCGTGCAGTTCCCCGGCGAGATCCAGCCCCCGCGCGACGGCGACGTGGTGCTGCGCTGGCTGAGCAAGACCAAGGTCGAGGCGTACATCGTCTGCCGCCCGCACAACTGCCCGAAAACCCTTATCGCCAACATCGCGCTCGACCTGTCGAGCGGGGAGGACTGACGCGTGTCCAAGATCAGCGGCAAGAACTTTGACATCAACTTGGGCGACCTGATGGTGCACGTGGAGCGCATCAGCCTCGACATCACCGACAACAGCGCGGTGGCCCAGACCCGCGGCGTGCCGGATGGCTGGGTGGAGGGTGACGTGGCCGGCGCCGGCGAGATCGAGCTGGACAGCGCCAACTTTGCCCTGGTCCTGGAGCGCGCCAAGAGCGCTGGCAGCTGGCGGGCCATGGAACCGTTCGACGCCGTGTTCTTCGCCAGCACGCCGGCCGAGGAAATGCGCGTGGAGGCCTTCGGCCTGAAGTTGAAGATCTCCAGCCTCCTCGACGTGGACAGCAAGGGCGGCGAGAAGACCCGCCACAAGCTGCCTTTCGACATTACCAGCCCCGACTTCGTGCGGATCAACGGCGTGCCCTACCTCGACGCCCGGGAAACCGAGAGCCTGCGCTGATGGTGGATTGGGCCGACCGCGCCCTGGAGCGCGAAGAACAGCACCGCGAGCAGGCCCTCGCCGCGCACCGGCGCAACCGCCCAGCCGCGCAGGAGAGCCTGCACGACTGCGAGGACTGCGGGCGCGAGATCCCGGAGGCCCGGCGCGCCTTGGGCGGCATGACCCGTTGCGTGCCCTGCCAGAGCACTTTCGAAAGGAGCCACCCATGACAACCCGGACCAGCGCCACACACCGCCTCGGCAGGCTGGAGCAGGACGTCGCCGTGATCTCCCATCGCCTGGCCGACCTGGAGAGCCAGAACCGCACTGTGCCCACGCGCCTGATCAAGCTGGAGCAGCAGTTCGAGCACCTGTCCGACCAGTTGGGCGAACTGAACCGCGGCCAGACAAAGCTGACCTCTGTCGTTTCCCGCATGGGGCAGAAGATCACCTGGGCCTTGGCCGTGGCCAGCACCCTGTGGGCGCTGCTGCAACTGGTCGGGCCCGCACTGCTGAGGATGATCACGCCATGAGCCTGCGGCGCAAGATCACCCAAGGCTCCATCGCGCTGGCCAGCACTTCGTTGTTGGTGTTCCTGAGCACCTGGGAAGGCCAGGGCCAGAACACCGTCTACCCCGACCGCCTGGCGGGCGGCCTGCCGACGGTGTGCAAGGGCATCACCCGCTACACCAGCCCGTTCCCGGTGGTGGTCGGCGACTACTGGTCAGAAGCCCGCTGCGCCGAGGTGGAGCGCCTGGTGATCGAAAAGGGCCAGCTCCAGCTTGCCGACTGCCTCACCAATGACCAGGTCACCCAGCCGACCTTCGATGCCCTCAGTAGCCATGGGCACAACGTCGGTGTGCCCAACACCTGCGCGAGCCGTGCGGTGGGCCTGATCAACGCCGGTGACATCGCCGCCGGTTGCAAGGCGTTGGCCTGGGGGCCGGTCGGCCAGCCGGTCTGGGCCTATGTCACCGAGCCCAACGGTGGCAAGCGCTTCGTCCGCGGCCTGCACAACCGTCGCCAGGCCGAGATGCGGCTGTGCCTGGAGGGCCTGTAGTGAGCAAGGCGCTATTGCTGGGTATCGCGGCCCTGCTGGGCAGCCTGCTACTGCTCGCCCTGGAGCGCGGCGGCCTGCTGCAGCAACAGGCCCGGGCGGATGCCGCACTGCAGCAGGCCCACTACGAACTCCAGGGCCTGCGCGAGGCGGCGCGCATCGCCGGCGAGCAACTGGCCGAGCGCGACGCCATCGATCGCCAACGCACCCACGAACTGAAGGAAGCCCAGGATGAAACCAGCCGCCTGCGCGCTGCTGTTGACGCTGGCCGTCAGCGGCTGCGCGTCAACGCCACCTGCCCCGCCGTTCGTCTGCCCACCGATGCCAGCGCCGCCGGCCTGGCTGATGCAGGCGCCGCCGAACTCGCAGCAGACGCTCGACAGGATTATTTCGCCCTCCGCGATCAACTCGCCCTGAGCCGCCAGATGCTGCTGGGCCTGCAGGACTATGCCCGCGCCTGCCAGCGGGCCCGCGCCACCCCCGACCTTTCCCCCAAGAGGACTACGCAATGACCGAACGTACCGAGATCACCCTGGAGATCGGCGAGCAGGAATTCACCTTTGAACTGACCCCTGCTGACGTCACCCGCTACTTCAACGGCCTGACCCAGAACAACAAGGTCGCCCCGTCCAACAACCTGCTGACCAGCACCGTCAAGCAGGAGCAGTTGGCCAGCCTGCGTCCGCACCTGGTCAACCCGATGCTGGTCCTGAAGCTGGCCGGCGCCCTGCTGGAGGAGTACGGCCCTGACATCGAGGTCACCGTAAAAAAGCGCTCGGCCACGCTGAGCGCCTGAGCGAGGACGGCCTGGGCCAGCTGATGGCCCTGGCGCAGCACTGGCTACCTGGTGCCGAGCCCACGGCGGAAACCTTGGGCACGGCCCGGTGGCTGGAGGAAGAACACTGGCGCCGCATGGAAATTGCCGTGGCCAACGGCATTGCCAGGGCGCTGAACGGATAGCAAAAGCCCCGCACTGGGCGGGGCTCTTGGAGGTAGGCGATGGCTTATAGCGCAGCGCTTTACGCCGCAACTGGGGCGGCGGGATCGAACTCCGGATCGATGCGTACCGCGATGTATTGCAGGTTGTCGTCGATCAGCCCCAGCCAGGTAACCAAGCCGCACACCGCCTGCTCGTCCAGCATCAGCACGCCATCCTCGGTACGCAACAACGTGATCAACAGCTTGAGCTGGTTACGGGTGTCATGGGTCAGGTCCAGCGCATCCAACTGGTTCTCGGTGCGACGCGCAGCGATGGCCTCTGCGGTTTGGGCTTTGGGGATGCGGGGCTTGATTGGCTTTCGTGCCATGGTGGCAATCTCCTTGGTATTTCGTTATCGAGTCGCACCCTGTTTAGAGGTGCCGGGAGCTAAACAGGCCTACCAAGCAGCCCGGACTTCTTCCCCTTTCGGGTCTTGTATCCGTCGCACTCCCGACGTAAAGCATGCGCCTACAAAGCGCAGGCACAAAAATACCGCATCTGTCGGGGCGGGTCACCGCTTGGTAGTTGTAGGCGTGTTTAGCGCCTGGGGAAGGACCATACATCGCCCAGCAATAAGCACCAATATCCCCCAATACCCATCTGCGCAAAACGGAAATGGCCTACTCAAGACGTACTCCCCAAAAGCAAGAACCCCGCACGGGGCGGGGTTCGGCAGTTGCTTGCAGCTTGAGTCGAGTCTACTTCGGCAGAAAACCTGCGGCCTCACGAACCACCAGGTCAGAATGCTCGACCAGCCCCTGCTTAATACCGTGCCCCAGGGAGAACAGGATCACCTGCGCGCCCTCGCGACGAGCAAACTTCATCGCGGGGATGAAGTCGCTATCACCAGTGACCAGCACGATCACCTTCACATGGTGTTTCAGCGTCAGGCTCGCCATGTCGAGGCCGATGCGCATGTCCACGCCCTTCTGCTGGACATTCGCCTTCACTTCGTCCGCTTCAATGGTGATCGGGAATCGCACGACTCTGTTGCGATTCGCCCTGACCTGATATTGCCAACCAGCCATCGACAGCTCGCCGAAGCGCAGCGACAGGAATGGCAACTCTTCCAGTTCCGAGTGCAGTGTCTTGTTGAATTTGGCCAGATCAGTCTTGGCGAAGTCGATGACTTCACCGTCCGGGCGCTTGACCTCCACCTCCAGCGGCCGTGCGTCGTAGAAATAGGCGCGGTGCAGCTGCATGTCATGAAGGTAGGGGTGGACTTTGATCTCGTCGATCAGAGCCTGAACTCGGGCGGCAGTAACTGGCTGGTTCGGGCTGCGGAGCTTGTGCTTGACGAACCCACCATCAAGGAAGATTGCGTAGGGTCGGCTCATAGGGAGGGGCTTTTCGTAGGCAAAAAAATGGCCGCCAGGCAGGTCGGGACTAAGCCACGGTTATATAAACACCCACAAGGCAGCCGTTTGTGCGGCGGAGTATTGGCGCCCGGGCATTTGTTGTCAACCGATTGCCTGGAATTTCAGGCAAATGGCCACGTTGTATTCGCAGCGGGTCGGGCCAAATGACAGCCAGCGCAACCAGCAAACTGGACTTCATCCTGCGCCTGGTGGACCAGGTTACCACCCCCGCCGCGAAGGCCAGCAAGGCGCTGATGGACGTGGCCGAGGTCGGCAAGACCGGCTTCATGCAGGTCGGCACCGGCGTGGCCGGGGTAGCAGGCTCGGTCATGGCCTTCCGCGAGGCCTTGGCGCCCGCCCTGGAGCAGACCAACGCCCTGGGCGAGATCCGTTCGCTGGGCGTCGCTCAGGAGGCCCTGGACGCGTTGAACCAAGCCTCCATGGAGTTCGCCGCCAACTATGGGCAGCACGCTACCGACTTCGTGCGCTCGGCCTACAAGGTGGAGGGGGCCATCAAGGGGCTGACCGGCTCCGAGCTGGCCACCATCACCACCGCCTCGAACGTGCTGGCCAAGGCCACCAAGGCCGACGCCGATACCATGACGACCTACATCGGCACCATGTACGGCCTGTTCCAGGGACAGGCCGATGCCATGGGCCGGGCCCAGTGGGTAGACCAGTTGAGCGGGCAGACGGCCCGCGCTGTGCAGTTGTACCGTACCTCGGGCGAGCAGATGAGCGAGGCCTTCAAGGCCACCGGCATTGGCGCCTCGGCCGCGGGCACTTCGCTGGTGGAGCAGATGGCCGTGCTGGGCACCCTGAGCCAGACACTGGATGGCGGCGAAGCCGGCGGGCTGTTCAAGTCGTTCTTCGAGAATGTCAGCGCGGCCCAGGGCAAGCTGGGCATGCAGTTCACCGACAGCGCCGGCCGGCTGCTGCCCATCCTGCAGATCCTCGACAAGCTGCAGGCGAAGTTCGGCAACCTGACCCAGCAGAGCGACCTGGACGCCCTCACCGAGGCCTTCGGCGGCGAGGCCGCACGGATGATTGTCACCCTGCTGAAGGACACCGACAGCCTGGCCCGAGGCCTGGACGAGCTGGGTAAGGTCAAAGGCCTGCAGCGTGCCGAGGACATGGCGCGGGCCATGGTGGATCCGTGGCAGCAACTGGGCAGCGTGCTGGAGAACATCCGCATCAGCTTCGGCCAGGTGCTGCTGCCCGTGCTCAACCCGTTCATCATGCACCTGGTCGAAGGCGGCAAGACCTTCCAGCGCTGGCTGAAGCTATTCCCCAACATCGCCCGCTGGCTCGGCTACATCACCCTCGGCATCCTCGCCCTGGTTGCGGCCGCCGGCGCCCTGACCGTGCTGGGCGGGCTGGTCACGCTGTTCTCGCTCCTGGTAAGCCCCATCGCGCTGGTGCTGCTGGGTATCGCCGCCCTGGTGCTGGCCATCGGCGCCGCGGTGCTGTGGTGGGACGAGTTGAAGGCGAGCTTCGGCAATACCGCCTGGTTCCAGGCGCTGGTCATCATGGCCACTCCGGTGGTGCTGCTGTTCCGCATTTTCGCCGCGGTGCTGGAGCTGGCCTGGATCGGCCTGCAGCAGATCTGGACCGCCGGCGTCCAGGTGGTCGCCTGGCTCGGTGAGCTACTGGGCGTCACCACCCAGGCCAGCGGCGCCTGGCAGACGTTGCTGACGCTGTTTACCCAGGTCTCACCGTTCGCGCTGATCGGCAAGGCCCTGAAAGGGTTGATCGCGTTGCTCAATCGCATTCCCGGCATCAGCATCGATGCGGAATTCGGCGAAGTACCCGAGCTTCCGCCGGCTGTCACCGATGCCCTGCAGTTCGGCCAGCAGCCCCTGCCCTACCGGCCCCAGGCCCTGGCGCCGGCGCCTACGCCGGACCAGGCACCGGTTCCCCTGGAGCAGACGCTGCCCAGCCCAATGCTGGCCGCCACCCAACCACCCGGGATCCGCCAGGGACTGACCGCCTACGACCGCGCACAGCGGCCGCTGGACGTCCGCGAGGCGCTGGCCAGGTCAGCGCCGAGCCTGAGCCCTGCGCGCCCCACCAACGTGCCGCCAGGCGGTTTGCTGAAGGTCATGCAGACCACCAACAACACCACTACGCGCAGTGGCCCCCACATCGAGAACTTGACGGTGAACACCAGCGAACCACTCACCCCCTATGCCCTGGAAAACCTGATCACGATGGCGGCGGGCTGACATGGGCAAGTACGTCGACCTGCTGATCCAGGACAACGACCTGGTGCTGGACCCCGGCCGGCTGCCAGTGCAGATCGAGGACCGGGCCAGCATCGCCCAGGACCTGGGGCACATGATCCGCGAGAGCGGGCTGCTGGTGACGCTGGTCGCCGAGCGCAGCCCGCTGCGCCGCCGCGACTGCCTGCAGCAGATCGAACTGCTGATGGAGGCCGACGGGCGCCTGGTGCCGGGTACCGCGCAGATCCTGGAACGGGGCGACGGGCGTTACCAGGTGACGGCGGAAACCGTTGACTTCGGGAGGATGGAGCTGTGGCTGTGAATGACCTTTTCCGCCAGGCACTGAGCGATGCCGGCATTCCCACCAGCCAGGCCGAGCTGGAAAAGGCCTGGGCCGCGGAGGCAGCGGCGGCCGGCAGCAACCTGAGCAATACCAGCGCCTACTCGCCGTTCTGGCGCATCCTCACTGCGCTGGTGACAAAGCCGGTGCTGTGGTTGCTGGATTTCACCGCCGACACGGTGTTGCCCAACTTCTTTGTGAAGACCGCCCACGGCCAGTGGCTGGATACGCTGGCCTGGGCCGTGGACGTTGAGCGCAAGCCGGCCACGACGGCCGAGGGCCGGCTGCTTTTCAGCCGGGTGGAGGCCGTCGGCGAACTGGAGATCCCCGCCGGCACGCCGGTAACGTCACCGGCAATCGCTGGTCAGGTGTTCGAGGTGCGCACGCTGGAGCCAACTCTACTCGTCGATGGCCAACTCCAGGTATCGGTCCCGGCGCGTGCTACCCAGCCGGGCAGCGCCTTCAACCTGGCGCCGGGGTACTACGCCGTGTTGCCTACGCCGGTGCCAGGTATCACTGCGGTGGTGAACCCGGACGGCTGGCTGACGCGCCCGGGCGCCGACGAGGAGTTGGACGAGCAACTGCGCCTGCGGATCCGTAACCAGTTCACCGCGGTGAATCAGTACCACACCGACGCCGTTTACCGCGCCATGATCAGCGCCTTCCCCGGCGTGGCCATCGATGGCGTCTACTTCGACCATAGCGCACCGCGCGGGCCGGGCTCGGCGAACGCCTACGTGCTGTTCGAGGCCGGCGCCTCGGCTGACAGCTACCTCCAGCAGATCAACGCGCACATTCGCGAGGGCGGCAATCATGGCCACGGCGACGACCTGCAGGTGCTGCCGCTGCCTGAAAAGCCAGTGGAGGTGGACCTCGACCTGTGGCCACAGGCCCACCTGCAGCAGGCGCAGCGCGAGGCCCTGGCCCAAGAGGTGGAGCAGTTCATCCGCACCGCGTTCCGCGAGAACCAGGCCGCAGCCTATCGGCCGACGCTGACCCGGCCACAGGCCCGTTTCAGCTTCAGCCGCCTGACCGAGGAACTGCACGAGCAGTTCGCCGGCATCGAGTCGCTGCGCTTCAGCCAGGTGGACTTGCTGTGCGGACTGGAGATTCCGCGCCTTGCAGCGCTGCGGGTGGTCGTCCATGCGTAAGCTGACGCTGCCCTTCTGGCTCGACGGGCCGCACCTGGAGCAGTTGCGCAAGGCCGCGCAGATCTGGTGGGCAAAGGTCGAGTCCTGGCTGGCCTGGCCGCTGCTGCAGCTGGACGCCGAGACCTGCCACCCCACCCTTCTGGAACTGCTGGCCTGGCAACGGGACATCACCCGTTACGCACGCGAGCCGGAGGCGCTGTTCCGCCGACGCGTTCGCTACGCCTACGCCAACGCCCGCGACGCCGGCAGCGTGGCCGGCGTGAAGCGGATCTTCCAGCGCCTGGAGATCGGCGAGCTGAAGCTGCACGAACGCGTGCCTGGGCGCGATTGGGACATCGTGCAGATCGAATTGAGCGACGAGCAATACGCCCGGTTCACCGACCTGCTGCAGATCATCGTGCAAATGTACGGGCGCACCTGCCGCCGCTACGAGGTGGCCGTCGGCAACCTGATCACCCTGCACCTGGGGGCCATCGAGGTCGGCCACGACCAGCAGACGCTGGTGTGCGAGTTCGGCGCCATTTCCACCACTTCCCTGCACCTGGGCGCGACCGAACTCAGCCACGACCAGGTGCATTTGATCGCCCGCCTGTAGGAGTAGACATGGCAACCGCATTCACGCTGGCCGGGGAAAGCCTGGTCGCTCAGAAACAAGGAGCCCAGGAGGCACTGCGCGTGGCGCGCTTCGTCCTGGCCCACGTTCCGGACCTGAACACCGCGCTACCGGTGGACCGTGAAACGGGCCTGCCGCCGGCGGATCAGATCGTCTACGACGCCCCCGTGAGCCATTCCGGCTACTTGGACCAGAACCAGGTCATCTACAGCCTGGCCATGGACAGCAGCGTAGGGAATTTCGCCTTCAACTGGCTGGGCCTGGTCACCGAGGAGGAGGTGCTGTTGGCGGTGGCTTACGTGCCGCTGCAGCACAAACGCCGAGACGAACCGCCGCTGCACACGGGCAACAACCTGACGCGCAACATGGTGGTGGTGTTCGACGGTGCTCAGAGCCTGACCGAGGTGAACATTCCCGCCGAGTCCTGGCAGTACGACCTGACCGGCAAGATCGGCGATATCTACGCCCGCCTCGAGGCGCTGGCCGGGCTCAAGCTGGACAAAGCTGTCCTCGAGGAGGTCCCGGTCGGCGAGATCCTGGTGCGCGGCCCTGGCACGACCATGACCGGGCTACCCGCCGCCGAACTGGTGCTGAGCACCGAGCCGGCCTCCGAGGACTTCACTGCGAAAGCGGGCGGGCGTTATTGGATCGGCACCGACCTGATCGCCACCCTGCCGACGACCGTTGACCAACGGCCCGGCGCCGCAGTGGCCTTCATCAAGGCCCTGGACGCCCAGGTGCAGATCCGCTCCCAGGTGGGCGATCCACCGATTCTCACCCGCGCCGGCCTGACGCCGGAGGTGGCGTTCGACGTCGACGCCGAGGTGATCTTCAGCTTCAACGGCACCCACTGGGAGGTGTAACGATGCCTGTTTCTCTTCGCGCCCTGCAGGGGGGCTCCTTCCCGCTGTTCGAACAGCTCTTCATCGATGACGGGCAGTTCATCGTGCCCGAGGGCGTCACCCGGGCTTTCGTCGAAGTGGTCAGCGCCGCCGGCGGCGGCCGCTATGGCGGTGCCTACGCTGCGGCCGGGGGTGGCGGTGCGCTGGCCGCCGGATGGGTGGACCTGATCCCCGGCCAGGTGATCCCGATCATCGTAGGCAAGCCCGGTGCCTCGGTACGGGTGGTCGATGCCGACACCAGCAGCCCGGGCGGTTCATCGTCCTTCGGCAATCTGCTCTCGGCAACAGGGGGCGGCGGCACCACTAGGTCAGATTTGAACAGCTACTTCTACCCTGCCGAGGGCGGGAAGGCCTACGGCGGGCAGATCCGCATCGACGGCGCCCCCGGCGCGCTGGCCTACATCCATCGCTGGACAACCCGGATCACCCATAACGGCGGAATCATCGAGGGATCGGGTGATGGCAGGTATGTGATGACCGCACCGGGTACCCTCGGTCCGGCCCCCGGTGCTTTCGAGTGGCCAGGAATGGAGCCGGTTATCGGCACGGGCTCGAAACTGCCGCCGTTCGGCTGGTTGAAAAACCCTCCGCTGGCTGACATGACCCTGCGAACCAATCTGCCGAAAGTGTCGGCCGGACTCCCTACTGTCACAGGGGACAAGCTCTACAACTCCAACATCGGCGGCGCCAGTGGCATCGCAGTAGGCGTCTATCAGATCAACGACCGAGTGGAACTGATCATGCCGTCCACCCAGGGCTACGTCCGAGTGAGGTTCTGACATGCGTTACGCGCGAGTGATCGACGGCAAGGCCGTCGAGGTGTTCGAGAATGGCGACTTCAACCTGACCGAGTGTTTCGTGCCGCAGCTTGCGGAACAGTTTTCCCCCGTCCCCGAGCAGGTAGAAACGGGCTGGATACGCGCAGACGACGGTACCTGGGGGGCACCGGCAGCGGCCATCCCCGAGTCCGCCAGCACCGAGCCGGCGCCCCGGCATGTGTCTGTCCTTGCGTTCCGCCAGCGCTTCACCGCCGAGGAGAAGACGGCGATCGACCTGGCCTCCCTGGATGATCCGCAGGCCTCGCTGGATCAGCGCGCCCAGGCCGCGAGCCTGCGTGTTTACCAGCAGGACCTGCAGGCCGCCGGGTTCGTTGACCTGGACAGTTCCGAGATCCGCGACGCGGTGCTGCTCATGGAGTCCATGGGCCTGCTGGACACTGGCCGCGCCGCGCAGATCCTCGACACGCCGCCCAGCGACGGTGAGTTGCCGTAATGGGCTGGCAGTCGGTCAACCTGCAATGGCCGGGCGGCGCAATGGCCTGGCTGGATTTGCTGGATTCACCACTGGATATGGCCCAGTGGGAGCTGGATCTGATCGCCGGCGAACTCCAGGGTATCGCCGACCTGGTGCAGCCTGACTTCAGCCCGGTGAAGGCACTGGCGGAAAGCGTGATGAACGCCGGACGCGAGGCCATCGACAGTTTCTTCAGCGCCCGACCTCACTGCGTAGTGGTCAGCCCCTTCCAGTCCGGCAGCGGCCTGGGGTATCAGCGCAGCCTGTCCGCTCCCCAGGTGCTGCAACTGCTGGCCGACAAGCTGGGTGATGTCGGCGACCCGCAGCGCCCCAGGCGGGCGACTAGCGCGCTGGCCGTGCTGTTCCTCGGCACGCACTACGGCGGCCTGGCCAATGCCCTGGCGCAGTTGACCGAACTTCTACCACTCCCGGAACTGGCCAGGATCGAGCGGCGGGCACGCTGGCTGCAGCGCCTGGAGTCTGAAAAGTGGCACTTGCCCAGTCCCCGCCGCGGCCCGGCATGGGCCACCATTCCGCTGGAACGCTTCCCCTTCGTGCGCGCCTCTCACCGCCAGTTGCGCAGCCAGCTGTCCACGCTCGAAGGCTTCGTCGCCGAGATCAACCCCGTGACCGAGCTGCGCGAGCTGCAGCGACGCAAAGGGAGGATCATCGGCGAGATCCGCGCCGAGACCGACCGCCTGCAGGAGCGCCCCAGCGGCCAGGGTGGCGCCAGCGTCCAGGTCCGCCTGCTGAAGGGCAGCAGCCCCGCCCGGCTGGGCCGGGAGCTGCTGCAGGGCACCCCTCCCGGGCATGAGTGGGCACTCTGCGCAGGCATGCTGCTGGTGGGCGATGGTAACGACCTGGACCTGATGACGGAGCTGTTGGGCCTATGACCTTGCTCCTCGATGGCGAGCTGGTGCAGGGCAAGCACCTGAAGGTGACCGCCTGTCTGAGAATGGAAACCGGCGACCTGTCCGGGCAGACCAGTGCCACCGACCAGGCGCACCAGGGCTTCAAGCCGAAAACGCTGACCATTGCCCTGATGATCCCCTTTCGTGAGCACGCCCAGCTGAAGTCGCTGCTGCGCCTGGCCGAGGCGACAGAAAGTGGCGGGCAGCGGAAGGTTTACCGCATCGTCAACGACACGGCCAACGCCTTCGGCATTCGCCAGGTGCGCTTCGCCGACACCGTATTCGCCCGTGAGGACGATACCCTGGCCGCCTGGCGCATCCAGTTCGACCTGGTCGAAAAGCTGTCGAACCCGGAGCGCGTGGAGAAACGCCGCCGTGACGGCCCACTGCAGCAGCAACAGGGCCCGGGGACACCCATAACTGCGAACGGCGACGGGGCGACGGCGCAAGCCCCTGATGAACTCAGCGAGTTCGAGCAGCTGCTGCAGCGCGTGGACAGCTGGCTAGGCAAGCCGTCATGAAGCTGCACAAGCGCCTGACCATCAACGGCGACGCCTTCGCGCTGGTACACGAGGACGTGCGCCTGGATCTGCACGCACCTGGTCGTGCGGCCTTCACCATCGACGCGCCGGCGCCGGCCCGTGGGCTGGTGGCCTTCGACTTCGGCTACAACGACGCGCCCTTGGAGCGCTTCTTCCTGGGCTACATCGAGCGCGCCAGCCAGGCCAACGCCCGCGAGCAGGTGCTGTTCTGCCGCGAGCTGACCGGCACGCTGGCCGCACCGCTGCCCCTAAACCTGCGCCACGTCACCGCGGGCCAGGTCCTGGCCGAGATCAGCCGCCTGACCGGGCTGCGCTTCAGCCTGCCCGACACCCCCTACAGCCGCCGCAAGGCCCCGTTCTTCTACAGCCTGGCGGCCGGCTTCCAGGCACTCGACAGCCTGGGGCGGGTGTTCGGCATCCCCGATTACGTCTGGCACCAGCAGGGCGATGGCGGTGTGTTCGTCGGGAGCTGGGCCGACAGCTACTGGGGCACACGTGAGCCCCTGGGGCTGCCGGTGGAACTGCTCAAGCACTACCAGGGCAACGAAAGTGCGGTCATCGGGGCAATCCCCGGGCTACGCCCTGGTGCAATGCTCAACCCAGGCCAGCGCCTGACCTCGGTCACGCTGGCCGGCACTGAGATGGCACTGAGATGGACAACGCGATCAAACGCGCTGTAGAGCGCAAATTTCCCGAGCTGGCCGGCGGGTATCACCTGCCCCGCTTCGCCCAGGTGCTCGGAGTTGCCGATGCACCGACGCAGGCCGGACTCTGCGATGAGTTCCGCCCACGCTTCGCGGTGGACCTGCAGGTGCTCCTCGAGGACGGCGAGCCGGATCCGGCCATTCCAATGCTCCCAGGCGTCCCCCTCCCCTTACCCATTGGCGGCGAGGAGATGGGGCTGTTCGCCTTCCCTGCCGAGGGGACGCTGGTGGTGGTGTGCTTCGCCTACGGGCTCCCCAGCAAGCCCTACGTGCAAACGATCCTGCCCCACGGCCTGAGCCTGCCCCGGGTGCCGCAGGGTGACCAGGTGTGGCAACACTCCGAGGCAGCGCAGCAACGCGTCGACGCCACCGGCAACTGGAGCCGCCAGACCGACATGCGGATCCGCGACGAGTCCTTCGAGCGCGAGGTGATCGCCGACACCAACGCCGAGCGCTACAACAGTTCCCAGATCCGGGTGGATGAGCATGCCACCGAGCAAGTCGCCGGCATCAAGACGTTGGAGGCCTGCGGCGCACTGAAGCTGCTGTCCGGGGGCTCCGCGCTGCTGGCGTCCGTGGACAACCTGCACGTCGCTACCAGCCGCTCCTACACGCTCTCCACCAACGCAAATAGCACCTGCACCATCGGCGGCACGCTCCTGGAACGGATCCAGGCGAGCCGCACCAGCATCGCCCAGATGCAACGCCTGCAGGCGGGGAAAACCTGGATCGGCTCGGAGACCGTCAACCTGCTGCAGATCGTGGCCGACCTCCTGTCGCTGATCGCCGACATGAATGCCGAGATCGCCGCCCACGTGCACCCGGCGAACGGGAAGCCGCCGACGAATGCCGGCGCATTCGGCGCCTTGGCCGGCACCGCGATGGCGCTGAACGCACAGACAAGCAGTATCAAGGCCTGACCCATGAAAAAGCCCGCCAGGTGGCGGGCTTTTTCATGGTGTACCTATCTCATCAGGCCGTGGGCGCCTATGCCCCCTCCAGCGCCTTGATGGCCGCATGCGCCAGGAATCCCGAGCGGCTTTTCTCGTCGGGGTGGTGCTTCACGTAGTCATCAATCCGCTTAACCAGGTAGCCCGGTAGGGTGATGTTCAATTTCTCGGCCTTGCCCATGAACTGGGTGACGTCGATATCGACCAGTGCCCAGGTGCAACCGGCATAGTCTGGATTGCCGGCGTGTGCAGTCACCGTGCGAGCTACCGGGATAGCGGCGCCATCCTCGGCCAGAATCGACAAATGACCTTCGATGGCCTCGCGCGCCATCACCATGGCATCGTCCAAATCATCACCCGCAGAGAAACAGCCGGGAATATCGGGGACTTCTACTCCCCAGGCGTGCGTCTCGTCGCCGGGGGAAATCGCGATTGGATAGAGCATGTCTCGACTCCTTCGAGGTAACCCAGCTCAATCGAGCTGGGCTTGTTTCTTGATGCTGTTGACCGTCTTTATCAGAAGATCCTTCTTAGGGTGAGGGATCGTTACCAGTCCGCGCTTTTTTGGGTGCTTGAAATGGTGGTGATCGCCTGTGATTCGCACCAGATACCACCCATCCGCCTCGACGATTTTGATTAGCTCACGGCTCTGCACTGCTCCCTCCGTTCCATTTCCTTAATGGTGGTTACTATACCCACCAAATCCGAATCAGTCAACACTATAACCACCACCCAACAGAAAATGCTGGCCGCCAAGAAAAGCGAGGCTTGAAACGCACTTATCCCCCTCCCGCCGACGGGCCTCGCATGAATTTTTGTGCAATCCGGGTGGGTGGTGCAACCAGGGCGCCGGCCCAGCACAGCCGCGGGCCTCCCTGGGTTGGTAGGGTTTTCACGGTGTGAAAGGAATTGCAGTGCTGTGCAAATCGGTACAGTTCGGAACGTCCACATTACGTCCACACCTGGGCGAGAAATTGACACTCATTGCCTGACAATGTTTTTTAATAGATTGATTTAATTGATATTTACCAGAGAGGATGCGGGTTTTGTTCGGGCTCATAATCCTTTGGTCCACGGTTCGAGTCCGTGTGGGCCCACCACCTTCAAAGCCGCGCATTGCGCGGCTTTGTGCTTTCTACAACCGTGGTATCTGGATCAGCGCTTTGGTCCCAAGGTACGAAAACGGTACAGCACCGTTACGCCAGCGTGCCCTTGAAGTCCTTCGTGCTTACTTTCGGTAATATCCGCACAATCAAAGGATCGCCGAAGGTCAAGAAATGGA
>Ga0182735_1000698_pt1 | contig 25046 bp, 21 predicted proteins | sample eDN5th30CKraftMG_FD_128524 | JGI IMG/M metagenome (GOLD analysis project Ga0182735, IMG submission 128524) | Enriched Miracle-Growth compost microbial communities from Emeryville, California, USA - eDNA 5th pass 30_C Kraft MG (version 2) (version 2) ...
ACCCGGCGCCCATGGAAATCGGCGGCGGCGCGCTGTAATCAGGGCCGACAGCGGCGCATGCGCTGAGCAAGGCGGCGCCAAGCATGGAGAGCGCGGCGCGCATGCGCCGTCGCGGGCGCCCGGCCGCCGTCGCAGCTGTTTCGAGGTGGTCGGTTCTAGTCATTGCAGGCGTCCCCGGACGAATATGGCGGCCATCGTCAGCGTCGCCAGGGCGATGGCCGCCAGCGGCCAAAGGTTGGCGAAGATGTCGCCGGGCGGCATCGCCTTGAGAAAGCTGCCTTCCACGATGATGAGAAAATGCTTGAGCGGAATGGCCTGCGCAAGCCATTGCAGGATTACAGGCATGTTTTCCACGGGCGTGGCGAAACCCGACATCAGCACCGCCGGCACGCCGATGGCGAATGCGCCGAGAATGGCTTGCTGCTGGGTTGCGCTGACCGCGGAAATCATCAGGCCGATACCGACGACCGACAGGATGAACAGCACCAGGCTCGCGAGCAGCAAGCCAAACGAGCCGGTAAAGGGTATGCCGAACAGAAACACGCCTACGCCGACCATGGACAGGCCCACCAGGCTGCCGATGGCCAGCGCAGGCAAGGACTTGGAAATGATGATCTCCGGCGTCGATGTGGGCGACACCAGCAATTGGTCGAAGGTTCCCAGTTCGCGCTCGCGCGCGATCGACAGTGAAGTGATCAGCAGGGCGCTGAACAGCGCCAGGATGCCGGTAAGGCCGGGCACGATGAACCAGCGGTAGACGAGGTTGGGGTTGAACCAATGGCGTACGCTCACCGGATCGGGCGCCTGAGTGTCCATCACGGCTTCGGCCCCGGCGTCGGCCGCGATGGCGGCCAGGTAGGCGGCGGTGATCTGGCCGGAATTGCTGCGCCGGCCATCGACCAGCACCTGCGCGCGGCCGCTGTCGCCGGCGGCGATAGCGCGCGAGAAATCCATCGGGATGGCCAGCGCCGCGATCACCTCTCCCCGGTCGATGAGTTCGTGCAGGCGCTGCCGGCTATCCACGTGCCGCACGTGCTCGATGAAACGGGCGCTGTCCAGGCGCTGCACCAGTTCGTGCGACCAGCGGCCCGCGTCCTGGTTGTACACCGCGATATCGACATTGCGCACTTCCAGCGTCGCGGCGAACGAAAATACCAGAAGCTGCAGGATGGGCGGCATGAACACCACCATGCGGCTGCGCGGATCGCGCAGGATGCTGAGCACTTCCTTGACGAACTGGGCCCGCAGGCGGATGAAGCTAAAGGAGGATGCGAGCACGGCGCTACTCCAGATTCTTGCGCGTGGCGCGCTTGGCCAGCATGAAGAACAAGGCCCCGATGGCCGCCATCGCCAGCAAATTGGGGATGAACACAGCCCAGATGTCGCCGGCGAGGAACACCGTCTTGAGCGACTCGATGAAGTAGCGGGCCGGAATCAGCCGGGTAACGCTGCGGATGGGCTCCGGCATGGCATCGATTTCGTACAGGAAGCCCGAGAGCATGAAGGCCGGCAAAAAGCCGGTGAACAGGGCGATCTGCGCCGCCAGGAACTGGTTGCGCGCCAGCGACGAGATGAGCAGTCCCTGGCCCAGCGCCGGCGCCATGAATACCGCCGATAACAGCATCAGGGCCGCCAGCGAGCCGCGCAAGGGCACGTTGAAAGCGAATACGGCCAGCGCCGCCGAGCCCAGCGTGGACAGCATGCCCAGCACAAAGTAGGGCAACAGCTTGCCGATCAGGATTTCCGCCACCGTAGCGGGCGTGGACAGCACCGCTTCCATGGTGCCGCGCTCCCATTCGCGCGCCACGACCAGGGCGGTGAGCATGGTGCCGATGATGGTCATGACGATGGCGATGGCGCCCGGAATCAATGCGCGGCGGCTTTCCAGTTCGGCATTGAACCAGTAGCGCGGCTCCAGCGCCACGGCCTGGGCCGGCGTCGCGATATCGAGCCCCGCGCGCCAGGATTGCACCACCCCCTTGGCGTAGTTTTCTACATAGTTGGCGGTATTGGGGTGAGAGCCGTCGGTGATGATTTGCACCAGCGGCTCGCCGCCGCGCTGCGCCAAGCGCCGCTCGAAGTCTTGCGGAATGACTACGTAGCCGCGCAGTTCGCCGGAGACCAGCTTGCCGGCCGCTACCCGGCGGTCGTGGGCGAAGCGCGTATCCAGATAACGTGTGCCGGCGAAGGCCGCGGCCAGCGACTCGGCCGATGCGCCGGGAGATTCCAGCACCACGCCGATGCGCACGTTGCGGGCGTCCAGCGATACCGCGTAGGCGAACAGCAGCAGCAATACCACCGGCAGCACGAAGGCGATCAGCAGCGTCGAAGGATCGCGCAAGGCCTGAAGACTTTCCTTGTAGACCAAAGCCGCAAGGCGCCGCGGATCGAAGCGGCGCAGGCGCATGGCTTGCGGCTGATCCAGATTCGCACTCTGTTGAACGGCGTTCACGCGGCGGCCTCCATTTCACGGTCGGCCGATTCCACCAGATGGATGAACGCGTCCTCCATGCTCGGATCGGGCCGCCCGGCATGGGCGGCGACGCGCTTGAGGGCGTCCGGCGTATCCAGTGCGATCAGCCGCGCGCGCGAGAGCATGGCCACGCGGTCGCAATATTCGGCTTCGTCCATGAAGTGGGTGGTGACCATGATGGTCACTCCTTTGCGCGCCAGGCCATTGATATGAGTCCAGAACTCGCGGCGCGTGAGCGGGTCGACGCCGGAGGTCGGCTCATCCAGAAACAGCACGGACGGCCGATGCATCAGGGCGCAGGCCAGCGCCAGGCGCTGCTTGTGGCCCAGTGGCAGCGAGTCGGGCGTGGCGGACAGCCACTCGCCCAAATCGAAGGTTGCGATCATGTCGGCGATGCGTTCGCGCCGCGTATCGCCCTCCAGCCCATACACACCCGCGGAGAATTCCAGATTCTGCCGTACCGACAGCAAGCCGTAGAGCGAGAACTTCTGCGCCATGTAGCCGAGCCGACCCTTGGCCGCGCCGGCGGCTCGGCGCAGATCCTGTCCCGCCACGTGCGCCTCGCCCGAGCTGGGCTTGAGCAGGCCGCACAGCATTTTGAAGGTGGTGGATTTGCCCGCGCCGTTGGGGCCGAGCAGGCCGAAGATTTCGCCCTTGCGCACTTCGAAACTGACCTTGTCGGTGGCGGTGAAGGCGCCGAAGCGCTTGGTCAGGTTGCGGCATGCCACGGCGATATCCGAATCGAGCTCGGCCGGCGGCAGGCGTTCCGCAAGGGCAGATGTGCCGCCGGGGCCGCCGCCGAGCAGATCGATGAAGGCGTCCTCGAAGCGCGCCGGCACCGGCGCCAGACGCACTTGCAACTGATCGGCCAGCGCCTTGATCGGCGCCGGGTCGGCGCCCTTGCGCAGTACTGCGCGCACGCCGGCGCCCTGAATCACGCCATCGCTCACGCTGTCCAGGTCGAGCGCCCTGGTCAGGACCGACCGGCGATCGGCGCCCACATTTTCCAGCCGGAAGCTGCGCCCCTCGAGCTGCGCGGTCAGCTCCCGCGGCGGGCCATCGAACAAGAGCCGGCCCTGATTCAGCAATAGCACGCTTTCGCAGCGCTCGGCCTCGTCGAGATAGGCGGTCGACCACACCACGGCCATCCCCTTGTCGGTAAGGGCCTGGACCATGCGCCATAAATCCTGGCGGCTGACCGGATCGACGCCCACTCCGGGCTCATCCAGCAGCAGCACCCTGGGCCGCGCCATGAGCGCGCAGGCCAGACCGAGCTTTTGCTTCATGCCGCCGGAAAGCTTGCCGGCCAGCCGCTGGGTGAACGGGCCGAGGCGCGTGAAGTCGAGCAGCTCGGCGAAGAGCTCGTCGTTGCGGCCGGCGGCGAGGCCGCGCAATTGCGCATACAGGCGCATGTTTTCCATCACCGACAGGTCTTCATACAGGCCGAAGCGCTGCGGCATGTAGCCGCTGGCGACATGTATGGCATCGTTGTCCCGCAGCACGTCGTAGCCGGCCAGGGTGACCCGGCCGGCATTGGGCGCCAGCAGGCCGGCCAGTATGCGCATCAGTGTGGTCTTGCCGGCGCCGTCGGGGCCGACGAGGCCGGTCAGGCGACCGTACTGAATGCGCGCGCTCAAAGCACGCAAGGCTTGCACGCGGCCAAAATATTTGTCCACGCCGTCGATGAGGACAGCGGCGCCGCCGTCATCGGCGGGCGGTGTAATGGAAGGAATGAGCCCGGCGGACATGTCATGAGCCCTCGACGCGCGGAACGGCGTCCGCCTGGGTGTCGACCTCGACGGTCACCGGCATGCCTTGCCGGAGGGCGGCATCCGGATCGTCGATCACCACCCGCAAGCGATAAACCAGCTCGGTGCGCAGGTCGGTGGTTTCCACCGTCTTGGGGGTAAATTCCGCCCTAGGGGAAATGAAGCCGATCCGGCCTGGATAAGCCTTGGCGGATGAATCGCTGTGCACGCGCACACGCGTTCCGGGCGCGATGCGGCCCAGATTAGGCTCGCCGACATAGGCGCGCACGTAGACCGGCGCATCCAGGCTCAAGCTGTAGACCGTGCTTTGGCTGGCGACCATGCTGCCCGGCTCGCGTACCCGGGCGATGACGGTGCCGGCGCTGGGCGCCAGCAGTTCCGTATCAGCCAGGGCGGTGGCGGCTTGATCGCGCGCTGCCTGGGCGGCGGCCAGCCGCGCTTCGCCCGCCGCGATGTCTTCGCTGCGGAAACCTTCCGTGGCCTGTGACAGGGCGGCCCGTGCGGATTTCACCGCCGCGGCGGCCCGATCGTGCGCGGTGCGCGCCGCATCGACCGTGCGCTGGCTACTGGCGCCCGATGCCAGCAGGCCGCTCTGGCGGCGGTAATTGCGCTCGGCATCGTTCGCCACCGCCAATGCCTGATTGAGGGTTTCCCTGGCCTGGGTGATTTCCTGGGGACGCAGGCCGCCGCGCAGCTTGGCGAGTTCCGCCTGCGCCACTTGCACCGCGGCTTCGGACGCGGCCAGGGCTTCGCGATAGGGCCGGGCGTCGAGCGCGGCCATGCGCGCACCGGCGTCGACGGCATCGCCTTCGTCGAACGCCATCTGCGCCACCCGCCCAGGTTGGCGGAAGGCCAGTTGCACTTCCCGGATCTCGATGTTGCCATACAGGCGCAGAGGGCCGTTTTCTTTGCCGCTGCGCTGCATCCAAAAGTAGACGGCGACGCCCGCGATGATGACCGCAATGGCGATGAGCAGCAGGCGTTTCGCCGTGGCGTGGCGGACGCTCATGGACGCGCTCCTATGCCACGGCGGTAGATGGAGAATGCGCCTGCCGCGTCGCGGCGTATGCGCGCCAGATCGCCCGCCAGCAAAGACTGCATCGCCAGCCCCTGGATGGCGCCGATGAACAGGATGGCGGCGGCCTCCGCGTCGAGCTCCGGGTCGAGTTCGCCTTGCGACTTGCCTTCTTCGAGCAGGCGTTGCAGGCGTTCGCGATAATGATGGACCAAGGTCTGCACCGTCTGTTTGGGTCGGGTTTCCCCCGGCCGTTGCAATTCGCCGAAGAGCATTCTTGGCACGCCGGGGTGTTGAGACACGAAGTCGACATGCGCCATGAAGATCGCCTCGAGCGCCGCAAGCGGGGATGCGGCGCCTTCCGCGGCCTTGTCCACACGGGCCAGCAGGCGTTGCGTGACCCAGGCCATCACCGCCTGCAGGATGGCGTCTTTGGTTGAGAAATGCCGGAAAAGCGCGCCCTGGGTGAGTCCCATGCGCTGCGCGATGGCGGCGGTTGTGATGTCGCTGGGGTTTTGTTCGGCGGCGAGATCGATCACGGCTTCCACCGTGGCCGCGCGCCGCTCGTCCGCCGGCAAGTATTTGGGGCGTCCGCTCATTGTTCGCGCTTCTCAAAGTAAGTGATTGATTACTATCTTACTGCCGCGTGAGCCGGCGGTAATTGCCGCAGATCAAAGTTTCTTGAAGTTGCGCGAGCTACATCCCGCTGGGCCATGTTTCCGGCGGCTGCTCTTGCATGCCGGCGGGAAAGTGCAGGGAAGTACGGGAATGGCGATTGCTGAGGCATGTGCGCCTTCGCCGCTGAAGCTCATGGCCAAGTATGGAACCCATGGCCGGAACAAAGCTCATGGCCACAGCTCATGGCCAAGAATGACGCCCATGAACAAGACCGCCGTCCAATCGAAACCATCCGCCGCGCTGCCGGTTTATGTCGGTTGCGCCGGCTGGGCGCTGTCTTCCAAAGTGGCCGCGCTATTCCCCGCAGAAGGCAGCCATCTCGAGCGATACGCCCAGTTGTTTCCGTCGGTGGAAATCAATTCCTCGTTCTATCGACCCCATCAGACCAAAACCTATGCCCGGTGGGCCGCGAGCGTGCCTGCGGCATTCCGGTTTTGCGTCAAGATTCCTCGCGCTGTTACGCATGAGCTCCGGCTGCGCCAGGCGGATGCCGCCCTGGGCGCCTTCGTCGATCAGGCGGCCGGCCTGGGCGACAAGCTTGGGCGCCTGCTGCTGCAGCTTCCTCCCAGCCTGGCGCTGAACAGACACGAGGCGCTGGGCTTTTTTGCCGTGCTGCGCGGCCTCACGAGCGTTCCGGTCGTATGCGAGCCCCGCCATGCAAGCTGGTTCACCCCCGAGGCGGCCGATATGTTGCGGGACGCGGGCGTCGCCTGCGTCCATGCGGATCCTTTGCCAGTGCCCGGCGTAGAGCCGGCGGGCCATCCCCATACTCTGTATATCCGCTTGCACGGCGCGCCGGAGATCTACTATTCGGCGTATAGCGACGCGTTCATCGAAGCGCTGGCCCCGCGAATAGCCGCCGCGCGCCGGGCGGGCCGGCAGGTCTGGTGCATCTTCGACAATACTGCTCGCGGCGCGGCCATACCGAATGCATGGACGCTGATGCAGCGCTTGAGGCCGATGCAGCATTCTTCCGCTTGCCCGGATGCCAGTCAGCACACAAGCCAACACGCAAGCCGGCACACGAGCCAGTGCACGACTCGGTGCCCATCCTGAATAGCGCCTTGATGCGGGCCCGCATCAAGGCCTTGCATCCACGTCCGCCTTCAAGCCACGCGTTCAATGAGCGACATTGCCGCGAGAGGATTGACCACCTTGTTGCCGCCGATCACGTAAACATAGACATCGCGCTTGCCGCCGTGGGGCAGGCCGGGCGCAAGACGCGGCAGGTCATCCGGCGCCGCGCCTTGCGCCCAGGTTTTCGCGCGCCGGGCCCAGAGCTCCAGGGCGGCGGCGGGATAGCCCAGGTCTACTCCCTGCCGCGTGCCCATCAGCCGGGCATAGACGAAGGGCGCTGTGACGTCCGCGATCAGCGGATGTTCCGAATCAGCGCCCACCACCACGGCGACTTCATATTGCCGCGCCAGGGCGATGAATTCGGGCGTTTGGAAACTATCGTGGCGCACTTCCACCGCATGCCGCAGAGCCAGGCCGTCGACCTCACGCGGAAGCAGCTTGAGGAAAGCTTCGAAGTCGGCGGCATCGAACGCTTTGCCTGGCATGAATTGCCAGTTGATCGGACCGAGCTTGTGCTTCAGCTCCGTCAGGCCGCCGGCCAGGAAGCGCTCGATCGTCGCCCCGGCGTCGGCCAGAACCCTCCTATTGGTGACATAGCGCGGAGCTTTGACCGAGAAGACGAAATCATCGGGCGTTTCTTCATGCCACCTGGCGAATGTCGCGGGCTTCTGCGGGCTATAGTAGGTGCTGTTGATCTCTATAGACGTGAACTTGCGGCTGGCGTACTCGAGCTCGCGCTTTTGCGGATGCTTCTCGGGGTAGAAGCTGCCGCGCCACGGCTCATAAGCCCATCCGCCTATGCCGACCCGTATCGTGCCGCCGCGCTTCTTGTCCATAGAAATTTCCCATGCCGGATGCATATGATCTTACTGCAGCTTGTCCGCATGCAACCCGTTTCATCCAGGCGGGTATTCGAAGGCAGGCATTCGAAGACGCCCCGGGAAGCAATGAATAGCGTATCATTTCCGATCGCGGCCGGCGGCAAGAACAGAAAGCAAGGGCGAGCAGCGGCGCCAGGGCAATAAGCCCGCACAAGGAAAAAAAGCAACGCAAGGACAATATGCAATGGCATTGGAAACCTGGTTGATCTATCTGCTCGCCGCCGCGGGCCTGTCGCTGTCTCCCGGCCCCAACGGCTTGCTGGCGCTTACGCATGGCGCCCTGCATGGACGGCGGCGGACGCTGTATACCATTGCCGGCGGCTCGCTGGGCTTCGTGCTGGTGATCGCGCTTTCCATGTTCGGCATCGGCGCGCTGCTGCAGGCGTCGGCGCGGTGGCTGATCGTGCTGAAATGGCTGGGCGGGGCTTATCTGGTGTGGCTGGGCATACAGGTATGGCGCTCGGCGCCTATCGCGACGGCCGAGCCGCGGGATATCCAGGCGCGCAGCGGCGCTTCTTTGTTCCGGCAAGGGTGCCTATCGGCCCTGAGCAATCCCAAGGCCTTGCTGTTCTTCAGTGCTTTCCTGCCGCAGTTTATCGATCCGGCGCGCAGTCTGTTCCTGCAGTTCCTGATCATGGCCGGCACTTTCGCGGCGGTGGAATTCATGACGGAATGGCTGATCGCCGCCTCGGCCCACCGGGTAAAGCCCTGGCTTGCCCGATGGGGCAAGCAGTTCAACCGGCTATGCGGGGGGATTTTCGTCGCCTTGGGGGCGTGGCTGCCGAACTGAGCCCGCCAGGCGGCTAGTGCTCCGCCAGGGCGGCGGGCGCTTCCAGGGCGGCGTGGGCGGCGTCATCCACGGTATCCAGCCAGATGAAGCGCAAGCGGTTGCGCGCCTCTTCAGGAATGTCCTCCAGATCGCGCTGGTTGCGCCTGGGTAGAAGGACCGTGGTGATGCCGGCCTGCAGGGCCGCCAGCACTTTTTCCTTGATCCCTCCCACGGGCAGCACCAGGCCGCGCAGGCTGATTTCGCCCGTCATGGCGTGGTCGCTGCGTACCGGCGTATTGCTCAACAGCGAAAGCAGGCAGCAGTACATGGCCACGCCGGCGCTGGGTCCGTCCTTGGGAATGGCGCCGGCCGGAACGTGCACGTGGATGTCGGTCTTTTCGAAAACACCGGGTGCGATATCGAGGCGCTCGGAACGCGCCTTGACCAGGGTGAGCGCGGCCTGCACGCTTTCCTTCATGACATCGCCCAGTTGCCCGGTAAGTATCAGTTTGCCGTTGCCCGGAGTGCGGCTGGCTTCGACGAACAGGATGTCGCCGCCCACCGGAGTCCAGGCCAGGCCGGTCGCCACGCCGGGCAGGCTGGTGCGCATGGCGATTTCGCTTTCGAATTTTTCGGGCCCGAGCGCCGCGTGCAGCTCGTCCACGCCTATCGTCACGCGTTCCGCCGTCCCTTCGGCGATCCGCATGGCGGCATGACGCAGGGCGCTGCCGATTTCGCGCTCGAGGTTGCGCACCCCGGCCTCGCGCGTGTATTTGCGGACTATGGTGCGCAGCGCTTCATCGGTCATGTCGCATTGTTCCGGCGTCAGGCCGTTGGCGGTCAGCTGCCGCGCGAGCAGGTAGCGTTTGGCGATCTGGATTTTTTCTTCCTCGGTGTAGCCCGGCAGCTGGATCACTTCCATGCGGTCGCGCAGCGGCACGGGAATGGTATCGAGCATATTGGCCGTGGTGATGAACATCACCTGCGACAGGTCGAAGGGCAAACCCAGGTAGTTATCGCGAAAGCTGCTGTTCTGCTCGGGATCGAGCACTTCGAGCAAGGCCGAAGCGGGATCCCCATGTATGCCGGTCCCCAGCTTGTCGACTTCATCGAGCATCAGGACGCAATTCCTGGAGCCTGCCTTGTGTATGGCCTGGATGATGTTGCCGGGCAGGGCGCCGATGTAGGTGCGCCGGTGGCCGCGTATTTCGGCCTCGTCGTGAACGCCGCCCAGGCTGATGCGGGCGAATTTGCGTCCGGTCGCCTTGGCGATGCTTTGCCCCAGCGAGGTCTTGCCTACGCCCGGGGGGCCGGCAAAGCAGAGGATGGGGCTCTTGCCTGTCGGGTTGAGCTTTTGCACGGCCAGATATTCAAGAATGCGGCGTTTTATCTTGAGCAGGCCGTAATGATCCTGATCCAGGATGGCGCGCGCCTCGGCGATGTCGATGCGGCTGTCGGTGGTGACCGACCAGGGCAGTTCGGTGACCCAGTCGAGATACGTGCGCAGCATGGAATATTCGGCCGATGCCTCGGTCATGTGCTGCAGGCGCCTGAGATCCTTGCGCACCTGGGCTTCGATGTCTTCGGGCATCTTGGCCCGGGTGATTTTTTCTTCAATCTGGGCGATCTCCGCCTCGTTGCCCTCTGTTTCGCCGAGCTGCTTCTGTATGGTTTTCAGTTGCTCGCGCAGCAGGATTTCGCGTTGCCGGTCTTCGAAGCGTTCCTTGGTGCGCTGATCGATGTCCTGGCTGACGCGCAGGACCTCGATGTTGTGGACCAGGAGGCCGAGCACTTTGCTCATGCGCGCTTCCAGGTCCATGGTTTCCAGAACGTCCTGTTTTTCTTCCGGCTTCAGGTCCATGACGCCGGCGATGAAGTCGGTCAACATGGACGGCGACGAAATGTTCTGCACCGTGGCCATGACTTCCGCCGGCGCCTGGGGCAGCATCTGGAGTATCTCGGCGCTGCGGGTCTTCAACTGGACCATGAGCGCTTCGATGTGCACGCTGGAATCTTTCTGTTCTTCATAGCGCTCCACCGAGGCGACCGGGAAGGGGTATCCGGGCAGGAAGTCTTTCACGCGATAGCGCTGCTCGCCTTGGCAGATGATATGGTGCGAGCCGTCAGGCGCCGTGACGTAGCGCAGAATGCTGGCGACGGTGCCCACGCGAAACAGTTCGTCCGGCGTGGGGTCGTTCGCCTCCGCCTGCCTCTGCAGCAGCACGCCCACCTGGCGTCCGGAGCGCGCGGCTTCCTGCGCAGCCGCCACGGAACTGTCGCGCCCGATGGTGATGGGCACGACCAGGCCCGGGAACAGCACCAGGTTGCGCACAGGGATGATGATCAGCGCGCCTTCAGGAATAGCGATGGCCGGAGCCGCCGTCTTTTTTTCCGGCGCCGCGGATTCCGTCGCATGCGGCGCACCGCCGGGGTTTTGGTCGGGGCTGTCGTTTGCCATGGTTTGCCAGCCTTGTGGGTAAGTTTGCTAAGTACGTTTCAATAAACTCAAGCGCAGGCAGCCATCGGCCAGCGTGGACTCTTGAATCTCGAAGTGGCCCGGCGGCAGTTCGATGCGCCGTTCAAAGCGGCCATAGGGAATTTCGATGCGGCGGATCTGCGCCGAAGTGGGAGCGGCCAAGGGGCGCTGGCCCAGTATGACGAGCGCGTTGCCGTCGATGACGACTTTGACCTGGTCCGGGGCGACCCCGGGCAAGGCCGCAAGCACCAGGAGGCTGCGATTGGTCTCGAAAATATCGACCGGAGGTTCCCAGGTCGGGCCGGAATTGCGGCCGGGGCTCAAGCGGAAGAATTGCCTGTGCAGGCGGTCCGCCTGTTCCAGCAGATTGATGGCTTCAGCCCACGCTGAGTCAACGGGCTTGCGGAATGTCATGGATTGCATCCTAATCGTGCGGCAGTGCTTGCCGTTTGCAGCCGCGGCGAGGCACGGGTGGAACCCGGTGCGTGCCGGCGCCGCGGCGCAGCCAGTTGCCAATAGGATAGGAGCAAAAAACGCCGTTTGCAATCCGCCCGGCGAAATTCCCGGCGCCGCCGGCGGGAAATCCAAAGGCGGCTGATTTTCCTCATCCGGGGCGTCGATGAATGCATACGGGACGCGCCGGGGCGGATATACTATTCCGCTTGAATTCGCACACTGTTACCCATTGTTCTGGATCGTAGCCGGGACCAGGCGGGTTTCCCGGCGGGCGCCGAGCGTGAAAAAGGGCGGCACATGGCCATGACATTACAAGGCGTCTTCAACGTTCGCCGCTCAGAGGTCTTGCCGGTGGCTTTGGCCATGGCGTTTTTCTTTTGCGTCCTGACGGCGCTGATGATGCTGCGCCCGGCGCGCGAGGCTCTGGGCATGCGCGGCGGTCTGGATGCCGTGCGCTGGCTCTTCGTCGGCACGGCGGCGGTTACCCTGCTGGTCAATCCGGTTTTCGGCCTGCTGGTCAGCCGTTTTCGGCGCATCGTATTCATTGCCGCCACTTATCTGTTCTTTGCCGGCAGTCTGGGGGTCTTTTATTTGTTGATCGCGCTGACGCCAGACGTGATCGGGGTGGCCACCGGCCAAGTGTTCTACGTCTGGTTCAGCGTCTTCAATCTGTTCTCCTCCATGGTGTTCTGGGCGCTGATGTCCGACAGCTTCTCGCTGGAACAGAGCAAGCGCTTCTTCGCTTTGATCGCCGTGGGCGGCACCCTGGGCGCCGTCTTTGGGCCGTGGCTGTCTTCCATACTGGCCAAGGTGGTGGGTACGCCGGCGTTGCTGCTGATATCCGCCGGTTTCCTGATATTGGCGCTCTGCCTCGCCGGCGTGCTCATCCGGCTGCAACCGGCCCGATCGGCGCCCGCGGAAAGCGGCGGGCCGGCGGGCCGGCCGGACGCAGAGCTCATCGGCGGCGGCGCATGGGACGGCCTCAAGGCCGTGTTCCAATCCAGGTACTTGCTGGGGATAGCCGCCTATGTCGTGATCCTGGCGGTCATGGCGACCTTTCTTTACTTCACGCGCCTGCAGATGGTGGCCGCCCTGCATAATGAAATGGACAGCCGCACCACGCTGTTCGCCCAGATCGACGTGATCACGCAAGTCGCAACGCTGGTGATCCAGGTTTTGGTGTCGGGCCATTTGATGAAGCGTCTTGGCGTCCACATCACCTTGGCGCTGCTGCCCCTGACCACGCTCCTGGGCTTCGTGGGCCTGGCCCTGGCGGGCTCGCTGGCCGCCCTGATCATGTTCGAGTCGGCGTTCCGCGCGGTGCAGCGCGCCATCATGCGCCCGGCGCGGGAAACACTGTTCACCGTGGTCAGCGCCGAGGACAAATACAAGGCCAAGGCGGTGATCGATACTTTCGTCTATCGCGCGGGCGATGTGGCCGGCGCTCAGTTGGAGGGGGCATTGGGACGCCTGGGCATGGGGCTGGTCGCCGTAGCCAGCGTGGCCGTGCCCTTGGCCGTCGTCTGGGCGGCGCTCGGGCTTTGGCTGGGGCGCGCACAGCAGGGGATCGCCGTCGCGGGCGCGCCCCAGCCTGCCGCCACTACGCCTCCTTATCATTCATCCAAATAAAGGAGTTCAGGCATGATTTCCCGGCGTGATTATCTGGCTTTGTGTCTCGCAGCGGGCGCGGGTTCTCTGTTCGCGCCGCGCCTGTCGCGGGCGAACCGACAATCGGGCTCTCTGATCACAAGGCCCATCCCATCGTCCGGCGAGCGGCTTCCGGTTGTGGGCCTGGGCAGCTCCGCCACCTTCTCCAGCGCCGCGGGCGCGGCGGAGGTGGAAGGGCTGAAAGAGGTGTTCCGCGCTTTCGTCGAACATGGCGGCACGGTCTTCGACACGGCCCCCGGCTACGGCGCATCGGAAGCCGTGGCGGGGAAAATCGTCAATGAGCTGCATATCGCCGACAAGGTATTCTGGGCGACCAAGCTCAATGTTGCCGGGTTCGGAGGGGGGAAGGCGGAAGTCGGGCAGGCCAAGGCGCAGCTCGAAGCCTCGTTCAAGGCGGTCGGCAAGCCCGTGATCGACCTGATCCAGATCCACAACCTGGGCGATGTGCCCACGCAGTTGCCGCTGCTCAAGTCCCTGCGCGACGAAAAACGCATTCGTTACCTGGGGGTGACGACTACGTTTCCACGCCAGTACGAGCAGCTTGAAAAGGTGATGCGCGATGAACGCCTGGATTTCATCGGCGTGGATTACGCCATCGACAACCGGGTCATGGAAGAGCGCATATTCCCGCTGGCGCTGGACCGCGGCATTGCGGTCCTGGCGTACGCGCCTTTCGGCCGCACGCGTCTTTGGGATGTGGTGAAAGGGCACGAGGTGCCGGCATGGGCGAGGGAGCTGGGCATCCGTTCCTGGGGCCAGTTTTTCCTGAAATTCGTGGTGTCCCACCCGGCCGTGACCTGCGCCACGCCCGCCACCAGCCGCGCCAGGAATGCCGTGGACAACATGGGCGCCGCCTTTGGCGACTTGCCGGACACAGCCATGCGTGAACGCATGGCGCAGCACATACGCTCGCTGTGACTGTTCTTCAGAACTTATATTGCAGGCCGGCCACAAATAGATTGTAGTGCTGGCGCCCCAAGTCGACGCGCCAGCTCGTCGTGGGAAGATGCACCCCGGGGTAATTGGTCGACCCGAAGGTGTAGCGGGTGGAATCGATGGAAAGGTATCTGTATTCCGCGAACAGGCGCAGGTTTTTGTTCACTTCCGCCTTGATGCCCGCCTTCAGTTGCATGGCGAAAGCGGACTTCGAGGCGTCCGGATCGGAGTTGAAATGGTTGATGCCGGGTTCGGATGGGTTTGCGGAATCCGATCCCTTGATGGACATGAACGCCACGCCCGCGCCGGCGCCGATATAAGGAAAAAGCGTGTTCGAATACGGGGTTTGCAAGGTGAGCACCGCGTTGGCCAGCAGCACGCCGGCGGTCATGGGCAGGGTGACGTATTGGGTTCCCAAGGCACGCGGAATGACGGGCATCTCGCCGGTGGGTGAATACTTGCCGATGTAGATGCCTTCCAGTTCGGCGGCGGGCTTTAGGCCCCACCTGGACGATCCCAAGTCCCAGCGCTTCCATTCATAGCCTAGCTGCCCTCCGCCCACGGAAACATGCGTGCCGCTGCCGGTAGAGCCGCGGGCATTGATGGGCAGTCTTCTGGAATTATCGAGCAGCACCGCACCCCGCTGCTGCAAGCTCGTCGCGATGGCCGAGCCTGTGCCGCCGAACACGCCGATGTAAAGGCCGGCTTCGCTTGCTGCCTCCGCCGCAAGGCAAGGGCCCGCGGCAAGCGAAGCCAGCAGGGCCGATACAAGATGCTTGGGGTTCATCAGTCCTCCGTAGGGGATGGTTTTTCCCAAGGATACTACACGTAACATTAAATACGCCATGTTACGTTTGATCGGCGGCGACGAAGGCCTCAATAACGCAGTTGCACGCCCGCGAACACCGCACGGCCGGCGCCCGGCTCGAACAGGGTGGAGCCGGCGTTGGCGCGGTCGGTGATGCTGGCGCTGGCGATGTAGCGGCGATTGGTCAGGTTGCGTCCTTCAAGGTAAAAAGAGTATGGCCCTTTTTCCCAGCCCGCCCGCAATCCCAGCAAGGCATAAGAGGCGGTCCTGGTGGTGTTGGCATTGTCGACATAATAGGCTTGGGGCACCCATTCCACATTCGGTCCCAGATAGTAGCCGGAGGAGTGTTTGTAAAGGATTTCCGCGCGCAGGTAGTGCCGGGGAACGCCCGGAATTTGCTTGTTGCCCCACACGCGATCATCGTCGAAGCGGAAGTCGCTGTAGGTATAGCTGGCCTTGATCTGCAGGCTGTCGCCTTGCGGGCCTTGCTCGAAAAGGCCGCGCAGGGCGGTCCACTGCATGCCCAGTTCCAGCCCTTGGTGGATACTGCGGTCCAGATTGGTGGTTTGCTCGCAAATATTCCACATGGAACTGATGCACTGGAATTCGTTCTTGATCCTGGTGTGGTATAGCGCGACATCCCAGCCGAAGTCGCCGGCGTGGCCGCGCGTGCCGATCTCGAAAGTGGTTGCACGCTGTGGTTCCAGGCGATCCAGGTCATTCGCCGTTGCGAAATTCATGTCGCCGAAAGTCGGAGGCTCGGCGCTGCGCGATATATTCCCGTAGACCTGCCATCCGGGCTGGACTTGCCACAGCAGACCCAATTTGGGGTTGAAGAAATCATAGCTTTTGTCGCCGGAACGGCTGGGCGGCTGGCCGCCGTTGTAGCGGTCGGCCCGCTCGCGCCGCGCATGCAGATACTGCATGCCGGTAATCAGCGATACGCCGGGCACGATGTCGAAAGCGTTTTCGCCATACAGCGTCACGTTGTCGGAAGTGTCCTTGGTTTGCGACAGCCTGGCGCCGCGGTGGCCGCCCGTATTGACGTAGTTATTGGCATCCACCGTGCCGGCCGACCAGGTCAGCCCCAGTGTCAGGCGGTTGTCATGGCCCGCCAGAGGCCGTGAGTTCACCAGGCGGGTATAGGCGCCGTAGTCGGTGTAGTCGTTATCCAGGTATTGGTATATGGGATGGCGCAAATGGCTCTGCGCATACCACCCGCCAAATTCATAAACCGTATCGCCCGCCGTGTACACCGTACGGTTGGAGATGCGCCCTCCATCGATATTGCGTTGCCAGTCATTGGTTTCGTTCACGGCCGCCGCGCGGCGCGGATCATTGAGCGCCTGTTCGCGCGTCACTGAACCCGGGATGTCCTGCCGTATCCGCGCGCCGGTCAGATAGAAACGTGTTTCGGCGTTTTCCGACAGCCGCCAGCCGAGGTTGCCGCTGACCCGCAAGGAGTCGCCGCCGCTGTGGTCCCGAAACCCGTCCTGGCGCTGCCAGGAACCCGTCACGAACCCATCGAGCTTTTCATCGGCGAACCCGCCGCTCAGTTGCGTGCGCCGCCAGCCGAAGCTGCCCGCATCGATTCGACCCTGGAATGGACTGGCGTCACGCCCTGTGGGGGTCACGAAATTGATGGCGCCGCCCAGAGTGCCGGCGCCGAAACGCAGCGCGTTCGCGCCTTTGTATACCTCGGTGTAGCGGTAGGCCGTGGGATCTATCCATTGAAAATCCGTGCTGCCGTCGGCGTTGTTCAGCGGCACACCGTCTTGATACAAGGCTATGCCTCGCAGGTGATAGTAGCGGGACAGGCCCGAACCGCGTATGGACAGGCGCGCATCCTCGCCCCATTTGGGCTGGGCGAAAACACCGGGCGTGTAATCGAGAATATCCTTGACGGTCGCCGCCTGGGTGTCGCGCCAGGCGGTATCTTTTACCAGCGCCGCGCCGCCTGGAATCTGTTCGATGTGCGCTTGCGCCTCTTGCACCGATGGCGCGGTCAGGCTGAAGCTTTCCCCAGCCTTTACCATGATGGGCGCCAGGGTCTGGGCTTGCTCCTGCGCCTGCGCCGCCGCGCCCAGCAGGCCGCTCAGCATCAGCATCCAGGCCTTTGATTGCACGCTGCGGCGCACGCGGCCGGCCGCCAGGTCGTCCGGCCTCGCCCTCGTCCTGGTTCCTGCCTTTGTTCTTGTTCTTGCGGGGTGATTCACGGATGTTGCTCCTTTGTCGATATTGCTTGCGTGGATTGCCGTTCCGGCAGTTGCAGCCTGCCTTCCAGCGTGTTGCGGTCAAAATCTGAAATCAGCGCTTCAATGCGTATGTCCCAACTGCTCTGGTAAGGCAGCTCAATATGGTTCACCTGCCAGGCGCCATCGGCTGAACGCCGCGCATGGAAAACTATCGGTTCGATGCCGGCGGACGCATTGGAAAACACGACGTCCACTTCCTGGGCCGCCAGAGCAAGCCCATCCGGCCCATGCAGGCGCAGTGTCAGTCTTCCTGGATGGCCTTCCCAGGCTGGCAGCCAATCGAGTTCGGCGCTGGCCGCGTCGGTATGGAGGTGTGCGGCAATGTGCGTCGCGGTCGTGCTGGAGGAGGGCGCCGCCGCTTCCGCCGCGCGCGGCGGCGGGGTGAAGCGCCAGAGCGCGACTACCGCCAGGATGGCCGCGGCTAGCGCGCATTCCACATAAATGATGCGCCGCATGGAGCGCATGGCCGCCGCATCCGCCTTCAGCGCGGCGCGAGTCAATCGGTAGCGGTTGTAGGCGCCCAAGGCCAGAAGCAGGGCCACCAAAGCCAGTTTGACCATCAGGATGCGGCCGTAGGCGGTTTGCCATAGCGACGCTGGCCGATCCAGCTGCAGATAGGTCAATATGGCGCCGCTGACCAGGAGCAGCGCCACCACGACGGGTATGGTCCGGGAAAAACCTTGGAGCAATGCCGGTCCGGGCGGGCCGCGCAGCGCAAACGCGAGCGGCAACAGCCAGCCTATCCATAGCATGATCGCAATGCCGTGCAGCCACACGGCCGGTTTGGCCAGCCATGGCGGCATCGCCGTGCTGGCGTGGCCGCTGCAGGCCAGGGCCGTGCCCAGCAGCAATAGGGCCGAGCCCGCAAATAGCCGCTTGAAGAAAGCCGTCCTGGCGCGCCAGACCATCGCCGCGCAAGCCAGCGCGGCCAGCGACAAGGCGGCCGTAAGACCGAAAGATGTCGCGATGGCGGTATGCCAGCTATTGGCGGCCAATAGGCCCGAAAGCGGCGTATCCAGCGCATCCACGCCCAGCATGCCCAGGCTCAGCAGTGTCGCCGCGGCGCCGAGAGCCAGCGTGCGCAAGCCCAGCCGGCGCGTGTCGCCGGCCGAGGCATGGATGGAATGCGCCGCCGCCAGGCCGATGCCGAGAAACAGCCCCGCGTACCAGCCCAGGCGCAATAGCCAGATCAAGGCATCCCGCGCGTAGTGCGCCGCCTCGGCGGCTGCGGGCGCGGCGGCGCCTGCGCCGATGGAGAAAGCCACGGAGCCTCCGATCGGATGACCGTCCGCGGAGACCACGCGCCAGCTCAGCGCGTATGCGCCTTGCTGGGGCAGGCGGGGCAGAGGGATCTGCAGGCCGTCGGGCGATGCCTGGACATGCTGTGGGTCGATGTCGCGCGCGCCGCCATCGGGTTGGATGATTTTGAGCACCAGCGGCGATACCGGCTCGTTGAATCGCAGGCGCGCCTGCGTCGGCGCCGCGGTCAAAACGCTGCCCGCTTCAGGCACGCTGCCCAGCAGCGAGGCATGGCCGAAGGCCGGCCGCGCCCATAGCAAAACGGCCAGGACGCAAAGCAATGCGACCAATATGCATGGCCGTCCGGCACGCGCAGGCGTGCCTGTAAGATGCACGGTGTGCATGGCGAAAACCCCTCCGCCCGACGCATAGCCGTGTATGCGTCGGAAGCGCTGGTCTGTTATGGGCCGCTTATTGTTTGGGCAGCAGCTTGAGGCCCGGCGCGGGGGTGTCGGAATGGTCGCCGGCGGGCTTCTGCCGCTCGGCGGAAGGCTGGTCTATCCAGCGCGCCACGCCCGCTTCGCATTCCTGCACGACGGGGAAGTAAAGAGTGGCGCCGGGCGTCAGCCCGCTGCTCAGGTAGCCGACGAAGACGAATTCGTCGTAGTAGTCATCAGGCAGCCGTCCGCCCGACCAGACGATCTCTTTCACGCCGGAGCCGACCTGTGCGCCGTACAGTGCGTACGGCTTGGCATAGTCGCCCTTGACGGTTTCAAGCGTCCAGCCGGCCTTGGGCTGCGGTTTGACGCCCACGACGCCTTCGGGTATGCGTACGCGGATCTTGATGGTGGGCGAGCCCTTGCAGCCGTGAGGCACCCGCAGCACCGCTTTGTAGCGGCTTTCCAGAGGGGCCTCTTTGGTTTCCAGCGTTACATGGGAAAAGGCGGGAATGGTGAACAGGGCGGCCGCCAATGCCAGGGCGGCGCGTGAACTTGTACGGAATACGGACATGAATGACCTCGGAATGGGTATCGCGGAGCAGCGGCCGCCTGCGCGGCGGTCGCATGGAAACAGTCAACCGAGGTTCGAAGGCGGTGCGCGGGATCCGAGAGGCGGGCCCGACGAGGGCAAAGGCGGCAGGGCTTGATGGACGGCGGCCAGCACCAGCGGGCGATGGGCGATGGCCCCCGCGAACAGGGGTTCGTCCTGGCCGGGAATCAGCGCCTGCGATGCAACGAGGCCGTAGGGGCAGACCTGGCCGCCGATGCTGTCGCCGGAGAGGGATTTTGCGGGGCCGTCCGACACGTCCACCTGCTGGATCTGGACGCCCCCCAGGGTGCACAGGGTGATGGAGAAGGCCCGGCCTTGCGCCCCGGAAAGATCCGGCATGTAGCCCGCCGGAATGAACGAGCGGAACAAAAACGATACAACGGTCAGGCAAAGGAGCGCTTGCCAGACTGCCATGTTTTTGCGTCGCGTCGATTTATGTGGGGCGGACATGCGAAGAATTGTATTCCTATTTTCCACCGCTCGTGCCGCCGAAAGGCGCTGCGGCAATATGCTTATGCCTGGCAGGCTGATATGGCGTTCTTCGGTTGGGCGCGGCAGTCTTTTCGCATGGGGCCGTCAGGGCTCGGCGGCGATCTGCAATGCACGCTCCAGAGAAACACGCAGCATGTCGCCATGCCCATACTCGGGAAACGCTTCATGGCTGACATCCGCGCCGCCCAGGCGCAAGCCTTGCGCCATTTCTCTGATGGCGGGCCTCATCCCCCCACGGGGGTCGGCCTGGGTCACGCGGGCGTCGGCTTGTGCCTCGTTTTTTTGAGCAGGCTCGGGATTCGGTCCGCGCCGGGTGCGTTCGCGAGGCTTGGCGCTGATCAGGATGGCGACGCGCTTGCCGGCGGCGCGGGTTTTTTCAAAGGCATGCCATTCCTTTATCAGCGCGCCGTCGTGCCACCACGCGGAAGGGTCTCCCGCAATGTAGCGCGCGAACGCGCCGGGTTGCGTGAATAGCGTGTGCAGCGCGAACAGGCCGCCATAGGAGTGCCCCCACAGGTATTCCTTCCCAGGATCTGTGCCGGCTCGAGCCCGTACCAAAGGTTTGATGCGGGTGTCGATCAATTGCAGGAAGATGTCCGCCCCGCCGCCGACGCGGCCGCTCACCACGGGTTCGGCAACGGGCTTGCCGTTTTCCCGAACCGGCGGCGTGTAGTCGTAAGCCCGGGAGACGAGGTCGTGGCGGGTTGCCGTGTCGTAGCCTATGGCCACCAGCACGGGGGGATTGCCGCCGATGATCCTGACAAGGTCGATTTCCGTAAGCGTCGCCATCGCCGCATTGCCGTCCAGCATGTAAAGAACGGGGAACCCCGCCTTGGGCGCCGGCGCGCGGGGAATCGAAATCTCGATCCGGTAATGCCTTTTTCCATCCGCCGAATCCAGTTCGTGCTTTTCGAACCGGTAAAGCGCTGAGGGATGGTCGGCCAAGCTGGATTTCACGAGTTCAGCGCCTCTGCCCGGCGAGGGCGAGGCGGCCCGGGTCTGGGCTTGAGCCTGAGTACCTTGAGCTTGAGTAGTTTGAGCTTGAGCCTGGGCCCGAACCTGAGCAGTGCCCAGCAGGCAGCATAAGGAAAAAAGAAAGGCCTTGGGGAAAAGGGTCAATCGCGGCACATGGACCTGCTGTTTGGGGTGGGTGGTATAGGCGAAAGCCAAGGTTGCTGCGGGCGGATGCAGCCGGCTTTCTGAGCCGGCGAGCCCGGCTTTCGATGATAATAAAAACGCGAATGGTTCGCAATAAGAAATAGGAAGCAAGCTGCCTGATTGAACCCGCGGCGAACAGAAATGAAAATGCTCGAACTGGCGAAATGCCTGGACCGGCGCCAGGCTTGGTTCTACGCGCATGACCACAGGGATGATGGCTCCCATCTTTGGTTCTATAGATCGTTGTGCTTGATGTCGGCCCAGGGCTTGCTTTTCGTGTGGCGCCGGTCTGGATCGGCGCAAGGTTGCTACCTGCGTAGCATCAGCCATATCGCGGCAGCGAGTTGAAGGGGCCGCGGGGGCTGTCCCAGAAGGCGGGCCGCCCGCCGCATGAAACAGGGGCGGGCGGCCTTTTGTGTTTTATTTTTGCTGTGTTTTATGCGCGGCTTTATCTCTGCTTCGTTTTATTTATTTAAGCCAACGGTCTTTCGCCGCATCGAGCGCGTCGCGTTCGTCGGCGAGGTCCCAGGCAAATTGCATGACGCGCACATAGTCGGCGTCGTCCAGAGGCAGCAGGAAGCCGAGTTCGTTCTTGGGCGTCAGCGGATGATTGATGAACAGCGCAGCAAGGCGCGGGTCCGCCTTGCTGTAGTGCAGGGCTTCGTAGGTTTCGGTGATCATGACATCGCCTTTGCCCGCGGCGATCAAGCCGGGAATTTCGGCGTTTTTATCGTGGGTGCTGACCTGGGCCTGTTTCAGGTTTTCAAGAACGAAGGCTTCGTTGGTGCCGCCGGGATTCTTGATGACACGGACGGAGGGCTGGTTCAAATCGTCGACGGATTTGTATTTCGACGCTTCGTCCTTGCGCACCAGGGCCACCTTACCGAAAGGTGCGTAGCCGGGCAGCATCGCCGCTTGCCGGATTCGGGCGACGTTGCGGGTGATCCCGCCGACGGCGACATCGAATTTGTCGGCTTGCAGATCTTTCATCAGGTTGGGCCAGGAAGTCTGCACATATTCGATCTTCACCCCCAAGCCTTTGGCCATGGCTTCTATCACGTCGATATCATGGCCTTCATAGCCGCCCTTATCGGTTTTGATGGCGAAGGGGCGATAGTCGCCCGGGGTACCCACGCGTATGACTTTGCTGTCCATGATGCGGTCCAGGCGCGGACCGGCCTGCGCGGCCGTCGCCAGCGAAATCGCCACCGCGATGCCCATGAAAAACCGGAAAAGATGTTTCATGAAACTCCCCTTATTTAATTATTTAATGTTTGATCGTTGATCGGACGGTAGGCGGGGTTTGCAGCCCGGCCCGGGTTTCGAAACTATACCCGTTGGTTGGAAATCCGCAAGAGCGCAGGAAGCCCGGTTGCCGGAAGCTTGCCGCCGCGGTCCGTCAGGCCGGCGGCGCCAGTGTCACGGAAGGAATGCTTGCAATCGCGCTTTCCCTGGGTTCGCCCTTGTTTGCGGTCCTGCCCGATGACCCGCCTGTGGCCAGCAGATCGATCAGATCGACGGTGGTGGAGCGCCGGGTAAGCATCAGGCAGGCGACTTCGGGAGCGAGGGCGCGGGTGGCGTGCCAGCATCCGGGCCGCATGCAGATACCCCTGCCCGCGGGGATGCGGAAGGCGGCCAGCGTCGATAGATCGGGGCTGCCGTCGGCCCCGCTGGACGCCACGATCTGGACGATATCGCCATTCAGGGGGACGATGGCTTGTTGTGTGAGCCTATGCATTTCCAGGCTATCCAAGGGCAGTGGCGATCCGCTGCTGCGGTAGTTGACCCACAGTATTTCCGTTGCGCCGCCGGGGCCGGCATCGAAGACGTGTTCCTGCCAGAAGTCCGTGGCCGGATTGCTGAAACGCGGGACGCCATCGTTTTCGTCCGGCATGGGCTTGCCCAGCATCCAGCCGTAAGGGGCGAACGATGGCGGCGTCAGTTCACGAATGGACAGTAGGCCGTCCTCAAGCATACGCATTCTCCGAATCTGGAAGGCCAGCCGGGCAGTCCGGGGGCCGGCGTCCGCCCCTGCGCCGGCCGGCGGCAGGGGCGAATGGAATAGCAGGGATGATAACGGTTTCGCCGGGACTGCATGGCGTCCATAGGCTCAGGACAGCGTGGTATCCATGGGCCCAGGGTCGCGTGGTATCCACGGGCGCATCGAGAATGCGCTGGCCGCTTGCGAACCGGCGGCCGAAGCGGTGGCTGAAGTGGAGGCCGAAGCGACGCAAGGCCTGAGCCGGGTCCGGCCGGCCGGGTTGGCGATATTCAGCCGCCCAGCTTGTGCATCAGGCGGCATGCGTCATCGGGCGCCTGGGCTTTGATGTCGTTGTCGAAATAGCAGAAGACATCCCGCCCGCTGCGCTTGGGAGCCGCGGAAGCGGCGATTCGCCGGGCATCGGGCGGTTCCGCGCCGGACGCCCATGCTTTCATGCGGGCGGCCCAGCGCTCGAGCGCCGCGTCGCCATACTTCCCGCTGTACAAGGTTTGTGTGCCATGCAGGCGCATGTAGACGAAGCCCGCGGTCACGTCTTCGAAATAAGGCCAGTCCTTGACCGAATCCGATACCACGATGGCGGCATGATGTTTGCGCAGCATGGCGACGAAGGCATCGTTGCAAAAGCTGCCGTGGCGCACTTCGATGGCATGGCGCAAGCGGCGTTTGCGGTCCGGCTGCAGGCATGTGTCCTTGACATGCCTGTCATGCTCGCGGGCCAGTGCCGCGGCTTCCTCCGTATTCCGTGGAAGCAGGCGCAGCATGGACTCGAACAGCGCTGCATCGAACTTGAAACTGGGCGGAAATTGCCACAGTATCGGGCCCAGCTTTTCTTTCAGCATGAACAGGCCCGAAGCGAAAAAATTGGCCATCGCCTTGCGGCTGGCGTCCGCATCCCGGAAACGCAGGATGTGGGTCAGATAGCGGGGGCTTTTCACACTGAAGACGAAGCCCCGCGGCGTGGCCTCATACCAGCGCGCATAGCTGCTCGGCGTCTGCAGCGCGTAGTGCGATCCGTTTACTTCTATGGTTTGCATCCGCCTCGAGGCGTACTCCAGTTCGCGCGCCTGCGTCAGACCCGAGGGGTAGAACGCCCCTCGCCAACCCGCGTACCGCCATCCAGAAATTCCGACGCGTATATGCCCCATGAATGCCCGTCAAAAAGATTCGAGAACGGGGGCCGAAACGGCGCCCGCATGCACATTCCGGAGCAATATTCGGGCCTGAAAATCGCAGGCGAGCGGAGCGATATCCGGGCATGGCAAGCATGGCGGAAACAGCGGCCAGGCCTTCAGCGTACCGGCAGGAAATTGAAAAACAAGAGCCCTTGCATGTAGTTGATGCCTATGCGTCGCAGGTTTTCATCCAGCAGATTGGCGACCAGGTCCAGGCGGCCCACCAATTGGCCGAATTCGCGTTCAAAACTGAGGTTGACGCCATCAGCCGACATTTCATTCGCCAGCAACAGCGGCCGCCCCGCCGCATCGCGCCGGCTGGCCAGCAGCCAGGCGGCGATCTCCACGTTGCGCGCGGCATTGTGCACGTGTTGGGCATCCAGCGCGTCCGAGACATAGAAACGGGTCTTGCCATTGTGGGCGCTGATGATCATGCTCGCCATGCCGAAGACAAAGGCGCCGACGCGGTCGCCCCGATAAGACGGATCCAGCGCGACGGCCAGGATTTCGATATCGCGCAAGGACGACAGCTCGGGTGGAGGCCTGCCGCTTTCGATGGCGGCGCGTCCGTTTTGTATGGCCGCTTCTACGGTGGGCGCGCCGGTCTTGCGCCATTCCGCCGGGTTGCGCCGGTAAAGCTTTTCCAGCAGGCGCATGAGGCTGTCCAGGTTG
>Ga0182735_1000699_pt1 | contig 25043 bp, 40 predicted proteins | sample eDN5th30CKraftMG_FD_128524 | JGI IMG/M metagenome (GOLD analysis project Ga0182735, IMG submission 128524) | Enriched Miracle-Growth compost microbial communities from Emeryville, California, USA - eDNA 5th pass 30_C Kraft MG (version 2) (version 2) ...
ACCGGAGGCAATCGTCTGGCCCGGACAATCACCCGGATCGGCACCCCCATCTGCCCAGGCGATGGCCCAGATGCCCATCATGCACTAAGATTGAAACCGGACCACCCTATGGGGTCAGGCCACGGTCGGTGATGCGGTCGGCGCATCATCGTCCCGCGTCTCCTTCCACCTCAGCCATCTTGAACGCGCCGGGCTAGTCCGGGCGCGGCGGGATGCGCGCTCCATCATCTACAGCGTGAGCTTCGATGCCCTCTCCGGCCTCGTCCGCTTCCTCATGGAAGATTGCTGCCAGGGCAGGCCCGAAATCTGCCAGCCGATCATCAATGCCGCCACATGCGATTGCTAGGAGAAAACGATGTCTGATCGCATCTACAATGTGCTGTTTCTATGCACGGGAAACTCGGCTCGTTCGATCCTCGCGGAGAGCATCCTTCAAAAGGATGGCGCGGGAAGGTTCCGTGCCTTCTCGGCTGGCAGCCAGCCCAAAGGGCACGTCAACCCGATGGCGCTGAAAGTGCTGACGGCGATGGACTATCCCGCCGCAGGCTTCCGCTCCAAGGCATGGGACGAATTTGCCGCCCCCGGCGCACCCGTCATGGATTTCGTGTTCACCGTCTGCGACAGCGCAGCGGGCGAGACTTGCCCGGTATGGCCGGGACAACCGACCACCGCGCATTGGGGCATCGAAGACCCGGCAGCGATCGAAGGCGGCGACATGGAGAAAGAGCGGGCCTTCAGCACCGCTGCCCGCTACATGAAAAGCCGCATAGGGGCATTCCTCGCCCTTCCGATCGCCTCGATCGATCGCATGGCCCTCGGTACGAAGCTGCGCGACATCGGACGGATGGAAGGGGCCACGACGCCGAAAGCCGGCTGATGGCTTTCGACCTCCCCCGCCGCCTTGTCGCGGAGGCCCTTGGAACCGCCTTCCTCGTGGGGGCGGTTGTCGGTTCCGGCATCATGGCGGAATCCTTGACCGACGACATAGCCCTGGCCCTGCTGGCCAACGCCCTCGCGACCGGGTCGATCCTTGTTGCGCTGATCACCGTCCTCGGCCCGGTCTCTGGAGCCCACTTCAACCCTGCCATATCGATGGCCTTCGCGCTGCAAGGTTCTCTCCCGGCGCGGGAGGCCGCATTCTATGCCGCTGCGCAGATTGCGGGAGGCATAGCGGGGGTCATCATGGCGCACATGATGTTTGCGTTGCCTCCCCTGGAATTCTCCATGAAGGCCCGCACGGGCGGACCGCAATGGTTCGCGGAAGGCGTTGCCGCCTTCGGTCTTGTGATGACGATCCTTGGAGGCATTCGCTTCGACGGCAAGGCGGTTCCATGGCTGGTGGGCCTCTACATCACAGCCGCCTACTGGTTTACCGCGTCCACTTCCTTCGCCAATCCAGCGGTGGCGATCGCACGCGCCTTCACCAATACCTTTGCAGGCATCCGGCCTCTTGACGTTCCCGCCTTCGTAGCCGCCGAGCTGGCTGGCGCGGTGCTCGCCCTGATGCTCATGCGATGGCTGCTGCGCAGTCAATCCCACGCACCTGCGGAATAGACGACCTGCATTTCAATGATCTGGAGGCACTGGCGGCTTTGCGAACAGCCTTCAGGCTGATGGCTCCCCGGGCCAGAGCCATTTCGCTATACGGTACTAAGAAAATCAAATAGTTACGCGGTTCCTGTATGGCGTTTTGTATAGCAAAATGATTAGCACATTTTGCACCGGGTTGCACGATCAGCGGCTGCCGAACTGATCGCGGATGTATTGTTCCGCTGCCGCGTCCCTCGCCCGGCGGGCATCCTGCCACCACTGCCATAGACCGACCATCAGCGGCAACGGCCAGATCAGAATGAAGATCGCCAGCGCGGCCAGCGACGCCATTTCCAGCTGGCGGATGCCGGCCACCAGCCCATGCGAACCGGCATCATCTCCGGCAGCGGCCATCCGGAGGGCACAATCGGCGTAGACCAGCCCCGCCAGTATCCATGCGACGGCGATGAAGGGGATATACATTTCCATGCTTTGCTCCTGTTTGGGATAGTGTTGACGAAGAGAGTGTAGGCTGCTTGGCACTGTCTCGGTTTCACAGAGTTGCAACCGTTCTTCTCTATCAAACCTTGCGTTTTTCTGGTAGGGGAAATCTGCGGCCAAGCCACCTTCGCAAAGTGGTTTCGGCAAATCGGTAGCAGCTCCACGGCTTACTGGCCTTCGTCGTGGAGCTGCCGCCACCTCGAAAGGCCAGAACAATGTCAGCAAACGCACACTCGCATTCCGTCCGCCCTCTCCCGGTCGAGGAGGAGCCCGACGACGATCAGCAGCGCCGAAACGAATGGCGCATGCACGGCCACTGGACCCCGGAAAACAGGCCACTCTATGAAGTCGGCAGCAAGAAAGCCGACCCTGTCGCGCAGCTGGGCATGTATCGGCAGTTTTCACGCGTCTGGTGCGCCCATCTAACCAGCGCAGAGCGCAATCTGCTCCTCTTCCTGCTCGATCAGACCATAGGCTGGGGAAAGCCGGGGCGGCATTTCACACATCGCCAGATCGAAGAAGGCAACGGCTACACGGGCGGTGCCCGCATCGGCCGCACACATGCAAAGAATGTGCTCAAGTCACTTGAGGCAAAAGGCGTCATATCGGTTGACCGGTACGACGACGCTACCTACCGGGGCGACCGCAAGCGGGGCAATTACATCACCGTGAACCCGGATTGGGAACCGCCGACCCCGGTCACTATACTGACCCACCCCGCAAACCATCCCGCGATGCCTTCTGACCCGGTCACTTTTGTGACCCCCTCCGGTTCGGAAATCCGTACCGACCCGGTCACTATACTGACCCACCCCGGTCACAAAAGTGACCCCCTCCCGGTCACAAAAGTGACCCCCTTTAAAGAAGAAACATATCAGGAGAAGGCGCAGAAGAACGAAAAGGAGATAACAGAAGAACCGTTACCGCCGCTCGCTAACGCGACGACGGTGGGACGGGGGAATTTGTGTGTCTCCTCTTCGGTGCAGGTTCGGATGCGACAGCGCCCGTCACGCTCTTCTCCTCCGGGAAAGGAAGATACTCCCCCAGTTCCGCCGGCCCCCCTCAAGGCTGAAAATGACCCGGTCCGCCCGACCGTGTCAGCTGACGAGCTGGACCACCGGTTGCTGGCCGCCTTCCGGCAGCACTGCCCCGGCACCGTGAAGAACTGGCCAGATAGCGACCGCCGGGCGGCAGCTGACTTCCTCGCAGCCAATTGGACCAAGGTGTGCCCTGAAGAGGCATTGGCCTACGAGTTCGCGGATTGGCTAGGCGAGTGGTGGCCGCATTGGTGCGAGAAATACGAGATGCCAGACTTCCCATCGGCCGAATGGCTCAAGGCAGAAGGGCGAAGATATGCGGACACATTTCTCGATGAATGAGGCTTTGGAAACCGTGCAACCCGGTTCAAAATCTGCATGTTGACGAATAGAGTGCAGCACAAGTAAGTAAATTCTGAGATAGCAACTATCACTCTATTTGTCACACACCTAAAACGTGCGCTTTTTGGCCCTTTCAAGATCGAAGTATACTTGACTTAGCCGTCCGCCAGTGATTCTTCTCTCATGTTCGTTGACGCGAACGGCGGCGCGCCGGGGTTTCCTGTTCCTGATGCGCCGCCTCCTCGACAGGAGATCACCGTGGCGCTTCTCGACCGCTTCCGCCGACCGGCCCAGACGACCGAACAGCGCTCGCTTGCCGACCACCCGGACGCGTTCATGTTCGAACTGTTCGGAGCGGCCCCGTCCGCCGCCGGCATCAGCATCACCCCGGCCACCGCTATGCGCTGCACGCCCGTCCGCGCTGCCGTGGAAGCGATCAGCGAGGCCATCGGCGGACTGCCTGTCCATGTGTATCGCCGCGAAGATGACGCCCGCGAACGCGCCCCCGATCATCCGGCCTATCGTCTCCTGCATGACGAAGCGAACGAATGGACCCCGGCCAGCCTCTTCCGGGAGCAGCTGACCCGCGACGCCCTTCTCTTCGGCAACGGCTACGCCTTCATCAACCGTCGCGACGGTGCCCCTGTCGAATTGCTCCGCCTCGCCCCGAGTTCCGTTTCGGTGGAGCTGGACCGGACCACCTCCGAACCGCTCTACCGACTGACCACCGGCACAGGCAACCGCGTGCTGGACCGCCGCGACGTGCTCCATATCCCCGCCCCGTCAATCGACGGCGTGAAGGGCGCTTCGCCGATCCAGCAGTGCCGGGATGCCATCGGCGTCCATCTTGCCATTGAGCAGCAGGTGGCCAACCTCTTCCGAAATCAGGCCCGGCCGTCCGGCCTCCTGACGTTCGCCAAGAGCCTCACGGCCGAGGCAAACGCGAAGATGAAGGCCAGCTGGCAGGCCATGACCTCGTCCGGCGGAACTGCCATTCTGGACTCCGAAGCGAAATATGAGCAGCTGACCCTTTCGAGTACAGATGCCCAGACGCTTGAGCTTTGGCAGCATTCTATCACTGAAATCGCCCGCGTCTTTCGCGTTCCGCCGCACATGCTCTTTGAGCTTGGACGGGCGACGTGGGGCAATGCAGGTGAGATGGGCGCATCGTTCTTGCGCTTTACTTTGGACCGCTGGCTGAAAGCATGGCAGGGCGAAATTCGCCTCAAGCTGATCGCCCCGGAAGACCGTGACACCTTCTATGCCGAGTTCTTGGTTGACGATCTTCTGCGCAGCGACCTTGCGGCCCGCGCCACCGCCTATTCAACGCTGATCGCCGCCCGCGTGCTCAATCCGAATGAGGTCCGCGCGATGGAGAACCGCGCCCCCTACGCAGGCGGTGACGAGTTCATCAATCCCAACACGACCACGGCCGCCGCTCCGGCACCGAAGGCCGAAACGGTGAAACCGGATTCAAAATCCGAGGACGAAAACGATGAATGACGCACCTTCACACCGCGCTTTCTTCGGCGATGCCGAGCGCACATTCGCGCTTCCCGCCGAGTTGGTTACCGAACTGGAGCGCGTGACCGGTCGCGGCATAGGCGGCTTGTGCCGGTCGCTTTTCGCGGGCGAGTTCCGCCATGCCGAAGTCCGGGAGACCATCCGTCTGGCGCTGATCGGCGGCGGGGAAATCCCGGTCAACGCCCTCGCGCTGGTCACCGCCTACGCAGACAACCGCCCCCTCGCCGAAAGCTATCCGTTGGCTGTTTCGATCCTCGAAACAGTCTGGTTCGGTTCGGCTGCGCCGACGAAGGGGAAGCCCAAATGACCCGCTCCGCCGACACGCTCGATTGCATGGAAGTCCGCTTCGATGCACCCGCCGACGACGGCACCCTTGAAGGGCTGGCCGTCCGCTTCGGCGTCGTGGACAGCTTCCGGACCAGCTTCGACCGGAACGCCTTCACGTGGGAAGGCAGGTCTCTCCCCCTTCTCTGGTCGCACGACCGTTCGCAGGTTCTCGGCAGCGTCCGCAGCATCACCCCGGACGGCGAGGGGCTGCGCATCCGCGCCCGCCTCAATCTGGACGTTGCCCGCGCCCGCGAAGTTCGCAGCATGTTGGCGGCCGGCGATATCAGCGGCTTATCCATCGGGTTTCAGCGCCTCAAGGACGAAGCCCGTTCCGGTGGCATCCGCCATATCACGAAAGCCAAGCTCAACGAGGTTTCCGTGGTCGCCCTACCCGCCGTACCCGGTTCCGTCGTCACGTCCGTCCGCTCCTCCGGCCCGGACCTTTCCGCCTTCATCTCTTCCGTCCGCGCCGCCACCCAATCCCTGAAAGGATAACCCCCATGAACGCGCATACGCCCCTTGAAATGATCCCGCTCGAAACCCGCAGCGAGGAGAACACCGACCAGATCGCAGCCGCAACGGCCGCCGTGGAAGAGCTGCGCAGTGCAGCCGAAGCCCGCAGCACGGCCCATGCCGCCGAAGTGCGCGGCCTGACCGACCGTCTGTCGGCGCTGGAAACCCGCCTCAATCGTCCTGGCACCCAGCAGCAGGAAGAGCGCACCGATCAGGCGTCGGAAACGCGCGCCGCGTTCGCATCCTATCTTCGCTATGGCAATCAGACGCCGGCCGAAGAAATCCGCGCCCTCACCGTGTCGAGCGATCCGCAGGCCGGCTATCTCGCCCCGACCGAAATGAGCACCGAGTTCATCCGCGACTTGGTCGAGTTCTCGCCGATCCGCAACTATGCGTCGGTGCGTACGACCGGCTCGCCGGCCGTGAAGTATCCGCGCCGTACCGGCATCACGAATGCGCAGTGGGAGGCGGAGCTTGAGGAGTCGGAAGAGTCGACCGTGAGCTTCGGCATGCTGGAAGTACCGGTTCACAAGCTCATGACCTATGTGGACATTTCCAACGAGCTTCTGGCGGACAGCGCTGGTGCGGCCGAGGCAGAAGTGCGCTTGGCGCTCGCCGAAGACTTCGGCCAGAAGGAGGCCGTCGCTTTCGTCAGCGGCTCCGGTGCGAAGCAGCCGGAAGGCATCATGGCGAATGCTGACATTCAGCACACCGTCAACGGCCACGCCACCAACCTGTCGGCCGACAAACTGATTGACCTGATGTACGCGCTCCCGGCTGCCTATCGCAACGCGTCCGGCGCGGCATGGGCGATGAACGGCACCACGCTTGCCGCCGTGCGCAAGCTGAAAGACGGACAGAACAACTATCTCTGGCAGCCGTCCTATCAGGCAGGCCAACCCGAGACCATTCTCGGAAAGCCCGTGGTCGAAATGGTCGATATGCCCGACATCGGCGACGGCAAATTCCCGATCATCTTCGGCGATTTCTCCGCTTATCGCATCGTTGACCGGCTCGCTCTGTCCATCCTGTCCGACCCCTATACGCAGGCGCGCAAAGGAGTGACCCGCATTCATGCGACCCGCCGCACCGGTGGCCGCGTGTTGCAGGCGGCCCGCTTCCGCAAGCTCAAGACCGCCACGGCTTAGTCCATTCGGTTTGTCGTGATCGGCGGAGGCCCCATCCCCCGCCGATCTTCTGAACCGAACAGAAATCCCGAAAGGAACATCCCATGCGTGACCTCTTTTCCAATATCGGCGCTCGCCTCGCTCTCGCCCCTGCCGTCAAGACTGCCGCAGGCGAAGGCCCGGCAATCGACCTGCTTTCCTTTGGCTCCGTCACCTTCGCAGTGAATACCGGCGCGATTGCTGGTGATGGCGACTTCGGCGTGAAGGTGCAGGAGTCGGACCTTTCCGCTTCCGGCTTCACCGATGCCGACGCTTCCGTGGTCGACACCAACGCCCCGGCAACGCTCACCGCCGATGGCGCATTCAAGCTGGGCTATCGCGGCCACAAGCGGTTTGTCCGCCTGTCTCTCACCAAGGCCGGCGGCACGTCCATCGCGGCCGGTGCCGTGGCCGTGCTGGGCAATCCCGCCGTCGCCCCCGTGGCCTAATCCCGAATAGGGCGGCCCTTTCTTGCGGGCTCCGCAGCCGGCCCAAAAACGGAAAGTCACTCTGCCTGCCGCCCATCCTGCGAAGGCCCCATGGGTTCAAGAGTGACAAGGCTGCCCCCATTCCCTTCCTCGAAAGGAAAAGCAAATGTCTATCGTCACCACTGCAAACTCCAAGGTTTCCATCGGCGGCACGACGCCCCGCGCCGATGCGGCGGAATACGCTTCTGAAACATGGGTCAGCATTGCCAACATCACCGATGTCGGCGAAGCCGGCTCCTCCGCCGAGATCGTCACCGCCAAGCTGATCGATCAGGCGTACGTGAAGAAGGTCAAAGGCAGTCGCGACAATGGCACGATGGAGCTTGTTGTCGCACGCGACAGCGCGGATGCGGGCTATGCGGCCCTCATTGCGGCCGAAGCAACTCCTCACAGCTACAATTTCTGTGTCGAGCTGAACGACAAGCCGGCGACTGGCGCGTCTCCGAAAAACAGCAAGTTCTACTTTAACGCCATCGTCGCATCGAAGCGGAACAGCTTTAGCGATGCCGACAATATCGTGTCGACAACGTTTTCGCTGGCGATCAGCGGTGCGATTATTGAGGTGGGCGCTTCGGCAACCTGATTGATTTCATTGGGTTTTTTCGTGCAACCGGATTCAAAATTCTATGAAACTGGCAAGCGACATTGAAATCGATATGGGCGGGGTGCCCCTCACGCTCCGCCCATCCCTCTGTTGTGCCGTGCGCCTTGAGCGTCGCCCCGGCGGTATTCACCGGCTTTTGCGAGACGTGGCCGACGACTCCTATGGCGCTGCGCTGGAAATCATCCTCCCCCATGTCGTGGACAAGGTGAGTGCCACCCAGATCGCGGCCGCCGATATTCCGGCCCTCCGCCCGCATCTGATGGCCTACCTGATGGCCTGCGCCGGCATCGATCCCGACGATACTCCGGCCGACAAGCCCAAGCGCAAGACCATCACCATCACCGAACAGCTGGCCGACCTCTACAAGATCGGCACTGGCTGGCTGGGCTGGTCTCCGGCCGAGACGATGGACGCAACGCCTGCCGAGATCATGGAAGCCTATTCCGGCCGCCTCGAAATGCTCAAGGCCATCTTCGGCTCCGGCGATGACAAGGCCGTATCAAAGGATAGCCGCACCCTTAATGAGAAGTTCCGTTCGATCTTTGTCGGTTACGGCACTGTGACGGAGGCGTAATCATGCCGCTCCGGCCCCCCTCCATTCGTGCGTGTGGATGCGTCGTGCGCTCCGGCGAACGCTGTCAGCACATGGTCGCCCGTGATGCCGAGCGTAAAGCCCGCTTTGACGCCCAGCGCCCCAGCGCACGGGAACGTGGGTACGATACGAAGTGGCAGAAGGAACGCGCCGCCTATCTCAAGGCGCATCCCCGATGCGTCATGTGCGGCCAGCCCTCCGGCGTGGTCGACCACAAGACCCCGCATCGCGGCGACAAGAAACTCTTCTGGTCTCGCTCCAATTGGCAGCCCCTATGCACGCCCTGTCATTCCAGCCGGAAGCAATCGCAGGAGCGCCGCGCATGACCGGCCAGCCTTTTGTCGCAAGAATGGGCCGACCGCCTCGCCTGTACAGCTACATGGGCGAAGAATTGAGCTTGCCCGAAATCGCAGAGAAAACCGGCTTCTCGCGGACTGGCATGTATTACCGCGCCCAGCAGTACGACCACGACCTTTGCGCCGCCCTCGCCACAGAAAGGCGGCCCAGCAACATCGTCACCCACGATGGCCGCACACAGACCCTCGCCGAATGGTCGCGGGAAACCGGCATCCATCGAACTACCTTGTTCGCGCGTCTCAAGAATGGATGGACCCCAGCCGAGGCCCTTACCGTTCCGCCCGGTTCATCTCGACAGAAGACGGTGCGGCCATGACCCGTATCCGCATCACCTATCAGGGAAAGCATATGAGGGTTGCCGAGCTGGCGAAACTGGCCGGCATCTCGCACCAAGGCATGTCTCATAGGCTGCGCATGTGCGGCATGTCCGGGGAAGCTGCCATGGATCACACACGTTGGCGGCCCGGCCGTCACCAGCGACGATACGAATATCGCGGCCAATCCCTCACAGTCTATGAGCTTGCCGAGCTGGCCGGCATTCCATGGCCTACGATGTACGCCCGCCTTTACCGATACGACATGACCCCAGAGAAGGCCGTGGCCATGGGCTCCACCGTAGCCCAGCGGACGCCCCTCAAGCGTCTGATAAAGGCCCTGCGCAGGCACGTCGCGCCTCGCTTCATGTCCTCCTTGATAGTGTCCTTCGACGGCATCACCCAGTCCATCAGTGAATGGGCGCTCGATTATGGCATCCCGGCCACGCTGATCGTTGAACGGCTTCACCGTGGATGGTCCATCCCCCGTGCTATTACCGAACCGATGCCAGTCAAACCCGGCCAGCGGCCGCGCTCCCCCAGATCAATAGCACGACGTGCCGCTTCGGTGCTCAAATGTGACGCAGTCATCGCCGGACGGCATAGGAGCAACGCTACCCAAAAGCAGGCCGAGCACGGCAACAACAAGACAAATGCCAGTTCCATAAATGAAGTACATCGCCTCTTCGCGGTGAGCCGGCCGCAGCCCATGACGCCACGTCGTACTGATTGCGTGGTAGGCACAGAACACTGTCCCCGCCAATCCACCGAAGAATGCCACGACGGCAACGACCCCACCTATGGGTGTGAAGAACATCAGAAAAGCCACCACGGACAGGGCAGCCATCCAATTGAAGAAGTACTCTTTGAGATGGCGGAGCATCACGTCTTCCCCTGCGACCGGAAAAGTCTAGTCGCACCGGGGGTGGCGAGCAACTTCCACCTTTCCGTAGGGACCGGCGCGGGTTCACACGCGCGCGATTTGCAATCGTCAAACTGATGGATGACGCCAAATGATTACCTCTCTTGATGTTGCAAAGGCCCATCTGAACGTCACCGGCACCGCCGACGATGCGCTGATCACGTCCAAGATCGAGGCGGCCGAAGAGTGGCTGGACCGCTGGTTGCCGGAGGGCGAGAAGCTGGCCGACCGCGACCCGGTGCCGGCCGACCTGAAGCAGGCAGTGCTGATGATCGTCGGGCACTGGTACGAAAACCGGGAAGCCTACCTTGTCGGCATCACCGCCGAAGAGGTGCCGCTTGGCATCTGGTCCATCGTCAATCAACACCGCGCATGGGCATTCTGATATGGCCCGCTCCGCCCAACTCGCCCGGTTGCAAAAGCGTCTGGACGCCATCCCGGCCGCCATCAAGAAGGCCGTGGAACCTGCCCTCCGCCAGTCAGGCGAGGAGCTGGTGGCCAGCATGCGCAATCTTGCCCCGGTGGACACAGGCGACCTGCGCGACAGCATCAAATACACGATGCCGGGAAACAGTACCCCGCCCTATTCGCAGCCGGGCGGCTCGACCGTGGCCGCCGAAAATCAGGTGCTGGTGACGGCCGGAAACACAGATGTCCGCTATCCGCATCTTGTCGAATACGGCACCGCCGACACCAGCGCGCAACCGTTCTTCTGGCCCGCCTTCCGGCTGAAAAGGAAGAAGCTGGCCAACCGGATCAAGCGCCGCATTGGCAAGGTCATCAAGGACGAATGGAGCAAGTGAGATGGAACCGAGCTACGCCCTTGCATTGGCCATTCGCAATCGCCTGATCGCAAGCTCTGCCGTCACCGCCCTTGTACCGGCCGCTTCTATTTCCGACCGCAACGGAGTACCCGCGACTTTCCCATGTGTCATCATCGGCGAAGGCCAGCGCCTCCCCGGCGACATGCTGTCCGGGAGTGACAAGGAGGTATACGCGGACCTTCATATTTGGGTGGCCGAGAATGGTCTTACCGGAAACAAAACCCTCGAATGGGCCATTCACAATGCGCTGGATGACGGCCCGCTGACTGCTACCGGCAAGCATATTTATGGCCTGCAAATCGTATCCACGCGCTTCCTGCGCGACCCGGACGGGCAGCATTCCCATGGCGTCGTTTCCATCCGCGCCCGTGTGATGGAGGTAGCATAATGCGTGCCGGCCGCCTCGACAGGACCATTACCGTTCAACGCCGCTCTGCCACCACGGATGAGATGGGCACCCCGATTGAGACATGGGCCACGGTTGCGACCGTTCGCGGCCAGCGCGTGAAGCTGTCCAATGACGAATTTCTGCGCACCTTCGGCACCACGTCGGAGTCCGTGGCCTTGTTCCGCATCCGGCATATGGATGGGCTCACCCTTCTGGACCGCATCACATGCGACGGCACCACCTATGACTTGAAGGGCATAGAGCCCATTGGCAGGCGGCACGGATTGGACCTCCGTTGTGTGGCATCGGGAGCATGACAATTGACTGCCCGACCCCGCCGCGCCACCCGCCGAACAGCCAAAACGTTGCAACCGGATTCAAAATCCGAGTGCCCGCCCGAGTTCGCCAGCATCCCTGACCCCTTCGGCTATGGTCAGCGCGCCGTTGACTTCCTGCGCAGCCTGAAACACCCGAAGAGCACCCTTCCGGGGCAGGCATTCCAGCTGGACCCGTGGCAGGAGGAAATTGTCCGCAAGATATATGGGCCGTGCGATGAGCGCGGTTTTCGCATCGCTTCTGACGTTGTGGTGCTGATCGGGCGCGGCAACCGCAAGACCTCTTTGGGTGCGGCGCTCGCATTGCTGCATACGCATGGCCCGGAAGCGGTTCCCGGTGGCGAGGTTGTCTTTGCAGCAGGCGACAAGAAGCAGGCTCGCATTGCCTATGCCGAGGCGCAAAGCATCCTGCATTCGGGCGATGCGAGCCTTTGGAAGAAGGGGCAGGCAAACCGCGCCACCGACCCTACGAAGACGATCCGCCTACAGGACTACCGGAACACCATCCAGTTTCCGAACGGTTCTTTTCTAGAGGCCCTGTCCAACGATCACGGCACCCAGCACGGCCGCACCCCGGTCTTTGCCTTGTGCGATGAAATCCACGCATGGAAGAAGCGCGACCTATGGGACGTGATAGCCACTGGCCTTGCGAAGACCGACAATAGCCTGCGCATCACCATCACCACGGGCGGCCGTGGGCAGGATACCATCGGATATGAGGTAATCGAGCGCGCCCGCAAGATCGCCCGTGGCGAGATCGTGGACCCGGAAACGCTGGTCTTCATGTTTGAGGTGCCGCCGGAGGCGGATTGGCGAGACGAGGAGCTTTGGCCCCTTGCCAATCCCGGCCTGCCTTACGGCTACCCCAGCCTGAAAGGTCTTCGGAAGCTCGCCCGTGAAGCGGAAGACAGTCCCGGTGCCCGCGACGCGTTCAAGATGCTTCATCTCAATATGTGGCTGGACAAGAGCACGTCGCCCTTTGTCGACATGGCCACCTATGATCAGGGCAACACCCCCCTTGATGAAGAGGCTCTTCTCGGCCTGCCATGCTGGATCGGAGTAGACCTTGGCAGCACCGACGACCTGTCTTCTGTGGTCGCGGCCTTCCACGATCCCGCGCAGGAAGAGGGCTATATCGTGCTGCCCTTCTTCTTCATGCCGGCCGACAACCTCGAAAAGCGGGAGGCGCAATCCGGCTTCCCCTATAGCGAGCATGTGAGGGCTGGCCGGATCACCACCACGCCCGGCAACGTCACCGACTATCGTGTGATTGAGGCCGCCATTCACGATCTTTGCGACCGGTTCGAGGTGCGCGAAATCGCCTTCGACCCCCACTATGGCGGCCAGATCATGTCTAGCCTGCTAGACGACGGCTATCCCGTTGTGACGTTCCGGCAGGGCTGGATGACGATGGGACCGGCCATCAAAGAGCTTGAACGTGCCATCCTTGCCGCCCGCTTCCGGCATGGCGGCCATCCCGTGCTCCGGTGGAACTTCGCGAACATCGCCATTCAGGATGACGGCAAGGGGAACAAGAGTTTCAACAAGAGCAAATCCGCCGACAAGATCGATGGTGCTGTTGCCGCCGCGATGGCCGTTGCGCGTGCTTCCGCTGGTGAAGGCCAGACGAAATCGATCTTCGATGATCCGAACATCACGCCGGCCGATATGGTCTGGTGAAGGAGGCCCCCATGGCTACCGAAACAGAGCAACTTGTCGTCGCCCTTGAAGCCCGCATCCGGGATTTCGAGCGCAATTTTAAGAAGGCCGGCAAGGTCGCGAATGACAATTTCCAGCGTGTGGAGAACCGGGCCAAGGTAACCGCCACCCGCCTTGAGGCCACCATGGGGCAGGCAGCCGCCCGCGTCGGTGCCGGGTTCAAAAACTTCGGTGCCGGCCTCCTCGCTGGCGTGGCGGCCGGTGGCATTGCCGGCATGATCGGACAGGTAGGACAAGTCGCCAAGGGCATTGCGCAGATCGGCGATGAAGCGAAGCGGGCCGGCGTATCCGCCAAGGCATTTCAGGAATGGCGCTACGTCGCCGAACAGGCTCGCATTCCTGTGGACGCCCTTACGGATGGCCTGAAAGAGCTGTCCCTACGTGGTGACGAGTTCGCCCAGACCGGCAAGGGCAGCGCCTCCGAAGCCTTCATGCGGCTGGGCTATTCGGCCGCCGACCTCAAGGTGAAGCTGAAAGACCCGTCCGCCCTCTTGCTGGAGATTATCGACCGGCTGGGCAAGACGGACAAGGCCGCCCAGATACGCATTTCCGATGAACTGTTCGGCGGCAGCGCTGGCGAGCGTTTCGTGGAATTGCTGGATCAGGGCGCGGCTGGCATCCGTAAGACCATCAGCGCCGCGCATGACCTTGGGCAGGTGCTGGATGATGAGCTGATCAAGAAGGCTGCCGAAGTGGACCGGCAGTTCAACGCCATCGCGAACACCGTGGGCATGGCGCTGAAATCCGCCATCGTGTCGGCCGCGCATAGCTTGAGCGAGTTCATTGACGGCTTCCGCGCCTTTGAAAACCAGCGGACAAGCACCCTCGACCAGAAGCTGAAAGACCTTGGTGCCGAACGCCTCAAAATCGAGAAAGAGATTTTCGAGATACGGGCGCAGCAGCAGGATAGCGCCAGCATCACCGACGACGCGACCGGGCGCACCGCGCGTTACGATCAGGCCATAGCCGAGAAGCGGCAGCGCCTTGCCGACATCGCGGATGAAGAGGCCCGCATCGGCGGCATTGTGGACAGCCGCACCGCGCCGATGCAAGTGACAGACACGCCTTGGACGCCTCCCACGCCACCGCCCGGCGGTTTCGGCAGTTCTTCCCGCAACACTGCCGCCGCCGCTGCACAGCGTGAACGGCAGGCGGTGCTAGACCTGATCGCCGAGCTTGAGGAAGAGCTTCGCCTTATCGGCGCGACCGACGCCGAGCGCCGCGCTTCGGAAGCGTCCCGCCGTGCTGGATCGGCAGCGACAGAAGAACAGCGCCGGCGCATCATCGCGTTGAATGAGGAAATCCATCAGGAAAACGAGCAGCTTGACGAGCAGCAGCGCCGCATGCAGACGGCCGCCGATGCCGCACGCGATTTCATTGGTGGGTTTCGATCCGACATTATGAATGGCGTGCCGCCGCTTGAGGCCCTTGGCAATGCCATCGGCCGGCTGTCCGACCGAATTTTCGATGAGCTTCTGACTGCGATTTTCGAGGTGAAGGAAGTCGGCGAAGGCGGTGGCGGGCTGGGCGGCATCTTCGGATGGCTCTTCAATCTGTTCGGCCTCGCCAACGGCGGAGAGGTTAGCAGTTCCAAGCATGCCCCCAAGGTGCAGCGCCGGGCCGGTGGCGGCATGATCTATGGCCCCGGCGGCCCCCGCGACGACAGGGTTCCGGTGCTCGCATCCAATGGCGAGTTCATGGTGAACGCTGCCGCCACCTCGAAGCACCGCGCCCTCCTCGAAGCCATCAATTCGGGCCGCGTCCCTGCCCTTGCCGATGGCGGAGGCGTAGGACGTGGCATGGCCTCGCCGATGATTGGCGGCAGCAGCAACACCATGACCTTTGCCCCCTCCATCAGTGTTGCGGTGGAAGGCGGCTCCCGTGGCCCCGAGGCCGACAAGGCTTATGGCGAGCAAATCGCCAAGGCCATCAGGGAGGAGATGCAGAAGGAAATGTACGGCTTCACCGAAAAGCAGTCCCGCCCCGGTGGCATGCTCAATAAAGGGAGGTTCGGCTGATGGTCTATCCGACTTTCACCCCGCCGGGAGCGGCCGGCATATCGGCCGGCTCCTCCGCCAGCTACAAGCCCCGTGTCCGCCGCGCCGACTTCGGCGACGGCTACGCCCAGCGCTCCGGCGATGGCCTGAATGCAAACCCGGTGGCATTCGAGGCGTCTTTCGCTGTCATCAGCACGGCGGAGGCCAACGCGATTGTTGCGTTCTTTGCCGGGCGCAAGGGGTATCTGCCTTTCATGTGGACCATGCCGGGCGAGACAACGCCCCGGCAATGGATCGCGACGGAATGGCGTATCACCTACACCGACAGCCATGTGCGCGACGTGGTCGCCAGCCTCGAAGAGAACTTCGACCCCTAGGCATTGATTTGACTCGCGATGCAGTTATGCAAGCGTGTGTCGTGCTGGAGCCGAGCGCAAGATGCTGATCACCACACAAACCTACGCCTTCACTCCTCCGGGAGGTGACCCCCGGTCCCCCATCATGATCTTCGGCCTTCAAGAATATGAGCCCGGTCAAAGTCGCAAGGTGGACGTGTGGAGGCTATCGGTTCCGGCAGAGGTGGAGACGAGCTTGCCGACCGGGACAGAGTTCTACACGTTCGCAGGAGTGACACGCATCCTCGCGCAACTGTTCTGCGACGGCGATGAGAGCGCGGTCGCACAGCTGATCGAGTCGAAGTGAAAACAGTGAAACCGGTTGCAAAGTTGAAACGGTGAAACCGGTTGCAAAATTTGGGCTTATCGGAGCATCTTCCCGTGAAGGATGAACATGCACCGGCCGCGCTGCCCGCATCGCGTGCAGCGTAGTTTCTCCCCGACGACATGGACCAGTGAACCGCGCCCGTGTCGTCGCTCAATCTCGAAACGATCCACCTCACCAGTGCGCCGACAGGCGATGCAAATCCCGCCCAGCACCCACCATGCCGGTATCATCGCGAACCGGACAGAGAAGTAATTCCCATCAGGGGCAAAGGTGGCGAGGCTGATTTCGTGCTTTGACGCGGCCAGCCTTGCCGGGATTAGATCGATGCCGCGACGGTGCTGCATCAGACCCTCACTTCTCCGGCGGAACGTAGTTCGACATGGGCGGCATATGCGGCCGGCGATAATCGGCTGGCCTGTCGTGCAGCAGATTGAGTGCCGTCTCTAGATCATCATGCAGCTGGGACAGGGCATCGTAGTGCGCCCGGAATGGCGTAAGGCCGGTTTGCGCGTCGGTCATGGCGATGCGCAGCACACCGATATGCCGCTCCAAAATTCGCAGGTCTAGCCCGCTGATCTTCTCCCGCCTCTTGCGCCGTGCCATGTTCCGCTCCCGTTCTCACCATGAACGAAATAGGAACAAATGCCTTCCGGCGTCAAGCTCGCTGCAAAAAAGTGAGGGCAAAAATCAAAGGGGGATTGACAGGAAAACGTTGCAACCGGCCGGTTTCAACCGAAATTTGATGACAAAGCGCCGCCTGTCGCCTTAGCGTCCGCGCATGCTTCACACCTCGCCCCGCCCCACCGAACAAAGCATGCTGGACCGGCTCAAAGCTGCCCGTGCGACGGTGGCGGAGCTTGTGGTGAAGGACGCAATATATGCGCCGATCTTCGCCCGCCTAGAAGCGGAGATCGCAGCCGAAGAGGCCAAGGGCGACCCCCTCGCCCATGCGCGCGCCATCGTGGCCGCATGGCCTGCCGGTTGATTCTTCACCTACCCGTGCGATAGCCTCAAGGCTCACTGGCCTTGGGGGCCTTTTGGCGGCAAATGCCGCAGAATGGGGTAGCCGTGGATTGGCTTATCGGTAATGAGAATCGCCGCGCGCATCGCTGGATTGTCGGGCTGGGTCTAGTCGGGCTTCTAGCCTATGCCATGGTGTCAAAAGAGCCGAGTGCGCCACAATCACAAATTTCAAAGACGGATCGATGCAAAAACATCGGTGAACGTGCCGGCTTGGCGATGGGGTTGCGCCAACTCGGCACGGACCAAATTTCGCTTAACGAACGCTTCAAAGATGACCCTGTCGCACTAAGCCTGCTTTCGCGCGCCTATCAGTTGCCGCTAGCGTCGTCGTCGGACGGCAAGGCATTGGCAGCGCGCAACTTTGCCGACTCCGAAGTGGCTAAATGCCTCGAATAGGCATCTTGGCGCACGAGGCGCGCAACCCGTCGCTCTCAATAGGCGTTTGCCGCCAGATCGTCGCGGACCCGCTCCAGCGTACCCCCGTTGCCATATCGCTGGCGGCCGAGACTGTGCCCCATCAGGTCGCGCCTGATGCGCTCATCCATCTTGGCCCCCAGCATCCTATCTTCGAATGAGTGGCGTAGGCTGTAGAGCGTGTGCTTTGGCGTCTCAAGCAGGCTGTTCTCGCGCAGGAAGCTATTCACTGTTGCGCTGATCTTGTCTTTGAACCGATATGTCGGGAAGCCGTTCGGATGGCGCTTCATGGCCTCTAGGCTGATCCCGACCAGCGGCATGACCCGCTCCGCATCGTCGGTCTTGACCTGCTTTCCTTCCGGCAAAATCTCCACATAGGGCACGTCGCCCTCTAGGTGGATATGATGCGGCAGGAGCCCGACAATCTCCGAGGGCCGCAGGCCAGTGTTGACCATGGCATACACCACGTCGCGCGCCTCCTCGTTCATGCCGGCCATCGCGCCCGGGGCGAGAAGCTTTTCCGCTATCCATTTTTCGGAGAATGGCGGCCGCGTGCGCTCGCCTTTCTTCCGGTCCTTGAACGCCAGCCCGCCGAGCGGCAGCGTGAGCCCCAGCCGCTTCATCGTGTTCACGGTTTTCAGGATGGAGCCGATATGCGTTAGGTCTTTATTCGCCGCATCCGGCGTCAGGCCCTCAAACTCTAGCCTGTCGCTCCACCATTCGCGGAAGTCGAGCATGTCGTCGGCCGTGATTTCGGCAATCTCTTTGTCACCCACGACATTCACAAAATTAGCGATGGCCCGCTTGCGGGGGTTCTTCCATCGGCGCAGCTGATCGTCGCTCTTGCCAATGGTGTTCTCTTTCGCAAGCGTCCAGTACAGTTCCAACGCCCGGGTAACTTTTATGCCGGGCTCCTGGGCACCGCCAAGGACCGCCCGCGCCTCGACCTCCGCAGCATCGCCGCTTTGCTTTGTCACCGCCTCCACGCGCTCTAGCAGTTCCGCCCGGGGCAGCGTGGCCACCTTGGAGGCCGGCAGGTATCGAAGGCCCCGCGCGGCAGCCAGTTCCTTTGCGGCGGCGAAGCGTTGTTCCGCGTCGTCGGTGGCACCGGCAAGCAGCGCCTCCCACGCGTCAACCATGTGCGCCCATGCTGTCGGCGCTTTTTGCTGGGCGACCGTCTCGCTGTCCGTGTGAAGGCTGATCCAGACTTGCGTGCGCTTTTCTACCGACTGGTAGCGCTTCGGCACGCGGCGGACGATGTGAAAGGTGCGATTTCGGCGGACGATATTCATGCGACCATCAAGCCCCGGCAAAGTACGTTCTCTTTGTCAACGTACAGCGAGGAGCCATGTATGGCAAATTGTTTAGCGAAATGATTAGCAAATTTCGACCCAAAAAGGCCAGCTACCGGCCTATGAGGGTGATTTGCATAATGATTTCAAAGGCTTGGATTTTGTGGTGGCGCGCTAAATGTATAGCAAATGGCTCCCCGGGCCGGATTCGAACCAGCGACCAACCGGTTAACAGCCGGTTGCTCTACCACTGAGCTACCGGGGAACAGCGCTCACGCAAGTGGCGCAGCCTATAGCAAAGAGCATTCCGGTTTGCCAAGCGGGAAAAGAACCAAATCGCCACGCTTCGTCACATGCCTGTTGGAAATCCCGCCACAGGCGCATCATATGGATGCCAATTCGTGCCGCAAATGTCATGAAATGGCAATCCGGCAGGTAGCATATGCCCTCGGCGTCCGGTGAAATGTCCTTGATAAACATTAGGGAACAATGATTTACGCAGCGAAGCTGAATCAAACCCATAGCCGCTGCGGTGCGGAGAAGGCTTGATGGAACACAAGGAGCCACGGCGGTCCATTCGCCTGCTCGGACGCGAATTTGCGATGCCCCGTTCCCGCGCGGCGCGAATCGCGATCGGTTGCGTGCTCGTCGTGCTTGGCTGTTTCGGCTTCCTGCCGGTGCTGGGCTTTTGGATGATTCCGCTCGGCCTGCTGATCCTGTCCTATGAATTCGCCTCCGTCCGCCGCAAGCGCCGCCAGTTCGCACTATGGTGGGCAGGCCGGCGCCGCCGCCGCTGAGAACCCTGCGCAAGCCTTTCCTGCGGCGCGATGGGATCGCGGCACGGCAGCAGATGCCCTACCTGCCGAAGCGCAGAAGAAAGGCTTTTCGGGAGCGGACCACCCCGCTTGACTGGCGAAACGCCGCAACCTATTGAGGCGCGACCAAAAGCTCTCACGGTATGGCCTCGTGGCGGAGTGGTTACGCAGAGGACTGCAAATCCAATCCTCGGCCTTTGATCCCGCACTTCATTCCGAAAAACACAATCCAAAGTTGGTGATTTAGGCATTTTTGCCTAGTTGTTTTTGTTGGCCTTTTCGCACTTTCGGAATGATCGGGAACGCTCTCACGCGCCGCGCATTGTTGGCGCGGAGTATGTGTTTTGCGTCTCGATCCTCTCGATAAGGAATTCACCGATCCGCTGTTCGTGCGCGGCAAGAACGGCCACCTCGCGATCGTCAACACCGTAGCCCAGGCAGCGGACGTTCTGCTCAACAACTGGCCTGGCAGCCAGAGCCGCAAGGCGCACCACGCCGCGCGCGAAGCCTGTCTGAGAGCGCTGCAAGGGCTCGATGATGCGCAGAAGGCGCGTGGTGCGTTGGAGGTGGCAGCCAAGGCCGCCGGCGCGCTGGAGCGCCCTCCCCGCGTTATCACCGACTTCTTGCCGAAGCCTCCTACCTCTGGTCCTTCCAGGTCACCCGCCGCACGTAAGCGATCCGGTCGATCCGGCGAATGACGGCGCTCTGGAGCTCGGCGGCTGATGGCGCAGCCAGATCCAGTTCGATCATGTTCGCCTGACCGCATCCCATGCACCGCCAATCGTTCTGATAGACGACATCGTCGCACTCGATGTCGCCGAATGCCGCCTTCAATTCGAGCACGAGATAGTAGCGCGCTGCCTTGCAGTAGCGGCAGCGCATCCGCGCATATTGATGGTTCTTCGCCGCATCCGAAAGGCGATAGCTGCCTTTACGCTTCGGCCAATAGGGTTCCGGCATGAGAACGAATTAGGAACAAATGCCTTGACCGGTCAAGCCGGAAGGTGTTTGCTCCGATCAAATCAACCAGCCGGAGATACCGCGCGATGAGCACCGAGCCAGCAGTGGCGACGGACGGCGAAGCCGTGTCCGCGATCGAAGATATCACCAGCCAGATGATTGCCGAGCATGGCAGCATGCGCGCCGCGCTGGCGGCTGCGGTCTCGCAGAACGAAGACTTGCGGCGACGGCTCGATATGACAATGGCGGCAGTCTCATACGGCTTTTCGCGCGGCTGGCATCATAAGCAGGAGTGACACATGGGACACCGCAAGAAGCCGAAAACCCTCGGTTCGGCGGACGAATTTCTGAGGAAGACCGAAGAGTATCATCACTATGTCACGCGCGTGATGAGTAGGCTGCGTGTCTCGCAGCCGCACTACAACGCGCTGTGCGACATCTGTGATGAACTCGAGAAGGCTTATTGTCTCATTGCCGAGTGCGAAGTGGTGCCATGGGCGCTTTCAAAGCCCAGCAACCTTCCGCAGCAGCGGTTCGATTGACGGCCAACAAGGTGAAAGGCAGAGTGCCGCCATGTGCAATCTCTACAACGTCACCACGAACCGGCAGGCTGTCGTCGCCTTCACGAAGGCCATGCGCGACAATGGCGGGTGGAACCAGCCATCGCTCAATGTCTATCCGAACACGCGTGCGCCGGTCGTCCGCAACGCGCCGGACGGCGTGCGAGAGCTGGCGATGTTGACTTGGGGAATGCCGACGCCGCCGGATCGCGTGAAAGGCAAGGTGGATCGCGGCACGACGAACATCCGCAGGCCCCAGTTCGGTCACTGGCGCCAATGGCTGGCCGTTGAGAACCGGTGCATCGTGCCCGCCACCTGCTTCGCTGAGCCGAGCCCGACGCCAGGCGACAAGGATCCTGCGACTGGCATCCAGCGGAATTTCTGGTTCGCCCTTGCCGAAAGCCGGCCGCTCTTCGTTTTCGCCGGGCTCTGGACGCCATGGCACGGCGTGCGCAAGGCGAAGGATGGCCCGCTCGACCACGAACTCTATGGGTTCTTTACCACCAACCCGAACGGCATCGTCGCGCCGATCCATGACAAGGCAATGCCGGTCATCCTGACCACGACCGAGGAGATAGAGGTCTGGATGAATGCGCCATGGGACGAGGCCAAGGCGCTGCTACGGCCGCTGCCTGACAACATGCTGACTTTCGTGGATGCGCCGCCCTCTGTCGACACGCCTGCGCCGGCGGAAGCACCGGCACAAGCGAGCCTGTTCTAAATGGCCGATGAGACCTTCGCCCCCGTTTGCAACCAGGCAACACCTCAGGTTGTGACAATCAGAAAGCGTTTGGCATCTCCATCCGCGCCATAAGCGGCTCGGAGGAGGCTGCAGACATGAATGAAAGCTTACAGGTCAGGCAGGCGCAGCTGGAATTTCTGGCGACATTGCCGTTCGCGAAATTGCGTGATTTTTTACCCGGCCAAACGGGCCACCATGAAGCGCGAGAAATGGCGCAGGAACTCGCAGACAAATGCTTGTGCCTCTGCGAACACCCCTCCGTCGTTCTTGATGACAACCATTTCATCGCGGCGTGGGAGGCAATGGAAACACTGAACCAACTGGCAAAAGCCCTTGCTGGCGCCCTGCCGGACCTGGCCGAGACAACGACAAGATCACCATGAACGAGCGTAAAACGCCGCCGGAAGATGCAATCCTGCGCCGGCTCCAAAGCCTTGCCGATCCGCAGAAACATGCCATCCTTGCACTCGTCGATGCAGTTGTCGCAAGCTCCGCGCGCGACGCTGGTCAGCGGCAGGTCGCAAAACTGCGCATCCTGTTTGACGAGATGGCGAACTAATCTTGCGCTGACCGACATCAGCAACGGGCACTCCTGATACCAACCCTTGCCAATTCTGCTCGCCGTATTAACGTACCCACCTATGAGTGGGGGGCTCGTGCGATGGTCCAGGCGGCACCGTGGCGCACCGGAGGATTTTGGTCTTTCGACAGCGTACGTAAGCGCTTTTCAGGAGATGCAATAACGCGGCGCTATCTCGCCTGGCCCGAAGATCCTGCCGATAGCATCCCGCTGGTCGTCCTTGAAGGTATCGCAATCGAGGATCGAGATCGCATCGAGGAAGCTCTTTCCCTGGCTGTGGCTTCCCGCTCCTATTACGACCAGACGCTTTCGATGATGACGCGCCGCGGCTGGCGGCGCATCCAGACGATCGGCTACTGGCAGCCAACACCCTACGGCGGCTGCACTCACCTTGCCGGGTGGTTCGTGGATGTCTCCGATGGATTGGCGCCGTACGACTTCAACATCGATGTGGCCGTCCACTACATCCACCTGGCGCAGAGGGCGGCTCGCGCCGGCGGACACAATCTGGCGAACTACCTTCTCGAGGACGTGCTGATCGAACTTGAGGATGTTCAGAAGAGGAGTGGACCGAACATAATCAGGCTGACTCTCGACCCTGATCGAGACACAGCCTGATGACCTCGGCGAGCACCTTTTCGCTGACCTCGTCGTTTCCAAGCCGAGTGGCCAGTTGCTGAGCCCTCAATATCGCCCCTTGGCCATATCGCTTTACGAGGATCTCCGCAGCGCGCGAAACAGACGCGGGATCGGCGGTTCCGCTCGCCGGACCATCCATCCGCGCGATGTGCTCGCTGATGGCATCAAGTCCGTCCAAATCCAGCGGAACGCCAGCCAGCAACGCAGCGCGTTCGACATGCGCAAGCGCTTCGCGCAGGCGACGCTTCGCCTCCTCGCTCGTCTTGTCGGCCATAGGGTCCCCTCCGAGACAAGTTGGCACACCCCCATGAAACCCCTTTGCCCCGCGAGCTTTCTATCTGCGGAAACTGCCACTGTCCAGAATACAACTCGTGCAAACCAAAGGATGCATAAATCGTAATTTAGGCATTAACTATATATGGGTGATTCTGGGTCGAGGCACATTTGGGAGGGCAAAATGGGCGGAGAACAACGGCTTAGGAAATCGAACGATCGAAATACGATCGAGTACCTCAAGCAGATGTTGCTTGAATTGCGCGCGATGGCAGAAGCAAATCGCGACGACATGTTGGCCTACATGATTGAGATGGCCTATGTGGAAGCGAGCGATCGCCTACGCGAGATCCGCGCAGCGGAAATAAAGGCAGACCAGAAAGCGTATTTCCTGAAGGCGCAACGCAGCTCCATAGCCGCAGATATTGTGGACGCCTAAGGGCATCATGGACCCGAAGCGGGCGGAGCTCATTCAGCGCATCCTGGCAGCGAAGCAGGCCGCGACCGCCGCGGGTGACGCGATGGTCGAATATCTGCTGGAGACCGCACTTGCGGAGGCTCTGACACCCGAACGCGAAGAGATCGCGCAGGCACTCGGTAAGGCAGTCGCCGGCAGCCAGGAGGTGCATTGAGAAGGATGGGGTGCCGTGACAGTCAAGATCCCGACGAATGGGTCGGAGCTTAGGTCGCCTGAGAACCGACAATAGCTAGTGAGAGTGAGCGCAGGACTCATGACCTGCAAGAAGTCGGTATTGCGGTTGAAATCTGTGCAGATATCCGGTTGAAAGGCACCATCTGACAAAATGGTAGGCGGTGCAGGCGGTATGGAAGATCGGAAAATCAATCAGGTCGAATATGCGAACTTGCTGTCGTATCTGTTGACCGTATATCTGCAGAACAACAAGGTCGAACACTACTCATTGCCTGAGCTCATCCGCAATGTGAACGAAAGCCTCTCCGACAGCATTCGCGTCGACCCGTCAAAGTGGCATTTTGAGGCCGCGCCAGCCGAGAGAACGGCTGCTCTGAACGACGCGGATGACAATTCCGATCCCCTTCCCGCTGGAAGAGTTTTGCCGACCGCGCAAGCTATCCGCGACAGCATTGGCGCGGACTATCTGATCAGTTTCGAGGACGGGAAGAAGTACAAGGCCTTGACCCGTCACCTTGGAAGGTTGGGGCTTACTCCCGAAGAATACCGGAAAAAGTGGGGGCTTCCTCGCTCTTATCCCATGATGTGCGAAACAACGAGATCCAAGAGATCGGCCGTGGCTGTCAAGAGTGGCTTAGCTGGCTTCGGCAATAGGGCAAGGCAGGGCGTTCGCAAAAATCAAAAGCGGAGCCAGAGCTGAAAGCTAAGCTCCAGACTTAACCGGCGTCACCAGCCAGACACATCAAATCGCTATTCAGCAGACGGCTTTCCATGGAGGGAACCGAATGTCCGTTCTTGTCACCGGCGGCGCCGGCTACATAGGCAGCCACATGGTGTGGAAGCTGCTCGACCGCAGCGAAAAGGTGGTGGTGATCGACCGCCTCAGCACC
>Ga0182735_1000703_pt1 | contig 24949 bp, 21 predicted proteins | sample eDN5th30CKraftMG_FD_128524 | JGI IMG/M metagenome (GOLD analysis project Ga0182735, IMG submission 128524) | Enriched Miracle-Growth compost microbial communities from Emeryville, California, USA - eDNA 5th pass 30_C Kraft MG (version 2) (version 2) ...
GAAAACCGCCCTCTACGAAGCTCTCAAGGCCGAAAAAGCAACGACATCCACGGTTAAACCAACCTGAGTTCCGGATACGTTCTTAAAAGTCGGACAGATTCGCCACTTTCGTGTCGTGACGCCATAGCGAAGGGCTGCGGGTTGTTGGTTCACCCCGCAGCTTTCATTATGCAAGGTCAGCGGGCAGTACATCCGCCGGGATGTTCTGGTAGCTGACGGGGCGCAGGAAGCGACGGATCGACATGGTTCCAACACTGGTTGCGCCGAAATTGGTGCTGGCCGGGTAAGGGCCACCATGAACCATTGAATCAACCACTTCCACGCCGGTTGGGAAACCGTTGGCCAGAACACGCCCAGCCTTGCGTTCCAGAACTGGCAGAAGCTTGCGCGCATCGGCAGCGTCGCCTGCATCCAGATGCAGGGTTGCCGTCAGCTGGCCTTCAAATCCCTTGGCCAGATGTACCATGTCATCAACCGACTTCACGCGAACGACAACGCCAAGCGGGCCGAACACTTCCTCGCCGAGAGTATGATCGCTGAGGAACGCATCGCCGGTGGTCTCATAGAGATTGGGCGAAGCTTCACGGCCCTTGCTTTCGGTGGTCAGAACGGGCTTGACCGAGTTACGGCTGTCAAAACGGTCTTTCCCATCGCGATAGGCCTTGGCGATGCCGTCAGTCAGCATGACCTGCGGTGCAACCTTTTCCAGAGCGGAACGGGTGGAGTTGACGAATGTGTCGGCATCTGCGCCTTCGATCACCACGGCAATGCCCGGATTGGTGCAGAACTGACCGGCACCCATGGTCAGCGAACCGGCCCAGCCTTCGCCCAGCGATGACGCGCGGGTTTTCATGGCTTCCGGCAGCATGAACATCGGATTGACCGAGCCAAGCTCGCCAAAGAAAGGAATTGGTTCCGGGCGCTGTGCGCACAGATTGAACAGTGCGCGACCGCCGCCGAGCGAACCGGTAAAGCCGACGGCCTTGATGAGTGGATGCGTGACCAGAGCTTCACCAACCTTGCGGTCACCACCCTGAATGAGGCTGAATACGCCCTTGGGCATACCAGTCTTGGCAATGGCGGCCTGAATGGCGTCAGCCACGATTTCACCGGTTCCCGGATGCGCGGAGTGGCCTTTCACGACCACCGGGCAGCCTGCGGCGAGTGCAGCTGCCGTATCGCCACCAGCAGTCGAGAAAGCAAGCGGAAAGTTGGATGCACCGAAGACGGCGACCGGGCCGATTGGGCGCTGCATCAGACGGATTTCCGGACGCGGCGCAGGCTTGCGGTCGGGCTGGGCTTCGTCGACTCGACGGTCGAGATAATCGGCCTTGCGAATATGGCTGGCAAAAAGGCGCAGCTGGCCGGTGGTGCGGCCGCGCTCACCTTCAAGGCGACCTGCCGGCAGGCCGGTTTCCTGCGTGCCTATTTCGGTGATGGCGGCAGCGCGCGCTTCGATTTCGTCGGCAATAGCTTCGAGGAACAGGGCGCGTTCTTCCCGGCTTGTATAACCATAAGTCCAGAAAGCATCTTCTGCCGCTTCGCAGGCGCGCGCCACCAGAGCTGGCGTACCGACTGCGAATTCATGCGATGGCCCCGTCGCTGGTGTGGAAGCAAAAGTCGTCTCCCCCGCAACCCACTCGCCAGCTATCAGGTGTTGTCCATGGGGTGTCCAGCTCATAATTGTTCCTCTTTCATGGTGTGTCGTGGGAAATTTACTACGCTACGATAATTCGAATGTTAACTGTGATTTACTCAAAAGTGTCGCCATTCAATGATAAATCCGGCGAACAACAATTTGAGTACGAACCAATAATCGGTAAAGGCCAACGACATGATTGCGGCAGTGCTACTCTGCGAGGTCATCAAAGAATAGGAACTTGCCAAACGGGCGTTATCCAGACATACGGTCTCGGTTAAATTTACGCAGTCCAATGCCTGTTTATGCCTTCCGTTCCACAAGCAGGATATGGTCGCAAGCTAGAACCACTTCATCTTGCTGATTAAGCACCTCGCACCGCTCTGTGATGCGCCCCATATTTGCGCGTTTGGGATCATCTTCTTTTGAACTGATCGTTACACGCGTGCGGATCGTATCGCCGATATGCACTGGACGCACGAAGCGTAGTCGATCATAACCATAGGAAAACGCAACTGGATTGATCAGCGTTGCGGTCAAACCAACGCCGATGGCGAAAATCATCGTGCCGTGGGCAATGCGCTGTCCGCCCGGCAGTGTTTTGGCAAATTCTGCATCCATGTGGTGCGGGAAGAAATCGCCCGTATGTCCAGCATGGACTACGAAATCCGTTTCGGTAATGGTGCGACCAAACGTAATGCGTTCGGATCCCAACAGGTAGTCTTCGTAGTAAATTTTCTCTTCAGCCATGATCATAACTCCAGTTTGGCAGGATGACTGTAGCAATCGATTGATATGCGGATTCGACAAGCGCCATGATGTGTGATGCCTTCACGGCCAAGCCAATAAGTTTGGCGCGATGGCCAAGCTGTAGTGGCGAATTAACTTGCAGTTCGGCATAAGGGAGCTTCGCCGCATGCAGCGGGAAATACACCACGCTGCTTCGCGATATGACAAAAATGCCCCATCTTTGAGTCGCAAAACCTCAATGGGGAACCACCTCACCTTCGGCTTTACTCCTAATGCTGAACCATTTTCGTTCATACCGAACCATAAGTTAATTCGTCACTACAGTTTATACCAAGGTGCTGAGATACAAATGCTATCCAAGCCTTGAAAAGTTCAATAACCACTCGAGCTTATCCAAAGCCTAATGAGTTTTACTCATTGGACTGTGGTATCAGGCCCTGGAGCTATTCATAGTTTTCCTCCAGATTGCGGTACCGTCCTCTGAGAGGGGCGCAATTACGAAAAGACATGCTATCTGTCACAGGCATGCATTGGTTCCGGCAATTATAAAGCGAGGCTGGTGGTTAGGCCGCCCAGCTATCTATTTAAAACTTTGGCGGAACAGCTGGTTGAGATCGGCGATCACCAGTTCTGCCGCTTCTTGTTCCCGCAGGCCTTTGTTGATGCGCTGCGATGCCGCATCCTGAAACGCCATATAACCGTCATGGCGCGGACGTACCCATGCACCTTCCAGCGTCGCGCGCGTGTTGCAGTAAAAATCTGACGTCGCGGCATTGATAGCATCATCTTCCCACGCATCCGCGTGGCCGGGCTGGCCATTGGAAGCCGCATAGAGCCCTTTCTGCACGGCACCGCTCGCCACCCAGTAGGCGAAGTCGATGGCCGCTTCCGGGTGTTTGCTGAATGCGGACACGGCTATGCCTGTGCCACCCAGCGCGGAACCCGCAACGCCTGCTACCCCGGCCGGAATATCAGCAAAATGGATCAACTGATCGCGGAAACCGGGCATGGCGTAATTCACATAGCCATAGATCAGTGGCGAACAGGCAATGTCGGAGTCTGGCTTTGCCATTGTCTCGAAAACGGCAATCGGATCCATGTCGAAGCAATCCGGGCTGACCAGTGAAGCCAGTTCACGCAATTGCTCGAAAGTACGGATACCATCTTCAGATGCGATCAATTCGCCTTGCGTGGAGCAGGGCGTACCGGCATTGGCGGCGAGTGTGTAAAAGCTCATCAGCGAGTGCGGTGCGCGTAGCGGCACCAGCACCTTGCCGTCGCGCGCTAACCGCAGTACTTCAGTCCATGCGGTTGCAGCCTGCTCCGTCAGATCGGGCCGCCACGCCTGCACCTGTGTTGCTGCATCAAGTGGAAAAGCCCATTGGTGGCCCTGCCAGTTATAGCTTGGAAAAGACTGCCCGACCGAGCCGTCGGACAGCGCCTTCAGTTCGGTCTCGCGGCCCGGCACATCGAGCGGTAGCAGGCAGCCTTCTTTGGTGATCTGTCCGACATGCGGATGGTCGATCACGATCATATCGAAATTGCGCGCCAGCTCCTCAACCGGAAACGACTCGAAATCCTGTAGTGAGCGCTTCTCCCATTCAATTGCCACGCCCTTGTCCTGCAGCCATTGCTCTGCACAGGCGATCATCGGATCGTAGCCGCGCGGATGGCTCCATGTCATGCCTTTCAGACGGATCGCGCTCATAGACCGAACTCCTCACGAATTTCTTTACTGTTTTCACCGATACGCGGCGCGGCACGCTCTACTTTCGCTCGCTGCCCGTTGATACGCAGCGGCGAACGCGTCGTAGTGATGGACACATTGTCCTCTCGCGTGACGGTCTGGAGCATGTCAAGCACCGAAAAGCCTTCGCTGGACAGAAGTTCCTCCCAGTTGAGCACGCGGGCACACCAGATATCGGCAGGCTCCAGAATGGCCAGCCACTCGTCCACGGTCTTCTGCGCAATACATCCGGCGATCACACGCTTGATCTCATCTCGATTGGTAAACCAGCTCGATGGGTCATCGGCATAGGGCGCAAGAGCGTCCGTCTCCAGATGGGCGGCCAGTTTCGGGATTGGCATCATGGCAATGGCGAGATAGCCATCAGACGCCGGATAGACGCCGTAAGGTGCCGAGAGATAGGCGTGCGCGCTGCGGAATTCGGCGCGTTTCGGCAGGCGGCGACCATCGTTGAGATGGGTGGTCAGCACCTCGAACTGGAAATCTACCAGTGCTTCCAGAAGGCTGGTTTCCACATGCGAACCTTTGCCGGAAATACCGCGTCGCACCAATGCAGCAAGAATGCCCTGCGCGACCGCAGCACCAGCCAGCATATCAGCAACCGCCAGCCCGAACGGCACCGGCCCCTGTCCCTCGTCACCATTGAGCCACATAACACCCGAGCGCGCCTGCGCCAGCAGATCCTGTCCGGGACGTTTGACCCACGGACCTTCGTCGCCATAGCCGCTGATCGACGCATAGACGAGGCGCGGATTGATCGCTTTGGCCACTTCATAACCGAGGCCGAGCCGCTCGATGACGCCGGGCCGGAAATTCTGGATCAGCACATCGGCTTTGGTAATCAGTTTTTTCAGCGCCGCCAGATCGTCAGGATTTTTCAGGTCGAGTGCAAGGCTGTCCTTGCCACGATTGATGGCGTGAAAAATCGTTGAATCGCCACCGATTTCTGTGTCGCTGAGATAAAGCCTGCGTGACAGATCGCCCCCATCCGGACGTTCGATCTTGATCACGCGTGCGCCAAGATCCATCAGGCGCAAAGAACAGTATGGCCCCGACAGAAACTGGCTCATATCGACGACGACAAGTCCACTCAGCGGCAGTTCTGTTTCCGACATCGGGAAATTCCCTCCCCGTTAATTTCTTAGATGAATATAATCTTCACATATGGATTTCAGGAGTGCAAGGCTGAAAATGAAAACCCTACCCAATTGTGGGGTGTTTTCAGTTTTGGTCTGCACGACCTGTCCAACCGCCGGCTGGATATCGCGGCTGGTAAGTTCCAATATGGCCTCGACGTGATCGGCGAAGGAATTCCATACTTCGATACAATAGTGACAGGTTGTCCATTTCGTGAGAATGTCCGGACTTTATCGAAGATGGTACCGTTGAAACTTGAAATGCGTCTCTTAGGGGGAGGGCCTGTTATTTGGGTGCGCGAGGAGAGCAATCAGTATTCTGGAATATTCTCTTTGAAAATGACCTGAAGACGGGGGGCGTGATAATCGAATGGTTGTTGTCGGATGTGACTGATCAGTGCGGCCAGTGTTTCGCGAGCTTCAACGCGGGGATTTTGGTCAATCACCGCGTCAATCGTACCATTGACTAGAAAACGCTTGGTGTTCTCTGTTAGCTCATGACCGATATAGATGATGGAATTAGCCTTGCCCGCATCTATCAAAGCCTGCCCGATGCCCTGATTCCCCGCACCAAGATTGTAAATGCCCGCAAGATCGGGATGGCGCTTTAGTAGTGCCAGCGTCTCCTTATAGGCTTTTTCGCGATTGTCTTCTATTTCTTTCAATTCGACAATTTTAAGATACGAAAACTCTTCTGCGATGACTCGACGAAAGCCCATTTCACGTTCTTCATGTCCGCGATAGGAGAGCGATCCCGCAAAAAGAGCGATCTTGTTATAAGTGCCGTTGCCGAGAAAACGGGCAAGGAGATAACCGCCAAGCCGCCCGGCAGCGCGATTATCAATGCCTATATAAGCGATACGCGGTACGTGAGAGATGTCCGACGCGATTGTAACAATGTGGATGCCAGATCGGGTAAGGGAGCGCATAGCTTCGCGCACGGCTGGGTGATCCAGTGCAATAACGCCAATCCCCTGACTTTTGCCTTTCAGGCTATCCAGAGTTTGCGCAAGCGTGTCCGGGTTGAAACCTTCGACACTATGAACCGTGACGTCAATATCGGGTCTCTGCTCCGCCTGTGCAAGAAGTTGTTCGCGCAGATTGGCAATGAATCTGTTGGTGCCTGCTGGGAGCACAAAATCCAATTTTATTCGGTTAGTAAAGGATGCGGTGGTATGACTCCTCTCCGGCAGATAACCAACCTTGCGGGCCGCTTCGAGCACGATTTCGCGCGTCCGTGGCTTAACGCCATCGCGGTTATTCATCACCCGGTCAACCGTCGCGCTGGAGACGCCAGCAGCTTTTGCAATGTCGCTTAAGGTTAATCGCAAATCGGCACCCTCACCAAATTGATGGAAAATGATGTACTTATACACGAGAAAGATGCAAGACGTTCTTTTCAGATGCTGAGCTTTTTCCTCAATAAATTGCTACAAACTGCGGAAGGATACCAATTTAGATCATTTTTCATATGGGGAAGCCCGTAGCGATGGTTTTCGGGTTAGTTTGATTGACAAGAGCAAATTTGATGTAAAATGATTTGATATGATGTTGACAATCATGATTTGAAACCTCATTAATCCTCATAGAATTCATATTTTCGCGGGAGTGCAGTTCCAGACTTAAAGTAGGGGGCTGGCTGCATGTGAGATACTTTAGGGAGAAGGCCATGAGTGAGGCGCAAGGTTTTGCCCCCGATCCGCAGGTGCGGGTGCGGGATTTTAAAATCGGCTGCATTGGAGCGGGTATGATTATGGCTGAATGCCATCTGGCCGCTTACAAGCAGGCAGGTTTTCCGGTGATGGTAATTGCGTCGCGAACTTACGCGAATGCTGAACAGGTAGCAAAACGTTGGGGAATTGCGACCGTTCACGAAACGCCTGAGGCGTTAATTGCGGATCCGTCCATTGATGTGCTGGATATTGCATATCCGCCTGATCTTCAGCCTGCACTTATTCGTGAGGCATTGGCGCAGCCGCATATCAAGGGCATTTTGGCACAAAAGCCGCTGGCTCTGACGCTGGATGAGGCTATTGCGCTGCGCGACGAGGCGGAAAAAGCTGGGAAGATTCTCTCTGTTAACCAGAACATGCGCTACGATCAGTCAATGCGTGTGCTCAAGCAGATTCTCGATAAGGGTGAGCTGGGCGCGCCGGTTATGGCGACTATCGAAATGCGTGCGATTCCACATTGGCAGAGCTTTTTGGAAGACTATGACCGCCTGACGCTCTCCAATATGAGCGTGCATCATCTGGATGTGCTGCGTTTTTTATTTGGGGAGCCGGAGACTATCACCACACTCACCCGCACTGATCCGCGCACGCAATTTGCACATAAGGATGGCATTACAGTTTCCACGCTTACTTTCCCAGGTGGCGTTATGGCTGTCTCCATGGAAGATGTGTGGACCGGCCCGCGTGAAGAGGGTTTTGACAGCGATATCTACATCAAATGGCGTGTGGAAGGGACAGATGGAGTGGCGCAAGGCACTATTGGCTGGCCGGATGGCTCCCCTTCAACGCTGACCTATGCTTCGAAAAAGACCACGGATGGTAAATGGGTCAGCCCGACATGGGATACTATGTGGTTTCCGCATGCTTTCATCGGTGTGATGGAACAATTGCAGTACGCACTCAAATCGGGTGAGGCACCGGCGCTGTCGGTTGCCGATAACGTGAAGACGGTCGCGCTTGTCGAGGCTGGTTACAAATCCATTGATGAAGGCCGCACTGTTCGGTTGTCCGAAATTTCGATCAATTCGTAATTCAAAGAGGAGGAAATCCATCATGATGCAAGTGGGTATTTTCAGCGGCTACTTTCCTTATACACTCGAGGAAACTGCCAAAAAAATCCGCGCTCTGAACTTTAATACCGTTCAGCTTGATATGCATTTTAAGGATATTGATCTAAGTGCTGGTCAGATCACCAAAGAAAAATGCGTACAGATTCGTGAAACTTTCCGTGATCACAACCTGCCGATTTCTTGTATTTCCGGCTATACGAACATTATCCATCCGGACAAGGCTGAGCGTGAGCGCCGCGTCGGCTATCTTAAGGAAATCATCCGTCACGCGCAATATCTTGGCACGCCTTATGTGATTTCCGAAACCGGAACCTTCAACACCGAATCGGACTGGGTGCATCACCCGAAGAATAAGACCGAGGAGGGCTTCGAAGAATGCCGCAAAGTCATCGCCGATCTGTCGCAGTTTGCCTATGATCATGGTGCGGTGTTCCTACTTGAAACCTATGTCAACAACGTTGTTGGCTCGGTCGAAGAAACGGTCAGGATGTTTGCACAAGTCGATCATCCGGGCCTGGGTCTGCTAATGGACCCGACTAACTATTTCGAAACGCACAATATCGACCGCATGGACGAGATCCTCAATCAGGTATTTGATACGCTGAGCGACAAGATCAAGATCGGCCATGCCAAGGACGTCAAGCGTTCAGGTGACGACAAAAGCGAAAAACACGCCGATATTGGTGATAGCGATGCAGCAGAGAGCCATACGTTCCGTGGCGTTGGTGAGATTGAACTGCCTGCTCCGGGTCTCGGTTCACTTAATTATGATCTTTATCTCAAGCGACTGGCACAGAAGCATCCAAATATTCCGATGATTATCGAACATTTGGACGAAGCAGATGTGCCTCGGGCGAAGAAGTTCCTCGACAGTAAGTTGCGCGCCCAAGGGCTCTAAATTTCGCACAGCCAGCTGATATCATCTGGTCACAATTCACACAGTAAAAACAAAGACCTGGAGCAGATCCCGTTACAGGGATGAAACGCGTTTCACGTCTTGCAAAATCGTGCAGGACGAATGCTCAATGCGGGGGCTGCATCGGTTACGTGTCGGCCAGGATTTGATGGCTGCAGTTACGGCAATCAGGATATTGATATGGTGAAGCTTTATGGAGAGGCGAGGTCGCGGCGTGATATCGCGGCTAGTGCCGGTTCTTTCGCGCAGTTCGCAGGCGTCCGCTTGATGACGTTGGATGACGGGCTGGAACGGGGTATCAGGATGCTGGAGTTCCGTTCAGGTACGGGCTTGCGCTTTACTGTCTTGGTTGATCGTGCCATGGATATTGCCGATTGTGACTATCGTGGCATAGCAATTGGCTGGCATTCACCGGCTGGTTTCCGGCATCCGGGTTTACATGAATATGAGAGTGAAGGGGGGCTTGGCTGGATGCGGTCGTTTTCCGGCCTAATGATCACCTGCGGTTTGGATCATATTCTGTTCATGTATGACGAGGTTGCGGATCATTACAATTATAAGCCGCGCCAGACGATAAAGCATTCCATTCATGGTCGGGTCGGCACTATTCCCGCGAAGTTGACGGGCTATGGCGAGCGCTGGGAAGGCGACGAATGCTATCTTTGGTGCGAGGGCGTCGTGACGCAGGGCACCGTGTTCGGCGAACATCTGGAACTGACGCGTCGCATCGAGATCAAAGCTGGCACCAACGATATTAGGTTGAGTGACCGCGTGGTCAATCGCGGCTTTTATCGTACGCCACATATGTACTGCTATCACATCAATGTAGGTCACCCGATTTTGGCAGAGGGGTCGCGTTATCTCGCCCCGATCAAGGATGTTGTCTGGGCAGCCCACGCCGGTGATGACTATAGAAAACAAGGCGTTGGCTATCGCAACCTGCCCGCACCGCAAATGCAGTTCCACGAGCAGGTCTGGCAGCACGAAATGGGTGTCGATGCACAGGGTGAAGTGCCGGTAGCTCTGGTTAACGACCAGCTTTCCATCGGCTTTGAGGTCGTAACGCGTAAGGATCAGTTCCCTTGTATGTTTGAATGGCAGAACCTTCAGGCAGGACAATATGCGCTTGGTATAGAGCCATCAACTAATCATGTGCTTGGTCATGGTATGGCGCGTGAACGTGGTGAACTGATCTGGCTGGAGCATGGCGACGAACGACGTTACGATTCCACATACCGTATTTTGGGCGATGCTGTCGAGATTGCTGCAACCGAAGCACGGATCAAGGCAATCGCTCACCAGCCGGAAGAAGACTTTCCAGCTCTGTCCGGCAAGCATATTCCGATTGGAGGTCGTTCATGAGTGCACAATCTATGTTTTCTGTCGCGGGCAAAACTGTACTTTATACCGGCGCCGCCGGTGGCCTTGGTCTGGAAACGACGCTGAATTTCCTGCGTGCCGGAGCGCGCGTGGTGGCCATTGATCACGACCCGGCAAAGATCGCGGCACTGAAGAGCGCGGCAAACGCCGAAAGTCTATCCAGTCTTTCGATTTATGCACTCGATCTATCTGACCTGGAGCCGCTGCGGCCTGCGCTCGAAGCTATTTCCCGTGAGGTCGGCGGCTTCGATATCGTCATCAATAATGCGGCAATCTACCCGTCAAAACCGTTCGAGGACTATACGATTGAAGAAATACATAAGGTACAGCACGTCAATGTTGATGCGGGTATCGTTTGTGTTCAGGTGGCGTTGCCCCATATGCGGGAGAAAGGTTGGGGGCGCATTATAAATGTTGCCAGCATTACCGCTTATGGTGGGTGGGCACTGTTGTCGCCCTATGTTCAGTCCAAGGGAGCGCTGATCGGTCTGGCTCGTGCCTGGGCGCGTGAATTTGGTGCCTATGGCATTACCGCCAATGCCATTTCGCCGGGTGCATTTCCGACCGACGCGGAGAAAATTCACCCGGACCCGGAAGGCTATACCCGTTTTGTGTTGGAGCATCAGTCTGTCAAACGCCGCGGTTCGGCACGTGATATTGCTTCGGCGCTGATGTTTCTCGCCTCTGATGAAGCCGGATTTATCTCTGGTCAGACCTTGAACGTCGATGGCGGATGGGTCATGCATTAGAGCATGTTTCGAGCTGATTGGATCAGATCGAAACCCTAACTGTTTGTTTTGACGTGCATCTTATCCGAAAACGGTTTTACACTCTTTGGGTAAGATGTATTCTCAACAGCACATGAAATATCCGGGAAGAATCAATGAAAAAGCTCTATCTGGCGGTTGGGTCGCTCAATCGTGAAGCCCCTTATTTTCAGGGGGCTCGTGGTGAAGGTCTTTCTGTCTACAGTTTTGATACAGCAACAGGTGAGGCTGTTCGAATCTGTGGAACTACGACTGTCGATAACCCGACTTTTCTGAGCGTTGATCCTGTTTCCGGGGTTATCTATGCCAATTCTGAAGTTTTCGGTTGGTATGAGGGCACCGTCAGTGCCTATCGTTTCGACGCGGTGCGTGGCGAACTAGTCTATCTGAACAAGCAGCCGACCGAAGGCAGTATTTCGGCCTATAATACGGTAAGCAATGATCGGCGTTTTGTACTCGTTGCCAATTATGCCATGGGATCAGGTGGTCCTGATCAGTCACTGGTGACGCTGCCTATTGTGGCTCATGGCCATCTTGGACCCGTTGCAGGGCGTATCCAGCAGAAGGGAACGATGGGTCCGATTGCTGACAGGCAGGAGCGAGGCCATCCGCACAGCATTGTGGAAACACCCGATGATGGTATTTTCTTATCTGCCGATCTGGGGCTCGATGCGGTTTTCGCTTATCAACTTGATGCCGCAGGTCATTTTGAACAACTAAGTAGTATCAGGGTAAAAGCAGGAGCCGGGCCGCGCCATATTGCACAGCATCCTGATGGTCGCTTTGTTTATGTAGTCAATGAACTGGATTCAACAGTTTCGCTGCTAAACCGTAATGGTGGCGAGCTGAAATTGGTTAAAAGCTGGTCGACGGTCCCTAAAGGTGTAGAATCTCATGGCGCGGATATTCATATCTCACCCGATGGGCGCTTCGTTTATTGTTCCAATCGCGGGCATGACAGTATCGCCGCTTTTTCTGTAAATCAGAAAAATGGTTTTCTGGCTTTCATCGCGCATTTCCCAACAGGGGGGGAAACGCCGCGTAATTTCACGATAACGCCGGATGGTGGCTGGCTTCTGGCAGCTAATCAGAACGGAGACTGTATAGCAGTTTTCAAAATCGATAAGGATACGGGCCTTTTGAACGATACGGGCAAACGTATCGATATAGGCACTCCTGTTTGCGTAAGGCCGTTTTCCCTGTGACGGAAGAAAGTGGATCGCCAAGAAAACGGCGTCGTAAAGGCTCCGGCGTCACGATGGCCGATGTGGCGGCAGCCGCAGGCGTTTCGATGCAGACGGTTTCACGCGCGCTACGCTTTCCCGAAACGGTGACACCTGAGCGGCGCAAGGCCATTCAGGAGGCGATCGAGAAGACGCATTATGTCCATAATCTCGCAGCCAGTCATCTGGCGTCGCACAAGAGCAATACGGTCGCCGCAGTCATTCCGACATTGTCAGCTTCCGTTTTTGCTGAAACTATCCAGCATTTTTCCGGCGTTCTGCATGAGGCCGGGTACCAGATATTTCTCGGTAATACGGATTATCGGCTGGAGCGTGAGGAAGAGATCATCCGCAGTCTTCTTGGACGACGACCAGACGGGATTTTCATCATTGGCACGCATCATAGCCGGGGTAGCATTTCCCTGCTCAGACGCGCTGGTATTCCGGTTGTGGAAGGCTGGGATTTCATAAAGAAACCGATTGACCGGATCGTCGGTTTTTCCAACGCCGACGCAATTACCGCCATGGTTCAACACCTCGTCGCATCAGGCCGGCGTTATATTGTTTTTGCCGGTGTGGTGCGTAAGGGAGACAGCCGTGCAGCGGCACGTCGGGCGGCTTTTAAAGCTGAGATGGAGAAAATTTTCCCCGGTGAAAAACCACGTATAGTCATTTCTACTGAAATGTCGGTGGAAATGAAGTCAGGTGTTGAACTTTTACGTCGAGCTCTTGCTCGCTATCCGGAAGCGGATGCAATGATGTTTACGAGTGACATTCTGGCTTCAGGTGCGCTTCTTGGTACTCAACGCATTGGCATTACGGTTCCGCAGCGATTGGCGATTACTGGTTTTGGTGATTTCGAACTCGCGAGGCATCTTTTGCCGTCATTGACAACAGTAGCTGTTCCTTCTGCAGAGATTGGTCGAAGGGCAGGGCAATTGCTGCTCGGAGCCATGAGGGACGATGTGTCCTCAGAAAATATTATTGACGTTGGATTTAAACTTATGATCAGAGAGAGTGGCTGATTACAGAGCTTGCTTATAAAGCGCCGATCTGACCGGATCAGATTGGCGCTCAAATGACGACCTGTAACAAATTAGCCCTACTGTCTTTACTATAAGCAGGTGACCGTCTGCTCTCGCAGAACGCTCGCAATAATCCGAAACGCGATCATCAAAAATGGGCTATCGTGATGCCCATCAAAGTATGATTTAGACATCATCGTTAGATTGAGAGCCGATGCTCGAAGTCTGTCAGCACGTCGCAACCGTTATCGGTAACATGTAGCATGAATTCGAGGCGCACGCCGCCCGTATCGGGATCGAAAGCGGTCGGTTCCACCATGACCACCATGTCCTTGTGAAAACTTTCGGTCTCATAGGCGACCAGACGCGGCCATTCATGTACCGAGGTGCCGATGGAATGGCCGGAATGATGCGCATAACCATAGCCCTGGCTTTTGATATGTGCCTGCAAACGCTGGTCCAGTTCGCCAATGACGAGACCGGGGCGGATAATTTCCATGGCAAGATCAAGCGCGGATTTTGCCGCGCGGAACTGCTTTTCGAAGGCTGCGCTTGGGTGCCCGAGCATGGCCGATGCGCAACTATCGCCCCAATAGCCCTGTACGCGCGGTGCCAGATCGCAGATCAATGGATCACCCGTTTCAATCCGCCGGTTTCCCGGCCAGCCCATAAATGCGGAGGTGCGTTCTTTGCCAGAGATGAAATCGCCAGTCACTGGCAGGCGTTCGCCTGCGAAGCTTTCCATGGCAAGACGAATATCGGCGAATACTTCCAACTCGCTGCGGCCTTCTTGCGTCTTTTCAAGAAAGGCGCGCTGACCGGCTGAAGCTGCAAGGGCAGCTTGCCGCAAAAGCGCGATCTCGGCGGGCGTCTTAACCATGCGTGCGCGTTTGAACGCGTCGCGGATTGAAACACGCTTGCAGGTTTCGATCAGTGGCATGAGCGAGGCCGGAAAGCTTTCCGGTTCGATGGCGACAGTTCCGCTAACGCCGAATTGCGTCAGGAGCTTGCGAGTCGCATCGAGATAATTGGCGAAAATATCGGTCGGTTCTTCAAAAGAAAAGCCCTGATAGGTCAGTATCGGATTGGCAAAGCTTTGCGTGCCTGTTTCCAGATTGGTGGCGACCAAACCGCATTCACCGTTCCTTCCCACCACGACGAGGGCAGGACCTCCGGCAAAGGCCGAGGGGCCTGCTTCGATGGAGACAACATGGCCCGATGTATAAGCGACCCCGTCGGGACTGGTGAAAAGCCCCCAGTCGGCTCCACTCGTCTTGATAGCCTCGACTGTTCGCGCGAGCCTTTCGTCCATGTTAACCTCCTCTAGATCAGATTGCGGATATGCCGGTCACGACCATAGGCGGCGACCAGAAGCAATATGAGAACACCGAGCGCGGATTGCACCATAGCGTCGGAAAAGCCCATGCCAATCAGGAAAGTGCGCAGTTCCATCAGCATGACTGCACCCGCTACGGTTCCAATGAAACCGCCGCGACCACCGATTAGTGCTGTGCCGCCAATAACTACCGCCGAAACCGTCTGGAAGAGGTAGGGCGCGCCGACCGTGGCGCTGGACGAGCCGGTGAAGCCAAGCAGCAGGATGCCCGCAAGGGCCGCGAAGACGGCGCTCAGGCCAAAGGTGATCGCCCAGATGGCGACGGGCCGGATCAGCGCCAGTTCCGCCGCCTTGATGTTGGAGCCGAGTGCATAGAGCTTGCGGCCATAGATCGTTCGGCGTAGCACGAACAGCGTGCCGAGTGTCAGAAAGACGGTGAAGGGAATGATCCATGGAAAGGGTAGCGGGCCGATGCTGCCGCCCAGCGAGACGAAATTATTGATGAAGGCCGGGGCCGAGCCCGTCGGCAGACCGCGCGTCCATATCTGCACGCTGGCCTGAACGATGGTGCCGACGCCAAGCGTCACGATCAGCGGATGGATCGAAAGTGCTGCCGACAATGCGCCCGAAAAAGCCCCGATGAGGCCAGCCGCCACCAGTACCACGAGGGCCGCAGCAATAGCCGGGGTGCCGTCGCCATAAAGGCTGGCGAAGACGACATTGGCGAAACCGATGATGAAGGGGATTGAAAGGTCGATGCCGCCCAGAATCATCACCAGTGTTTGCCCCAGCGCAGCGATGGCCAGTAAAGCGGCAAGCACCAGCATCGCGCGGATGGAAAACAGGCTGGCGAACCCCGGAATGAGCGCAGCGCCGAGCAGGAAGACCAGAATGACGCCGATGAAGGCGACAAGCGGACGGTTGGTCGCGAGTGCTTTGATCATGGCTGCGTCACCTTGCTGCGGAAATAAAGTTTCAGTTTCTCGGAGTTCAGGCACACGGCAAGCACCAGCACCACGCCGTAGACCACCTGCAAAACGAAAGTTGAGACGTTGAAGGCGGTCAACATGCTTTGCAGGAGAAAGATATCGGCAGCGCCCAGAAAGGCTGCGGTCAATCCGCCGATGCCGCCCGCCAGACTGACACCGCCGAGCGCCACGGCCGCAATGGCGATCAGTGTATAGCCGGGCCCGATCATTGGGTCGCCAGAGCCGATCAGCGCGGTCAGCGAAATGGCCGCAAGACCCGCAAAAAGACCGCCCAGCACATAAGCAAGAAAGCGCACGAGCGGCACGTTGACGCCTGCCGTATAAGCGGCACGATCCTCGCTGCCGACCGCCATCAACGCTTCATGAAAGGGCAGACGCTTGATAATGAACCACAGGAGAATAGCAGCTCCGACCGGCAGGATCGACCATGTACCGGCCAGCGCTGATAACCAGCCGGGAACTGAGCCTGATGGGGACGGCAGGATGGTCAGCGCCAGCCCGCCATAGATCAGATAGGTACCGAGTGTCGCAACAATCGGCTGGATGCGGATGATTGCCGCGAGAAAGCCGTTGAGGATGCCTGAAGCAAGTCCCAACAGCAGAGCCGCTGGGATGAGCAGCAAAGGCGACGTCACACCGCCCTTTATAATCAGGATTTGCACCAGAATGACGTTAATCAGTCCGATAAGTGGACCGACGGATATGTCGATGGAACCGCGTCCGGCAAGAAATGGAATGGTCGTTGCTAGCGAGGCCAACAGCAACGGTGCTGCAAGGCCCAGAACCGCGCCCCAGTTGGATGGCGCGAAGCGTACAGGGTTCAAAATGATATTGATGACAAGCAGGATGATGAAGAGGATTGCGGCCAGCCTTGTTTCCGGTCTGGCGGAAACAAGGCGTTTGAAACCGCTTGTCTTGCCGGTCGCGCTCATAGCTCCACCTCGCTCTGGCCAAACATGGCCGCAAGAACACCTGACATGGACATTTCAGCCTTATCGATCATTTTTGTGCATTCGAAATCGCGGAAGACGGCGACACGATCACAGATTTGCAAGATTTCCTCGATCTCACTCGAGAGAATGACTAGCGCCATGCCTTCCTCGCGCGCCAGTTTGCGGAACGCTTCGTAGAATTTCAGGCGCGTGTTGAGATCGACGCCACGGGTGGGATCGTTGAGCAACATGACGCGGGGCCCAAGCGCCAGCAGACGTGCCAGCAGCACTTTCTGCTGATTTCCGCCGCTCAGGGCCGTGATCGGTGCTTCCATTGACGGATAGCGGATCGACAGAAAATCGGTATAGTTTTTCAGCGCGTCCTTCTGCTTGCGGCGGTTGAGAATACCGCCCCACGAAAAACGCGGCATGGACGGCATGCCGAAATTGTCGAGCACCGAAAGCACCGGGAAAATGCCGGTGGCCCGCCGATCGCGCGGCAAATAGACGACGCCGTTTCGTGCCGCTTCGTGGTGGTTGCGATAGGTGCGCATGTCGCCAACTGTTGTCGTGACCGAAATCTGCGACTGGCGCGGCTGGCCGAAACCGGCGAGGGCGAGCAGGAAAAGCTCCTGTCCATGACCTTCCAGCCCTGCAAGGCCAGTGATCTCGCCTGCACGCAAGGCACCGGAAAGCGGTTTGCGGCCCGGTGCGAGCGCCAGATTTTCGTAAGCCAGAACGGTCTGTTCATTCGACATGGAGATGCGCCTCCGGTGCCATCAGTTCCAGAAGAAGCTGACTGTTGATCTGCTCGCGTTGTAGTGTCTGGATCAGCTTGCCGCTGCGCAATACCGTGACGCGGTCCGAAAGCCGCTTCACTTCCTCCAGCCGGTGCGAAATGAAAATAACAAAATTGCCGGAAGCCGCATAATCCTCGATCATTTCGAATACGAGATCGCGGTCAGCATAATCGAGTGCCGCCGTTGCCTCATCTAGAAGCAGGATCGACGGGCGGGCGATCAGCGCGCGCGCAATGACTACCAGTTGCTGTGCGGCGAGCGGCAGGTTGCCTGCTGGCTCGTCGAGATCGATGGGAAAGCGAGCGATGACGGACAAAACTGCCTGTGCCGCCTTTTCACGAGTGGCTTTGCTGACTTTACGGTTAAGAAGGCTATCGTAGCCCAGAAAGATATTCTCCACCACGGAGCGATGCGGGGCGATCAGCACTTCCTGAAACACCGTAGAAAGGCCGAGCGCCTTCATATCGGCAGGCGAGCCGGCGCGGATCGGCGTGCCGTTCAGGATGACGCTTCCGGCGGTGGGTGAGACGACACCGGACAATATTTTCAGCATCGTGCTCTTGCCGGAGCCGTTTTCACCCAGAATCGTGTGGACGCCATGTGCGAAATCAACATCGGCCCCGGTTAGGGCGACAGTTTCGCCGTAGCGCTTTTCGACATTTTCGATTTTCAGGGAGGTAACAGCCGCATGGGTGGCCGCGGGCAGACCAGCTTCGTTCAGAAGGCGGTGTATTCGCGACGGGCCGCCTGAGGGGCTTTTGCTCTCGGCTTCGGACATAGGTTCGTCTTTCAACGGGCAGAAAAAATGAAAAATACGATAGAGCGGCTCAGGCCAAATAAATGGGGCCGCTCTATCTGTCGTTTTCAGGGCATTTGCCGTATGCGGAACTGTATCACAGCACTGTCGGCTATGCTGCCTTCGATCTGAAAGCTCTTACTCGGCGCAGGAGGCTGGAACTTTCGAGAAATCATAAAGCGGGGTCGCCGCACCGTTCTGGAAGTAACCGTTGAGCATTTCTTCCGGGAAGGGATCCTGCGGCGGGATTGGGAAGATCGACGAAGAATCCGGCTTCATGCAGTCCTTGTACCAGGCAGGAAGATCGGCCTGAGTGACGGTCGGCATTGGCGCGATGATCGTGTTGACCAGGGGCTTTTGTCCTTCAAGTACACGGAGTGCTACGCGGAAACTGTTTTCAGCGGCCACATGCGGGGAAACTTCGCCACCATAGAACTTGAACGTATCCTTGTTTTCGTTCCAGAAGCCAAGTGCGTCGCCGGAAATGGACGCGGCGATGAGCGGCAGCGGGCGGCCTGCCTGCTGGAAGGCTTCGGCGATGAAGCGGCCTTCGCTACCGGTTGACCAGACGGCGTCGATCTGCTGCGGCGAGGTGGCAAGCGCTTGAAGCACTGCTGACTTGGTGGTGGTACCCGTCCATTCGCCGCTGACCTTGCGTACGATGGTCAGGTTTCCGGCCTCAGCGACGGCCTTTTCAAGACCTGCATTTTCCTGCTGGACCAGCGGATGGCCGGAAATGCCCTCGACCTGAAGAATATTGCCGCCGTCTTTCAGTTCCGCAGCAATGCCTTTGCCCATCTGGTAGCCCCAGAGGTTCTGGTTATGCATGACATTGATGGCGTTGGGCGTGGTGACTGCGCCTGCCGAGGTAATGACGGGAATACCAGCCTTATGCGCATCGTCGATGACGGCATTGAGTGCGGTTGAGGATCCAGCAATCGTCGTGATGACACTGCAACCCTGCTCAATGAAGGCGCGAATCTGCGAGATCTGCTGGGTGGTGTCGCCATTGGAATCCGATACGACGAATTCCGACACATCGCCGGCAGCTTTCGCACCTTCGACCAGACGTTTCAACTCGTCATTATAAGTAACGCGCCACGGATTCCCCATATAGGATTCCGACTGGCACCACTTCCACGGCTTCGCCGGAGCCTTGAAGTCGTCATAGGCGGACGGGCCGACTTCGACCGGATCGGTATAAAGAGCCTGAAGATCGGCGGGCAGCTTTGCGAGCAATGCGGCGCGGTCAGCACTATGGGCTGGTGCGGCAAGCGCGGTCGCAGACAGAAAAGCAAGCGTAAAAGCCTTGAAAGCAAGGCGTGGACGAAATCCGGTCATCTCATTTCCTCCCGGCAAACGGATTGTTCACATTTGAATATCTTGTTCACATGCGCTGCAAAACGTCAATTAAAAAATGTTAGCGCTAATTGTTTTTAAGGAATTTTACCCTGCATTTCCCACCACATTCAACAGACAACCCAAAATAATGTTAGCGCTCACTATAGACAATGAAAAAATTATCGCTACGCTTTTGGATCATCGAAATTTTGCGCGAGGAAAGCGTTTATGGGCATTTTGTCAGGCTACCGTGTTTTGGATTGCTCTATTGCAATGGCCGGGCCGTTTGCGGCGCAGCGTCTTGGCGACCTTGGAGCGGATGTCGTCAAGGTGGAGCCTACCACGGGCGAGTGGCAGCGTCACGTCGCAGCTGGCGGTGCGGAAGGCAATCAGGTCAATGTGTCCTTCCTGTCGCTCAACCGTAACAAGCGTTCGCTGGCCGTCGATCTCAAATCGCCGGATGGTAAGCAGGTTCTGCTTGATCTGGTCAAGACTGCTGATGTGTTCCTCCAGAACTATCGCCCCGGTGTCGCCAAGCGCCTCGGCGTCGATTACGAATCGCTTTCGAAGATCAATCCGAAGCTCATCTATGTGTCAATTTCCGGCTATGGCGAGGACGGCCCCTATGTGAACCGTCCGGGGCAGGACCTCGTCCTGCAAGGTATGTCGGGTGCGATGCTGTCGGCTGGGCGCGAAGGCGAGCCGCCGACTGCCGCCGGTCAGTATCTGGTCGATGCGATCACCGCCTATACCGCTTTCGAAGGTGCGCTGGCCGCTCTTCTGCACCGCGAGCGCACCGGCGAGGGGCAGCTCGTTCAGGTCAACATGCTGGATGCCATCACCACCATCCAGATGCAGGAACTGTCCGTCTTCACCGTCGGCCACAAGCCGCAGACGCGTTCGGCGGAACCACATGCCCATGTCTATATCCGCTCGCCCTATGGCGCTTTCGCGACCTCGGACGGCTTTATCATCGTCGCTTTCCCCAAGTTGAAGACTTTGGGCGAAGTCATTGGCGAAGATAGCTTTTTGACCATGGCTGACGATGTTGATACATGGACGCGCCGCGACGAGATTTTTGCAAAAACACGCGAAAAGCTGAAGACGAAAACCTCTGCGGAATGGCTGGAACTGCTGCGTGCCGCCGATATCTGGTGCGGCCCCGTCTATGGCTACGCCGACCTCGTGGAAGACGAGCAGATCAAACATAACGGCACCTTCGTCGAGTATGAGCATCCGACCGAGGGCAAGGTGAAGACGCCGGGCTTCCCGATCCGTTTCTCCAAAACGCCTTCGACGGTGGATCGCGGTGCGCCGATCACCGGACAGGACACGCGCGATGTTCTGACGGAAGCAGGCTATTCCGCAGAGCAGATCGAAGCGCTCGAACAGTCTGGCGCCGTTGTTTCGGGAAAGCTCTGACATGCAGCATATCAAGGCTCTGACGTGGGATCACCCGCGCGGCTACAACGCTTTGGCAGCCGCCGCAAAGCGACCCGAAGTGACCGGCGCGGGTCTGGAACTGGAATGGGACAAGCAGCCTCTCGAAGGCTTCGAATCGCATCCGATTGCCGATCTGTGTGCGCGCTACGATCTGGTTGTGCTCGATCATCCGCATGTCGGCGAGGCAGTCGGCGGCGATTGTCTCCTGTCTCTGGAAGAAGTGTTTGGCGAACAAACGTTGGCTGCGCTTGGCAAGGCCAGTATCGGCCCCTCGCTGACGAGCTATCGTTTTGGCGCAAAACACTGGGCCTTGCCGCTCGATGCGGCGACGCAGGTGATGGCGCTGCGCCCCGACCTTCTGCCGGGCGCGGTTCCGGTGACATGGGACGAGGTGGTTTCGCTGTCGCGCGACACTGGCAAGGTGGCGCTTTCGCTGGCCGGACCCCATGCCTGCCTGTCTTTTCTGTCCATTGCGGCGGCCCTTGGCGAAGCGCCTGCCGAAAAGGACCCCGACATTCTGGTGTCGGCGCAAACCGGCACACGGGTCTATGAACTGATGGCGGAATTGGCTGCGCTGAGCCCGAAATCCGTTCGTCAAAAAAACCCCATCGGCATCCTCGCCCATATGGCCGAGCATGACGACGCGATCCTGTGCCCGCTGATCTATGGTTATGTAAACTATGCGGCTCCGCAAAGCGGGCATCGCATCGCATTCCACAATGCCCCGCGTGAGACAACAAGAAGCCGTCCCGGCTCCACGCTGGGTGGGACGGGCATCGGTATTTCGCGCCGCGCAACGGTCACTGATGAACTGAAAGCACATCTGCTCTGGCTTTTGGGCCGGGAGGCGCAATCCGGCTTTATTCCCGATCACGACGGCCAGCCCTCGCGGCGTGACGCTTGGCATGACGACCGGGTCAATGCACGCTGGGACGATTTTTACCGCAACACGGCGGATACGCTGGAACAGGCTTATGTGCGCCCGCGCCACGACGGTTATATCGCGTTTCAGGGCAAGGCGTCGGCGCTTCTGGGGCAAGCCTTCGATGAACGGCGCCCGGCGGATGCCGTTTTAAACGAACTTCAATCTCTTTATGCCGCCTCGCGTCAAAACGGCGGCGAACGATAGGATTCCACGATGACCGAAGACGTCACATTCGAGGTTGACGGCGCGATTGCCGTCATCACGCTCAACAGGCCGCAGAAGCTCAACGCCGTTACGCCGGAAATGGCGGATGCCATTGTCGCGGCAGTGACCGAGTGTAACGACAGCGATACGATCCGCTGCGTGATCCTGACTGGTGCGGGCGAGCGCGCGTTTTGTGCAGGCTCCGACATTCGTGAACTTGATACCTATGAGACGCCGTGGCAGTTCCGCAACCGCCCGGATTATTGCGACGCATTCCGTGCACTACTGAAACCGTCAATTGCCGCCGTCAACGGCTATGCGTTCGGAGGTGGGCTGGAAACGGCGATGTCCTGCGATATTCGCATCGCATCGGACAATGCGCAGTTTGCAGCACCCGAAATCAAGCTCGGCTGGATCGGCGGCGGCGGCATGGCTGCACATCTGGCACATTCCATCGGCGCGTCCAATGCCGCGTTGATGATCATGACCGGCGATCCCATTCCGGCTGAAAAGGCCGAACGCTGGGGGCTGGTGAGCGAAGTGGTGCCGCAGGCCGACCTGCTGAACCGCGCGCGCGAAATTGCCGGAGCGATTGCTGTACGTGCGCCGATTGCCGCCGAAACGGCAAAACTTAATCTGAAGGCCGCAGTTTCCATGCCGCTTGAAAAGGCCATCGAATACGAACGTGATTTGCAGACGATCTGCTTCGCAACTGCGGATGCACAGGAAGGACGTGCTGCATTCAAGGAAAAGCGTCAGCCGATTTTTCGGCGTCGATAGTGATGTCCCAAATTGGAGATCTACCGGCGGAATCAATTGGTTCCGCCGAATTTGTTGTTAGTTTATTTAAGGGAGTGAATCTGTGACAACGCATGATACAGGCAAGCCGAAAGGGCTTGCCAGCACCATCTTCGCCAGCACCATCGGTACAGTTGTGGAATGGTATGACTTCATTCTGTACGCAACCGCAGCCGCGCTGATTTTCAACAAGCTGTTTTTCCCGCAATTTGATCCGACAACGGGTATTCTCGCTTCCTTCGCGACCTATACGGTCGGCTTCCTCGTGCGTCCGCTGGGCGGTATCATTTTTGGCTGGATGGGCGACCGCATCGGTCGCAAGCCTGTTTTGATGCTGACCCTCGTCTTGATGGGCGTTAGCACGACGCTGGTTGGCTTCCTGCCAAGTTATGCTTCGGTTGGTATCTGGGCTCCGATTTTACTTCTCGCGCTACGTATTATTCAGGGATTGGGCGCGGGCGCCGAATATGCGGGCGCTGTCGTGATGGCCGGTGAAGTTGCAGGTAGCCGCCGCGGCCTCTTTGCTAGCCTTCCGGCTGCTGCTGTTGATGTGGCGACGATTTTGGCATCGGGCGTTTTCGCACTTTTTGCACTGATGCCAGAGGATGCGTTTATGGATTGGGGCTGGCGCATTCCCTTCCTGCTGAGTGGTCTGGTGCTTTTTTTGGGCATCTATATCCGTCGCCGGGTGCCGGAATCGCCGGAATTCGTCAAGGTCAAGGAAGAACGCCGCGACGCAAAGCTTCCCGTAGTGGAACTGTTTCGTAACCATCCGCGTACCATGCTGATTGCCATGGGCGCCAATTTCGCTCCCAACCTGTCCTATGTGTTTCAGACTTTCACGCTCGCCTATTCGACATCGAAACTCGGTTTCCCGCGCGAAATCATTTTGATGGGCGTTATGCTTTCGAGTGTGTTCGGAGCTGTCATGTGCGTGGTGTTTGGCGCACTCTCCGATCGACTGGGCCGTGTTACGATCATGGCAATCGGGTCGGGTGCGGCAGCGATCTATTCTCTGGTCTATTTCCAGATTCTGGGCGCCGGTACACCATGGACTGCCGTGGTGCTGATCATCATTGGCCATGCTATTGGCGCACGATCTTCCTTCGGCGTACAGCCGGCTTTTTATTGCGACATCTTTCCGACGGAAGTGCGCTACAGTGCTATCGCCTTCGCGCGTGAAGTCACCGGCGCGCTATTTGTCGGCCCCCTGCCGCTTCTAGCCACCGCCCTTGTCGGTTGGTATGGATCGGTATGGCCCGTCGCGTTGATCACTGCGCTTTATTGCGTAATCACCATGGTCTCTGTTCTGGCCGTTGGCTGGGCACAGCGAAAAGACGCGGCCCAACAATCAAACTAGCGTCCATTCATTGAAGATGATTAGCTGGGAAATAGCCAACAGCGCTCAGCTAATCATTGTGGGCTTGAATGCAAAGAACTTAACAGCTTAAAAGGAACTTTAGTGAATAGGCGACAGTCTTTGGCGATGCCAAAATGACAACGGCACTTCTCGACCGGCTATCCATCGATAGCGATATTCTCTAAACGGGAAATGGTAGCTTTTGTGTGGAAACTAACAGCCATTGAGTAAAACTCATTGGGCTTTGTTAAGTGCGATTAGTGATTAAATGTTTTCAAGGCGTAGTGCGTTAGCATCTCAGCGTCTTAGGATAAGTCATTTCTGTCATTTGGCGGGACCTGCCAATAGTAAAATGCACAAGGTGAGCGCTCGCTATATTTTCATCTTTTCATTTATCGCACCCTATGTAAAACGACTGTGGCTGGAATTGCCGGTCGCTGTCTATTGGAAGGCGCGACGGAAGCGCATATGAGGAGCATTAAACGTGAGCAGCACTGAATTTTTTGCGTCGGGAACTTTTGTAGGGCGCGTTTGGGACCCTGCGGTTAAAGGTCCGGCTCTGGTGACCCTACGGGCAGGTCGGGTTATCGACATTACCAGCAAAGCCGCTCCGACGATGCGTGATCTTCTGGAATTGGA
>Ga0182735_1000707_pt1 | contig 24818 bp, 23 predicted proteins | sample eDN5th30CKraftMG_FD_128524 | JGI IMG/M metagenome (GOLD analysis project Ga0182735, IMG submission 128524) | Enriched Miracle-Growth compost microbial communities from Emeryville, California, USA - eDNA 5th pass 30_C Kraft MG (version 2) (version 2) ...
ACCACGCCTGTCCCCCCTTCCGGACGAATGCACACTGCAAGGCGAGGGCATAGCTCGTCGCGGGCCGTTTCCATATGCAACCAGCGTTGGGAAACATTCGTCGCCCCACATGAACGATCAATAGCTGCTACAATAGAAGCGATTGGTTCCCGCTCATTTGAAAATTCATAAAGAATTAGAAAATCGAATGCTTGCTTCACGCGATAAATGCTTCGACATATCAGGGACAAGCGGATAGAATGGAACAACCCGATCCGCCTACCCATAGGCCTCCTTCATGATCGGGTTCCGTGCAGTCCCCCGAAGGCACGGGGAATCCCGGCGCTGGCTGCTTTTAGCGGCACATAGCGCCGGGATTGCTACTGCGCGAGGCGGCAAGGTAAGGCACACACATTCCTGAACAGCGCAGGGTTCAATTGCCTTGACAATTGAGGCGGGATGCCTTCGAATCGAGTTCGGTCAGTTCCGCAACCGTCAACCTACACCATCACCTGGAGCACGATCCAACTGCGCTGCCATCACCTGCGGAGTTGAAACCTGCGAACCCTGGAGCCTGGCCTCATTGCGGATGAATGGTAACTAACCACAGGTCCGGCGGCGCCAACATCCTGATCGGCAAGCGACTGGTGCCGACCCCGCCCGATACCACCATTGTCCTGGCTCCCTCTCGATAGGTGCCGCAGGCGTAGCGCGTACCGTAGCGCGACGGCACATTGACGATACCAAGGAACGGGAAAGCGACCTGCCCGCAATGCGTGTGACCAACCAAAGCCAGCAGTGGATGGTCTGGCAAGTGGGGGAAAACATCTGGCCCATGCGACAGAATAACAGGCGCTCCCCCTAGTGCTTGCATCTGCTCGAAAGTGCCAAGGATATCAGGCTTCCCAGTGTAAATATCCCGCAAACCACCCACAGCCAGGGGACCAAGACGCACGGCTTCATTATCAAGGAGGCGGATACCGATTGCCGCGAACAGGTCGTGCCATTGACGCCGCTCAATGCGCGAATGGCGCGGACTGTCGTGATTGCCCAGCACCGCCACCACGCCCAACCTTGCGCGCAAGCGGGCGAAAGGCGCGATGCTTGCCGCCGGCCCATAGGCCCCACCGCCCTTCTCGTCCCCTATATAGTCACCACCCAGGACGACAAGGTCAGGCTTGAGACCGTTAACCTGTTCCACGATGCGCGCCATTCGCTCCGGGCTGTTTTCAGGCCCCACGTGCGTATCAGTCACCAGCGCCACGGTGACTGGCTGACGGCGCGCCTCCTCCGGAAAAGGCAGCGCAATCTCGAGGTGACGGACCACAGGCATCGCCCGCGCATTGCCGACCAGCCGGAGGATCACTCCTCCCATCATGACGAAGAGCAGCAGCAGCGCTCCATAAAAACGCCAGCCCATTATCCAGCCGCTTTGCGTGCCTGCGCCTTGTCCCGGAATCGTTCAGCCCAGCCAGGTTTTGCTTCCTGAAGTGGGCGGACAACGCAAAGGGCGTCGGGAGGCACATCCTGCGTCACCACGCTTCCTGCAGCGACGATTGCGCCATTACCGATGTTCACTGGCGCCACCAGAGCGCTGTTCGAGCCGATAAACGCGCCCGCGCCTATTTCAGTCCTGTACTTGAAGACACCATCATAGTTGCAGGTAATGGTGCCCGCTCCGACGTTGGCGCCCGCTCCCACCCTCGTGTCGCCGATATAGGACAGGTGGTTCGCCTTGGCACCCTCACCGAGCTCTGCCTCCTTGATCTCGACGAAGTTGCCGACTTTCGCCTTGCTGCCGATCTGCGTTCCCCGTCTTAGACGGGCAAAGGGGCCAATCTGGGCGCCATTCCCGATGGTAGCGCCTTCAAGGTACGAAAAGGCATGGATCGTCACGTCGTCTGCAATCGTGACCCCAGGCCCGAAAAACACATTCGGTTCCACCACGACGTCCCAGCCCAGCACGGTATCATGACTGAAATAGATCGTTTCCGGCGCGATCAGCGTAACACCATTCCGCATGACTTCAGCCCGGCGTCGGTCCTGCCACAATGCCTCGACGCCGGCCAACTCCGCCCGGCTGTTGACACCCGCGACTTCCCAGGCCTCCGCCTCGATCACGGCACTTGCCGCGCCAGGCAACATGACGATGTCAGGGAGATAATATTCGCCCGCGGCATTGTCGTTGCCGATCCTGTCGAGCAGCGTGAACAGGTCGGTCGAGCGAACGGCCATCAACCCGGAATTGCAAAGCGTCACCGCGCGTTCGGCAGCATCAGCGTCCTTATACTCCACCATTTTTTCAATGATACCGTCACCATCAGCGATGATCCGCCCATAAGCCGCAGCATCGGCGGGCCGGAAGCCCAGCACGACCGCTCGCGGCCGGTCATCCCGGTTGAGCCGCTCGAGCATGGCGGCCATCGTCTCGGGCCGAACCAACGGGACGTCACCATAAAGGATGAGAATGTCTCCGCTAAAGCCACCAAGCGCATCACGCGCCTGCGCCACTGCATGACCGGTTCCCAGCTGCTTTTCCTGGACCGCGATCGTCACGTCCATGTCCGCTACCGCGCTTTCCACCTGATCGCGCCCCGCGCCAACCACGACGACCCGCCTCCCAGGCGTTAGTTCCCCGACGCTGGCGAGCAGATGGAGCAACATGGAACGGCCGGCGACAGGGTGCAGCACCTTATGCCTGGCGGATTTCATACGCGTGCCCTGCCCTGCGGCAAGAATGATGACGGCAAGCGGGTGAGAGAAGGTCACGATGGTCGCATCCTTTTGGAAATGGGCAGGAATCGGAGCATCTGTGCCATGTTTAACTTGCCATTGCCACCGCAGACGCGGCAGAAATCCGATATGAGGGCCCGGGGCCGAGAATCCAATTCTGCGATCACGGAACATTGCCAGGCGCATGTTTGAACATGACACATGGCCGCAAGGTTGGACGAAACTCGAACCGAGCACAGGAACCGCCCTTCCGACGCTGATTTCCGCCCACAGAGCGGTGCTGTTCCCGAGCTGCGGTGCCGGCCAGCCTCATACCCGGACACCGGCTTAAGCGATGAGGCCAAAACGGATCTGCACGGCGCACTCCCTCGGTGCGCTTCTCACGGCCATTCCTGTTCCTCGAGGAATTCGATCCCAACGGCATCAGCGAGGCCGACGCGATCGAATGCCGTCTCGATGGACCAAAGCTACATGGGATTCGCCCTGGCGATCGGTAGTGACCCGGGGAAACCCATTATGGCTGCGCCTATCGCCTTGCATTGTTGGATGCCAGCGGCAAGCCGCTTTGAACGGCTCAAGAGGTCGTGCACAACGCAGCTGAGCGAGGCACAGCTAAACGCCCATCCAAGCCATCGATGTCTGGGGCGACCATGTGCCAGGATAGCCAGGGACCACATTCGGCTTGTCCAGTGGCAAGCACAAAGCCGAACGTTCGAGAACCCGTTCGCGCATCCAGCCTTGTCTCATTCGGCCGCGATGATACAATCTCGACGCGGCCCCCTCGCGCTTACACGATGACGGGAGGTCCAGCGCGACGGGCGCCATCGCCTCTCCCAGCTTCGATACTGATCCACGGCGTCGGCAGCCTTCATCAATCTGCGCCCAACCAGCCTTGCTACATCAGACGTCACGAAAAACTGATGCGCCCGGTCATCGCCTCCATCCGGATCTGAAATCTCGATCCTTATCGCGACCAGCGATGATGCTTGAGTGACAAACGATCGGCTCACTGCCTCTGCCGAAATCGATCCGCTCTCGGTGACTTCCCAATCGACGGCAGCCATCCGTATCTCCTTGCCGATTCGTATATGAATGCTACAGAATAGAAGATAGGATCATAATTCAATCCTTTACAACAAGATATGATTGCTGCGTCTAACGTACAGTCTGTCGAACGCTCATCCTATTTTCCAAATGCTGTCAGGGACCAAGTATGCGTCTTTGACAAACGCATTCAACATAAAGTCAACGGCTTGGCTACCCGGAAACGGGCCGCGATCCGGAGGAGATACGCAGTCGATGCCTCGCGGACAGGCCTTTCATGAGAATTTTGGCGGCGCGCTATCTCATAAATTTATGAAATGGCTCGATCAATGCTGAATGCGCGGGATCTGGTCAAGCGATATGGGTCGCACGCCCACGCATATATCGAGCAATTGATCACGCTTGCCCTGTCCAGAGGGGATGACGTTGGAGCATTTGAACTCCTGGCCATCCTCGATGAGGCGAACGAACTTCTAAAAAATACACAAGCCACCCATGAAAAACGCGATTGACGAGACCGTCTTCGCCGCTTGAGTGCAACGATGGTCTCGCTCTGAAGCGTCGTTCGTCTCGACGGCCCCGGCGCTCACGCACCTTGGCCAGTCATCGAATTCCAATCACCCGGACATTCGCCCGCAACTGAAGCGTCAAGGCCCCGTCTCAGCGGAAATTACTCACATTCTGAACAGTGCGATCGCTCCGCATCTGCACCTGTCGGCGCGCGCGCGCGATACCAGCCTGCAGTTCATGCTGGCGAAACGGCTTGGTCATCCGAACAATCTCGGTCGGCGTCGCGTCAAGACCATCATAACCTGAAACAAGAACAATGGGGATCTGCGGATAGAGATCCGATACGCATCGTGCCAGATCAAGCCCCGTCATGCCCGGCATAACATGGTCGGTGATAAGGAGTTCCGGGCGCAACCCCTTCTCCAGCAAGGCAAGACATTCTTCTGCGCTTTGGGCTTCCACAACCTTGTAGCCCTCCTCGCGCAGCATCGCTGCGGTTCCCTTGCGGACCAGATTATGATCGTCCACGACGACCGCTATGCCTTCGACATCCAGTACGGTATTCTCGGGCCTCGCAGCTGGCCTTTGAGCTGCGACACTATGGGTGATCGGCAACCAGAGACTCACCTCTGTTCCCGCTCCCGGGGCGCTTTCGATGCCGATGAGGCCTCCAAGCTCCTGCATGGCGCCATGAACCATGGACAGCCCCAACCCCGTGCCGGATTCGGCACCTTTGGTCGTGAAAAATGGCTCAAGCGCCATCATTCTCGTTGCCTCATCCATCCCTTCGCCCTGGTCGATCACGGCAAGGCGGATAAAGGCCTCCTCCCTGGAGGAACGCCCTTCAGGAACCGATGGATAGTTTGCCGTGATCGCAAGAACGCCACCATCGGGCATGGCATCCCGCGCATTGACGACGAGATTGAGGATAGCGATTTCGAGCTGCTGCCTGTCACCTGCAACATTGGGTAAATTGGGCGGAACGTTAATCTGGACCTGTATCCGCCCACCAACGGTGCTTTCAAGAAGTGACTGCATGCCCTTGAGAAGCGACCGCATGTCTATAGCGGTGTGTGCAAGTGGACGGCGCCGCGCGAAGGCCAGCAATCTCTGCACAAGCGCACGCGCGCGTTCGACAGCTTCCATCGCAACCTGGGCGGGTCCCAGCGTAGCATGACCGGGGGCTCCGGCCTGAAGGATCAGATCCAGACTCGTCATGATAGGTGAGAGCAGATTATTAAAATCGTGAGCGACATTCCCGGTCAACTGTCCCATCAACTCGAGCTTCTGAGTCTGCATGAGACTTTGATGCGCCGCTTCCAGTTCCTTCGTTCGTTCCTCGATCCGTACTTCCAGATCCCGATTGAGTTCCGCCATTTCAGCGACCAGGCGGCCATGTGCGAGGGCCGTCGATGCCGCCTGCGCCAGGACTTCCAATATGGCCATTTCATGGACATCGGGGTGGCCGGTTGAGGCCCAGTAAGCACCCAGCGCGGCGACAGGCTCGGCATCCCCGATGGGAACCATCGCCATGCTCTTGACGAAGGTCGTCCGATAGGCGTCCTGCGGCACGCGCGGGTCAAGACTGATATCCGTAATGGCGGCGGATTTCCTGTTCTGCATCGCCCAGCCGGACACACAGCTATCTTGCGGGAAGCGTTGCCCCTTCCACAACGGCTCCATCGCGTCTTCCGCAAAATAGTGACATTGATCTCCATCGCGCAACACAACGGCTATGCCATCGGCGCTCGCCGCGGTGCGCGCGGATTGCCGCAGGATTTCAACGACGTCCGTCAGTTCCCTTGCCGCCGACAGCTGGGCCATCGCCGCGGCAGCCTGGGACCATCGCTCCGCCAGCAGCGCACTATCTAACGCGTCTCCATCACCTGCGAGCTTGTCCGGTTGCGTATGAATATCCTGCATGATCTACCTATGTTTTTTATTGGCCCCAATGGCCGTTCAGTCATGCCACCCTCCCGTTTTTCTTCTCTGCACTCTTCTACGAAACAACGTATTTTACGATTATTCGAGCCAAAGCCGCGCAGATCACAGCGTCCCGAGCAAAGCCCGGGCCTGTCCGGCGGACCTGGCACATTCGTCGCCCCGCACGAACAAGGTCCAAGCCCACACCTCGAGCAGATGAAAAATTTCTACCGGGCCATTGCCCTGCTCGACCGCCATCCTAGCAGGCAGACTGGGCAGTTGCTGCTGCATCAAAGCCCACCGGCAGCCCTGGAAAAGGCGCGAACCCGGTCCTGGAAATTTCTCAGCGCCATGACTGCCCTTGCATCGGCCGAAACGCCCAGCACCCGCGTTGGCGAGGGACGCCCAAAATGATAGCCCTGAAACCAGTCGACGCCAATCGCGCGCGCCAGTTCTGCCTGATCAGCGGTTTCGACGCCCTCCACCACCACATCCAGCGCCAGCGCCTGCCCTAGCCCGACGAGATGCCGGAAGGTCGCAAAACCCTTCTCGTCCTGACCCGCCTCCTGGATGAAGCTGCCATCGATCTTGATGATATCAGCGGAAAGCGCCGCATATTGGATGATCGATCCCCGACCGGCGCCGAAATCGTCAATCGCCACCTGGCAGCCCAGATTTTGCATCAGCGCTACAAATTCACCTGCCTCGTCAAGAGAGACAAAGTCGGCCGTTTCCGTGATCTCGATGACCAGGCGGTGAGCAAGATCGGGATCGCGCTCCAGACGCAATCGAAGCTCGCGCCACCCCGAATTCCTGCCATAACGGTGCAGTGAAGCACTTCTCGCCGAGATGTTGACCCCCATCCGGACATCGGGATCGGCCTCGAGCTGATCCAGAACATGAGACGCCAGCCGACGGTCGAGTTCCGGCGCGAGACCTACGCGCTCAACAGCCCTGATATCGGCCTCGCAAGACAGGAGCGCGCCCTCGTCGCCCGAAACGCGCAGCAATGCCTCAAAATAGAGGATCGGCGCCTTGGGTGCAGGAGAAACGATTGCCTGCCAGACCAGCATCGCTTCCCCGCGGTCGATTTTCTGGAACAGGCCAACCGCCCGTTTCATATCGTCACGATAGCGGAACACCTGCCAAGGTTGCTGGATTTTGAGAGAATTGCTCTCTATCTGTTGATAGGCTCTGGCCTTCGCGGCATCGATGTCCCCATGTGCATGCTCCAGGGCTGCAACCCCGATCTCTGGCACGACATAAAAGGATCCGCTTTCCGAGAGAATCGGGTGCGACATGATATTGCACGCAAGCCGATGGATCAGATGCCCGGGGCGCCCTTCCCCTGCCCCCGTTACGACAACGGCCTCAACGAGACCCGCCGACTCAAGTTCCGTCACCGTAGCTCGGCTCGCTATGCGACGCATTTCCAACCGGAGACGCTCGAAAGCCTCCTGCCGTGCCGCAAGCCCGAAGCTAAACTCGATTTCCTGCAGATTGGCTATCGATGCCACCAGGAGAAACGCAGACGGAAGCGGGCTGCTGTCGTCCGGGCAGATCGGCGAAATATCCAGTGCTCCCACCCCAGATCCCTCCAGCATCCATCATCATTACCAAGGATTCGTGCATTTCTATATTAGGTTACACCACCTCTAATCCTTGGCATATATGCTATTGTTTTGCATTGCCATGCATTCAATGACAAGATATGCGTCGAAAAAGAGTCGACTTAGACCGCATCGAGTATCCACAGGCCTGCCACGCTGCCCACCTCGAAGGTGCCGCCGTGGATCGGCCGGCTTCCTAACCAGGACAGCGACAGACAAATGAGGACTTCTGTGGAACCCACACACTGGGAGCTTGAGCGGACGCAGGCCGACATGGAGATGGCGGCAGATGAGCGGGAGCGAGCTTTAAAGGACATTTGCTGGTTGGTTCGCAGACATGAGATCAGGCTGCAGGAATTGATTGTCCAGCTCCTTGATCAAGGCGATGACGCGCTAAGACCCTCGACAGTGGAAAGATGTGACCCAGACGATGCAACGGCCAGTGCGCCGGTCGACATTCACTTCTCGTTGCTGGCACATGTTGCTTTTGCGTCAAAAATATTGCGAGTGCCGGGAAGCAGCTCGATGGCGGAGTCAATCAATGACCTCTAGCGCGCGCCCTTATGACAGTGGCGATTGGCGAAGTTCCAGGCGGCCCTCGCTCAGGATGAGCGAGTGATCATGAATATCAGCGGCCTCCATAACCTCATCCAGGCATTGCCGGTCCGCGCTCGGCGTCATCTCGACGTGATGCAACTCCCGTCCATGCAGGCAACCCAAGTCGCTTGCCAAGAGAATAGGGATGATGATGCCTGACTATCGTGAGCATGGATGGCAAAGGCCGCACTCCTCTACCGACAAGGAATTCTCACGGTCTCCAGAACCCTCAGCCACTCGCCCGCCGTCCCGTTCCTGGTTGCGAGAAGCCGACTACAATCCCTCCCATCCGCCAGGCGACCTGACCCAAAGGGCCGAAAGACTGGTGCATAAGATTTCGCGCTGGAGCGGACCTCTACTGCTGGGCCTTGCATTCCTGGGCCTGGGATGGCTGCTGGCGCGGGGCTGAACAAGCTGCGCGTGCACCGCAGCATTCTTTCGCGTGGTGAAGAGGGGCGAGAGACTATTGCGCTTCAATGCCGAAGAAGATGCCGCCGATCATCCACCCGTGACACGCCGAGACATCAGCTCCCCGTGCCCCAGCCACCGCCTTGGGTGAGGAACGTGTCGCGTTCGCGCATGGCAACACTCGCCTCGAGCAATTGCGCCAAACGACCCATTTCCCGTCCGATCAGGTCATCAAAATTCTTCTGACCCTGCGATCGCAAATTGGGCGTCGCAGCCTCTAAAAGTTCGAACATCGGAACGGCGAGCTTATCAACGAATTCCCCGATGTCCTCGACGCCGCACTGGGCAACGAATGTGGCGATATCCTCGCCCGTCAGATCATCAAAATAGGCCGCCTCACCAAGATTGTACGCCAACTCGTGCGTGTAACGGTCGTCCAGCCTGATAGGGAGCAAATCATAGAGGGGCGCGAAAGAGGGCCTCTCGCCATCGGCATAGAGAAGAGCGTGATTTTTGGCGTGGTTATCAGTATTCCCGATGCAAAGATTGAAAAGCGTCGCAAGAAGAAAATCGACACGTGCCTGCTCAGGATCCACGGTTTGTTCGAGAATCCAGACCGCCGCATCGACATCGAACCTACGCCCCGGTTTCCCTTTGCGCTGATATTTAAGCTCAGATGGCAAACCCAGCGCCTGGGCAAAATCCTCCTGGTGAAGGCGCTTAACAACGCCCCCCTCCGTGTGGCGATCGAATCGCTCGATCAACAATGCATCGATCCCGTCGATGCTCATCGCCGTGGGAATACTGACCGGAAGCCCGACCGCTGCTGCGAGAAGGGCCGAACTTTCCTCCAGGCGCGCCTCCCGGCCGTAGCGACGCTCAGGGACTTTGAGAATATGCGTGGTAGGGACTTTCACCCCTTTGCGAGGCAGAGCAAAGCGCCCATCGGGCAACCGCGTCAACGCGATCTTGCTCTGGACGCCGGCTACCGGCGATGGATCTCTGACTTCGACGGGAAGACGACGCGTATCAGCGAGACTGCGCACGATCCGGACAAGATCCCGCTCTTCGATCGGTTCATAGTCCAGCTCGAGGATACCCGGCGCCTTTACGGGAGGATGATCGACCGGCAAGCAGGATATTGCACCTGGACAGTCAGCGCCAAGATACCGAAGGAGCCCAACAACGTCGGTCAACTCCAACCCTTCGCGCTCCATGACACGCTGCAGTTGATTGTTTTCCGGCAACAGGTTAGCGAAGAAAGCCCGTGTATCGATGTCGTTGAAGGCTTCCTCCTGCAACGGCAAAGCCAACGACAAGCCTATGCGATCAGCCGCGATATAGGCTTCTTCGTAACGAAAGCTGATTCCACCGTCGTCAGCCTTGATGAGACGTCCGGCCGGGGCCGGATAGCCGTCCATCCAGACCGCCAGTGTGTCAGCCGGCATCTTGTTCCGCCGCCAGCAGGCGCAAGCCAAGCGCGTTGCATACCTGGAACACCCGCTCAAGCTCTGTAGTGGGCTTGCCAGCCTCAAGCTCCGAAATAAACCGACGTCCGGTCCCGGCTCGCTCCGCCAACATGTTTTGCGTCATGCGCTGGCGCAACCTAGCATTGCGCACAAATTCCCCGAGTTGCAAGGAACTGGAGACAAACGATCGTCGCTCTGACGGCGACAATGCGGCCTGTCGCTCTTGTACCAATGGTGGCGCATCGAGCGGACCAGCTAATTGCGGCTTGCGGCGCACAGGCGAGGGGTCAGCGGCTCGCAACTTGATAGTTGGACGCGGTCCCGCTTGTGCTTTCGTTCTGGCGACGAACGCACGCAAAGCGCTACCCTGCCCCGTATACTTGATCGTGCGCGACTTGCCAGCACCGGCCGCCGACCTGACGATAAATCCAACCAAGCTGCGATCCTCGTTCGGCGCAACCTTCGTTCCACCGTCCCCGTGATCATCCAATGTCGACTTCTTCTTGGCCATGGCAAGCCGATACAGGAATTGCGAAGCAACGTCAAAGCCCATGCTACCGAACGGTTACATTATACCATCGTACGGTATCATGCATTCGACGCTCCGCTCCGGCGAATTGTTCAACAGGAAGATGATAGCGACTGAACTCGCGAGGTTTGCGGCACCAAAGGCACGAAAAGGTCCCCTCCCGGGACCGTCAACGGACACCAAACATTCCGCAAAAGTGCCATGGTGTTTCGCACCTCACACAGACCTCCATCTATGAGAGAGCAACCTAGCCGGGCTGATTCTCGTCTCCGAATTTCGGACTGCGGCGGCGGATTGCAGCGTTGCAATATTCCACCCATCATGCTGTCAATTTGTCATTGCCGCCTTCGCACTGCCCGGTGCGATCGATGGAGTGGCGAGGATGTTAGGCAACTGGACCGGCCGTTCGCTCCCTTCCGGTCGTCCGAGCTCAGCCAGAAGGTGAACCGAAGCACAAGGCGACAGGTCTGGTCAGGCCCCCGGCCTCAGCGGCGCCGATTGCCTGCGATCGTGGCCGATCTGGCGGTGGCATCCGCTCGCCTCTTCCATTCCTTCATATCGATGATCTCGCAGCTTGAGCGGATTACTACATTTTGCCGGGACGATCCTTCCTGCCATTCCGCCACAAAACGACGCCAGGCCTTGCGCGCCAGCCACAGCGCACCCATAGCCACACCGATCCCCAAACAATCGAGGGACCAATCCAACAGGTCGCAGCGTCCGGGTATGAACGGAAGCGACTGGCCCAATTCCAGGACCGCACGAAACAGGATGAGCCTCTCTCCAACCCGCCATACTCCTGCCTCGAAATAGGCAAGCCAGGTCACGAGCGTCAGCAACGAAAATGCGAGTAGCTGCAGGATCCTGATTGGCAAGGTGACAGGACCGGACGCATCAAGAATCCAGATCCCGGCGACCGCCACCGTGAGGCCGATCCAGCATAGTGGCTTGGCAAAAGCTGCAAGGATATTCCGTATCACGGCCATTTCACGCCAAGAATTGATACCGGACCAAATCTCTTTATTCAGTCCGTGAAAGCCTCATATATTCGGATACCTTCAAGTGCCTGCCGGCACGCACATTGTCAGCAGGTCACTCAAGGGCAATGTACACCGGCCCCACCCGGTCGTTCAGGCAACGATCGGCCGCAACCTGTATCCTCTTTGAATTGTCGCTGACCTCCTGACAATCCAGCAATGGGTCAATTGATTCTTTACCAAGCCTTGCCACTATCACCGTCCAATGTCCACCCGCCGCACGGGCTGTCGCTGGCAGCGGGCTGGAAAGCGACCAAAGATGAAACGAAACCTGCGTGACGCAAGAATTCGACTTGGAAGAGTTAATGAATGTCCACGCGATGCGCCGTGCAGCCATCGAGATCGCTCAGGCGCCCTTTAGTTGACACCTTCCGCGCAACCCATTAAAAAATTTCGAAGTTTTCTGACAATCTCGGTTGCAAATATATCGTTAGATATATATCGCCATGCTTAATTATATATTAATTAATGATTTGCAAGATTGGATCAACATCGCTATCTTGCATTCGATGATTCTATATTTTGACTAAGAAAAAGCTGGTGAACAAAATGGTAAGTGTAGATGATGAAAAAGGCTCTCTCGTATCACTGACTGCTAATATCGTATCGGCAAATGTTTCCAACAGCCCGATGGCCATTGGAGACCTGTGCGAAATGATAAAAAGTGTTCATTCAGCCTTGTCTAAGCTGGAATCTCCAGAAGGAGAGGGAACTGCGAAGCGTGATCCTGCGGTTCCTATCCGTTCCTCCATTAAGGAGGATTATATTGTTTGCCTGGAGGACGGAAAGAAGCTGAAGACGCTCAAGCGTTACCTGCGGGCCCGGTATCAGATGACCCCTGAGGAATATCGCGCCAAATGGGGGCTTCCCGCCGACTATCCCATGGCTGCGCCTAGTTACACGAATCAGCGGCGGGAACTCGCACACAAGATTGGCCTGGGGCTTCGCGCCGAGCCCAAGGGGAAACGGACTGCAGCCAAACTGCCCCCGCCAGCCGAGCGCGAGGCCCTGAAGCCAGCGAATTCCGCCCCTCGCCGCAAGCCAGGACGCGCGGCCAAAATCTAGAGCATTTTCAGATTGAGCGTTGATAGCCGGCAGCATTGAAGAAGTTGGCGCATTCGGCCGGCAGGAAGCGATCGGGAAGGTGTCCGATGCGGTCGATCAGGGCTTCGACTGTGCGGGCGGGTTCCTGCCGGAGCAGCGCCTTGAGCTTGGCGAAGGCCATCTCGATCGGGTTCATGTCGGGGCTGTAGGGCGGCAGATAGAAGAGTTGAGCGCGACAGCGGGTGACGGCCTCGCGGATGCCGACGACCTTGTGGGCCGGGAGGTTGTCGAGCACCACGACGTCGCCGCGCTTGAGCCTCGGGGCGGGCACCTGGTCGATATAGACGCGGAAGGCATCGCCATCCATTGGCCCGTCGAGCACCCATGGCGCGGTCATCCCTGACAGGCGCAGGCCGGCGATGAAGGTCATCGTCTTCCAGTGGCCGAAGGGAACGCTATCGCGGCACCGTTCGCCGACCGGCGCCCAGCCATAGAGCCGCGCCATCTTCGTGTTGACGCCGGTCTCATCGAGGAAGACGAGGCTATGCGGATCGATGAACGGCTGTGCCGCCTTCCACAGCGTGCGCCGCGCCGCCACGTCGGACCGGTCCTGCTCGGCCGCGCGCAGGGCTTTTTTTGAACGACAGGCCGAGCCGCCGGGTCGTGTTCCAGATCGCGCCGACGTTGCCCTGAGAGGCCCATGCCATATGGCGGAATGGCGGCACGCCCAATGCCCATCCGGTCTGAAATGACCGCTATAGCCCGAAGATTATTGAATCCTTCTCTGCGCTCCTGCCCGTAGCATTTCGCCCGGCACAAACCCTCGGTCCTTACGCTGACGCTGTCCATCGGCTCCATGCTACAGACATAAGCCGTCAGGCCGCCAGCGAATCGAACAGCATCGCCTGGTCGTCCCTTTCAACAATCTCCAATTTGCCAGGGACGTAGCAGCCGGCCGCTCTCAGCCCGCCAACCGTGTTCGCATCGATATGAACCTGAAATGCGCCCGGCAATGTATCCCCCACGGGGCGCCCCAATCCCAAGGGTTCACAGTCCCAGCCCATGGACATGAGCTGCCGGGACCATATCAATTCCGTCACCGTCGTATAGGTCGTGATACCTGTTAACAGCCCATATTCTACAAGCCCTGTCGCCAGTTGGCGGCTTACCCGTCGGCGCTCGCGCAGACGCAAACCTGGCGAGAGACACAGCTGCGTTACTTCCCGAATGGCCGGTCCGCTGGGCGCTGGCGTTTCGCACAGGTCGGGGAACACTGAACCCAATATGTGAGGACGGTCCGTTCGCAACAGTCGCAAAGATCCCATGCGTTTATTCGTCAGCGGATCCCGCACCACCAGATATTCCGCGAACTTGTCATCATACTCGTCCCGGTCGAAAAGCAGCTCGGATATCGGATCAGCTGGGATGAGATCACAAGAGGCGCTGCCCTTCTGCCAACAACTGGCGCAGGCCGCAGCCACCGCCTTTCCATCGCATACGATATTGACAAGGCGTGGCGCAGCGACATCGGCGCTACTGCCGCCCGAAGGTTGCCCTATCGGGCGATTAGCACTGCCCATCCCGCGTCACCCGATAAAATTCATGAGGAAATCGGCGCTACGCGGTGGGCCACGCCCATCATCGTCGCTTATTTTAAAGCAATGGCACCAGCGTACCCAGCGTCAGATCGAATAGACAATCTTTCGATTGCTTCTTCATCTATCAAACCGCGCCGTCACTTCCACCCTTTTCATGTTCAGCTGCGGGTATGAGTCCTTCTTGGTCCCGATACAACTCCACCAGCTTTAATTTGCACCATAAATTGTCTGTTCAAGGCGATAACCGCCAGCCTATCGGCCAACCGGTTCGAGAGGACAAGATAAAAACGATCCCAAAATGAAATTAACTTAGGATAGTCACTATCCTGCCATGAACGCGGGAAAAGCGGAAAATAGGCGAAGCACCCGCCGGGTGCCATGATCGAGCAACATGACAAATTCATGTCCATTTGGCCATTACTGCCAAACGATGTGCCCCGTTCTTTGCCCATTGATACACGCACCGTGGAATGGGCCAGCTTTACCGGACGCACGCCTCAAAGGCGGCAGGTAGAGTATCGACAGGCGCTCAATCCGGACCCGTCTGCACCCTCCCGACGCTACGGTATCCAGGGCAGCGGACGCGCAGCAATTGAAAAGGCGCATCACTTTGCTCTAGATGAAGGCATGGTATCGTGCGGCTTTCGCAAGGATCGGAGTATGACACAGACCGTACCGGATGAAGCATTGGTGCTCGTCATTGATGATGTGCCAGAAATCGTCGACGAACTTGTCACCATGCTTACCCTGCTCGACATGCCTGCCCTAGGGGCCAGGTCATTGTCGGATGCCATGGCCGTGCTCGAAAACGCCCCGGCCATCAAGGCAATAGCTTGCGATATCCGCCTTGCGCGTGAATCGGGTTTTGAAATCCTGCAGCTCATTGCCCACCATCCGCGCCTGTCGACGCGTCCTTACGGCTTCGTGTTCATGACAGGCGATCCCATGCGGCCAGACGCCATTGACGCACAGAAGGCATATCATCTGCTCTCAAAGCCGGTACAGCCACGTGCACTCATCGAGATTCTGCAGAAGTTGCTGGCGACTGCGAATGCTTGAGGAATTACAGCGCCCCCTTAACGGCAGCCGCAGGGCTTTCCCCGGGCGCCACGCATCCATCTGTCTGGCCGCCATTCTCATTGCGGCCCTGAGCCTTACACCCATATTCGGCCGGGCACCCGGACTGACCCTGGCCTTTTCCCTGGTCTGGCTCATCAAGCGCCGCTGGACGCTATCGCGCGCGCTGCTGATCTTCGCGGCCTTCGCACTTTTGCACACGCAAGGGACGGGCTGGCTACAGGCTTTGAGCGCTGCGGTCGTTTTCCTTGTGGCTCACGGATTGCGAAAATGGGTTCGTCAATCCGCCGATGTGACCATTCTGGCTTCATGCATAGTGTTTCCGATCCTCATCATCGCGGGCTGGGTGCCACTCGTAGAGGCACTGCGATCAGCGGCTGGTTTCGCGCTGGGGGCAGCTGCCGCGGATCTGGCGATCGCCGCGGGCGAACGAGGGCAACGCCCTTCCCCTGGCGGCAAGACATATGATTTCTTCCCGGTCGCTGCTCTTGCTGCCATCATCAACATCCTGAGCATCCTGCTCCTCGACACACTGGTCGGGCTCCTTGCAGGCTCTGTCGATGAAAAGACAGCGCTCAGCTACGCCTTCATCGGCGAGCGTCTGACCCTTCCGGCATTTTTCACCATGGCGCTTTTGCTCCAGCTCTACAGCCGCTGGCTATCGCGCGCACTTGAGCCAAGTGCAGACGACGCATCGATCAGGCCCCTTCAAATGGCGGATATGGCAGGGAGCGGAGTCGCAACGAATGCCGGACCTGCAACAGATGGCGAGAGCCCACCAGACGCTGAAGCTGAACCAGCCGGGACGCCCACGCTCAGGTCAATTACCGCCCTTACCCTGGACGAAATTGCCGGCAGGCTCGAATTTTATGAAGGCACCCCCTCGAACGCGCGCAGCTTGCAGATACATGTCGACGACATCAGACGAGTCCTCGAAAGCGCAGACCGCGGTGATACGATCCTCACATTCAGGGCCATGGCAGGCTCGGATTTTGAACCAATGCTACTCGCCATGACGGGTCGAGCGGGGAAATGGCGATGGGAGTCTGGCATCCTTCTTCTCCACGGCCAGCAGCGCCACTATTCCATCGCTCTGGCACAACGTGCTCGCCATGCCGATCTGGGCGCCCGGGTCATGGCCATTGCCCACGAACTGCGCCAACCCCTGTTTACCATCGCAGTGGCAGCAGAGAGCCAGCGCCTCTTGCTTGTGAGAGCGGACGAGTCGAACAGGAGCATGGGCCAACTCACAGAACGCATAGAGCGCATTACCGAGCAGGTAAGCCGCGCCACGACGATTATCGAACAAGTCTTGAATTATGGCCGCGCCAGCGCGAGCAAGGCGGCCGAACTCGATGTCGCAGACACGCTGCGCCGATCCTGCGCGTTTCTGGCTCCCATGCTGGAGGAGCGCGCGATCGAGCTCGATTTCGCGATTGAAAATGGATGGCACTGTACGTTCATGTCACCGGTCGAGCTTGAACAGGTTTTCGTCAACGCCCTGCAAAACGCCGCCGACAGCATCGTCAGCCGCCGGCACGGGGGATGGACAGGGACAGGGTGCATCAGATGCTCGGTGGTGACATGTAACGGCCTCATTTCCTGTGACATCGCGGACAATGGTGCGGGCGTAAGCCCCCACCATGCCGAGGCGGCGTTCGACGCCTTTTTTTCCACCAAGGCCGATGAGGGCACGGGGCTTGGCCTCTTCATCACGCGCGAGATCATCCTGCGCGCGGGCGGCGGCATAAGCCTTCGGCCATCTTCGGAAGGAGGAGCCCTCCTCGCAATCCAATTACCCGCGACAACCCATGTCGCTCAGATGTCGGCACGCGCCAGCCGAATCGTGAATTGAGCAGGGCCGTGCCTTTCTGGCGTCCGGCGGAAATCACCGTCGCCCACGCGCGCAATTTGCTCAAGCAGCCATAATGTCGTCTCGTCGATCGGCCCCGTCGAACAGGGCCTTGCGGTCTCATCCTCGCACCAGATCGCGATCACGATGAACGATGGGCTGAGCGCGGCATGTACATTGACAAGCCCCTTGATCTTGCTGCCATCGGCCAGGACAAAACTACCAAATGAGCTTAAAAGCGCCGCGACGGTCATCATCTCCAACAGGCCATGCCGCCCGGGCAGGGGATAATCCAGCGCATCGCCGCTCAGACGCACCCCGACCCCACCATGACGAACATTCGACCGTGTGGCGGCCACCGCCTGTTGTAACGCGCTTTTGACATTCAGCAGCTCCGTTTCCTTGTCGCGGTCGCGGCCAAACCAGCGGAAAAGATTGAGAATATGGGCCGCATGCTCTGTCTGCGCGGCGATCCGATTCAACCGTTCATCGAGCTGCGTCCGCTGCAGGGACGGCATCTCGAGATTTTCCAGAATATAGCCCAGATTGCCGTTTGCCATCGAGATGACATTAAGCGGCTGCGCCAGGTCATGCAGCATGCCGCTGGTCACGCGCCCGAGCAGGAGGTCTCGCGAAACGTCAAGAATGCCCACATCCTTGCCGATAGGCAGCCCGCCATCGGACAGTTCGAGTTGCTTTACCAATGCCGCGCCCAACGTTGCGGCCAGAACGCTACCCAGAGTGATCAGGGCGGTTGCATAGGCCGCACCCAAAAGGACTGACAGGCAAATACATGCTATAGCGCCGCCCAGGCAGATGGCCAACAATTGTGTAGGCAAACGCGCGGCCAGGACCATGCTCCTGTAAGGCAGCAGTCCACCCATCAGGAGCATGGCCACAAGGAGCCAGTGGTGACCTGGTTCGCGAGCGATCAGACCCAACGTCATAAGGAAGCCGAGGCAGGCGATGCCGATCAGCGGCCAAAGCCGACGACGAAGCGCCATCAAGGCGCCCGCGCCCGCCGCCCCCAGCGGTGTGATCGCGGGAAGGAATTGCGCTGTGCTCGCAATACCAACGATAGAAAAGGTCAAGACGGGCATATAGAGGCCGCGCAGGTCCGACCATGCTTGCCTGTCTTCCCTCACAAGATCACATCGCGCAGGGGTGCACCCCAAAAGGCCCCCAGTCCCTGATCGGCACCCGTATCGCGGGCATCGCACACATCCGCCATCGAGCCAATCCGTCCCATTGTCGTCCTGATGCTGTGCTGACGGCATCGCGCTACGATTTCGCGTTGCAGCGCAAGGCGGTCGCCAGCCGGCAAGGCGCCACCATAACCATCAACTCTGATCTCGCTCAACGGAAGCCTAGTCCACCGCTCCCAGCCTGCCGGTCCCTCATCCGGCGTCCCGAGAGCAACAGGAAAGCCAGCTGTCACGCAGCGCTCTACCGCCTCGCCCAGGTCTGATGCGCAAAGAGCGCTGTTTGCGATCTCGACGTCGACAAGGATGCCATCGGGGTCCACCCGCGCATGTCTCGCCAGCAACTGCATTTCGCCAATAAGTTCGATGCCGGCGAAAATGTCCGCCGGGCAGGAAAAGGCAACCGGAACCTTCAATCGCGCTCTGGCAAGACGACCTGCAACGCCAAGGGCAGCCTCCGCCGCCCAGATGGTGCCTGCCAAAGTCTCAGGATCCGGCGAGACGCGTCCACTCTCGTGCCATGCCACGGCTTCATAGCCAACAATCGCATCGCCGGTCAGCGCGTGCTTCGTCCTGAAAATAAACTGTCCGGGCATGCGGACCGGACTTTCCCCCATTTGACGGCTTGCAGAACCCCCGCTCCCATTCTTGTAACACCGGAGAAATGCAGCGACGCGCACCGGTGCCAGCGGCTTCATCAATGTTCCGATGACCGCGACACCCGCAATGCTCCTCACGACGGGGGCTTGTGTTCCTTCATCCACAAGAAGGATCGCCCGTGACACCCCTCGCGCAGCGGCGATGGCGAGATATGTCTCCCAATCGCCATGGCCAGTGACGTCCACCATGGCAAAATCGAAGTACCGGTCTTGGGTCCAGGCCCCCCACCTTGTCGCACAATGGCCCAGCAGGCGCAGGAATTCTCCCAGTTCGGCAGCCGCCGCCCCGTCGTCGATCATCAAAAGGATATCAAGCCGATCTTTCAGAAAATAGCCTTCAGTATTCAGGTCCGAGGGAATGGTAGGCGGTGGCCCTGCGGGCACCAAGTTGCAACCGGAACCGATATGAATGTTCCCCCAATGCTCCTTCTACGTCTTTGATGTCATGGATTGAAAACAATCATTGAAACATCCAGTCGCAATTGTGCATCCTATATACGCAAATTCCATGCATTGACGCTCCATTTCCCGCAAAACAGTCGTTACAATCAAAATGGTTCCATCTCCATTCCTTGATTCTGCGCTGAACGGTTATTTATCCGTGCTGAACGGCAGCCGTTCGATTGATTCGTAATATTCAATGCCCTTCGGGCGAATTTTTGCGTATGCGCAAAGGGGGGCCGGATGCGCCTGGGAATGCGGGCTAGAGTAACGGTGGTCGTCGGGCTGATGGTGGCGGCCTGTTTTCTCGTTCTTGGCATCAGAGAATTGACGCGCGCGCCTGCGTCCACAGCTCAAGCCGCTGGTCCGTCTCGCCAGGCTGCCGCCGCCTCGCCATCGGCGGTGTTTCTGTCGGCCGTGCGCCCGATCAGGACCGGAGAAACAATTACCGCGGAGATGGTTCGCAACAGGCCGGGCGATCCACAGCGCTATCCTTACGCGGCGACTGCCGCCGAGGTGATCGGCAAGGTCGCCACGCGCGATATCGCAGCCAATATGCTCGTCGCGCGAGACGCGGTAGGCGCGGAAACGAAGCTGGCCATTCGCGTACCCATCGGCATGCGCGCTGTCAGCATCGACACCACCGCTGAAATCGCTGTCGCCGGGCTGGTAAGGCCGGGAGACCGCGTCGACGTCCAGGTGATCTACCCGGGCGCCGACGCCATCAGCGGCGCACGAGGCATGGGCCGCAGCCGCGCCGAAACGCTTCTCCAGATGGTTCAGGTGCTCGCCGTCGGCGAACTCGTCGTCGGCACGAACCAGACGACAGGTTCCGAAGGCCAGCAGAGCGCGCCGCAACCTCCCGCCCGTACCGTCACCCTTGCCCTCACACCCGAGCAGGTCTCGACCCTGTCTCTCGCCAAGAGCACCGGCGGTCTCTATCTTTCGCTTCGCAATCCGATCGACAATCAGGAAGTTGCCGTTGCGGCGATGACCTCCAGGCCTTCGCAGGTGACCGCGCAAAGCGAGCGCGAAATTGCAGCACCGCCGCCGCGCCCTGCAGTCCAGCCCAAGCGCGTTGCGCGGCAGCCGACGCACGCCATCGAACTGCTCGTGGGAGATCGCCGCGAGGTCATCTATTCCGGGAGCACTACGCGATGAATAACTGGCGTATCGCCGGGCTGATGGCCCTCACTATCCCTCTGCTGGCCAGCCATTCCGCTTCAGCGCAAAGCGGGGAAACGATCTCTGTCCGGCAACAGCGTACCTTCTCCTATCCTTCGCCGATCAGCAGGATCGCGATTGAAAAGGAAGGCATCGTGTCGGTCGCGGCGCCTTCCGCGAAGTCGCTTCGCATAACGGGTATCGGCCCTGGCGAGGTGACGGTCAATGTTTATGGAACCGATGGCCGCCTGATCGCCCAGACGCCTGTGAGCGTGGTCGCCGCTGCCGGTTCGACTGACAAAGATGCCAAGGCGCTTCCTTCCAGTTTCGCGACGCGCGGCGAGCAGGTGGTCGCCGTAGACGTCCAGTTTGCGGCCATTTCCGCGTCGACCCTTAAGGCCCTTGGTTTCAACTTCTCCAAGCTGAGCGGCGATCTGCAGGGCGCGATCGTCTCGCCCAGTACGTTGAGCAGCTACTCCATGTCGCCCAACCTGTCGGTCGAGGCCACAGCGCCCATACAAAATGCCTTCAATCTTTTTCTTTCGGCACCCAATCGAGGCATCGGCGCTGTCTTAAGCGCCCTCTCCTCCAACGGCCTCTCTCAGCTTCTGGCCCAACCCACGCTTCTCGTGCGCTCGGGCGAACAGGCCAGCTTCCTTGCAGGCGGTGAATTCCCGGTCCCGGTCCCACAGTCGTCCGGCGGGGCGGGCAGCACCATTTCCATCCAATATAAGGAATTTGGCGTTCGCCTGTCGGTAGCCCCCTTCGTGCTTTCCAAGGATCGCATCGTCCTGAAGATCGCGCCTGAGGTGAGCGAACTGGACTATAATAACGGGGTCCAGCTCCAGGGTTACGTGGTGCCAGGCATCCGGCGCCGATCAGCCGAAACCACGGTGGAACTGGGCAGCGGCCAGAGCTTCGTCATTGCAGGCCTCAGCTACAGCAGCAGCAACGTCTCCAAGGAAAAAACGCCGCTGCTGGGCGACCTCCCCATACTCGGCGCCTTCTTCAAGCGCCAGCAGACCCAGAAGGAACGGCAGGAACTCATCATCGTCGCCACGCCGCGCTTGGTCGGGCCTGTTGAAGCCAAGGATGCACCACCGCTGCCGGGGAGCGCCACCGCCTCGATCGATCCCGGCATTGGTGAGATGATCACAGGAGCAGACGGCATTGAACAGCATGCAGCCCCCTTCGGCGTTGTGAGGCGCTAATATGGCTGAAATTCTGCTGCTCTCTATCGATCGGATGCTGGCACAACGCATTGGCGATGCCATGGGTCAACGCGTTGACGTCAGGATGATCCAGTCGCTCGATGCCGAGCCTCTGACCCGCCCGGGCGTCATCGTGATGGATCGTTCGGCGATCCCCTCCGACCGCTCCCTCGCCGCATCGATCAGCGCCGTCGCGGACCAGGCGGCAGGCCGTTCAATTGTCCTGGCGACCGACGAACAGGATAGCGAACAGATCCTGCACGCTGTCAGAGCAGGTGCCAAGGATGTGATCGCGCGCGAAGCGGAAGGTACGGAGATCACCAATGTCCTCTCCCGCCTGCTTAACGCCACTATAGCCCAGCAAAGCACCGGAGGACGTCTCACGCTGGTCCTGGGGGTCGATCAGGAAGCAACCGCGATGGTAGCGACTGACATGGCACTCCTCAGAAGCGCCGACCGCCAGCCCAGCCTGCTGATTGACTGCTCGCTCCCGACCAGCCCCGCTGCGGCCTATCTCGATCTCGACGTTACCTATGGCCTGGCTTCTGCCATCGCGGACATCGAACGTCTCGACGCGAGCCTTCTCTCCAGCGCGCTGGCCCGCCATGGTGCCAGCGGTCTTGGACTGCTTACCTTCGATGGCGGTACCGGGGCCGAGCCCGCCGGTATCGCCCCCACCGATATCGCGGCGCTCGTTCGCCTGCTGCGCGCCTGCTCGAGCGAAGTCGTCTTTTGCGCGGGCAGTCTTCGGCATGGCGGCCTGCTGCGCGAGCTTGCGCTTCTTGCCGACCAGGTCGACATCGTCTGCGCCCAGTCGATCCGAGAACTCGAAGCGGCCCGTCGCCTCCTCGACCGCATCAGCCCTGATCAAGCGACCCTCGCGCGGATGCGGCTGCTGGTCTGGGATCATCAGCCAACAGTGCTGCTCGACGGGCGCCGCATGGCCGATGTGCTGGGCACAGGCTCGATGATCCCCCTGCCGGTCGATCGCGCGCAAAGCCGCAACGCGCTCAATGCAGGACAGCCTCTCGGGATCGCCTCGAATGGAGGCGCATATCAGCAGACGCTTCGTCGCGCCTGTGGCGCTGGCCCTCAGAATGCAAAGGGTGCGCTCGGCGCCATCCAGCAATTGCGCCGTGGCGTCCTGCGGAAGCTGGAGCGGCGGCCATGAGCCTTCTCACCGAAGAAACCGCTCCATCCGCAGGAAATCCGGGAACCGCACGTCCCACGACGATCGCGCCCTCGGCCGCCCAGCGCATGAGCGACAGCTATCAGGTCGCCAAGGCCCAGACCTGCCAACAGGTGATCGAACAGCTCGAGGCGCGCGGCAATACGGCAGAATCGCTCGAGCGCCGCGCCCTGCGCGAGGAAATCGAACTCGTCATCACGAGCCGAAGCCGGCGCGGGCAGCTCGCGCTCAACGCTGCCGAGCGTCTGCTGCTGATCGAAGACGTCGAAGACGAGGTCGTGGGCCTGGGGCCCCTCGCCCCCCTGCTGCGCGACCCGACCATCGATGACATCATCGTCAACGGCCCCAATTCCATTTACGCCGAACGCGCGGGCCTGCTCGAGAAGGTAGAAACCCGCTTTCGCGATGACGCGCATGTCATGAACATCATCCAGCGGATCGTCGGCCCCATCGGTCGGCGCGTGGATGAATCATCGCCCTATGTTGACGCGCGACTGCCCGATGGATCGCGCGTCAATATCGTGATCCCGCCCATCGCTCTCGATGGCCCGCTTCTCTCGATCCGCAAGTTCCGCCTGCAAGCCCGCACGATCGAGGATTTCGTGGAGCGGCAGGCCATGAGCGCGGACATGGCGGCCTATCTTGGAGCAGCGGTAAAATCCCGGCTCAACATCCTCATCTGCGGCGGCACGGGTGCAGGCAAGTCGACACTCCTCAACATGCTCTCGACCTTCATCGAGGACCATGAACGACTGATCACGATCGAGGACGCGGCCGAATTGCAGCTGCGGCAGGAGCATGTCGTTCGCCTCGAGACACGTGCGCCCAACCATGATGGCAGCCGCGAAGTGAGTGCGCGCGAACTGGTCCGCAATGCGCTGCGTATGCGCCCTGATCGCATCATCCTGGGCGAGGTGCGTGGCGTCGAAGCCGTCGAGATGTTGCAGGCCATGTCGACGGGACATGACGGCTCCATGGCCACCCTCCACGGCAATACGCCGCGTGATGCCTTTGCCCGACTGGAGATGCTTCTGGGCTTTGCGGGCCTTCAGAACGATGTTCGCGCGATCCGCCGCTTCATCGCAAACAGCGTCCACATCATCGTCCAGATCCAGCGCCTCGCCAACGGAAGCCGGCGTATCGTCTCGATCGTGGAAGTGACCGGCCTGGAGGGTGAGGCCTATTCGCTCAACGAGCTGTTCTGCTTCGATGAACAGCCTCCCATGTCCGGCAAGGGGGAGTTTCGTACGCTATCTCCCCGCCCCTATTTCGCCCATCGCCTGAAGGACTATAAGCCTGGTTCTGTCGGGGAAAGCCTGTGCTGAGCGGCGTCGCCTTCCTGATACTGGGGCTCCTGGTCCTGGCGGGCATAGGCTATCTCGTCCTGTCTGAGCAGCGCCAGGAACAGGCAAGACTGGATCGCCGCCTCAACGGGATCACCGCGCGCGTACCGGCCGCGCCCCGACTTCTTGCGCCTGTGACCGTGCCGGACATGCTGGCGCCGTTGCTCGCTCAGGCACAGGTGGAATTCACGATGCGCGC